>Ga0307515_10001370_pt1 | contig 55140 bp, 51 predicted proteins | sample 17_EM_MG_FD_194513 | JGI IMG/M metagenome (GOLD analysis project Ga0307515, IMG submission 194513) | Populus trichocarpa ectomycorrhiza microbial communities from riparian zone in the Pacific Northwest, United States - 17_EM | ecosystem: Host-associated > Plants > Roots > Unclassified | place...
CCATCTCTCTCTTTCTTATCCACATCTCAACCATCATTGCAGAACACAAAGTTAAGTCATCCCTCTCTATCTCTCCATGGCATGATCATGAGTCGACACCGAGTACAGCATACACCGAGTACAGCATACACCGAGTACAGCATACACCGAGTACAGCATCCATCCAAGATTGTTTGTCTTCCATTCATTCTCATAATTATGAGTTGACCCCTGAATGTCGCGTCAGCTTCCGGCATGCCTCCCTACACAATCAACCACCATCAGCTAGCTCTCTATGAGAGCTGAAAAGTAAAGTCACCTTGTCACATTTCCACGGTTGCGATTTAACTAACTGATGAATTGTGTCTCAGCACCGGGCGCGCCAGCCATCGACCGCCTCCAAGTACTTGTCCAATCTCACTCGATCACGGCCTCCAAGTGTATATCCAAACTCGCTCGATTACAGCCTCCATTTTCGCACAATCACGGCCTCCAAGTGCATCTCCAAACTCGCTCAATCACAGCCTCCAAGTGTATCGCGAAACTCGCTCGATTACGGCCTCCAAGTTCGCACGATCACGGCCTCTAAGTGTATCTCTGAGTTCACTGGATCTTGGCCTCCAAGTGCAATTCTCAACTCGTTCAATCACAGCCTCTAAGTACATCACTAATGAGAGACGGCGGGTGTACGGAGATACAGGGGTAACGGAGGACAATCACCGCGTGCTGCCAGTCCAGATAATCCGTGTGCAGATAGGTAGCTATATAGATACATAGATACATAGATGAGAATACAAACTGAATTCATAAGTTTTGAAAATTGTTGAACGATAAGTAGTAGCTATTATTTCCAGGTGCACCAGCAGCATTTCGAAAGAAGCGGCGGCCGGAGAAAAAACTGCTTCAGCATAACTGCAGCCACGGCGAGGAGTGTACCACACGTGACATCCTGATGGTGCGTCTATGTCACCAAAAAGTCAAGGAGGTACGCGTGCAACGGGTAGCGTGTAATTCTCCGTCAGAGGGTACGAGGTTCCGTCAGAGCCGTCAGAGCCGTCCGGAACTCCTGGGTGTTTCTGACGCAAACAAGGGTCTTTGCTGATGTTCTTCTTCTTCCTTATTGTCTTGTTCCACAGGTTCAGGTAGTGAATCCTCATCTTCCTGTTCCAAGTCTTCTTCTTCTTCCTGTTCCGAGTGTTCTTCTTCTTCCCGTTCCGAATCTTCTTCTTCCCGTTCCGAGTCTTCGCCATCTTTCAGTGAACGGATTAATCCCGGAATCTTCCTCTTGATCGTAAGCTCCAACTTTGAACCTTTGATATTCCTTAGCTTTAGGGAAGAGCGCTGTTCCCTTATCTGTTCTCTTCCATCGATAACAAACAATGGTTTTATGCGCTCCATTCCGATCTGCAGGCCATGCACATCTCTGTCCTTCTCCGGCGGCCTTTCTCTTATCGAGTTCACTTTCATTTATCCCTCCTGGTTGCTCCACATATGTTTTGCCAGACTTATTTTTCATTTTAAGGTTTTTCTGGACCCTCGGTGGTTTATTATCCTTTTGAGCAAATCGATCAGATTTCTGGAACCGATTTTGAAACTTGGTAGGTCCTGATGTCCTTTCGAAACTTTCTCTCTTCGGACCTTCAAGTTCCATCTTTTGAAGTCCTAAAATTTTTTGGGCTTCATCCCATTTTTCTGCCATTCTACCTGCCCTGGTAATAATATCAATCATTTTGGCATCCATCATACTTGAATCTTTCTAAATCAGAATCGGCCTCATCTCCGGCTTCTTTGTCTTTGAATCGTAATTTAAGCACATTGACATAGCCAGTTAACAATTTAGGATGTGTCCCATTCATGGTTCCCTTAATGCACTGGGTATGCTGGGCTGCTGCATATTCATCCATTAAAGATCCTATCCAGTCGATGGTTCTTTCGTTTGTTGGGAACTTTTCCGGTTGATCTTTAATATATCCTTGTGTGGTAACCCACCAGGTATTAAAATCCTCTCGAGGTTTTCCTTCAAATCGTTTTGGTTCCTTAATCTTACTCGGCTTGGCGAACTCTAATCCCTTTATCCCTCGCTGTCATCAACTAATCCTGCAATCTGGATTTCCATGATCTGATGGTTTTGGATCTGGCGGTGGATCTCCATTGCCTCCAGCTGCTCCAGCGGCTGCTCCACTGGCTGCTCCACTGGCTGCTACACCGGCTGCTCCTCTGTCTGCTCCACCAGCTGCTGCTCCGGTTGCTCCACCGGTTGCTCCTCCGGCTGCTCCTTCTTGCGATGGATGATCACTTCCGTTACCTCCTCTGATTCTTCGAATCCATGTGGATGCACTATGAGTATCTGTTAAACTAGATACTGATTTGCTTCTCTCAACATTTCTTCGTCTTTCTGGATGAACCAATCCTGATGGTCCTTGTTGCCCTAATGATACGATATTTCCTCTGAAATCAAACCGAGGTGATTCCGAAGGCTTATTACCATCCATTGCCATGGTCAATCTGGTATTAACTTCTTGTATTTGGGCGACCAGATCAGCCATCAGACTGTCATGATTATTCAGTTCTCGTTTTGAAGGTACTTCTGCGAAACACTTCGTAATTGATGCCAAAGTTTTATCAACCTAATCAATTTTCGCAGTTAAGTCCTTCATTCCTTCTTGTGTGGTATTCATTGTTCGCTTGACAGATAAAATTTGTATCGTGTTATCTGAAATTCACTTGCTTAGCGATTGCAATTGCTGATTAATTCCGGAGAACATTGATGTTGCATCTTCCAAGATCTGGATTTCTTGGGACTGCAAGATTCCTATACCTAAACGTACTTCCTGCAGTACTGCCTGAGGTAAAGTCATCTGAGAACCTACTCCAGACACTTCAGAGTGTATTATCTGTTTCTCCGTCCTGAGGCGAGCTTCCACTATATGTATATTGTTTTTAACTGAATCAAACTCTCCTTCCAGGATTTCTGTTTCTACATTACATGCCTATATAACATCTACGACTTGTTGAGCGAGTTCCGACATCTGATTTTGAACTAAGTCCGATGATGCTTCTGTCATCGACACATCTCCTGGTACTTGATCGGCTTCCTCCAGCTCTCCCTGTTTCTTTATCTATAGGTAATCTTTTTGAGCTTCTTCGAGTCTTTTTTGATACTCTCAAACCAATTCTGGTATTTCTCTTGCAGCTGGGCTTCAAGGTTTCTCCACTCGACTTCCACTTGGTGCTAACGCCTTGTTGCTGAACGTCAACCATATCTTTGCGATAGCCATTTGCCAATACTAGACCATAGGCAATTGCATATGGAGGTGAAGGTAGTATTGGCAAAGCAACACTGGTTGCTTCCCTATGCGGACATTTTGGTGTCGGACACTGTTCAACACAATATCGTTCCAATACATAAGAATTCCTACCAGAAATTCTCCCAATATGTCTATAGTTATAACACTCTGACAAAATGTCACAGCGTTGACAATAAACTGCTAGGCTGAATATCTCGATCTGATATATCTGACAACGAGCACCTAATCAGTCTTGTCTTCGACAATATTTTGGACAAGTCCGTTGTTCTAAATAAATTCAACCAAGATGATCCTCACAACTTGAACACTCTCAACTCATGTATGACACCTGTCTGAGGCCTTGGTGTTAAAATGAGGTATAAGTGTGGATCGTTTGGTAATCAGTACAGGAACACTCCTGCATTGTAGAATATTTTATACAGCATTAACTGTTCTTCACTGATGTAATCCTTGTCTTCGGATACAGCATAATGTACTTAAAATATTATACTGTTACGAGGGATCTTAATCGCAATAATCAATCCAACATCTATTGAATTAAGTACAGCTGCCTAATCTAAGAAACTCTTTCTTTCCTCATCTGATCCTAAGACTCAACATCTTAACCTGCTTCAAGAGCTAACACCAATGTCCTGTTCCAAAGAACCTCTGAAACCTCAAAGACTCTTCTCCACGTATTGATGTTTCTGTCTTGTTCACATATCACCCCTCTCCGGGAAACGAATACTCTTCGGACATCACTTCATAGGGTAGTTACCCGGTAGACAAGCATCGATGTACCAGGTAGCAGATTACTTCGTAATGCATGCACAGAAGTGCCAGGCAGGAGACATGGGTTAAACATTCCTCGTCTACAGCGAAGATGAAATCTCCATAAGATTCAACATTCTTCTGGAGTGTGTATTTGGATTCTGTCAATCTGGTCCAGGCATACAGCGCAAAGTTACGGTTGTGTAATAGAGAAGTAATTATGAATAGAGTATATAGAGAAGAATTCTTAATAATATTTTAAGATTGTCTTTGGTGTTCTGAATGTTGACTGGGGATTGCTGCTTGAGCTTGTTCTTCTCATTGCCAGAACAATGCGATCTATTTATATTCGTCTTTGAGGGTTGGAACACCCATACTTCGACACTATGACTAGATTGCTCTCGATAGCTTATCGCGGTCGCGTCATGACATTTCCGCATGCACCCGGTGATCGGTGCCATGCATCGCAGCAGGTTATTGTGTTCATGCAATGTGGTTTCAAAGCATTATGCTGCTAATAAGATATCAGGCCCTCCATCTCATGATAGCAAGTCGGACAATATAACAGATCGAACTTGCACTTAGACATCTCACTTTCCATTTCTACGGTTGTTGGAACATCAGCCGATCTTAGTCGGCAGTGCTTATCACCAATTACTTCCTCACCCTAATGGCTATTTGGCTTGCATCATAGATTTAATCCAAGACCAACTGATACTATGCGAATGTAGAACATGACGTGTCAGCTTGTCTTAATTAGGAGTCTAATGTTGCAATGCATACTAACTCAAACCAATCAGCAGGGTTGCTTCAGGCCTCTTATCTTCAGCCAACGTCATAATTCCCTCAGTCACGTCATGCTCAGGCCGAGACCGTTCTCTGTAGCCGGGGAGCACCCAGATAGTTCTTATCCCCTGAGGCAATGAGTCAGAGGTCCTGCACACCAGCATATTGACTATCGACTGCCATGTTTGTGTGTCAGAGTAATCTCCAGTCCAATCAAACATGCCCAGCTAGTTCAGGTAATTGAATGTGGTTAAAAACTATGCGCACCGCTGCAGCCTGGACTTCCCGGTTATGGCGACCTAGCTGCATTGTCAAAAATAAATTTGCTAAGCTCTGGCGCTTATTCAATCGACACACAACTCTTATGTATTTCTACTAACACACATCAGGTTGGCTTACTTGTGACGTCATGAATAGGTGTTATGCATAACATTTGACTAGACTGAGAGTAACACCGTGATATGTATTCATTTAACTATCCCAAGTACCATTATCGCTGCTAAGGGAAAACCCCTAACATCGATAAGCAAACAAAATTGCATACAACACGCTCCAGAAGATTATTTAGAAACAAATCATGCTATGATGATTCGGTGTTAGTAGCTAGATTCGGAAGGCAGTATACGAAGCAACATCTGAATACTAGATTGCTTCTCAAAGCAGGGAGATTGAACTATTGACGGAGATTGTGCTTAGACGTAATATTGCCGATAGTATCTGAACGCCAGATGTATCAAGGAGATAGAAAGGGAGATTTTGAGAAGATCCGGGTCGATTGATGATTGCACAATCAACTGGCAAAATATTACCCCAATGATATCATTTGATTGCCGAAAACATTTATACGAATATATTTTATGATATTAATTAACCACCAAGATGACTTATATGAATATACGGTATGATATTAAATAATTACCGAGATTAATTATAGGAATATACTTTACGATATTAATTAATCACCGTGATTAATTATACCAACATAGCATATGATATTATTCAATCACAGAGAATAATTACTCGTTGTATGTGGTGTCAATATTGTATCATGTCATGATACAATTTAGTTGCTATTGACTTAGAATCATCTGATACGACTATACATATTTGTCTCTTGTGAATATACAATCTATACAGACTTCCAATACGTTTTGCTTGGAGATACGCATAAGAAGTCACGCTAGGAATATTACGGGGGTGCTTCCACCTAAGTAACTATACTTATACACAACTATGCAGTGATACGATAAGTAAGTACCAGGTTCATGACCGTAGTTCCTATCGTTGTCTATTATGCATATCTCCAATTGCATTGTATTGGTAACCTATACAGATTGTATACACAAAGAGGACAGATATATATAGTCGTATCGGATGATATGAAAAGAATAGCTACTAGATTGTATCATGGCATCACACTAAACTGACAATACATATATTTGTATTATTAATCTCAATGATTAATTGATGTCGTACAGTATGTTCCTACAATTCACCTCGATGGGTTGTTACTATTGTAACGTATGTTCTATTAATTAATCTTGTGGATTAATTAATACTGTAGAATATTCGTATAATCAATATCGGTAATTAATTAATATAGCTGGTGGTAATATTTTGCCCATTCACAGTGCAATCTGAATTGAAATATATCTTCACAAAATCCCTCTTATCTTTCCTTGATAAGTGTGGTGTTCAGATACTATCGGCAATATTACATCTAAGTTAAATCTCCCCAAATACTCGATTCTCCACTCCTCAGAAGCTCATGAGTTCGTCTCTTCTGATAATTACTTAGCATTCTGAATCTAGCTTGTAATTGTTGATTGGTGGGTTCTCAATATTTCTTGATTATGTTCCCTAAGTGGGACATATTTAATTTAGTTTGTTTTATTGATTCGGTGCATAGGAAGCAATGTCTTTCAAAATGAATGCACCTCAGTATCGGAATCGCTACGGAGATCCAATACAGGGAATATCGGATTCTAGAAGCAAGGATCCTTCCGTTATTTGATTTGGTAGCGGAGTTACCACATAATTCCTAACGTAATCTGAAGGGAATATTTAAGAATGACAATAATAAATTAATATCTCCATATACTGAATAATACTTGCCAGCCACCAGATACACTGAGCAGCAAATAACTGATCTTCCATATGGAAGCGATCCGGTAATAAAGATAATGCGCACAGTATGACGTTGTATTTGTTATTGAACCTATGCTCAGTCATGGGTTGGGGGAACTGCGTACAATCCTAATAGATAATACTAATATACTTGGTAATATTAATAATAATAATAAGAACTGAAAACAACAATAATATTTTATTTTCTTTCTTCTGGGTAGGTATCATTCGTGCTTGTGGGGCAACACTTCCAATGCCGGAGCTTAGTCATTTTTTTATAGCCCTTCTTGGACTACCAAAGTTTATGTCCGACTCTTAGCTATGACCTCATCCGTCATAACATAGAGTACTGTTCTATTACGAGCCAGGCTCATTGATAGAGGACCCCGCATCCCAAAGGCTATCATGTAATTCCATGATTGGTTTTGAAGTGTTATGCTCCTGATAAAAATCAGGCCATTAGCTGCAATAATATTTAATTAAACAGTAACTTCAACTTGGATATCTTGCAACTAGTATATTTCGGATAGTCGAAACCTCTTTATCATCTGACGTGGTTATTTAGACGGCTTCAAACAGGTAGCTTATATAAATTAAGACACAACCTCCACCATATACGGTATTTGGGCTATCTGCATCAGAGGCTAACGTGGCGGCTCACCATTGCTCTGTCAACATTTGATTAACACGTATTACACCAATATTATGACCTGATAGTAATTGACCTTAGTCGTTTGTTCCCATCCAGGGAGTCAGAGGTTTGTAGGGTCTTGATCACTTTGCCCAATGTCTTCATCAATCAGACACACCATGCTTAGGCTGAGACAATTCTCTTTGACCAGGGAGTACCCTAGTTGTTCCGCTCCACAAGGGATTGGCTTGAAGTCCCGCTTACTTGCTTAATGGCTGACATCTGCCTGACACGTCAGTCACACATAATGCAGTCGACGTGTCCAGTTCTACTTAGCTCAGTTCAGTGAATGTGGTAATGAATAGATGGCATCACTCAAGCCGTGAAGCCTTGCGACTGGCCAAGGTTATTGCAACATCAAATGAGTTCTACTGTAGTTTCTAAACTTTCATTGAATCTGCTAGCAATGAGGCTCGCTATCAAATCGACATGAGGCATGTATTTCCCCGCGAAGGATCATATGGGTGGCAACTTACTACTTCATTATGTGATCAGTGTTATGTACTATGTGGTATTATAATCCCATTATGTAGATCACGAAGTGAACTAGTACAAACACCTCTATAAAGGGAGAACCACTGACAAGGAACTACTGCGGTGTACCTGGTACTTACTTAAGTATCGACTAATAGTAGTCTATAAGTATTGTTACTCAGGTGGAAGCACCCCTGTAGGATCAATTAAGGTTGCTCAAATCACAAACAAAGACACATTCATTTTTGGAACATATCACAACCTGTACCAATGGTATATTCAAACATTTCAAATCCAAAATCACTGCAGGAATTTGAACAGTGGGCAATTCGACTTGAGAGTCTGTCAAAAGTAACGTTATAGCAAAGTAGAAAGCTGGTTCGTAACTATTTACTCTAGAGCTACAAGCAACAAAAAAGTCAGATCTGTGAGACATTGCATGCATATTTGTGAAGTTGTATATAAAGACAGATTGAAAAGACTGACCATTACAAACTCAATTTAGGAACAATGCTATGCAGTTCATGCTGGGTAGCTTACTGAGCCCACACAGAAATTGTTCATTGTCCGTTGACATTTATTTTTGGGAGGTGGTAGCAATGTCATTGCTAGAATTTCTGGTCATAAAGGTGGTCAATGCATTGATTATGGGTTAACACCGTTGCATAGCCCTTAGATCATCCACCATGCAAGACTAAAGATGGTTGATGCTCCTTTGATGTCGATTTTTAGGAGGTTGTAGCGATATTGTCACTAGCATTTTTGCCCATAACAGCAGCTAACACTTTGATTATGCAGTAATGCTGTTGCACATCCCTTTGATTATCCAAGATGCAAGACCAAAAAATGTTGACGCTCCGTTGACGTTCATTTCTAGGAGGTGGTAGGGATATCGTTGCTAGCATTTTTCCACATAAATGCAGCTGATCCTCGGAGTGCGGGTTGACACGGTTGAATAGCCCTTTGATATTTCAAGATGCAGGACCAAAAATCGTTCACACTCTGTTGACACTCATTGCTAGTAGGTAGTAGTGATATTCCCACTAGCATTTTTGCCCACGAAGGCAGCCAATTGTTTGTTTATAGGTTTATATCGTTGAACAGCACGTTGAATATCCAGGATGCAAGACCAAAAATTGTTGACACTGTATTGATGCTCATTTTAAAGAGACAGTAGCAATGTCGTCGCATGCATTTGTGTCAATAAGAGCGGCCAATTTGTTGTTTATGTATCGCAGCAACCAAGTGATTTGTTTATCAACAGACCCACAAGATCAATAATTGTTGACATAGCATTGACCATCATATATTGGATGGAGCAAGGAGTGTGTCGCCTTCCTTTTTACCTTTAAAAATGGCCAATACAATCACTTTGGAATGCTGTGACTATGCGGCCAATTGATTGCCGAAAATGCATGACAAAAAATCGTCAACACTCCATTGACGCTCACCTGAATGATATGCTAACAGTCATTGTAAGCTCAACCATTGTATGGAAAAATGCACACAGTCATCATTGACAGCCAATATATTGTTTCTATGTAAAATCATTTGCATCCAAAAATCTTTCAGGCCTCTCAATTGCTGATCCACTACTATACACATTATCTGACGGACAAATAATGTAGGCCTATCACGACCGAGCATCTTCCGCAGGCCATTTGCTCCCTGTAAATCAATACACTAATTTTTGATACATATAGCCCGACTGCCTCACCTTTCCTCATCCAGTTCATTTTAATCGATTTCCAGGACCTATCATAAGCAATTATCGCAATCTTGACAATGTGCACCAACTCTGTGCGGACTGTGATACAGTTGATTGCATGAACGAATGCAGCATGACAATCGCCATTCTTATAGTTTTGTGTTGCATATTGACTGCTCCTTCTATGACTCGTATGACATCACCGACTTAAATTTTGTTGCTGAATTTTGTCTCTAATAAAGTTTGAGCTTTCTAAGTTATCAGTAACAGGCTAGACAATATCGAGGTCGTTGGTTGTCATTCAACTCAATTTGGAGTCTAGGTCTTTCACATGACCTGTACCACCCTTGCACATGCAAAGCAGAATTATCATGTCGCACATTTTGGTCGCGCAATTTGGTCACTGGAATCAGGTAAACGGTGACGGGCAGCAAAATAGGTACACGAATTACTTCCCCACAAGACGAATTGTTAACAATCGCAATTTGCATATTCACTCCACCGGCAACGAAAGAGCTGTCACCATTTCCTCGTCCGAATCTGATTTCAATCATGGAATTAGCTAGGGAGGCTATATGCCTGGGTAACAGCTTATGGGTTCAACACGCTTCACTGTGTTCATCGCTGATTAATTGGGCACCGAGTCGGGTGGGAGAGAGGTGACACATTTGTGTCACTGTGGTTTCTGGGAACATAGCCTCATATGAATATTTGCTGTCCAAGAAGACCCTTGTGGCATTTGCGATTATCCAGGGTCAATATCAAGAGCCTCTGTAGGCTCTCCATATGTTGGCGGAGCAGATACGGCTGCATCATTATCCATTTGAGGCTGAACAACTGCTGGAACCTTTAACTGGGGTGAACCATGATGCGTATCTCTGTCACGGAAGTAGTCGGCAGACTCTCCCAATCCCAGTTGCGTCGATTCGTAAAACTTAATCTCCTCTTTGCGGAGAGCTCTCAATGCAATGCTGTACCGTTTGAAAGATCGTCCTCATCTCCCAGCCGGGTTTGTCATTATTACTCAGCATGCGTAGCTCTGTATCTTCCTCATACTCATCCTCATCTTCCCTATCCTCTTGATTGTTGGAACTTGCAAGATCTCTTAGACTATCTCCAATAGGATGCCACATCTCCTCAAATCTTTCTTCGGGCTGTCTGGTTGTCAATTCCGGCATTTCATTCCATCTCTCATATTCCTGGTCCAGCTTGATCGATGTCTCACTGTGTTCAACAAGCATTCTTGCCACGGCGGAATCTCTATTTACAGAATCCTCAATTCATTTCTCTTTCTCTTCGTGGCTTGAATTGTGTGTTTCTTGTCGTTTCTGCAGGAGAAGTTTCTTTTCACATCACAGGTCGCGCAATGCTCCTTGTGCTTGGACCTATTCTTCATGCAAGCCGCTCTTGCTTCCATTCACTTGATGACGTCAGGGTGTGGAGCGCATTGTCGATTTGCTGTGAGTACCCACCGGAAGTGGCGAAAGGTTCTTATTCAGAGCAGTCACCATTGCATTTTGTGTTGACTTTGTGTCAGGGCAAGATGTAGGATGTTGCAAGATATGGACCACGTGGGGGCAAGCTGTGCCTTATTGCCAAGGTTGGTATGTGTGATCTATTTAAACACAGCAAAAGTTGTGCTTTGACCGTGACTACATTAGGAATAGCGATTCTAACCATAGAACAATACATGATGATTAGGGTCTGTTTCTTGTGAGATCTTAGGGATTTCTTCAGACAAACATCAGCAGACACCCTTTGCTTCGAAGAATCTGCTTTGAATGTCTTACAAACATGAGAATTTGGCAGTCGTTCACCTCTATTTATCCATATATTCCACGAAACAACATCAGACTGACCTGCTCAAATTGCAGGAGAGTTGGAGACCCGTGCAACCTGTAGCTATATGCAGTAGGATTCATCTTGAGTAGAACATGCAAGTTGGCTGTTACTCATTACATTTTGAGTTGAAGCTAACTATATATTCCTCAGGACTTCCCACTTCTGTTCGTGATCATCTTGTTCTGTATTTCCACACCAGCAAATTGTATTTCAATCAACACCTCGGCAAGGTTCAAGCGGATCAGAATCGAGCAGAGTAATTCGCGCTGGATGCAATTCCCTACGTCGTAATACAAAGCAACAACGCAAACACAAGTATGTCCACCGCGATGCTGCCAATGCTGCTTCTGAGAATATGGCCCAGGATGCCCATTCAGCAATGGTACATGAAACCGGACGCAGCAACAATAAGAAGAAGCTCGGGATAGGATGTGTGTAAATCCATATTGAGGTAGATGGCTGTCAACCAAGGATATAATACGCAGCTGCTGTCCGGAGAGACCTACATGTCCAATTTATTGCTTCCTGTCATGGGCAACCTCCATGGTCGACCCAGCCATTTGTCCACGCTGTCAGCAAAATCAAACATCGTGAAGTTATCAGCTGTGGGGTTTTCGCAGTGAAGTTTCATGCTAAGTGTCCTTCGAAATGGACGAAACACGCTTCAAACAGCCTACAGGATACTATGGAAGTGTATATGGTGGAGGTAATAGCCGAATCTCATTTTTGGAATCAGCAACCAGTTACCTGTCGGTTTTCAACACGTCAGCTACTATGGCAATGCAAGGAGGTTGGGTACAGCTAGAACAGTCTGACAGGTACCTTGCCTTGCATATGGGCAAAGTGGCCCAAGGAGGCTTTTTGCACACTTCAATAGAGGGAACGGAATATCTGATCAAGAATCCACAAGTCGAAGTCCAAGAAGAGAAGAAGCATGGAGTGGTGTTTCCTTGCCATGGAAATGTGAAGAATGTGATAGAAAGACACCTGGCTATGGTTCGTGAAAATCGAAATGACAGCTGCCTTCGTTGCCAGAATCGCACAGCACAGCATCTGCTGACATGCTGGAGGTGCAAGAGTATGGGTGCACCTCCACCAGACTGAGTCAGACAGCCAACACCAGAACCAATGCCACTTCCACCAGGAATGCCACCTGCTCCCCCTGGTGATAATTAGGCAGCTCCCGCTTCCCCAATCCACGGTGTATCAACCGGATATGTGTATATACCTACCCCTCTTCCCAGAGTTCAAGTTATCAATCTTGATGCAGATGCCAAGGATCACATGTGCGATAAAGATTTTATTCCAGATTTGCTGACTGATGAAGGAATATCCACTGGGTAGTACACTATTTACAGTGTGGTAATGCAGTGGACATCCATTTTGCAGACAACCGCAGCCAATTGAGCAAGCACTCATGTGAAGATTAGCCTTGACAGAATGGCATGGGATTTGAGAGTTTGTTATTATCTACACACAATGGGCACTTTAAAGTCTATTTTAAAGGATATATTCTATGTATTATTAAAGAACAATGAAGTGATGAAGGTGAAAGTACATGAAGAGGATAGAGAGGCTGCCAAAACACCCTTAATGATATACTATGCCAAATGAAATGATTCCATATTGTGGATATGCCCATGGCAAAATGAGTGTCAATGGAGCATCAACAAATCGTGGTCATGAATCTTGGGTAATCTGAGTTGGAATTGGTTGCGACCATTCATAAATGGGGTATTTGCCGCCTTGAACAGCAAAAGAGAAAGGGACATGCTCCCTGTGCAATTCTGAAAATCAGCATCAACGGAGTGTCAACAATTTTTGGTCTTGTAACATCAGCAACAACGCTAGTTTCCGTCGGAATGACCTGGGTGTTCCAGATGACTCGGACGGCTCTGCTCGAACCTCATACCCTTGGACAGACAATTTCCTGCTTCCTGTCACCCTGGCGACTGGTTGCATTGCATACTTGCCTACTTTACTTAGCGCCCCGAAAGTGGTGATGTACACACACCATCAGAACAACATGTGTGTTACACTCTTCGCAGGGGCTGCAATTATGCTGTAGCTGTCAACATGACGCCTGGCAATGTTCATGCCTATCTGCGGCCGAGTGCCACGTTTTTGCTCTCCCCTGTCGCTATATATCGGATGCTGCACTCTCCCCATTTATATTTAGCTTTGAGATGTTGTCACTTATTACAATCCAGTCTTCACTTCGGATACATCGCTTGCCTTTGCAGTTGCTTGGTCATTATCCTATTTTACAGGACTGAAATATCCTGTCCAATCTTCACACTCTCGAGTACTATGACCTTAGTCCTCCAAATTCTGTGTTGTTCAATCATCGGCTTGAGATGCTTCTTTGTCCTGATCCACTTGCGCATCATCGCCATCCTAGCCCTCATGCCCGTTGACATCACAGGTTCCCAGGACAGACCTACTATACCCTCAGTCCTCCACATTCTGTGTTGATCCATCATTGGCTGGCGATGCTTCTTCCTCCTCATCTGCATCTGCATCATTGCCATCCTCACCCTCACACCAGGTAACATGACTGGTCCCCAGGTCAAACCTCGCGAGTTCAGTGGCGGTCAGTCGTCGCTGGTCGGCGGTGGGGATGGTATCATGTAATTCGCTTTCATCACCATAGTCTTGGTAATCCCAGTTGCTCCCTGGTATGCCGAAATGGTGTTCGTTATCTGTGCAATTGTTGTCTAGCGGGATGTTTGGGTCAGTGCTCTCGATCCCAGGCCCCTCCAGCACCCCTTCAGTGGTCACATAGTCTAGAAGAATTGGCATGCGCTGCTCCCACGCTGATGACCACGGCAGGCGTTGGGTTCTCCGCCTGTTGGATCCGACGCATGACTGTAGCAGGAGCGTTTATATACACCCTCTGTGGGTAGCTCACTGGTAGTGTGTTCCAGGTATTCATCAAGAATGTGTATGTGTCTGCAACTCCAGGCGAGGTTAACATCTTGCGACCTGTTGCTGCACAGCAGGATCCGTTCATTCACCTGTCATTCAAGTATTTGAAGTCTTTGAAGCGATCAGGTCTATCCTTGTTCAGCTTAGACTTGGAAGCTTTCGGATGGAAACCTTTATTCGTTTGCCACTCCAGGACAGCATGGCGCAGCCCACTGCAGGTAAACACGATCAGTGGCGAGGGTTTATGTTAGGGGTTCTCTCCTAAAAACGATAATGGTACTTGCTAGGGGTCAGATGAATACATATCAATGTCATATGCGTAACACCGATTCATGATCATGCAAGTTGGCCAGTAGTAGGCTCTTTAGCAGGAGTTCATACTAGTCGCGTGGAGATTAGACAAATGCAAAGTTTGGCGATTCGTCGTAACTACCAAGCCTAGCTGGAACGAGGGATCGTTAGCCACACTAGTAGTTTCTAGCTCCATTCACTTTCCTGAACTAACAGGACATGCATGGTATCATGAATGGCAGCTGATAGTCAATATGAGAGTAAGAGGACTCTTTACTCCTACCTGTAAGGGGCTAGGATGAAGTGAGGCACATTCCCGTCTAGAGAATAGTCTCGACCTAAGGATGACATAGCTGAGGGAATCACGACATTGGCACATGCCTAGAGCGAGCACATTTCATTGGCTTGAGAAGTATGGATTGCAATGTTATCTCGTATTCAATAAAAGCAGACGCATCTAGATTTTACTTTGGCATAGTACCAGTTGGTTACCGACTGAATCTATGGCGCACGAGTTAATTACCTCACTTTAGGGATTAAGTGCGAGATGCATTACCAATAGTTTGATTGGTAGTTGATCGAACTACCGACTCACACGAACGCAAGATATCTATGTTCCAGTCTGTGTGATGTGTTGGCTGACATGATATGGTGCGATAGATGGCCTGATTCTTATCCAGAGCGTAAGGCTTTCAAACCACATTGCATGATCACAGTAATGTATGGGAAGCAGGGAATGTTATCACCGGGCGCAATAAGACTCGTGTCCACGATACCGCTATCATGAGCGACATAATCACAGCAACCAGATGTGGCAACACAAGACCTGGGACGTTGGCTATAAAGAGACAGCATTGCTACGGCAATGACAGGAACAAGCTCAAGCAGCAATTCACAGTCCACACAGAAGCACCAAAGATGATCTTAAAATATTATTAAGAATTCTGTCTATTATGATACTTCACCATTACTTCTATTATCCATTTACGTGACTATTCGTTATATGCCAGGACACAGGTTGACACAATCTCAGTACGCACACCAGAAGCTGGTCGAACATTTCGTCGATCTTGCTGTTCAACTGGACGACAAAGCTTCAATGCACACATCTCGAGTGATTTGGGTTTTCATCATTTGTATTATTATCGGCTACCCCGTACATCAATACGTATCTGCAGGGTTAATACCGTATGAAGAATATTCCGAAGTCTGGTGGTTTCCGGGAGAGGAGTAGTTGACAGTTTCGATGATGCTGCGGGGAATTGGTCGCAGATAGACCCGCGTGCTCTTGAGTACGGTCAAGAGGATGAGTCTTAGGATAAGATGAGGAAAGAAAGAGTTTCTTAGATTGACGGCTGTACTTAATTCAATAAATGTTGCATTGATTTTTGGGATTAAGAACCCGCGTAACAGTATATGACCGTCCTTGTCGTCAATCATGGAATTTTACAATCCATCCGCATACGTACTGCGGTTATTTGCCCCAGGACACAATTTGATGTAGATACACCACGGGATTGCTTCCGCAAGGAAGTAAAGTGGATGCTGGCAATTTGTTAGCAGCTTTTGTCTCTCTCTGCATTGGATTTAGACCACGTACACCACCCTCCACAAGCTCTGCTACAGGATAACGATCATCATTGTCTGCCAGAATGGAATCAATGAATTCCAAATGCACTGCATCGGATTCAAAGCGGTGGAGATCATACAGCTCCGCACTGTCCATCAGCAAAATGTATTTTAGTCTCTGGAAGACTCCAGAAGTGTCTGAGAGGATGTGGAGTGTAAACTTAGATGCGTCAATTTCAGAAGAGTATCAGACTGTAGGAGGGCATTCTGGCCGGCCTTTGGAGTAATTGAGATCTCTGATGACTGGTACAGGAGTATCATGGGAGTGATTGTGATAGGTTTCAGAACACCTTGGCGTGCCGGAGAGAACTTTGGGTGCACCTGGGAGTGCCGGCTACAAGTCTGGGAGCGCTGGTGACAAGTCTGTAAGCGCCTGTGACAAGGCTGGAAGCACCTCGAACCACACTAGAGTAGTCAGGGAAAAACATCTTCTTTGGGAATGCTGCAGGTACGCCTGGAATGCTGCAGGTGCACCTGGAAATCATAGCTACTACTTATCGTTCAACAATTGTTAAAACTCACGTATTCAGATTGTATTCTCATCTATGTATCAATGTATCTATGTATCTATATAGCTACCCATCTACACATGGTATATCTGCGCTGGCTGCAGGCGGTGCTTGAGAGCAATTTGAGGTGCACCTAAAAATGACCATCCAGTGAACTCAGATATATTTACCGGGGCCGTGATCGAGTGAGTTTGGAGATACACTTAGAGACCGTGATGGAGTAGACTTAAAGATGCACTGCGAGATTGTGATTGAGCGAGGTCTTAGATGCACTTGGAGTCCATGATCGGGCAAACTGAGAGGCCGTAATTGTGGAAGTTTGGAGATACAGTTGGAGGCTGTGATCGAGCGGGTTTAGAGGCAGTAATCGTGTGAGTGCGGAGATCCACTTGGAGGCCATGATGGTGCGAACTTGTAGGCCATAATGGAGCGAGTTTGGACGAGTATTTGTAGGTAGGCGATGGACGGAGCACCTGGTGCTGAGACTCATTCCTTCAGGTAGTAAACTTGCAACCGTGGGAATGTGACAATGTGACTTACCCTTTGCGCTGTCCTGGCTGATGGCAGTCGATTGTGTAGAGAGGAATGCCAGAAGCTGAAGCTACATTCAGGGGTCAACTCGTAATCATTTGAATGAAAGAAAGACAAACATTCTTGGGTGGATGCTGTACTCGGTGTATGGTGTACTCAGTGTATGCTATACTTGGTGAATACTGTACTCGGTGTATGCTGTACTCAGTGTATGCTGTACTCAGTGTATACTGTACTCGGTGAATGCTGTACTCGGTGTATGCTGTGTTTGGTTTATACTGTACTCGGTGTATGCTGTACTTGGCGTATGCTGTACTCACTGTCAACTCATGATCATGTCATAGAGAGATAAGAGGTATGACTCAACTTTGGGTTCTGCGATGATGGTAGAGTTGTGGACGAGAAAGAGCGAGATGGGGGATGAATATGAGAATGATGTGGATGATACGAGAGGATATGAGAAATCAGGGGTACGACTTGCCTGATTGGGTTCGGAAGACCTCGTATTGGTGTAATTACACCTCATATCGGGAGTCGTACCAGCCATATTGGGGATGGTATATTGACTCGCACACGAAATTCCCTCAAGTCCCAGTTTCTCGTGATACTATCCCCAATATACTCTCATCTTTCTTATTCTCGTCTTCAACTCTACCATCACCTGAAAAAATGAAGTTAAGTCATCGCTCACTATCTCTCCATGCCATGATTACGAGTTAGCACCGAGTATGGCATACACCGAGTACGGCATACACCGCGTACTGCATCATCCCATGATCGACCGTCCCCTGCTCCCAGCCCGTCTCTCATCTCCCAGCAGACCATGCAGTACTCAACTCTCTACATTCCCACAATTACAAGTTAACCAAGAAATAGAGTCTCAGCTCCCGGCGTGCCTCCCTCCCGATCTACTTGCTCCAGATTGACCGCCTCAAAGTACTCCTCCATTCTTGCACGATCATGTCCTCCAAGTGCATCTCTAATTTCACTCGATCACAGCCTTCAAGCATATCTCTAAACTCGTTCTAAATACGGCCTCCAAGTTCACATCATGACGGTCTCCAAGTGCATCTCCAAACTGGCATGATCACGGCTGCCAAGTGCATCTACAAACTCGAACAATCACGGCTGCCAAGTACATCTTCATACTCACTCGATCACAGCCTCCAAGTGTGTTTCCAAGCTTGCATGATTATGGCCTTCAAACTAGGTTCTTCACGGCCTCAAGTGTGTATTTCGTATAATGAGATGATGTCTATCTACCCTGGTGTCCCCCAAATATATACTGCCCATTGCTGGATCCATCTCTGTTATCCCTCTATCCCCTTATGTACATATAGAGAGACTTAGATAATACATGCCATAATATGATGTTGCGAATCTTGCGGCTGTAACAATGACCAATATGATCGATGAAATGCCGTGTGGTTATGGAAGCCTAAATCTACTGGTGTGAAAATATGGCACCAAGTCTCCCGCAGAGCATGTGCAGCAGTCTCAGCACCTCTCGAAGTCTCCCGCAGACTTGCACAGTGGTCTCAGCAGCTCCACAATTTGACCATTCTAATACTCACTCTTGTAGCATCCTGAATGCACCGCCATCACTTCAGGTGCTTTGAGGAGCTCGTGAGAATGCTCTTGCACAGTCTGAAAGCACTTTGCAAAGCTCCAGGGGGGGCTGGGAGCATCTGGGAGTACTTAGAAGCAGTGGTGAGTGCTACCAGAGTGTCTGGGAGGGTTGCGTATGGCTTCCGGACTGAATTACATTGTGCTGATGTTGTCCCTTGCAGATTGAATGAGATGGGATTTAACATTCTCGACTTGTGCTCGAACCTGGTACTGGTTCAAGCGTGTATTATCCAATGTGGGCCGTTGCTTCAGCATACCTCTTTGAAGATCTCCTTGGTGCGTGCCTCAAATGCTACGGACAAAATGTTGATTTACTGCATAGCGGTTTTCCAGTATATCTCTAATATCTGCCGGTGTGGGGCATCAGCAAATGGTTTCGCAACACATTGCATTCCACAACTTACCATAACCAAGTCGCTTGCACTCAGAAACGGCCGTCAGTTCCACATGTGGAGCTCCACGATCTGCCCGTTGCAAATACATAACGCATCATGTCTGAGTGAAAAAATCGATGAATAGTGCGACTGACAGAGACCATGGATCGAGGTGTAGACACCGCCTGCGGTTCAAATTGCCACTGCCTCTGTCTCTGATTGCTTTCTATAGCTCATGTGGGCAGTGGATTTGTAATGATCGCACAGGCTTCTCGATTAGGGCTGCAGGTTGGCAGGATTTCAAGACCCCTGAGAGGAGTGGGAGTGCTAGCAATGCCAGATGGAGAGCTGCATACAATGTGACCAGTTGTGTCTGTTTGTGAGGTCCCTTCAGGTGCGGGTATGCTATGACTGCTTGTACCCGGTGTGGTGGTCAGAGTATTAATTGACCGCCAATGTGTTGCGGCCGGGCTAGAAGTGACGCATTGAGTGATATCTGCAAAGCGAGAATTGTTCAACGAAGATGAGAGGGTGGAGTTCTGACCTTGGATTGTAGAGGCTACGGAACTTCCGCCTTGTGAGGAATCCCTCTTGCCAGCCAGTATGGAAACATGTATCCCAGCAGGGGGAAGTTGAGACATCCCTGAAGGCCTAGGCTGTTGTTGATTCTGAGGATTAGCAAGACTTTGAACATTTCGTACAACCGGAGTCGTGTCAGGGTGAGGGCTTTGCAAAGGCATAATCCGATATAAATGTTCCATGTTCAGAATGTAGGAATAATTACCTCCGTATGCATTTGCAGCGGCAGGGGATGTAGACTCCCAACAGCAAAATGTATTTTAGTCACTGGAAGCCTCCAGGAGTGTCTCAGAGGATGTGGAGAGTAAACTTAGATGCGTCAATTTGAGGAGAGTATCAGACCCTAGGAGGGCATTCCGGCCAGCCTTCAGAGTAACTGGGATCTCTGATGACTGGTACAAGACAACATTGGGAGATAATGTGACAACTTTGGGAACATCTCGGAGCGCCGGAGAGAACTGTGGGTGCACCTGGGAGCGCCGACGGCAAGTCTGGGAACACCGACAACAAGTCTGGTAGCACCTTGAATCACTGTAGATCAGTCAGGGTAAAACATCATGTTCTTTGGGAACGCTGCTGGTGCACCTGGAAATCATAGCTACTACTTATCGTTCAATGATTTTGAAACCTCATGTATTCTCGTTGTATTCTCATCTATGTATCTATGTATCTAGGTATCTATATAGCTACCCATCTACACATGCTATATCTGGACTGGATGCAGGCGGTGCTTGAGAGCAATTCGAGGTGTGCCTGAAAATGACGATCAAGTGAACTCCGAGATGCACCTGGAGGCCTTGATTGAGCGAGTTTCGAGATGAACTTGGGAGGCCATGATCGTGCGAGCATGGCGGCGGTAATCAAGCGAGCCTCGAGGCCGTGATTGAGCAAATTGGGAGATGCACTTAGAGGCCATGATCGTGCAAATTTGGAGGCCGTGATTGAGCGAGTTTGGAGATGCACCTGGGAGGCCATGATCGTGTGAACTTGGAGGCCATGATCATGCAAGTTTGAAGATGCACTTGGAGGCTGTGATCGGGCGGGATTGGATGACTACTTAGAGGCGTTCGATTGACAGTGCGCCAGGTGCTGAGACTCTGTTCATCAGTTAGTTAGCTCGCACCCATGGGAATGTGACAAGGTGACTTTACCTTTGAGCTCTCATGGAGAGCTGGCTGATGGCAGTCGATCGTGTAGGGAGGCACGCTGGATGCTGAAGCTACATCCAGCGGTCAACTTGTAATCATGAGACTGAAGGGAAGACAGAGAATCTTGGGTGGATGCTGTACTCGGTGTATTCTGTACTCGGTGTATGCTTGTACTCAGCGTATGCTGTACCCAGTGTATGCTTGTACTCGGTGTATGCTGTACTAGGTTTCAACTCATGATCATGGCATGGAGAGATAGAGAGGGATGACTTAACTTTGTGTTCTGCGATGATGATAGTGTTGTGGACGAGAAAGAGAGAGATGGGGATGAAGATGAGCACGATTCGGAGTATACGAGCAGATATGTGAAATATGGTGTGTGACTTGCCTGATTGGGTTGTGAACACCTCCTATCAGGATTATTACAGGCCGGATTGGGATTCATACGTGTCGTATTGGGGATGGTAAATTGACCCGCACATGAAATTCTCTTAAGTCCCAGTTTCTCATGATGATTTCCCCCATCTCCTCTCAGCTCTCTCTTTCTTGTCCTCAGCTCTACCATCAGCTATGAACACGAAGTTAAGTCATCCCTCTCTATCTGTTACCAGGTTGTTTAGATCCCAATAATCAATACATATATTTTATTGAATCTAAGTACAGCCGCCTATTTGGGTTTCTCTGTCTTTCCTCGTCTTATCCTAAGAATCAACATTTTGACTTTTCATTCCAGCGCACGCGGGTCTATCCTAGACCACATTCCCGTGGACTCTTCGAAGCCATAAACTATATCTCCCGCAGAAATAACCAATCTTCTGAAAACTCTTCGATAGGTAATAACCCAGTAGATACGGATCCATGTACGGGGTAGCCGGTATTGCTAGTGATTACAAAATGCCACACCGATCGGGAGGTGTGGGTTAAAGACTCCTTGTCCAGTTGTGCAATAAGATCGCCGAAATGTTTGATGAGTTTCTGGTGTGCGTACTGAGACTGTGTCAACACGTGTCCAGGCATATAATGCGTGGTCATGTAAATGAATAATAGAAATAATCTTGAAAGTTGAATAGATTGAATTCTTAATAATATTTTATGATTGTCTTTGGTGCTTCTGTTGTTGACTGTGGATTGCTGCTTGAGCTTGTCCTTTGCGTTGCCGCAGCAATGCTGTCTCTTTATAATCAACCTCCAGGTCCTGTGTCACCACACCCTAGTTGCTATGACTCCGACGCTCATGATAGCATTATCTCAGACACGCCATTATGCCCCCGGTGATAGCATGCCACGCTTCCCGTTGGTTATTGTGTTTGAGCAATGTGGTTTGAAAGCATTACGCTCCTAATAACAATCAGATCATCTATCGCAAAATATCATGTCAGATGAAGTGTCAGACAAACTTCAACTCGGACATCTTGCAATCGTGTGACTCAGTAGTTGGACCATCCACCTCCTATAGGCTGGAATGCGTTTCGCAATCAAATGCCTCAAGCAAGTCGTTTAATATAATGTCATGGATTGAATCGGCGATGAACCGATGGTATGCCAATGTGGAACTACACGCGTCAGCTCATAGCGCTACATGTATGATCCTTGCAATCCATACTATCTTGACCGAATAACATGTGTCGCTTCTGGCAGATGCCAACGTCATTTTTATCTCAGCTATGTCACGCTACGGCTGAGAACCTTCTCCCACCGGTATGTGCTCCAATTTGTTCCTAGCTTGTTACAAGCAGGATTGAAGAGTTCACTTGATCGCATATTAACTAACAGCTGCCCGGCATGCTCGTCCATGCCTGTCCCGCATAGTTTCCAAGAATGAATGTGGTTGAAAACTATTAGGACTGCTAGTGCTTACGCCTCCCAGTGAAGCGTAATAGCTGCATCATCTTGAATGAATCTGCAAAACAACATGTTTCTTCAATCGACACGTGACCTGTATAAACCGATGCTAATTGGTACACAGCCGGCCATCTTGTATTATCTGGAATAGGTGTTATGCATGACCATGATTATGTATTCGTCCGATGATCACAAGTTCCGTCATCGCTGTTAAGGGGGAACCCATAACAATTCTTTCTCAGTACAATTTCGGGTATAATGACCGGCACACGTCTAGGTTGGGAATCGTATTCATTCTCCGCATACTTCAGCACTGCCTCGTGGTATTGGGTAGTATACGATGTCTTGTCCTCCAGAGTAATATCCATTCCCTTGTCCCACTTCTTAAATGATCGCAACTTGACGAAAGCTTCGAGGATATATGCAGAACTGCGCAGCATACCCGTCATTGGAGTCACATCTGCATAAACTGTGGTCAGCTTCTGTCGTGCTATCCTCATGGCTAAGTACCAGTCTTTCTTCCATGGAGTCTTCGTCATTGGTAAAGCTCGCATAATGCCATCCATATGATCAAACAAGTTGTTGTAGACTGTGATATTGTGATGCAATGTGACCATATGCCTCTTTGACATCCACAGGGTCCAATATCGGAATGGCCTCGAAACTTGCATGACGTACTTGACATTGGTCCACTCATCCGGTGTTGTGAAGGGTGCCCGGGATTCTCTGGAGTGTGGATTCTGGAGCCACTCGCGGGTAGGTTCTGGTAATCGGTAGGCTGCCTTGATCAACTCCAGTGTCAAATTCAAAATATATCTTCACATTCATAATCCATCAGCAAAATGTATTTTAGTCTCTGGACGCCTCCTGGAGTGTCTGAGAGGATGTGGAGTGTAAACTTAGATGCGTCAATTTCAGGAGAGTATCAGACCCTAGGAGGGCATTCCTGCCAGCCTTCAGAGTAACTGGGATCTCTCATATCTGGTACAGTAGTACCATGGGAGTGACTGTGATAGGTTTGTGAACATCTCGGACCGCCGGAGAGAACTCTGGGTGCACCTGGGAGCACTGGCGACAAGTCCGCAAGCGCCAGTGACATGCCCGGGAGTGCCTTCCACAGGTCTGGGAGCGCCAGTGACATGTCCGGGAGCTCCGGCAGCAGGTCTGGGAGCACCGGCGACAAGTCTGGGAGCGACTCGAATCACTGTAGAGCAGTTTGGGAAAAATAACATTTTCTTTGGGAACACTGCTGGTGTGCCTGAAAATCAAAGCTACTGCTTATCGTTCAACAATTTTTAAAACTCATGTATTCAGTTTGTATTCTCATCTATATAAATAAGTATCTATATAGCTACCTATCTGCACACAGTATATCTGGACTGGCTGCAGGCGGTGCTTGAGAGAAATTCGAGGTGCGCCTGGCAATAACGATCGAGTGAACTCAGAGATACACTCCGAGATCGTGATCGAGCAAGTTTGTAGATGCGCTAGGAAGCCATGATCATATGAACTTGGAGGCCGGAATCGAGCCGATTTGGAGAGGCACCAGAAGGTGGTGATCGTGTGAACCTAGAGATGCTCTATGACATAGTGATCGAGTGAGTTTGGAGAGGCACTTAGAAGCCATGATCGTGCGAACTTGGAGGCTGCAGTCAAACAGCCTGGAGATACACTTGGGGGCCGTGATCGCGCGAACTTGGAGGCTGTGATCGAGCGAGATTGGACGAATACTTGGAGGCTGTCGATGGACAGCATGCCGGATCCTGAGACTGTATTCAACAGTTTGTTAACTCGCAACCATGGGAAAGTGACAAGGTGACTATACCATTGAGCTCTCAAGGAGAGCCGGCTGATGGCAGTCGATCGTGTAGGGAGGCACGCCGGAAACTGAAGCTCCATTCAGGAGTCAACTCGTAATCAATGAGAATGAAGGGAACACAAACAATCTTGGGTAGATGCTGTACTGAATGTATGCTATACTTGGTGTATGCTGTACTCGGTGTATTCTGTAATAGGTGTATGCTGTACTTATTGTCAACTCATGGTCATGGCATGGAGAGATCGCGAGGGATGACTTAACCTTGTGTTCTTGTGATGATGGTAGAGTTATGGATGAGAAAGAGAGATGGGGGATGAAGATGGAAACTAGATGGAGGATACGAGCGGATAGGGGAAATCAGGGGTACCAATTGCCTGATTGGGTTGGGAAGAGCTCATATCGGTGTAATTACATGCTGGATCGGGACTCGTACCGGGCATATCAGGGATGGTAAATTGACTCGCACACGGAATTCTCCAAGTCCCTGTTTCTCATAATGATTTACTACATCTCTTCTCATCTCTCTCCTTCTCGCCCTCAACTTTACTGTCACCTTCGAAAATGAAGTTAAGCCATCCCTCTCTATCTTTCCATGCCATAATCAAGAGTTAACACCGAGTACAGCATACACCGAGTACAGCATACACCAAGTACTGCATACACTGAGTACTACATACACCCCATACTTCATCATCCCGAGATCGACTGTCTCCCACTCCCAGGCAGTCTCGCAGCTCTCAGCGGACCCTGTTTTACTCAATTCTCTTCATTCCCACAATCACGAGTTAACCAATCAATAGAGTCTCAGGTTCCATCGCGAATGCCTCCCGCTCTACCATCTCCAGATTCACTGCCTCGAGATTCACTCCCACCAGACTTACTGCCTCCACATTGACCATCTCCAGGTCAATCGCTTCCATATCATGCGCCTCTCAGCACTTCTCCAATCTTGTTTGATCAGGGCCTCCAAGTGTATCTCCCAACATGGTCAATTATGGCTTCCAAGTGCATCTCTGAGCTCACTCGATCTCGGCCTCCAAGTGCCACTCCAAACCCTCTCAATCACAGCCTCCAAGTGCATCGCTGAGGTCACTCGATCTCAGTCTCCTAGTGCATCTCCAATCATGCTCGATCAAGGCCCCGAAGTACATCTTCATGGAGCAATGGAGATACCAGGGTACCGGAGGTGGATAGAGTGATGGCCTGAGATGGCATTCGTCTATGCTGGCACACCTGACAATATCCGACATCGCAACACAGACTGCCCTACTCGATATAAATTTACACCGTTGAAGTGATCTCTCCAGAACCCTTTGAACGCGCACCTCAAATCGTATCCTCCTCGGCTATGTGCAAATTCTTGCTCCATGTATCATGTTATTGTATTGCACTTAATCTTATATTTCCTGCTTATACTCCCACTTTCTTCAACTTTAGATCTTCATTACAGCAAACGGAACCTACACCCAGCCAGGTGAGAAATCACTATTCACTGAAGAATCAAAAAGCACACCTGGAGAGAGTACTCGCTTTCAAGAAAGCAGCCAATCTTCATTGTGCATCAAATGTTTGCCTTCCAATTATCTGCCTTTGTGCATCGTATTGCGAATGACTAATATCCCCAATTTCATCAATGAATCAGGATGACAAGACCAATCAGGAGATCGGTGATGACGACAGTGAGGACCCCAGAGAGTCCACCGTATCATCCGACAATGAAAAAGACGCTTTGGATCATCCACAGGAGGTCCTTCACCTAGGTCAGGGATGCCGGGACAAGTCATTACGCACTACAAGGGTTCCACTGCCAATGAAATGAAGCCGGGCCGATACTGTCATTGCACTCCCTCCGTTTCCAAATTCCCGAAATCTACCTGTGGCAATGGCACCATCACTACTCAAATGCCAAAAGTCATCCCTCCTAAAAAAATTATCCGAGTCTGACCATGCACCATCCACCCGGGCCCTGGTGCTTCCCACTAAGTCTAGTGGAGACCAGAATATTCCACAACCCAAGGCCGGTAGTGATCAGAACGTTCCCCAACACCAAATGGCTACGTTTGAGGTAGCGAAAAGGATTATGGAGGCAATCTTATTGAGGAAGACTCCTTCGCCAATATTATCCAATGACAAGTACTCGACGGTTCAAAAAGCTTGGAAACTAGCGATTGAACACCAGGATCATCCAAGGGCATTACCACGTGCACCTATAGGTACACCATCTGTATGTCAATTGCCCGGTGGTCCATCTCTCAAAATAGATCCGCAAACCTGAGAAGTTGTAAGTCTTGGATTCTGTTTGATGCTCCTCTATGAGACATATGGATATTGACCACCCCCAAAAATATACATAGTTGAAACTGAAGATTAGTACCATTCGAGGACATTTGGCAGATAGGGCACATTGAACTGTTGCCCGTAGTTACCGGTTGGATGTGGGATCTGAGACTGAGTTTCGGATCAACGTTAAGGAGCTCCTGTTTGTCGATGCTTACCTCTCCAGAGCTGTCGATGATAAGAAGTTAGGGTTCACCCAAATGGAAGTGCTTGATCTCATTTACCACCAATTTTTCTTCACTGCCAATAGCTTGGGGTGCCAGCCAACAACATCACAGTATTTCCAACCTCTGGCTCCTCAGACTTTAGCACTGGCAGCCGCAGCTATTCATTGTGCGCTGTCTGAATACACCAGTGGAAAGGCCACAGTTATGTTTTCTCAAGATGAATATCAAGGTACATTTGGCCCATCCCCTGAGATCGATTTTACTCTAGAAGCCACTTCACAATCGACCACACATTTGCAGCCACTTCATACCCCCACCCCCCTGCGGTGCAACTCCACTCGAATAGGCACTTCTCAATCCTCGTCGGAGCTCCTCAGCCTAGATTGACCCTCTTCTATTTCATTCCGCAGTTAATTCCTCCACTCTCTGCGCTTCTCTATTCCATTCCGCACTCTATACCCCCCTTTCCGCGCTCCTCAGCCCAGGATGGGAGCTCTTCACATCCCACCGGCGCTCATATAATGCATTCCACACTCCTCACCCACCACCTTTCGGTGCTCCTCCGGTGGGATAAGCACTGCTCAATCCCATCTGTGCTCCTCTGCCTGGATTGGCTCTCCTGTATTTCATTCAGCACTCATTTACCCCCCCCCCCTCTTTCGGTGCTCCTCAATTTCATTCCACACTCCTTAACCCCTCCTCTTTCAGCTCTCCTCAGCTTAGACTCGATGCTCTTCTTCTTCATTCCGCGCTTCTCCAACACCTTTCATGTTACTCCTCTTTTCCACACAACACTCCCAATCTTGGTGCTCCTCGTTTCCCCTGGTAGTTGTTCCCATTATTCATCCGAATGTATCATATTGCCTCTCGTACTCCCATTTAGATTTGCAGCTAGCCAACATCTCACTACACGTTTGGTAGATATCACAAATCGGCCCAGACGACATTGGAATGTTACGGGGATATTTAGGCCCAAAAATCCATACAACATTTATTAGACTAAATAAAGCCACCTATCTAAACCCCCTTTCCCGTTCCTCGTCTTCCCCAAGACTCAACCTCTTATCTAGTTATACTAGTGAGAGCTCCCCAACTCTCCTGGTCTGTCCAAAGTGGTTTTTCGGAATAGTCTTCCAAGGGTAACAACCCGGTAGTGATGTACCGGTGAACGTCGTATTCGATACCGAGCATAAGGACTTAAAGACAAAGCGCGCACCAGATGTGGGTCAAACGCCGCTCGCTGAAGTATCGGATTTGATCACAGATAGTTTCGACGACTGCTTTGTGTGTGTATTGAGATTGTGTCAGTTTGAACGAACACATACAAACAGTATTCATGTAAGTGAAATAGGGAAGTAATGTTTGAAGATTTTGTAGATAGAATTCTTAATACTATTATAAGGTGTTCTTCGCTTGTATTGTCTGACTGTGGATTGCTGCTAGAGCTTGGTTCTATTCATTGTCGGGGACAGTGCGACTTCTTATATAGTCGGATCCTCAGGTCAAGCTTGGCTTTGGATTTCCGCTATGAGACATAGTTTGGTTGATAGCTTATCGCCGAGATCAACTTAAGTGACTGATTGATAGTGCGACGAATTCCCTCAAGGTTATTGTGTTCATGCATGAGTGGTTTTCAGGCGTTACGCCCCCACGGAGGGCCATCCTCATATCATGATATCATGCGCACATATTATGACAACTAGTAACTTCAACTTGGACATCTTGCTTCTTGTTTGTTCAGTAGCTGAAACATCTGACGACTCGTAGTCCTATCAGTGCTTATCGCACTATATTTTCATAGCTCGTCGCTATTAATTGCCTCATCTTAGAGAAGGATGTTTGGCATTGCGTCAGAGATTCAATCGGCGACCAACCGATACTCCGCCAACGTAGATTATGACACCCACACCTTGCTTAACTTTAAACTGGTATGACGTCGCGATGCATACTAACTCAAACCAATGAGCAGGTTCGCTTCAGGCCTCTTATCTTCAGCCAATGTCATTAATCCCTCCGACACCGCATGCTTAGGTCCTCAGAGCGGGGATCTCCGCAAGGTGTTCCCACCACTGAGCGCGTGAGCCTGCAAACTCCCACATACTCGCATATTGCATTATCGTCTGCTGCACACGTAATTCTGCGTAAGTGCAACTTAACTGTGTGTTGTCCCGCTAGATAAGATATAGTAGGTGTTGTCAATAATTATGCCCACTGCTGAAGGTTTTTCACTTCCCAGCCATAGCGTCATAATTGCATCATCAAAGTTGAATCCGCTAGTCATGCTGTGACCAAGACTAATTGATCAACACGCGGCCCTAGTATAATCCCGCTAAAGATTACTAGGCTGACTACCATGATGATGTTCCGCAAGTAGGTGTTATGCACATGGTTCATTCTCAAATGAATAGTCATGTGTACTTGCTGCAATCCATTCATGTATCATTACCACTATCAGGAGAGAACCCCTAACATGGAATTCGATTTCATTTACTTGCCAGGAACGAATAATCAGCATATACAAGGATTGCCTCCAGCTTCATCACGCTGTTGATGGATTCTGTGTTCCTGCTTTCGTTGGCCCTGATGAGATGGGGGAAGTAGTGGATGACATGAATGCCCTGTTTGATTGGTATATTTCGATCGCTTAGTTGGGTTACACTTGCAGTGTACCTGCATTTATGTTTGAATCTATCGCCTTTTTCTTTTGTTTCCTTAATGTAGCGAGGCACAAGATACAATGTTGAAGAAGATGACAGCTGGTATGATTCAGAAGAGATAATGAACAATAATCGTTGCATCATATTCACAGTTGAGGGAAGTAGATTGCTCATGTACATCCAAAGAGTCTCAGATAAGGCCTGCAGTGCTCCGACTCAATATCCATAAGAACACAGGCATCTCTCAGAGTTCATTTGTGATTCCCACGTTGGTTCGGCGACACTCCCCGGTGCACCCAATGTTCTCTCTGGCGCTCCGACATGCTTCCAAACTTATCCCAATCACTACCATTATACTCCTGTACCAGTCATCAGAGATCCCAGTTACTCCTGTACCTGTCACCAGAGATCCCAGTAACTCTGAAGGCCAGCCGGAATGCCCTCCTAGGGTCTGATACTCTCCCGAAATCGACGCTTCTAAGTTTGCACTCCACATCCTCTCAGACACTCCTGGAGGCTTCCAGAGACTGAAATACATTTTGCTGATATACACGTTATTCTCAAGACGAATCTGACTGCATATTGGGGCAGGTTGGAGGGGTTTCCAACGGCCCCGTGATGTGCAGTAAGTCAGTCTGAAGTTGTTTGGTTGTTTACAGGGATACTTTCTGGTGAATGACAGCTGAAATCTCATGATTGAGAGATATAAAAGGATATTCTTTGACGGAAAGGACATCTGGTGATGTTTGTCTCAAGACCTCCCTGGCATCTTACATGACACAGACGCTAACCATCAAGTCATGATGCATGGTTAGCATTAGTGTTCCCAATGAAGCGACAGTCAAAATGCAGATTTTGCTTTGTTCAAGTTGATCAAATGCACCAACCTTGACATAAAAGACACAGCTTGCCTCCAGGTGGTCCATATCTTGCAACATCGAACATCTCGCCCAACAACAAAGTCAACTCAAGATAGTATGGTCAATGCTCAAAAACAGAACCTTTCACCACTTCTGGCGGGAAAATATGCCAAATCAATGAAGTGATCAACACAATGACATCCTCAAGCAAATGACAGCCACAGCGGCTTCGAGGCAGAAAGGGTCCCAGTCTTGGGAGCATTGCGCAGCTTATGATCCAACATGATGCATTCCGTGGTGAAATGACGAGAAACGGACCTTTTGGGCAACAAAGAGATCGATACATGGGTCGAGGATTATGTGGATACAGAGACCGCTGTGGCAAGAAAGCAAGTTCAAGGCACAAAGGCAGTGATGCTGAAGGAGCCAGAAGATTTAAGAAATGCTGAAAGGGCGGGATTGACAACCAGAACATCTGACAAACCTTTTGAGGACATCTTCAACGGTATCAGAGACAGTCTGATGGATCTTGCAAGTTGGGATGTTGAGGAGGATGGGGAAGACGAGACAGATGATGAAGAAGATACAGTGCTGCCCAAGCGGACCGAAGATGATGAATCCGGCTGAGTGATGGGCACACTCTCCAAAACGGTACAGCCACACATGGAGAGTGTTCAGCAGAAACCGATGAGGCATGACGAATTTACGCAAAGGGGATGGTAGGACACAGCTGACTTCATCTGTGACAGAAATATGTGGTATGCGACAGCCAAATTGATGGTTCCGGTAGTGGTCGAGCCGCTAACACACACGACTGCAGCCACACCATCACGTACATCATTTCGAGAGCTTCTGCAGACTGTTGATATAGTCCCCGGACAATCCCGGTCACCAAATGGGAGTTCTCGCCCAGGAAGGAGTCAAATAAGGATGGGTTCCGAGAGACCTCTGTCATACCAACAGATAGCATCTAACCGGCCCGACGTGGCTCCCAATACGTTAGCAGACATGAAATCCACGCCAGTTGAACGTGTATGCTCGTAATCCTGCATATAGCCTTCGTAGCTATTTACGGTACAGAAATGTTATTGAAATGAAGACATGGTTACTGGTCCTGAGTCGCCAGAGGAATTGATAGTCAAGTAGTTAATTTTGACAACGTATCTCATTGGATAAGAATTCGTTTACCTATTTTCCTACGTGTCATCTACTTGTAGATATCAGCAACCAAATTGTAAGACATGGTAATTCGTCAGTGCATGTGCAAGGGGCGTACGGGCCATGGGAGCATTCTCAATTAGAAATCCGGTTGATAGACGACTATCAAACATGATATCATCCTTCCTCTTACGGTTAAGTGAGTATGCAAAACCTAAATTAGAGACTCAATTTACTAAGAAAATTTAACTCAGTGATGTCATACAAGTCATAGAAGGAGCGCTCAAGGCAAAATACAAACCACGATTAATGACAACCGTCATGGTGCATTACTTCCTGCATCCAACTCCATAACTCACCGCTTGGACCGGCTGTAAATAGTCGAAAATTCCAAAATTACTTATTGTAGGTCATGGAAATCGACAAGTATGAGCTGTATGAGAAACGGTAAGGAACTGAGGCCATATATATCAACAACTCATATATGGATCCACATGCAGTAAATTGCCAGCTGAAAGCCCTGGAATGTAATAGTTCTACATTAGTTATCACTCAGATACCATGTTTAGTGGTGGATCAGAACTTGAGTGGCCTCACAGCATTTGGATGCAAATGATTATACATAGAAATGATATATTAGCTGTCAATAATGACCATATGCATTATGTGTACAATTGATGACCATCCAATGACTGTTAGTATGTCATTAAGGTGAGCGTCAATGGAGCGTCAACTGTTTTTAGCCATACCCTTTCGGCAATTTAAGTGCTGCATAGTCACATCCTTCCATGATGGTAGTATTAGCCGTCACTATAGATAAAAAGGAAAGCGACATGCTCAGTGCCACATGCTAGAAATGAGCGTCAACTGAGTGACAATGATTTTTTGTATTGCATCTCGGATAATCACTGGGCTCTGCAACAGCATTAACCCATAATCACAGTATTGGACGCCATTATGGGAAAAATGCTAATGATGATATCGCTACTACCTCCTCAAAATGAGAGGCAATGGAGCAACAACGATATTTGGTCTTGTATCCTGGATAATCAAATCGCTATGCAACAGTGTTAACCAGTGATCAAAGTATTGGCCGCCTTTATGGCAAAAATGCTAGTGACCATATCCCTACTACCTCCTAAAAATCAGTGTCAACAGAGCATCAACAATTTTTAGTCTTGCATCCTGGATAATCAGAGGGCAATGCAACAATGTCAACCCATATTCGAACTATCGGCCACCTTTGTGGGCAAAAATGCTAGTGACAATATCCGAACCGCCTCCTAAAACTGAGTGTCAATGTAGCATCAACAGATTTTGTGGGGGCTCAGCAAGCTATACAGTAACAAAAAGCACTGCATTGTTCCGAAATTGAGTTATCAATGGTCAGTCTTGTCAGTACGTAATTGTATTCCACTTCACAAATATTCATCCTATGTCTCACTGGTGTGCCTTTTTGCGTCCTTTCTGCTCTGGGGTCTATATTTAAGAACCGGCTTTTTACTTTACTATAATGTGACTGTTGAGAGTCTGGGAAGTCAAATCACCCAGTACTCAAATTCCTACTGCAATGGCGGATTCAATATCTTTAAATACCCCATTGGTAGTGGTTTTGATATCATCCAAAACAGAGTGTGTCTTGAATCGTCATTTGAGTGACCATACTTTACATATCATATTTGATGCTTGGTGGGTGTGTATGAATGTCGGCTGGAAGCGTCCCATTGCGTAGAATATTTCTAGACATGCGCCTTCCTGGCGATTCTATTTACACCGCAGAATGGACGGGACTGGCAGCCCTGGGACGATATTTACCGCTAGTCATCAAGTTCGTTGCCATCCATCTGATCATGGGGCCAACTCCATCGGGCAACACTTACTGGCAAATGCAAACATCACAAAGTTAAACGAATTAACAGAGTCGGAACCTACCGAATTGACCAGTTCAACAGTCAATGAGACACCTGTGGCCATACTGCAGAGGCAAGGAAGTCGAGGAATTACAATTGTAAGTTTGTAAAGGAAATTTATATTTGACATTTAGGTTTTCTCTATATTTGCTGAATTGATAGAAAAGATGCTCCAAACTGGCAGCGAAGGACTTTCAAACTGCCAAATTTGCCCAAGACACCTCGAATCACTACATTTGTTTCAGCTAGTATTCCATGCAATGCAATCAAATCTCAACATAGGACTGGCATATAATGCATTACCGAACAGGTTGTTGCAATCATCTGCTAACACGCTGAGGAACATTAGCCTGAGGGAATACACACTGACAGTGGATGTAATTAAGAAGCAATTGCCATCAAGAGAAAATGTTATTTAATTTTTGACGGGTGGACATCCCCAAACAAATTAGCCATAACGTTGGTCATTGCTTAGTACATGGATCGAAATTGGGCATTGCAAGAAGTACAACTAGCTTTCGGTGATGTTAATAGCCTATTCTTCATCAGCAAAATGTATTTTAGCCTCAGGAAGACTCCAGAAGTGTCTGAGAGGATGTGGAGTGTAAACTTAGATGCGTCAATTGCAGAAGAGTATCAGACTGTAGGAGGGCATTCCGGCCGGCCTTTGGAGTAATTGAGATCTCTGATGACTGGTACAGGAGTACCATGGGAGTGATTGTGATTGGTTTGGGAACACCTTGGTGCGCCGGAGAGAACTTTGGGTGCACCCGGGAGTGCCAGCTACAAGTCTGGGAGTGCTGGTGACAAGTCTGGGAGTGCCTGTGACAAGGCTGGAAGCACCTCGAATCACACTAAAGCAGTCAGGGAAAAACATCTTCTTTGGGAATGCTGCAGGTGCGCCTGGAATGCTGCAGACGCGCCTGGAATGCTGCAGGTGCGCCTGGAATGCTGCAGGTGCGCCTGGAATGCTGCAGGTGCGCCTGGAATGCTGCAGGTGCGCCTGGGATCTGGCAGGTGCGCCGGGAAATCATAGCTACTACTTATCGTTCAAAGATTGTTAAAACTCACGTATTGAGATTGTATTCTCATCTATGTATCAATGTATCTATGTATCGATATAGCTACCCATCTACACATGGTATAACTGCACTGGCTGCAGGCGGTGCTTGAGAGCAATTTGAGGTGCACCTAAAAATGACCATCCAGTGAACTCAGATATATTATCCGGGGCCGTGATCGAGTGAGTTTGGAGATACACTTAGAGGCCATGATGGAGTAAACTTAGAGATGCACTGCGAGATTGTGATTGAGCGAGGTCGTAGATGCACTTGGAGGCCATGATCGGGCAAACTTAGAGGCTGTAATTGTGGAAGTTTGGAGATACAGTTGGAGGCTGTGATCGAGTGAGTTTAGCGGAAGTAATCGTGCGAGTGTGGAGATGCACTTGGAGGCCATGATGGTGCGCACTCGTAGGCCGTAATGGAGCGAGTTTGGACGAGTATTTGTAGGTAGTCGATGGACCCAGCGCCTGGTGCTGAGACTCATTTCGTCAGTTAGTAAACTCCCAACTGTGGGAATGTGACAATGTGACTTAACCTTCGAGCTGTCCTGGCTGATGGCAGTCGATTGTGTAGAGAGGAACGCCAGAAGCTGAAGCTACATTCAGGGGTCAACTCGTAATCATTTGAATGAAAGAAAGACAAACAAACTTGGGTGGATGCTGTACTCGGTGGATGGTGTACTCAGTGTATGCTGTACTCGGTGTATGCTGTACTCGGTGTATGCTGTACTCAGTGTATGCTGTACTTGGTGTATACTGTGCTCGGTGAATGCTGTGTTTGATGTATACTGTACTCGGTGTATGCTGTACTTGGCGTATGCTGTACTCACTGTCAACTCATGATCATGACATAGAGAGATAGAGAGGGATGACTCAACTTTGGGTTCTGCAATGATGGTAGAGTGGTGGACGAGAAAGAGCGAGATGGGAGATGAATATGAGAATGATGTGGAGGATACGAGAGGATATGAGAAATCAGGGGTACAACTTGCCTGATTGGGTTGGGAAGACCTCGTATCGGTGTAATTACACCCCATATCGGGAGTCGTACAAGCCGTATCGGGGATGGTAGATTGAGTCGGACACGAAATTATCTTAAGTCCCAGTTTCTCGTGATGATATCTCCAATATACTCTCTGCTTTCTTATTCTCGTCTTCAACTCTACCATCACCTGAAAAAATGAAGTTAAGTCACCGCTCACTATCTCTCCATGCCATGATCATGAGTTAACACCGAGTATGGCATACACCGAGTATGTCATACACCGAGCATGGCAGACGCCGCGTACTGCGTCATCCCATGATCGACTGTCTCCTGCTCCCAGGCAGTCTCTCATCTCGCAGCAGACCATGCTGTACTCAACTCTCTACATTCCCACAATTACAAGTTAACCAATAAATGAAGTCTGAGCTCCCGGCGCGCCTCCCTCCCAATCTACCTGCTCCAGATTGACCGCCTCACAGTACTCCTCCATTCTTGCACGATCATGTCCTCCAAGTGCATCTCTAATCTCGCTCGATCACAGCCTCGAAGCATATCTTTAAACTCGCTCTAAATACGGCCTCCAAGTTCACATCATGACGGCCTCCAAGTGCATCTCCAAACTGGCATGATCGCGGCTGCCAAGTGCATCTCCAAACTCGAACAATCACGGCTGCCAAGTACATCTTCATACTCACTCAATCACTGCATCCAAGTGTGTTTCCAAACTTGCATAATTACAGCCTCCAAACTCGGTCCTTCACGGCCTCAAGTGTGTATTTCGTATAATGAGATGATGTCTATCTACCCCAGTGTCTTCCAAATATAAACTGCCCATTGCTGGAGCCATCTCCGTTATCCCTCTATCCCCTTATGTACATATCGAGAGACTTAGATAATACATGCCATATTATGATGTTGCGAATCTTGTGACTCTCCCAATGACCAATATGATCGATGAAATGCCGTGTGGTTATGGAACCCTAAATCCACTCGTGTGATGATATGGCACCAAGTCTCTGGCAGAGCATGTGCAGCAGTCTCAGCACCTCTCGAAGTCTCCTGCAGACTTGCACAGTGGTCTCAGCAGCTCCACAATTTGACTATTCTAATACTCACTCTTGTAGCATCCTGAATGCACCTCCATCACTTCAGGTGCTTTGAGGAGCACATGAGAATGCTCTTGCACAGTCTGAAAGTACTTTGCAAAGCTCCAGGGGGGGCTGGGAGCATCTGGGAGTACTTAGAAGCAGTGGTGAGGGCTACCAGAGTGTCTGGGAGGGTTGCGTATGGCTTCCGGACTGAATTACATTTTGCTGATGGACCGTGTTGCTGTCTCTTTTGCCTACAAAAGCTGCCATTACCTCGGTTATGAATACCAGCAACCAAATCATTGTTTCATTACCGTACTTACAAAACCACAAATCATTGACGCTCCGTTGACCCTCATTCTCAGAATCAGGCTGTGACTGTGTTGCTGATTCCTTTGCCTATTAAATCTACCAATACATCGGTTATGCATAACAGGGACAAAATCATTGTTTAATTACCGTACTTACAAAACCCCAAATTGTTGACACTCAATTGACGCCCATTTCAATGTATTGTCTATTCAACATCTGCTGCCATGGATAATAGTTTTCATCATGATTTGAACTTAATAGCTGTCATTCTACCAGATTAAGACTTGGCCCTGTGGCAAAGCCGAGCGGAGTAACATTCTTGCACTGTTCACTCCCACACGACCAAAATTTACATATCATTCCAACAGATTCATTGCGCCTGCTATACATCTGTTTATCAACTGATATTCACAAGCAACTGCTCACCATTTGCCCATAATCTATCTCTAACTGAAACTTTCGGGCAAGATACATAACTCAACTGGTGAAACATTGATGCATTCTGTCCTGCGTTTCTTTACTCCCTTATTCCTCCTCGTTTCGATTGCACTGACCGTCACCAAGACATTTTCAGCCTGTCACTTTGACTTCCGTGTATGTGGGATCAATCTGGAAACATTTGGTGTGGCACTCACATGCCGCTGCACTGGGCATTCAGGAACTGTGATGGCATTGTCTTGCTCTATATCAGATTCAACGTCCACTGCACAATCATCTTCGCTGTCATTTCGATTATCCAAGTCCCCATTTCAGTTGAGCCAATATTTGGTGACCGAAATGCTTTCAGGTGCGCTATCCTGATCACTTTCAACTGGATGATGGTTGATTGGTCTGATTCAGCGTACATTTAATATTTGAACTCATCCTCCAGGGATGTCCTTTGCAGACAAAGCTGGTGGCAAAGGAGATCTGCCTGACAATTTAAATGCAGCCGCACCATCATGTTGAAAGAGTGACCAGGATGCTTTGATGATCTCTTCCATGTCCGAAATGTATCCCACAGCTGTCATCTGCTTGTTTTGTGCACGAGATTCCTTCTGTGTAGCACATAAGTTTTGGCTGCCCTGCCACATCGCCAAACAGTAGTGAACCTGGGCCATTCTGTGCAATTTCCTGTCCTCTGCTTGTTTCTTCATTTCCGAGTTGTTTTCTGAGTTTGTGGTATCCAATGCTAGGTCAGCACCTGCCAAAATCCTGTTATTGGCTCGGGCAAACAGCCTTACAACGGGTTTTTTGGGGAGGGTCTTGCCTGTAGTTTTTGACTGTCTCCAGCCAATAACATCTTGCTCAAGGGAAAAACTGGCCTCCACTCCAACACGATGTGGTATGATAGAGAAGATGTCGCGCGCCACATTGGAAAGATCGGCGTGCTTTCACTGCGTTTCATCCTGTTGCCGCCACTAGTCGGTTATGTCCGATGACCAAAAAGTACTGCTAATCTCCATTTGGTCGGAGTGGTGATCATTTAGATTTGGATTAATTTGCCCCCAGTTCTTTGGTGCTTCAGGTGGTGGATTGAAATAGAGCCTGGTGGCTGTCAATAAGCATGCTGCGCAATCGTTTCATCTGGGAGTGATTTCAGCCACATTGTTAGGGGTCAGGTATTCTGCATCATCGCTGGCCAAATCATTAGGATCAAAGTATGATTGACCGGATTCTGAAGGCATGGAGGAGGGGAAGAGATTGCTGCTCAGTACGCGTTCAGGTTTATTAACCGGCGCACATCCATGTTTGACACAGTATTCATTCTCCACATACTTCAGAAAGGCCTCTTGGTATTGGGTAGTGTAGGATGTCTCGTCCTCAGGATTGATATCCATTCCCTTGTCCCACTTCCTGAATGATCGCAACTTCCGGAAAGGATCGAGGATATGTGCAGAACTGGGACACACACCTGTGAATGGAGTTACTTCAGCATAATATTTGGACAGCTTCTATTGAGCTAACTTCACGGCCAAGAACAAGTCTTCTGTCCACTGAGCCTTCTTCTTGGCCAGATCTCACATAACACCATCCATATGATCGAACATGATGTTATAGACTGTGATAACATGATGCAATGTCAATGTATGCCTCTTAGACATCCACAGGGTCCAATAGCGGAATGGCCTCAATACTTCCATGACATACTTGACAATTGTCTATTCATTCTGTGTTGTGAAGTGTGGCCGGTAATCACCATATATTGGATTTCGGAGCCACACATGGTTGTATTCGCGTAATCGGTGGGCTCGTTCAAGCAACTGTAGCTTCGAGTTCCAAAGTGTCTTCGCATCCATAATCGGTAGTAGTGCAATGGAGACTTTGGCTTTGTGACAGTCAATGAACTCGTTTCGATGGCGAAGTGTCAGCGTAATCAATACAGCAAGGATTCTCTGCTATATGAAGGTCAGTTTCAGATCATTCAAAATATTCTGAAATACGAACTTTCTCAATTATCTTTGCTAAACCTGGTCTCATGGCCGACACCTTGTTGATTCTAGCATTGCCCTCTTTTCGAAGTCTTTGACTCTTCCCAATATATAGGCTTTCATTCTCTCCGAATTGCCGATCGCGTGCATGGGCTTTCCAAGACTTGGTGCAGCCATTTACACTGAGACTGCTTTTGAATACACCAAAAGCCAGCTGTATGACGTGCGCCGTGCATGGTACGTGGTTCCTCAATGCAGGCAACTCGATTCCGGGGTCCTCAAGTGTGGATTGCAGCTCGCGTGTCATTAACTAATGTGAGGAAGGATGATCAGTCGTAATTCCATTAAAACGGCCGGCGGTAAGCAGAAACCGATCAAGCACATCCTCAAAATTCCCGGCTAGGCTTGCTCCAGTATGTTAACCCTTGACCTATCATCCCAAATTAGCTTTCGAAAATGGAAAAGAACAGGTGATCAACCTCATCGCGAGCAAGTTGTACTTCACCCGATGCCCTATTTCAATTCATGTGGTAAGCGATGACCGACGTTATGGCAAGTTTGTTAGTTGATGTCCATCCGTCCAACACTAAACTAAGTTTATTTCATGATGGCAATTGCTTTTTAATTGCATCCACGGTCAGTGCATATTCCTTCCAGCAACTGTTGCTAAGGGTCGTGGCAGCCGGCAGCACTGGGTCACTTCGTAATGCGTTAGATAACTGTCGTAGCTCGTGATTTGATAGAGCTTTCCAGGGAATATGAGCCGAAACAAATCCTGACATGAGGAAGCGATTCCACATGTCTTGGTGAAATTCAGAAGTTTCATAGTTCTTAGCTGCCAGTTTGGAACATTTCGTCTGTCATTTCGATCAATATGGATTAAATAGGATGTCACTTATGAATTTCCACTGCGAACTTACTATTGTAATTTCTCGACATCCTTGCCTCTTCAAAATGGCCAAAGCTGATTCAGCGGCTGTTGAACTAGTAAATTTAGTAACTTCTGACTCCGTTAACTCATTTAACTTCGCGATGTGATCTTTTGCCAGCAATTGTTTCCTCATTGAGCTGGTCCCATGTTCTGATGGATGGTGTAGAACTTGATGACAAACAATACATATGATTCCAGAGCTGCCGGTCTCCTCAATTCGGCAGCACAAATAAAATCGCCATTACGACGCAGGTCTAGTATTATTCCAAGCACTCGGATGGTTTGAGCCTACATTGATTGAAGTCCACCAAGCATCGAAGATGATTTGTACTGTAAGGTCACTCAAATCACGAATAGAGACACCATAATTTTTGGAAGAGATCACAACCTCTAGCAATGAGGTTTCTAAAGATTTTGAATCCAACATGGCGGTAGGAATTTGAATGCTGGATAATACGACTTGACAGAGAGCGGAAAGTAACATTATAGTCAAGCAGAATGCGGATTCTTTCATATTGACTCTAGAGCAACAAGCCAAAAAATCAGATCTATGAGACATTGCATGCATATTTGTGAAGTTGTATACAAGGACATATTGCAAAGACTGACTGCGTAAAACACAATTCTGGAACAGCACAATACACTTCATTGCTGTGTAGCATGCTGAGCCTCCACAGGAATTGTTGACGCTCTGTGCGCACTCAATTGTAGGAGGTGGATGTGATATCGTCCCTAGCCTTTTTGCCGATAATGGCCGCCGGTGGGTTGATTGTGGGCCAGCTGCATTCCATTGCGTTTGGAGTATCCAAGATGCAAGATCAAAAATTGTTGATGCTCCATTGACACTCCATGGACACTCCGTCGACCCTCATTTTGGGACATAGTAACGATGTTGTCGCAGGCCTTTTTGCCTAGAAAGACAGCCGATTGTACGATTAAGGATCAATGTGGTTGCACAGCCTCATCATTTTCGACGATGGCATGCCTAAAATTGTTGACGCTCTGGTGACGCTCATTTTTAGGGCATAGTTACAATGTTGTCGAAAACATCATTGCTTACAAAGGCGGCCGATAGTTCGATTATGGATTCACATCGTCGCATAGCCCCTTTATTATTCATGATACAAGGCCTAAAATCATTGACGCTCTGTTGACACTCATTTCTAGGGCATAGTGGCGATGTTGTCGAAAGCACATTTGCCAAGAAAGGTGGCCGATATTTCGATTGTGAGTCATGGTCGCTGCACAGCCCTTGGATATTCGAAGATGGAAGGCCAAAAGTCGTTGAAGCTCTGTTGACGCTCATTTTCAGGATATAGTAGCAATGGTTTCTCAACCATTTTTGTCTAGAGAGGTGGCGAGTAGTACGATTATGAGTTAATATCGCCATACAGCCCTTGGATTTTCCAAGATCCAAGGCCATAAGTCGTTGACGCTCCATTGCCGCTCATTTTTAGGACATAGTACTATTGTTATCGCAACCATTTTTGCCTAGAGAGGCTGCCGATAGTTCGATTATGGATAAATGTGGTTGCACAGCCCCTTGATTTTCCAAGATGCAAGGCGTAAAATCGTTCACACTCCATTGACGCTCATGTTTGGGACATAGCACTGATGTTGTCACAACCATTTTTGCCCAGAAAGGAGTCTGGTAGAACGATTTTGGGTTAGTAATGCTGTACAGCCTTTGGATTGTCCAAGATGCGAGGCCATAAGTCGTTGACACTCCGTTGACCCTCATTTTTTGGACACTGTAGCATTGGTATCGCCACCATTTTTGTTTAGAAAGGCGGCCGATAGTTCCATTATGAGTCAATGTCGCTGCACATCCCACAGTGTTATCCAAGATGCAAGGCCAAAAATCATTGACACTCCATTGACGCTCACATTAATCACATCGAGACAGCCTTCCTACAGTCAATAATTATATGCAACAAATCGTATACGCACTATTGTCATCCAATATTGTGTTTGCAAGTATTATCATATGCATCAAGGATCATTGGTACCTCTCAATGTCTGATCAACCTCTACCCAAGTTATCTGAATGAGAGATGACGTGGCCCTATCACATTCCTGCGCTTGTGGCCGGCAATTTACCGCATGTAGATCATTTCCCTAGTGTTTCGTAAATATAGCTCGCCTTCTTGACCTTTCCTCATCCAGCTCCTTCTCCTCCATTTCCGTGACGTACCATAAGCAATTATAAATCTCTCAACCATGTGCACCAGGTTTGTGCAGAGAGTCATGCAGTTGGATACATGGATGAACGCAGCATGACAGTCGTCATTCAGACAGATTCGTATAGAGTACTGACCGCTCTTTCTATGACTTGTAAGCAATCACTCCGTTAAATGTTGTTAGTATATTTCGTCACTAATATAGCTTTTGCTTTCTTCCTTAGCAGTAATCAGCAAACAGAAAACAAATGTGTGGGCCATCTTGAAGCCTGATTTGGATTCTAGACCTTCTGCATAGTGTGTTTGACCCTTGCACATGCACAGACAAAATATCATGTCTCACAATTTGGTCACTGAAATCAAGAAGAAGCTGACACGTAGCAAAATTGGTACACACATTGCATTTCACAGAGATATGACATCAAAAATACACACTTGCATCTTTATTGCTCCACTGACGCAAGAGCCGTCACAATGTCCTTGTCCTAATCCGATTTCTACATCGGGATTAGCTGGTCAGGCTATATGCAGGGATACAACCTTATAGGTTCAAAAAGGTTCGCTATCAGCAATGGTGGCGAACCAGCCCCTGGGGCAGGCGCAAGACTGGGTTAACTCGTGCTCGACTGAGGATTCCAAGAACCTTTCCTCATATGACTACTTCCTCGTCAAGGACTCCCTTGCAGCATTTGCATCATTGCGGGGAGAATGTCAAGACACTCCATCAGCTCTCCTGAGGTTGTCGGTGCAGGTGCCTCTGTATCATCATCCGTTTGCAGTTGAACGACTGCCGGAACCCTCAACTCAGATGTGCCGTATGTCTTGTCTCTTTCATGGAAGTAGTCGGCTGCATTCTCCCGTCCCGGCTGTGTCAATTCGTCAAGCTTCATCAGCTTCTTCCGAATCATCTCAATGCGCTGCTGCACAGTTCTGGTGATTGTGCCCATCGCCCAGCTGGGTTCGTCATCTTCGCTCAGCTGGCCCTGCTCTGTCTCTTGATTATCCTTATCTTCCCCATCCTCCCCATTGTCGGAACTTGCGATATCGCTCAGACTGTCTCCGATAGCAACCATCATCTCATAAAATGTTTTTTCGGGCTCTCTGGTCGTCAATCCCGCATTTTCAGCTGCCTCTGTATCATCCTGCTCCTGCCTGATCGCTGCCTCTGCATCTTGAACTTGCATTCTTCATCAGCAAAAAGTGAAATTAGTTTCCAAAAATGGACCCCACCCACCGATCCTTCTCCACATTCTCCAAAAATAATCCGAGCAACTTATTTGCAATCTTCCACCATGTTTCAAAGCATTCAATGATGTGATCGCGTCATTACGACATCTCAAAACGTGTTCAGTCATTTAAGCTAATTTATTGCACTTGTTTCTTTTACATTGGTCATCTAGATTTTAATCGTTTCGACGGTTTTATGAACTGTTCCATTGATTTCAAGAATATTCTTGACTATTTGATCCCTTAAGACATCGATTATACACAAGTTTGCACAACTCCCATTACAAAAATCGAGACACCCTGAGAAAACACATCAGTTTTCTATATATCGCTGCAACGATTACTTGAAGCATCGAGTCGAATAATCTACATGTAAAACAAATTGAAAGCATTCAAGTCAATCATGTTGCTCAAGTACCACCGCAAGCTATCTGGCTGCGGCGTCAGTGGAAGATGGTGTACAGCTCCATGGGTCACACTTATAGGGACGATATAAGTGGTTCCTACGCAGAGAAGAGGATTACGACGGTAGCTTCCATCGTGCAAGGGTTGCATCGGAGGTTGATGCCTCTCCTCGACGATCACCAAACCAGCAGTCTGATGTATCGGCCATGCTGCAAATGGCTGAACCAGGGCAAGAAGCCCTTGAACGCTCGATTCTGCATCCTCGACGACGAAAAGGCACTTCAACTGTGCGGAACTGCGTCCCACGATCCTGTTAAAGTGGCCATCCGGACTCGTCCCAATCCAGAGAAGCAGTGCATCATTTCTCGGTGGCTTATGCTTTCTCCACCTCATGGACCCAGAGCAACGAACCATATGAACTGCTTGCTCATCGCATTGAGAGGACGTCAGCAGAATTGCAGCTGCATTGTACCGAATGTATTTTGCATCGTTGAGACGACTGAAACACTGATTGTGATTGACGTAGTCTGTGAAGTCGGCAAATCTCTTGAAACACCAAGCAATGTGTTCTGTAGCTCACCTTTTGCCATTGCACACCACTCAGCCAAGTCATCAAGGGTCTTGATTTCTGCTCAGGGGTTTTTCATTATGCGCTTAATAGGCGCTTTGGGTAGAGGCATATAATTGTCGAGTCGTTGTTTTGCAGCGTTTGCATTAAGCTCTCGATACTGAAACACCTCCTCTCGGGCTTTTGTTCGCGAAATCTGCAAGGTGGCCTCATGACGATTCAACTGTCGGTATGCTTGTTTATGATCCATCATCGCTTTTTCTGGGAATTCAGAGCGTACATTTAAGAGGTTGCCAAGCTGGCGGATATGGTCAGAGAACGGGTTCAGGGGATGCTTCTTCACAAAGTTGAACTCCGATTCGTCGACAAGATGTTGTGCAATTTCTGACTCGATCTGCGTTTCATCTTCGTCAACGCGATGACGCTTTGCAGCCGTAGAATGATTGATCTAAGTGGGGTCACTCTCCTGTTCATCCTGTTTGTCCAAAGTACGCTGCTTTTTCGATGCTTCCGAGACCTGCATTGTAGATTCACTGGCACGGAATCGACAGAAAACATCCTTGTGACAATGAAACTCCTCCAGTCAATTCTCCATGTACTCGATCGTGGCCTCAGTATGGTACCAGTACTGAGCCATAAGGTGAAAATACACCAAGTTCTTGACGCACAACAGGGCTTCTTTGAAGTGAATCCTTTGACTCGCCGAAGGCTTTAAATGAGTCGCCGTGAGAACTGGAACAATCACACGCCCGAGTGCTTTCATCTCCTTACCACTACATTGCGTAACCTGGCTATATGGCTTGTTGAATCGAGTGAAGCCAGGATATGGAGGCATCATCGCCCAGAGCTGGTTGAATTTGTCGATCCTGGAATGTTGTTCGAGGAAGGACGTTACCCAGTCCATCAAATGCTTAAGCATACCGAGATAGATGGTATGAAGAATATCGGGTATGATAATAGTCATCGGAGAGATGCATTTCATATTCCAGAAGACGCCTTCGCAGGTTCCAACCGCTCAATCTTCCAGATATTGTCTTGCCTTCCACATCTGTGTCTCATCTCCATGAGCTGCCCGTATCATTCTTTGGAAGTATAGCCCGTAGTCTCTCAATTGCCACGACAATGAATTCCCTTCTCCAAATGACGATTTCAGTTCTTCGCACGCAGGGCAATTGGGCTGCTTGATTGAATGCATGTGAACGTTTTCGGAGTATTCAGCCGTCCATGCACAGATGACAGGATAACATTGCCGCATCCGACCGTCCGCACAAAGCATAAGCCTTCCAGTGTTGAAAAGCGCGTTGAGAGGACGAAAGATAAGCCCGAAGACCTTCCCTACAACCTCTCGATTGTGGATTTGGTGTTCCTTCATGGCAGTTGTTTTTCCATTTCCTTCAAAGTGATATTCCGGAGGACCGGGAAGAAGGGCAACAAGGATGCTTGCAAGATTTGACGGCTTTGATCTAATCGTCGAGTCGATGTTTCCGAGACTCAAATATTCTGGCGATTCCTTCTCCTCGCCTGAATTGTTTGTAAGATGTGTCTGGTCTGAACTGCCGCATAAAGGGACAATCCTACCTCCTAGAGGCAGCAGTAGCTAATGAAGCAGTCAAAATCATTGTAGCTATGAAGAAATTCAACTAACGTACCTGTTCATTCCACCACCAGTCGCTTGATTTCGCCTCTGAGTAGATACCTTCCTCAGCATCATTGAATTCCTTTGCTGGAGCATACGACATATGTTCCCTGAACTCAGGCTGTTGCAAGAGGAACTCAATGCATTCAACAGGATTGCAGTAAAAGAAACGTGTGTAATCATCGTTGCGAAGGTTGTTTGGATCAGCCAAACGATTGTGACACACTTTGCCGGATTTCCACGAGTCAATGCCCATTGAGTAGGACATTTCGTTCAACCTTTTGAATGAAGTGTGGGAGGATGTGAAGTTGCTGACGACTGCCATCGTAGGGTTCCTGAAAAGCTCGTTGATAGCAGCTCTGCTCATGTTGTGCTTGACGCACCAGTGCGCTAATTGATACTCCTCCTCGAAAGAAAACGGCGACCATGAATCCATTTCTTTGTCGAAGATATCGAAATACTCGTTACTAGTAATAGGCTTGCCGGCCAAATGGTTGTCCAAGTGTGGAGTACCTCAAATACGTGTCCGAACTGGAGGTTGCTCTCGATCGATACATGCATTCTCACTGTTGGCTTCTGCATCGCTGGAATCGTTGTCGGAAGGGTGAAGAAAAGGGTCGTGATGCGGTTCATGAACAAATGGAAGTAGAATACTATCGTGCTCGATCGCAAAACCATCATCTGGCAGTTGTTCGGCTGATACGTATACTATCCTTTCTTTGTGGTCGCGACGGAGGTGAGTGATGTAAGCACTGATGTAGGAGTATGTCTTCAAGCGGTAAAGACACAGTTGATGAAGATCCACGTTTCGTTAGCAAAATGAACCGTCGCAACCATCTTAAGAAGCGTCTCAACGGTCTATTACCTACTCACTCCATTGCAAGCCGGCTGTCCTCGGAAAAAGACGCAATGCGATTTACTTTTTCCAACAAGCGGTCCTACCACTCTCGTAGGATTTCTCTCATCCTCCTTCACACGTTTGCACAGTGTTCAATCGCTCTCTCAATCTCAACATCCCTTGGATCTCGAAAAGCATACAGCATCTGGATTCAGCCTGTCACGGCAATTGTTTTGCACCCTCACAAGACCGTCCTACACCCATTGCCTGATGTATGGTTGTCACTTTATGTTAAGTTCGTACCTTACATGAATCGTGCATTCTCCTTTGATACCGACTTAGCGACGTTATCGTGGAGTACAAGAACTAGAGCAAGGACCAACGAGTGAGATATGACTGCAGAGAATGCTTTGATTTGTCTTTGTGATGAACTTAAGTGTTCAGTCGACGAATCAGGGTGCTTAAATGATGCTAAGCAAATTGCGTCCTAGCTGAATTGCAGCCAAGATGATGTCGCCGGATCAAGAAATCCCTCCAAGCCCATATATATATTTGCCTTGCCTGCCCACCTTACTTAAAATCTCCAGAACCTTCGACACACCCTCCTCATCTCTGCTACCGCATTGCATCACCCTTGACGATATATTCAACACTCCCAATGCTTGTTTAGAGTAACAAGCATTCGATATCCACCACTCAATCATTGACCACCGTTGAGAACCTACAATGTAATGTGATGCCTTCTGGTCGCCAAAATCAGTCGTCGCAGATGCTAATACAATCCAGATGCCGACTCTTCAAGTCAGTGTCTGGGCCGAGAACGCCGGTGTTGGAATCAGCCAATGGGCAGAAGAAACCATGGGGATTTGGCAGGATACCGGTGGCTTGACAACACAACAGATAGATAATGAATTGAGGGAGCGCGTCTGGGAGATTGCCCAGTCCATGAGCATCATCAACAAGCAAGGCGCCAGCCCCGAGCAATGGGATCTCCTACTCAATCGTTGGGTTACTCGAATCAGTGAACTGGAGTCTCCTAGGCCGCTTTGGAAATGGTACATGGCAGACAAGACTAACATTGATGTTGAGAAACTCATGGCAGCACTGGACGAGTTCGCGCAGGTTAGCCTTCGCCGAAGGAAGAATAGGCTCGGAGACACCCCGACTAAGAAGAGGACACTCATCCACATGGGTATGTATTTCATCGCCCCAATGCATCTTTTGCTCTTCCTGATGATGTGTAGATCCAGAAGACAACGAGGAAGGAACCTCGGGTCACAGGTCGTCGCCGATAATGCTGAGTCGCGACGCCTCAAACGATTTCCTTGTCGAGCCATTTAACATTACCATCACCTATGTGGATTCCGACATTCCTGGGAAGATGGTTGGTGAAAAGCATACTCAGGTATTCTCATGGCAATGGCCTGGGGATGATAAATCGATACTTCCGATAGTTACATCAATCGTCGATACGACCATTTTGTCAATCTTGAATGCTGCAATCGCCGGTCTGCCAGACCCCAGCCGGAAAATCTGAGAGCTTTGGGGCTGCCTGGAGGAGCCTAATGGAGATGGTGGTCCATCCGCCCGTAATGGTAACCCAATCATCGATAACAATACAGCTGCCGGACGGGTAAAGGCAGCGATGAAATTAAGCAACCCAACGCTTTTTCGCGTCGTTTATTGCGGCCAACAAGCCGACGCCACAGATGGTGCCAAGATGCCAATGCGTGGGGGCCGCAGCTATTTTCGTCTGGATGATATCCTCCCACCTCCAGCCAAGGATTTGATCGACCATATCGTGGAGGAATCGCATGATGATGGTGAGACACGGCGCCCAAATCCAAGTAGCTCCCTGACCACGAAAACAGGCTTTCAAAAGTTTGAACCGAAGCTTCAAAAGAGGATTATCTGACAGAAGCGATACCTTGAAGTCATCCGAAACTGTGCTCTTGGTCTCTTTGGCAAAGACGAGTAAAGCGTTGTTGCTGATGAGGATGTGGCTTGGCTACGCAAGTACGATCACATTGTGAATCCTCCCGCTGCAGGCTCTTTGGCCAATAAGAAGAGTGCAAGCAGCCGCCCAGCTGCAAATTAGCCGTTGTGAGGATGGAATTCACTGGCTGGACGGTGGTTTAAGGATTTGGGTTGTGGGTCGGTATTTTTCTGGCACTTTGGAGGGTGGATGGACAGGTAATAATTTGGAGTTTTTTGGTGAGGTTTTGGGTCTCTTTTTGGTGTTTTGTTTATTTTATTGTTACATCATTCATATTCATGCATGAAGGGCTGTGTTGAGAGTTCATGATGTTGGGATTAATGGTTGCGATGTTTATTTTGAGGAATGGCATAGTGGCAGCAATAGGACTCCATGTATCGCTATCATGTAATTGGTAGTTCGGTATCTTTACACAGCAGGAGTTAGCCCGAATGATTAGTGAAACGCGAGCGCTTTTTAGCTCGTCGCGATAATGCTTTTCGTCCAAAGAAGCCAATCAACAACACTGCGGCATACTTGTCACCTGCCATTCTTAGTTCCGAGTTCCCATCCATCAAAGGAGTTGGAAGTGTGGTTGGAGGGACAAGCCAAGATCCTTGAATCGTCGACAGGATAAAAAGATGCATCACGACGATGCTTTTAATCATATCAACGCTTTCTTTCCTATACACAACGCTTTAATTCATGTACTCTACATTCATTCACATTTCCTTCAGTCACTCCTTTAATTTTTCGTACTTATTACTCGCCGTCTTTTTATATCATGACATGAAGGCGCCACACTTCTCCTCCTTCTCTTCCTTCCAGCACCAGGAGAAGCAGATGATCTATCCACAACGAGGATCTCGATGACGATCCCAGCATGATACCCGACAATTCCAATGATCATCGAGATGACATTTCAGAATCCAACAACGAGCCTGTTCGGCGACCATCTACGAAAACAATGGGCAAGCAGCCATCAAATGATTCCTTCACATCAACAGTTGGAAAACTAGTCGCTGCAACTCAATTAACATCTTCATTGGAGCAACCTCTACATCCGGAGCGTCGGGAGGTCCATATTGTCTCGGAGCAGGAGGATGAACGTGAGCCTGCGCCGCTGGCATCCAAGAACGCATCCAAATCAGCGTTTGAATAATTGAATCCGCCCGCTAATGCGTATATTCACTAGAGGAAGGATTCAAACGAAGCCGGTGAGCAATTGGTTGCATTGAAAGGTGGAAATCTGTCGCGATATGAGCCCATTGTTGACGACAAGACAGGCCTCATCGTCGGCGCAGAATGCAATGCCCAGACAACCCTTTCAGGTGTTCCAGCGATGGTCATGGCACGTGTGAAGCCTATAGCTATCAAATATGCGCTGTTTGTGAATCCCTTTGACACTAATGCGGTGAAGTCCGCCCAGATTCATAGTTGGTGGTATGAAGAAATCGCCAGGATTGATCCAGCCCAGAAAAACTCAGACCCTCCACCTGCCAACATTTCAGTGGTAAATGAATTATCTCAACAATTGTTTTCATCGCTGACTTTGTGCATAGGGTTCACACAAAGATTACTTGCTCCCGTGCAGCAATGGTATACCGCAGCAAGACCTCAATCGACTCTATTTACGGATTTTGAACACAGTCGCCTACAGAGATCTGGAGAATGGTAGCCTGGCTATTGGCCAAGGACAGGTTTACATGCCGAACAAACGTTTGTGAGGTTAGTTCAAAGTACCCTTCTGGTTTAATCGTTGTCTTGACAATCAATTTAGGAGTGCAAGTTTCGATTTGCAGCGACTGAAATTGTGGATCTTATTCACTGGACATACTTCTATGGCATACAACAAATAGGAATGAAAGATAGATCAATGATTCATAAAATCAATCCGACATTCATTGCCCTCACCGCAACGCCCATCCACCATTGTCTGTTGGCCCGGAAAACAGGCCAGTGTAGGGTCCTGCCAGAGTTTGGTCCAGGAGGTGGAGCACAACGTAAGTGGGAGACAAGAAACAGTAATCACGCGGTAAATGAAGCATGCACAGATGTATTTGGTCGTCTCGACGAGGATTTTTGTTCTTCCTCGCCAGAGGCTCAAGCCAAAAAGATAGACAATATCGGCAGCATGATCTACCGAAGGATCCACTCAACTGGTACAGACCCAGCAATGGCACACCCTCACAACGATGAGAGCAGATTTGATGAGGACTTCCTTGATCACATCCCGGAGGAGCTGATAGAGCAGCCCGAGAATTCTTCTAATCGTCTCAGCAGCTTTGTTGCTGTTACTGAAGCTAGTTTGCGATTCTCAGCTGTTCTGCCTGCCATCACCAGCAGCAGCCAGCCTGTCCCCTCCAGCGACAGCAACAGCAACAGCAACGACATCACCAACATGACCAGCGTTGAGAATACGGAATTAGTCGATGGAAGTACAATTGTAGAGGGTGCGATCTCGCTTGCAGGTTCGGAATTGTGTTAGTAATCGGATCTGGGATTTCCGTTGTGTGCTAGTTTATTCTACCTTTCGTCAATATATCATAATAGTAGTATAATCAGGTTTACTGAAGTCTGATCTCAAACGGGTGAAATCATAATCGCGACGATGCATAACCCTCCCGCGAAGAACTGCAAGCTACTGACGATCTGGTAACAACAAATTATATATCATGAACCACTTCTGCATGGTAACTATCATTGGTCAATTTAAGCCATGAGGGTCTTCAAAAGCAAGAACTACACGCTTCATTAAACGTATGGAGCATGTTGTATCATCATCGCAAGGACCAATCCAATTGGGCCACGTAGGAGTATGCTGAGAGATGATTTGTGATATTGCCAAAGGAAGTGTGAACAGTTCGTCAACTGCTCGTTGTCACATTCGCAACCGTGGGTACACTGGTCGTGACACTTGAAAACAGCATCGCCACGACTCAAAGAACACCCTGGAACAGTAAAGTAATGCGATATTTCAGGGAAACCTCGATTTCATTTTTTTGAGTTTGAGGGTACAATAAAATAAATAAATTTAATGAAGGAGATATAGTTTTTGCTGATGTTGCCCCAGTGGTTTCTATCTCAACATAATCCTCAATCCATTTCTCTTTCTCTTCGTTGCTTAAAAAGGGCATTTCTTGTCCTTTCTCAGCCACAAGCTTCATTTTGGATCGCAAACTGCACAATGTCCCAAGGGCTCGTACTCATTCTGCTTCCAAGCTGCTCTTGCCTTCATTCGCTTGATGACATCGTTGGGAGGACGGCTTTGTCGATTTGCCATATTTGCCCACCAGAAGTGGCTAGTAGTTCTTTTTTGTAGCATTGACCATTGTAGTTTGCGTTCAGTTTGTTGTTGGGTGAGATGTTGGATGTTACAAGTTATGGACAATATCGAGGCGAGCTGCATCTTTTATGTCAAGGCTGGTACGTTTACTCATTTTGAACAAAGCAATATCTCACTTCTGAATGTCAATAAATTCGGAATAGTTAAGCTAACTGTACAACCTGACATGATTGTTAGTGTCAGTTTCATGTAATATCCCAGGAATAATTTGAGACAAACATCAGCAGACGTCCTTTCCCTCGAACAAAAACCTATCAATATCTAACAATCATGTGATTTCCGCGGTCGTAAACTGGAATTGATCCCTGTCAACGATCAAACATAAACGGACCGACTTATTGCAAATTGTGGGGATTTCGGAAACCCCTGACGCTTGTGGCCATACTCAGCAGGATTCTTCTTGAGTATAACGATTATGTGTTACTTATTCTATTCTGACATGAAGCTAACTATATAGTCCTCAGGGCTTCCCACTTCTTTTCGTTATCATCTTTCTCTCCTATTCCACACCATCAAATCATGGATACACTACCACCCCAGCCAGGTGAGAGCGGATCTAAATCCAGCCGATTGGCAGGCACTACATCAGGTATGCCAATCATTGGCACACAGGGAGAGCGCAGACACCAGTTAGTCCACCGCAATGCTCCCAATGCAGCCACCAAACATATTACCCAGGATACAGATTTGAAAATCATCCGTAAGACTGGAAGCAGCCAGAATACGAAGCAGCTTGCAGTTGGATGTGAGTATATCCATATCGAGGTAAATGGCCGTTGACTAACCGTATAACGTTCAGCGGGTGTCCATAGAGAGCAATGTGACGAATTTATTGCTGCCCGTAATGGGCAACCTCCATGGTCGATAATAACATTTCTCCGCACAGTCCGCGAAATCGAACATCATGAAGTCGTCAGCTCTGGGATATTTGCGGATGAATTTCGTGATAAGCATCTCCCTGAGTGGATGAAACAGGCATCAATCATCTTAGAGGAGGCTGCGGAAGCATATATCGTACAGGTAATAGCCGAATCTCATTGTTAGAAGCAGCAACTAATTTCTTGTAGGGTTTCAACATGTCTGCTACTATGGCAAGGCAAGGAGGTCGGGTACAGCTGGAACAGTCCGACATGAGCCTGGCCTTGAATATGGCCAAAATGGCCAAAGAAGGGTTTTCATGTGCCGCAATAGAGTAAATGCAATATCTGACCAAGAAACCTCACGCCTAGGTCAGAAAGGAGAACAAGCGGGGTGTTGAGTTTCTGGGGCGTTCAATGGGGATGGCTGCAATCGAGAGACACCCGGCTATGCTTCGTCACAACCACACGTCCAGATGCCTTCCGTGCCAACATGGTACCGCAACGAATCTGCAGACACACTGGAGACCTGAAGCAACAGGTGGACCTCCACCCACCTGATGCAGACAGCCGACACCACTCCCGCTTGGCATGATACACATTGTGATCCAGATTCGCTGACTGATGAAGGAACATCCACAGGTTGGTACAATATCTGTTGTGTGGTAATTGTTAGGGGTCGTCCCTAATAGCGATAAAGATACTTGAATTATGATACAAGATGCATACATATCAGAGATATGCAAAAAACACCTATGCATGTGAACATTCAAGAGATCAGCAACATGCTCTAAAGGGAGTACATGTTGATCGCGCGAAGTGTGAGTACTTCGTTCACACCTGGATACTATGCGTGACATGTGTGGTAATCACACACGGCAGTTGATAGTCATATGCGATTAAGAGAGCTCTTCTCCCCACCCGATAGAGCGGGATGGATACGGAGCGGCAAGTTCCGGTCTGGAGATAAGTCTCGACCTTAGCATGACGTAACTGAGGGATTAATGACGTATGCATTGCGCCTAGAGCGAGCACTACTAAGTTGACTCTGGTGGTATGAATCGCAATGTAACCTCGTATCGGATACGAGCTTATGCGTCTTTAATCTACGTTGGCATAGCATCGGTTGGTCGCTGACTAAGTCTATGACGCAATTAAATAACTCATGTGCATGAGGGATTTAAGAGGCGCAAGCATTATCGCAAGGGCGATAAGTGTTCCAACTACCGACCCATGTTGTCAAGGATATGTGGGATGATATCGCGCAAGGGATGGCCTGATTGTT
>Ga0307515_10001371_pt1 | contig 55124 bp, 66 predicted proteins | sample 17_EM_MG_FD_194513 | JGI IMG/M metagenome (GOLD analysis project Ga0307515, IMG submission 194513) | Populus trichocarpa ectomycorrhiza microbial communities from riparian zone in the Pacific Northwest, United States - 17_EM | ecosystem: Host-associated > Plants > Roots > Unclassified | place...
GTGTTACTTATGGATCGCCTTGACGATAATACCGACCAGTCGCCCAAAGTATGCCCCAATCGCCATCGACGGAACGAAGATACCGGCCGGAACCTTGGCCCCATACGAGATAATGACAAACAAAGTACGTATGGCAGTCGCTAGGAATAGCGAATTCACCATAGGCCATTGGGCCGATGTCCTAAACCCAATACTCATCATCAATGTGAGAGGTCGGCGAGGTGAATGACTTACTGACAGAGGTTGTCGTAATCCCCGCTCTTGTCACACTCTCTGAACAATATCGACATACTTTCCGTCATATCGATCCTCAAAAATCGGTTGAAGTATCCAACCATAGCTGTAAGAACAGCCAGAGTCACAGCCTCGGCCACTCCGTGATTTGCAAGGTGCCGACGACGGAAAGCCGCAACTTGCAGGTTGAATTTTATGACGATGGCTCCGTATAGACCCTGTGATCGACGTTTAGTGGGCGGTAAGAAGAATGACAGATGTCACTCACACCGAAGATGCCAAGAATTATGAAAAAGATAATCTCGAAGAAATGCCAATCACGATCGTAAGTAACCTGAAACAATACCAGTTTCCCCGTTCGGAAGGGGTTCATTGCCTAAAATTCCACTCTAACTCAGATCCATGCCGTTTTGACACGTACACATGCGGTGGACATACAGAAAGTGTCACCGTAGCCATGAGGGCACAGAAGAAGCTCCTCCAGAGTGTCTTGATGCTAAAGTTGTTGCTCATTTCCTATGCGTGTTCGGTGAGACCTCTTGCGACAGGCAGAAGGAGGTGCTTACTTCTATCGAGAACAGCACTCCTCCAATCGGAGACCCGAACGCAACAGCGACACCGGCCGCGCTAGCAGCGGTAACGATCTCCCGCATTTTCCCTGAGAGCATGAGTGAACAAAGCTCCACTCGCAACCGTAAGAATATTGCGTACCTTGGCTATGTGAAAACCGCCTGAAGAGTCCAGCTACGAGACTCCCAACACAACACGCAACATGCACAGACGGCCCTTCTTTACCGACCGACAACCCAGAAGCTATCACCAAAGGCTAACGGAGTCACGAGACACGTCCAGAGGCAAACCGAGAAAATCGCCCACCAAAGTCAGACTTTTTATCGCGAATGTCCAAGGCCCGAGATACCCTTTCATCACGAACCCAGCCAAAATGCACTTGATCTCAGATATTCCAGACCCTGCAGCGTACTTCGCCAAGGACCGAACGAGACGAGCGGCGATAAACGAGAACGTCCCCTATAGCCACAAAAGCTTCAGCCAACCTAGATCGGTTTTTGTCGAGGAAGTGAGACGAAATGTACGGCAAAAATGACATAGACCATCCATCTCACGGCGGTGGCGTCGCTCCAATCGTGCCAGGAGTCACAGGCATCGCCTTCCGTGTCAATTTCCCAACAACAGAACTGCTGGTTCAGCCACCAACCATCATAGCAGTACCCCATCTTGAGGTCGGAAAGCCACTCGGTCACGATCGATATGAGGGCTGCGTTCACCCCAATGCAAATGCCTATCCGCGACCCACGGTCTCGTCAACTTCAAAGACGCAAAGCCGGAGTATTACGAACGTACCGACGAGACTGACGACGAACCAACTCTCCCCAGCAGCAGCGATCTTCCGTAGTTGCGCCCACAGCCAACGAAACGTAATTCCGCCGTTCGGGCCATTATGCGCAGAGTACACCGTGTTGTTGAGACGCATCCGCCTGTTCCTCTCGATAATGGAATCTTGTATCCAGTCTGTCAAAACGCACGGCGCGGGGGGATTCAGTTTCAGGATGTGTGAAGTTCTTCCCCGGACGAAGAAGAATCAACCTATCGTCGTGAAGTCTTCATACTTCCTGGGCTTTCGCGTCAGGTACGTGGAGGGCTTGAGAGGTGCATTTTGTGCTCACTGGATCTCAGATATATCCCCGGGCTCGTGCGGGGGTGTGTCATTTGTATGACGGTTAACCATCGGAATCGGACAAAGTAGACGCTGGCCGCAGCGCGGCGATGTGGCTGATCATCAGGTCACCGGTCAACACCTGAGTGTAGCACCGTAACAGAAAGGTATGATATGATATTCTACGGAAGTGGGGGGAAGAGTACAATACGAATCGAAGGCTTCTGAGACGGCGAAGGGCCGGTGCATCGGTATGGTTCTACACCATGCTGACAACCTTGCTACCGTCTACGATCCCATTCAGGCTCTTTGCGCGGACCTTGCCATCAGCACCTTTGCGAGCGATGAGCTCGTCCCACCACCCAAACAAAAAGTCACGGGCAATGAGCTTGAACCACGGTGTAAAGCTGTTTTCTGGGAAACAACTCAGTCAAAGGTGGCATCAACGGTGTTTCCGGAACGAAAACACTCACTAGGGTCTTCAAACATAACCTGAAGCTCCTCCTTGCTCACATACTTGTGGTCCCGGATCTCGTTCAAATTTGGGGTGACGTCGACATCGGCGGTGAGGAACAATATGTAGTCGACTGGATCAGAAGGTCAGCACGACACGCATAGGAGAGGTCTACTGCTGGTATACCTTCGTGTTCACCCCAGGTACCGTCTGAAGGGGCCAGATAATGAATCCTGGTCAGATACTGGAACTCGTCGATGGGGGTCTGCGACTTTGGAATCCCAAGTTCGTGTTCCAACTTCCTCGAGGCGGCAACTCGCACGCCGAGCTGGCCCTCCTCAACCTTCTCGATCTCGAAATCGTCCAATGGATGCGAACAACATGTGTTCGTCCACATGTCTGGGAAAGTAATCTTTTCTGATGCACGTTGCTGGAGAAGCAACTTTGCATCTGAGGGTCGGAAGATGAAGGCAGAGAACGCGCGGTGCAATAGACCCTTGTTGATATTCTCCATCAAATGGCCTGCAACGCCGTCAGCATGTGGCCAACAGTCGACAAAACATTAACATGCGTACAAGTCTTCTTGTCGCCAGCACCATAGGCCACGTCCTGAGCATCAACGAGGATGCATCGTTCCTCCATAAGTTTCGACTGCTCAGGGTCATAAGCTGATAAATCAATAGTGGCCAACTCCGGGGGGAGGTGCTTTGCGACCGTAATGCCAGCCATATCCGACTTTGTTCTCGAGGTATGTTTTGAGAAGAGGAAGGGCGAGCAGGGAGACCTGAGGTTATATAAGGCGGCAGAGACAAAAGACGGTCTGAAACCAGGGCTATTAGTGGTACGACTAGAGAACAAAAGTCGCGCCAGTTCCGTTCTGGCGGTAAACATCATCATATTCCCGAAAAGATGGGCGAACGGAGCGATCGGACAGTTCGCAAACACCCGGCGCCTATTCACTCGACCCAGTTACAAGCACAACACCCTCTATTTGATCATAATCTCGATTCTCCCATACGGCTCCTCTTGCTCTAATCTGACTAGGTCTTTAGTCGAAAGAACTGAGAGTCCCTCGTAAACCATCGACTACACAGCCCGAAAAGCACATAGAAGGCACTTACCGAGGCAGTGATAGAACGCAGCGGCCGCAACACGCCGTGTTTCCGTACTAGGCGCCTTTGGGGCCTTTGGTACGACATCGTCAAAGCTTAGAGCGTCAGTCCCGGGCAGTGTTTGCAATAGCATCTTTGCGTATCTACCAATGATCGTTCAGGACCTCGACTCCCTCCTCGAGATCGGACTCACTTCAGGAAGTCATGCGACTTGCGCTCGAGGTTCTTCAGGTTTACATCCGGTCTCAACGAGGGCACTGAATCTTCTTCCTCCGGGACTAATGCGCGCGTAAGAACCTTGTATCACAAGTGTTCTCAGAGTCGTACCTCGGAACTGGAAGTCATCCAACAAAGGACCCTCATTCTGGAAACTGAATGGTACCGGAGACCCCGCGAGACTCCTCACCAAGGAGCCCTCCCTTCCACTCGCGCTACGAGAACGGTGCAGGACCCTCCCTCCGATACCGGAGCTGATGTTTGGCGTCCCTGATCCGACGCCAAAATCAAACCCTGCAGAAGAACTGACTCCGGCGTTATCCCATGGAAACAGCGAGCTTTTTTGAGATTCGGCCGCAGACTCCTTCACCCCTCTCGCCGCAACATCTAGGTGGCTACCAACCATAGATGGTGGTCGTGACACGTGGCGGGCTTGGCCGGGTTCCTACGGGATGGTAATGTGTAAGGCAATGTTGATGGTGTTTAATACGAGACTGACCTCCGAAGATCGTAGACGGGCAGACTCTACTTCCCTTTGGAGACCGTAATCTACATTTGTCATCAGACGGCAATTGGCATCCGTTGCAGTCTACCGATACCTATATCCACGTTCATCTGCACGTCTGCATCGTCAACCTGGGGGAAAATATCCTGCTCCTCCGCGGGTGGTGAGGCTCTGGTCCGACGTCGTTTTCTCGGGGGCTCCGGACCTATAGGACCGATCAGTACGGAGAGAAAACACTGTGGATAACCTACTCTTATCTGTCTCGTCCTGAATCCCCAATCTCGTATTGAATCGAGTCTTCAAGCTCTCTCTCCAAAATTCAATTATCTCTGGCGCCGTTACTAGAAGGGCGGGTCTGTTGTCAAGTTTTCATGAACCTCCCGCTGTAGGAGCAAACGCTCACTGTCGTGCGGCACGGCCCAGAGTAATTGATCGAAAAGTAACGCAGCTTCCTTCTCCCTCCGTCTAAACTCCATTTCGTTTCGTAGAGCGTCCTGCCTTTGGAGGTAGGTCTCTCGAATTTCCTTGAGTTCATCGCTGGTGAGTTCCGTCCTTCCGTCCAAAAAATTACCTTCTCTTTTTCGTTTGTTTCGTGTTTTACGGGGTTTCGGACTCGGCTGTATTTCCTCCTGCACCGGTGTTGCACGAGGAGCGGACGCAGTGATGGCACTCTCTTGCGTACCTTCCAACGGAGCGGCGGTCAGGGGTATACGATTTTCTGAGGGGTGGTTCAGGGATCGCATAACCGAGTGTTCGTCAACTCACCCTTGTCCGAGTCTGACAAGAGCTGACGGGCGAGTTTTAGCACGGGGTTCGTTGTACCACATTTATCCAACTTACCCTCTCCCCAGGCGGCATACTCGGTTCGTGGTGTCCCACCACTGCAGGGTCCGCATGCTGCAGGTCGCCACCCATGTCCATATCCATGTCAGGACCGTTTGTTATCTGCGTCAAAAGATCTTCGCCCATCCCACTGGGGTTTCCTTCAACTTAGACAGCTTCCCTGCTCAAATTTGCCGACGTACTCGATGATCTGATCACCACCCCACCCCTCGCCGAGCTCCCTAGCGAGCTCATCGGCAATGTCAGGACCATCCGCCACGATCCCTGGGGCCCCGAACAGGTTGTCATCAAATCCGTACGCGTCAACCTGTGAGGACGGGGGTACGAAACCCGCATCTGCGGAAAACGAGAGGTCCATTGAATTGGAGAATATGTGAGTATGATCTTCAGGAAGGGTGTGCAAATTTGGTCGCCCTATTTCGGAGGAAGGCGGAGGCATCGCCTCCGCTAAAGCCTTTTTCTTCTTCTGGGTCTTGCTCCTCACTTTGGGGTCATATTCATCATCGTCTGGAGGCGGGATTATCAGTGTCTCTGAAGATGCCCTTCTGTCGGTGAGTATAATTCACCCGGCCCCATATCTTCCCAGTCCTGAAGGTGACGATCACTCAGAGGTCGTGTGCCACAATGCAGGAATGAGCGCTTACCGCAAACGTAGTCGCAAAATCAAACGCCATATTTCTCGCGGGATCGTTTGGTAGGTTTAACGCTTCCGGTCTGCAGGGAGTGAGACAAAGCGGGGATGAATCGTTCGTACAGCTGACCTAAGGGTCGGCTGGTTCATTTGAAGCGCCGCTCCGTTGTTAGTGAGTGCAAGATCCTGGAAGGTTTTTCGCAAAGAGTTGAAGCATGCAGTCACATCGACAAGAAAAATTTCGTGTTTGACTATCGATATCCATTCCAGTCAGCCTGAAATAAGCCCACTGGGTGGAATTTACCTTGATATACGCTGTCATAATTCCACTATCGTCAATATACGGGGGTGGTATTTTTGTTCAGGCACACACCGAGCAACGCCGACCATAAGATTAGACGATAATCGAAGGGCCAGTGGTTCCTGAGGCTCGGCAATAAGATCGCATAATTGCGAGATATCTGCGGTTAAAACAGATCGCCTCGGGAGTTTCTTAAAGGATGATTTGGAGCCCAAGGTAGCGGCCAGCCTTTTTGAAACGGTTTAGACGACTCTTTGGTGAACAAACGCGACCCACCATAGAAGGCCAAACCCGCTATCCCTTCGAGACAATAATTCGGGAGTGAAGAACATTGCGGTCAACAGTCAGAGCAACGGAGCAGAGTAATGGGGATACAACGGACGCTGATTATTGGATAGACACGAGCATAAGTAGAGATACACAGCGAGAGAGGAGACAGGACAGCAGCAGAAAGAGGGGGAAGGGAAGGAGAGAAGTAAAGAGAAAGAGACGGTGTCCAAGATTATAAGCAAGACTCGAAGGCCCTGAATTGCAGACTCGGAGCCAATTCTGGACTGGTCGGCAAAACAGTGTTGAACTTTCCTAAAATGGACGCGTCGTGTCCAGGCGACAAAAGGGAAAACGAGAGACCAAAAGCGTCACACTTTGACCGCTGCAGCTGTTGCTCGTCTTCGTTTGTTCCCCCGCCTGATCTCACCCAGGTCCGCGTCTATCTCGAAGTCTTTGGCGGAGGACAGTCCACCGCCACTCTTCCCAAGCCCACCGGCTATTTGGGCCTGGAACCCACCTCCCTTGTTTCGTCTTCGTCCGTTACCACCTGTCGTAGCCCCAGAGTTGCCATAGGGTAGCTGTGTCGACGTGAGAGGGAGGGGGAATGGCGATGGTAATTCATCGATTGACAGTGAATGGGGATTGACCAGCGGTCCAACTGTTACGGGACCAGGGGCGGTGCCGTTGGGAGTTGTCGTCAGAGGCGAATGAGGAGGTGATCCGCCAAGCTGATTCCGGAGTTTTCGCGTTATATGCGGTCGGGTTTGTGGATCCAGGTTGACATCTGAAAAGCGGATGTCTGTTCGTAAGACCTTCTGGCGGAAACCAGGGAGTTCACAAACCTCCGACATTTCCCTCTCCATCTTTTTCTTCCCTCGCCCTTCGCCTCCGCTCTTCGATCCCCTCCAGCAGCCGTTTTCGAATCGTGTCCCTTCCGCGCTTCCACTCCTCCTCCACCCGATCACGTTCTTCTTCGTAGGCAGTCTCAATGATGTCCAGCTCTCTTTTTTCGTCCATGGTGATCTGTGTGAGCAATGCGGACCGCTCGATCGCGAGTGGGTATAGTCGTAGATTGTATGCTGGTGACGTCTCTGGTCGAGTGGATATTTGGACCCCAGCGCTCGCCAGAAGGGTTATGCTGTCCGCGTAATGCCTTCCGACACTGAATCAGCGTATCCAGCGTTAGTATCCGTTCCGACACTGGAGGAGACCCAAAGGCAGGAAGAAGGGAGAACAACACGCACTCGTCCCGATGTTCACCCATCTCCCTGCTCAGCCGCCCCGCAATTTCCTTTCGTTTGCGTTCCCGCTTGGCGTCATCCACGGCGTTATCTATTTGCAAGGAACAATCGAAAGTAAAGTCAGCATTTGTCGAACGACAGGGATGATAGGAACCGCCTTCAACTGGAGGTGGCGACTGGGACGTACTTTGTACTCTACTTGGGCCAGCGCTGTGATGAGAAGCTGAGTATAAGGGAGGCCAGGGGTTAGGCGGTGAGCGTACCTCATATTAAACACTCCGGGCTGAGGGGGCATGCCACAACACAAGTATCAAGATCCAGTATGCAAAGGGAGGTGAAGGTGAGCCTAAGTCCGTGAGCTGAAGAGACCCGAACGCTAGTCTCGTGACCTCGGAACCATCAAGCGTCTATTTGATCGGATTCGTTGGCCCGGGAGGCGCCCTTCCGACAGCCTGCGATCAGGATTGCCTCAGGAGATTAAGGATGCATGCAATAATCGTGAAGTCGTAAATGCAGATTACGGGTTATACAGAGACAGACACAGGTGAGTTCAAATCCTCATCCACTTCTTACCCCCCATTCCGACCAACCTCCCGAATAACTCATCTCGTTCATAAACCAATACGAACTTTTCTTTCCTTTCTCCATCCTCTTGACTTGCATCCTTGACTCTTACCGAGATTCCTTTCGGTGATGCCTTCTTGATACCAACAATGTCGTCCAAGGGGATCTCCAACTTTGGGCCCGAAAGCAGAGGCGTAAAATAGAATTTTTCTATGGAGACTGTGATGACTCCAGAGGTTCTACCGCGTTGCGCAGGGTAAGCTGTGGATGCGTGAGCCACAAGCGTCGACGACAGAAGTGCAAAGATTCCTCTTACATCGACTATTGCTTTGTGGTCCAGCGTCTCGCACAGCAGCTGGCGCAAAGTTGTTATGAACGAACTGACAAGCGTTCGTCAGGCCCCTCAGGCAGGTTTCTAACAGGAGCACACGCTTACTCGCTGGCCGCCAATTGCTTGGTACCCAGTATCTGCAATATCTGCAACAGTCTTAAACACAGACACACCCTGCTTAAGGAACCCCTTCGGTTTGTCGTCCTCGGTGAGGTCACCGGTATGTATATCCGGAAGACCATTGGCGTCGACCTTCTTCGCGTTTTTCCGCTTTCGGCACAGGGGCTTGACCTCTTCTCCCCTGGCGACACGTTGAGCGATCAGTTCCATAGCGTAGTCCGCGTCGGTCGGGACGCCATACACAAGCGCTAAAAGCCTGGGCGATGCTGTCAGTCGCTGAAGCACCCGTGACCAATTATGACCACCTTCTATGCTCGCCGGCTGGGAGGGCGACTAAGACAGGAGGAACGTGCCAGAAGGCGAAGCCCAAAGCGAAGTACATGATCTTGGCCAACCACCGGGCGGGCATAACGAGTGTCACAATGCCGATAACCCCCAAAACCTGTCTGAGGTGTCAGCATACATCGCGATCGGACGAGGCATTGGGGGACACAAACGATGCTGAATGCATATGAAACAGGCGGTTTCCTCCACAAGAAGAGGCTGGTTGGCTGTTAGCCCGGTCCTTCCCAGCCAGCACACCACGCACTTTTTGAGCCTTTCCAACCCATCAACGAGCTCACACAGCGCCTCCAACCACAAAGCCTTGAGGTCTTGTTCCTGGGACTTTTCCGCAGAATCATCTGCGGCATTGATGTCGCTGCCGGTGACCGCCGCTTCGCCACCAATCACGCTCGCTGCATCGTCTGACTGCTTCATCTTCTCCTTGGTCTTGTGGGTCTTGTTATAAACTCTCAAGGTTTTCCAAGCATCAAAAAAACCAAATGGAGTAGTCCCAGTCAATCTTGCCTGCAACTCATCGCCGAACTCACTGGCCTTGTCGATGTGACCACGGTGTTCGCGGAGTTGTGTCAAGCTGGGGTACGGGTGCATCCTTCGGTCCAACAGGACATAGAGGAGGTAGAAGATGAAGGATGGGAGCAAGAGGTCGTTCACCCATAACACCCAGTAACCCTGGAAGAGAGAGGGTCGTCAGCGTGTCGATCTTTTAACCGGTGATGGCACGCACAAGGCAGAACACAAGGCTCCTGTTCTTATCCTCCCAAAGTGCCAGCGAGATCAGCTTGTCAACAACGAATTGGTATCCGGGCTCAAGGGCCAAGTATAACCGCTGTATCGTAAGGCGAAATCTGTTGACAGTAAATGGTGGGATCTCCGGCACCGTTTTGGGGAGGTGCGGCAGGACGAATCTCTAGGTTTGCAGTCAGGAATTGGCCGAGTGAGGCCTAGCTGCACTTACTTGGGCAATCTGCTCAGATATTGTCTGAGGTTGGCCACCATCGTGGGGCAACCCGAGGTTTTCATCAACCCCTTTCAAAGATACCCAGTCCTTATCATCGTTGTCCTCAGGGTCCTCAACGGCAATACCGCCTGTGGCAGCTGAAAAATCCGCGTTTGCAGTAGACTGACCACCATCGTTCAACTTGACTTCGTTCACACGCTGTGGAGAGGATGAGTCGATACGTCGACAGCACAACGAGGAAGAGCCCACAGCTGAGAAGAGACGAAGGAAGCGGTCGATCTCTTCGTCGTCGTAGAGATCGCGTAGCTCTTTTTCTGAGAGGGTGGCTTCATAGGCGGAATCTAAAGTGTTTGAGCGCTCCTTCCTTGCGTGGTGTAGAGGTGGCGGTATCGCAGGGGAGCCCGTGATCGAGTTGTAGGAACTTGTACGGGAAACCGGCGGAGGCAACTCAGGCGAGATGGAATTCCCGGCAGGTTTCACATCGAGGTTCGGCGTGGACGCCACGACATTATCAGAAAATGAGCGCGGATTGCCAGGGCGGTCTGGGAGGACTGGCGGGGGTTGTCTCTGGACGTGAGGAGTGTAAGATACATCCAAGGGTGGGGCTACCTGGAAAGGTATGGGTTCAGGACCAGAGTAGTCTGGCCTAGCATCTGGCTGGGGACTGGGTGGTGGCCGAGATGGCAGAGGTGGCTGTGAAGGGTGTATGGGCGGTGGTGGTGTATTAAGATTGTTTGGACGAGGGTGTAGGTTTGGAGATGGTGGTCTTGCGGCTGGATGTCTCGGTGGCGGCGGAGCAAGGGATCTGTTCCTTGGCTCAGACATAGTTGGTGCTGTGAGAGACGTAAACGCTGCATTCTGGACATCAGCGGCAGCCTTGGGCGTTCCATCGCCGTCATCGTGGATCAGCGGATTGAATTCGTCGAGTGCGTCAGGTGTCACGGTCATCCCCTTCTCAACCACGTGAGACTCGCGTTCCACTCCCAACTAGCGGTGCCCCTGCGCGTTCATCCCCTCAAGATTCCGACTTTCCACGATGGCTGAATCTCAGCGGAATCGCCCTTCTAACCAATGGGTACATACCGTCCGCGCAGGAATGGCCAGCGACAACAGCCGGACTTGGTTCGATGCCAAAGTCCAGGAACATGGCTTCGATTTCCTCGACGATTACCTCGACAGGATCCTCGCGCAAACCAAGCAACCACAGTCAGTCGCATTCCCCAGTTCGCCGCGCTACCCCACTCATAATGTATCAAAGACCAATTATTGAGCTCGTCAAGACGCCAGGCCGGAGGAGGGACCCGCAAACGAAAGGCAAATTTGCTGTTCCGTCTTCTAGCAGGCTTCGGTCTGTCTTGACCGCCTCTATTGAGGTACGAATGCTTGATGTTACTATCTTTGGAGCTCACATTGTGAATAGGAACAGGAAACGGAAGATGATCAGACTCTCCCCCCAAATGCTTTCGCGGAAGCTCTCATCGATGCTGGGAACGAGGAGGACACTTTCTCACGTCCGATACCGCCTAGCGCACAACTAGTCGTCCCCGCGGCCACCAACCTGCAACTATCCCCAGTTGTCGAAGTCTCCTCTCAGGCAGAGCGAGTGATCGAACCGACACCAGAACCAAAACCATCAACCGAACCACTCCACGTATCACATCCCGCCGTTCGTCCACTCAGTCCTGAACCAGAATCGCAGCAAGATGAGATCCTTGTCGACGAGCCTACGAACGGCGCGCCCCCTTCCCCGCCAGAGTCACCTATGATTATGTCCCCGGAGTTGCCACCTAAAAAAGCTCTACCTACACCGCCCGATGACGAGGTTGAAATAATTGACGAACAACATCCACCTCCGACGATTGTTTCTACCATGCCCGTGGATAAACCCGCCGTCGTACACGATATCTTCAAATCTCCCCCTCCCCAACCAGAACCTCCCACCCGCCCTGGCCCTCTGCGGACATTGCACACAGCGGAGAATCCCGACCTGAACGCCAAAACTGCTCCTCTTCCAGCCCCCGTCACCAACATTTTCACTCCTCTCCCTCCCCCCACCGATATGCCTGGCACGCGACTCATGCGCAAGGCAAGCGCGCCGCAATTACAGCCGAATGTGTCCGCCCTCGTCCGGGATCCAGTATCTCAGCCAACACCTGCTTTGCCGAAACGTACCTCTTGGTTGACAAAAGCCCGGGAGGAGGCTAAAGCCCTGACACACACCAAGCGTACCGAGCCTCACCCTGGTCCCTCCGAGTCTTCCACGGTCACCACCAGTCACCTGGCGAGGTCCGCGAAACGAAAAACTTCGGAGATATTCGATGGCGTGGTTATCCCCCCTCGGCACAGTGGTAAGGTCCAGAAGGTGACCGAGACGGATGTACAGACGAATGCGATTAGGGAACAACGCGATAGGGAGAGGGAGAAGGAAAGGGAAATGGAAAAGGAATCCCACCAGGAACCTCGCCCAGATTTCGATGTCCTTGACGAGGAAGATGCCCTTCACACACTGAAACGCACGGTCGAGGGATTGGGATCTCGCGCTGGGAAGAGCATGGGCAAGTCCATTGGAGGGTTGGCTGCTGCCGCTTTGGCTGAAGCAAGGGCGACGGCCGAGGCAAGGATCGCAGAAAAGACGGAGAAGCCCGCTGTGATCGAGCCCAAGCAACCTGAGCCACAGCAACCACAAGAGAAGGAGGTTGAACCGATGAAGTCGGATTCGCAGCAAGAACCGCCGAAGGAAAAGAGTCCTGTTCCCCAACCCACGAACGTAAGGGTTTCACTCCACAACAAAGAGAGGGTCTTCCAGCCCCCATCTCAGGCGGACGTGGTCAAACACAAAGCTCATAAGGAGGATGTCAGCAAGGGCATCGATCCAGCTCAACCCCCACGATCTATTTCGAAACCACCGCCGGTCCATCAACCCGTCTTCTCGAAACCTGTCTTCACCGCCCCCAAGCCCAAGCCCATGTCCCCGAAACCACCTGCGGTCACGAACGTTGGTTTACAACCCTCCTTCTCGAACACGAGTAACAACAGGCTCGACGATGCCCCCGCGCCCACTGCCTGGCTTCTTGAAAATCAGGAGAACAGGGACAGGGACAAGCATGACGATCACACTGTATTTTCTCCCGCTCTCTACGACACACGAAACGACCTTGGCGGGCCCGGGAGCGACTTGGACGAGGGCGATAGTTGGCATGACGGTGACAAGTTGAACCCCATATGGAGCGCCCTGGATTTCGACGGCGCACAAAGGGATGATGAGATGACGTGGAGTACGATTCCAACCCAGAACCACACTTCGTCGACGCAGGGCTTCCACACGAACAATACCGAGTCCAGCACAGGTGCGGGACACAAGACAACGAAGTCGAGGGAGGAGAAGGAGAAGGAAAGCCTGGAGATATTGGGGTTGACGAAACCCGACACTCCACCGCCACCCCCCAAGGAGGACAATGTATTGAAGGAGGGGGCACAGGAGCCCCCGCGGGAAGTGCCTCACGAGAACGGTGACGTTCCGGTGGAGGTCGATGAGGCCGAGGAACCGATGAGAACTGGTTCCGATAAGGTAGGGATACCATCGAACTCGCGAAATACCACTAACCGTACGACAGTCTGCGGTCGCGCCTTCAACCTCTCAAGGCGGACTGCTCTCGAACGCTCTCAAAACCGTTGCTGGTGTATTTGGAGCGGGTAAGAAGGGAAAGACGCCAGAACTTCCAAAGAGCTTGCAATTGGCTGCTTCAATGGCCAAGAAGGTGTGTCGAGTCAACCTAACGAACCGCTCGTACCGTACTCACAGTCACACAGCAGAAGGAGGAGGAGGATAAGAAGGTGGCGAGGATGAAAGAGATGGAGTTGCGACGACAGCAAATCGCCGAGAAGAAAGCAGAAGGGGAGAAAGCGAGGCAAGCGGAGGAAGAGAGGAAAGCCAAGCTCGAGGCTGAGAAGAGGAGACGCGAGAAAGAAGAGGATGTGAGCAAGAAGCCACCCGTGAAACCTCCGACGACAACCAAGAAGGTCAGTCGCGATGTCTCTTCGTCTTTTCGATCTCATTACGAACGATTCAATCTTAGGCTACGGAGGATGCTTCGAAGAAGCGAAAGGTGGATGGTGACGGTTCTGCTTCTGAATCGCAGTCATCACAGTCGTCGAAACCTTCCGATCAGCAACAAACTCAACCCAAGTCGATCCTCAAGACCCATGTCCCTACAAAGGAAACCACCTCTGCACCACCCCCGAGACCCATACCCACCACTGCTTCCTCATCAGATACCACCAAAACCAAATTCGCCGCGACACCCCTGAAGAAGGGTACACCCAATCCTAAGGGCAAGGGTAAAGGCAAGGCCGTGCACGACGACGAACTCCCGTCGCAGATTGTCAAAAGTGACATGGCCGCGCGCGCGCGCGCCAAACTGAACCCACCTCCGGTCAACTCCGAAAGCATCGAACTCCCAGAGATCGACTCGGAGTACTCAGATTCTGACGACGAAGATAGGAAGAAGGGTTTCGACCCGCCGGACTGGGCCCAACAGGCGAACGTGACTAACGCCTTGCAGACGCTCAGCAGGGTGAACCCGGACAATATCTTCGGAGCTGTACAGCCGCTGGCGATCGAGGACATGTTCAGAACGAGGACGAGTAGGTTTAGGGCTCGGACGAGTTCGGCGAACTGGAACGGATCGGATGGGTTGACGAAGGAGGAGGAGGAGGACTACGTGAAGAGGATGGGTTTCGAAGAGTGATTTTGGCTTGGGTGGTTTCTCTGGACATTGTTTTTCACCTTGCATTCAGATTGTTTTCACTTCAGTTGTTGCCTCGCGGCTCAAGCATCGCGCTCATATCCATGGTTATAAAAAGCGTGCGACAGTTCATTGAGGGAAATGTTTCCAGTCAAGGGTCTAGCACTCTTGGGAACGTGGAAGACCCCGTGGTTTGGTGTGATCCATTGTCCACACAAATGGTCTTTCCAGCCATCACTCCAGACCCCTGTGGCCACAGATTCACGGAGTTGGACATGGGAAACGAGCAGAACTCGAGCGCCAAACGCGATGCGTAGATGGTGAAACCAGTAATAGTAATACTCGTCCAATACTCACAGCCACACCAAAGCAGTCCTTTTTTGCCTCGGAGGCGCTACGAAACCGCCCAGGTTCACAGCGTATGGCACACCCTGAGGAATCCAGAGCCGGGGTCTGGAGCGGCAAACGTGTTCTACCAGTGATCGCCGGGAATGTCGCGAACCACGATAGGGTGTTGTCCTACGGAGTTCCCTGCGATCAACTTCTAAATCTGACGTTTGATCATCGTGGCCGAGTACCAGGGCTAATCAAGCTTCAAGGTTCGTTTGTTGCCGTTTGTTCGGGTCAATCACGGCGAGGGGGGGGAACTTGGTGTAGATAGATCATCCTAAACAGAACTAGGCAAATGACTAGGAACGACGAAAGGTGAAACCTAGTCGGGCTCAGCAAGGTAGAATTTACTCCAGTTTGTGGCAGTATTTCCTGTGACGTTTCCAATCTGCTTTCTGGAGTGGAAACGAGGGTCAAAGGGCATTCCTCATCATCGTCGCTGTGAAACTTACCTGGCATTCCGGGGTACAGTAATATATAGTCTGTATGTAATTTTAGCGTTCTGGTGAGAGCACGGACCGAAAGAAGCGCATACAGTGCACTTGCCACAGTGTTTGAGTTCGCTCTTGTTGAAAACTTGGCCGGGACACTGTAGGCGATGGTCAGTTTCAGGGTAGGTCAGGAAAAGGTGGGGGATGGGTCGTACATCGTAATTTCCACAAGCATATTTGCCTGTGGACTTTCTCATCTGTTTTGCTGCCACGAGGTCCCCCCGCATCTCGTAAACGACAGCCAGGTTCTCCCTCGACGCCGCCGCGTCGAATGTGGGACCGTCTGCATTGCGAATTTTAACGGCGAGTTCGAGATGCTTCTCTGCGTCGTCCAGCCTGTTCATGACGATGTAGAGCTCTCCGAGGGCGTTGTGGCTCAGCGGTAGTGATGGTGTTTTCTCCAATGTGCTTTAGCTTGAGGTCGAGAGCCTTGAGGTACTTCTGCTCTGCAGCCTCGTAATTGCCGCTCCGCTTGAGAGCAAGGCCTTCGTTATTATTCTGGATAGCTTCTCCCATTGCCATCGCGTAGGCGGGGGAAGGATTGATGTGGGCGTTGAGATGCATCGATCTGTTTTGCATGTGGATTCGCTGTCGTTTGGAGGGGTGTTGTTCTGGTGGTGAGGTTGTTGTGATTGGTGGAAGTGTGAATCGCCGTGACCCTCGGATCACATGCTTGTGCCCCGGATCAAACACTCCATCTCCGACCCAGGCCACTGCCGCAGCGCCCGAATATTGTCAGTTGTGGGCGAGTTGTGAACCTTCAAACGCTCAGCGCTCAATACCTGGCATCCGGATACCACGTGATTAGGAGGTACAAAAAATAAGCTGGGGGGTCAAAGGTTTTCTGAGTTGGGTGACCAAGGACCTCGGGATAGAGGTTTGCAGGGGCGCTGACTGCACCGCATCTGCCGCAAGCATGAACGCGATTCTGTGACTGCGGGGTTCTGACAAGGTGGGGGGTGGGATGGGTTTCGCTCCCGAAGCTGTGAACCAAACTGTTGTTCGTTGGGACCAGGAAGGGTGGTCACAACTTGGAACACTGCCAAAACGGGGGGGGGGGCCATGACCCGACTATGCCGTGTTGGAAACAGGGATCCCAGAACCACGCAAAGACCTTGTCGGTCTCAACAAAACCATTGGTTTATGACCCTCCGTGCACCACGGCTCATCGGTTTGGTGGTCCTGGGGGTGGGTTTGAACTTTGGGGAGCACACGTGACTTTGCCGTGTCCGCAAATGTGGCGCGGGTCGGGACAACAAGAAGACGATTTCGAGTGCAGCCCCATCTTGAACATTGTTTTTATACTCTCACCCTCTTCCACAACCTGTACCTGCCGTGGCTCGCTCCTTCTCCTCTTTCCTCTTACTTCCAAATGGCGTCGTCTTCGTCGTCTTCGCCCGAAATTTCTGCCGCCCCAACGACAATAATGGCCGACAACTCCTCCAATTATTCATCCCTGGATGATGCCCTCGATGATCTCTCAAGGTAGCCCTCCACACGGCCCCACCGCCCCCTACTCCCCTATGTTGACCTCCTGCTTCCCAGTCGATTCATCCTCAATCTTCCAGAATCAGAACTGTCTTCCGTAGAACGTGTGTGTTTTCAGGTCGAACAAGCGTGCGCGTCCTTTTTTGCAATGTGTGGCTGGCTCTTGATTCAACCACCTATAGTCATTGGTTCTACGAGGATTTCGTCCGAGAGGCAAACCCCCAGTTCCCCTCACTACCACTCAAGAAGTTTTCCCAAATCTTCTTCCGCGCCTGTCCCGTTCTACACCGGTGGAGCTCCGATTTCGAAATCGCCTTCAACAACTTCATGCAATACAAAACCAGAGTTCCTGTGTGCGGTGCGATAATGTTGAACGACACATGGGAGAAGGTGCGTAGACTGTGGCTTGGATCGACTCGGCAGGTTCTGACCGCTGTCCCCCAGTGTGTTCTTGTCAAAGGCTGGAAATCATCAGCTGGTTGGGGGTTCCCCAAGGGAAAAATCAACCAAGACGAGGAGCCGCACAAGTGCGCTGCTAGAGAGGTGCATATCTTGAAGCATTTTGGTCGTGTGAACCCGCTGACCGTTGCGTCCAGGTCTTTGAGGAGACCGGTTATGACCTTACTGGGCAAATTAACCAAGACCACATCATTGAAATGTCGATTAAACAACAGAAGATTTCCCTATATATTGTTCCCGGAGTACCAGAAGACTATACTTTCAAGACTAGAACTCGCAAAGAGATCAGTGTAAGCCGTTCGCGACTTGTATGCCCAAACTGTTCGCCCACAGTCCCAACAGAAAATTGACTGGTTCAAGCTGTCTGATCTGCCTACATGGAAGAAGAGCGGCTCATCCTCTGGAAAGTTCTACCTTATCTCCCCGTTCATTGCGTAAGCCAGCCGTTTTCGTCTAGGACTTATCAGAACCTTCTAACTTCCCAATGCAGTCCGTTGAAGAACTTCATACAAGACCACAAACCCGTGACGCTGAAACGCAACAGGCGCAATCGGAACAACGGTTACTCGAATCGATTGCCTCCCCCAGACGAATCCGCAGAATCTAGTTCCGAATCTCCACCACACTCTCACTCGGTTGCAGACAACAACACACAGGAAACAAGTTCCCAGTCGAACGGCCCTCACACCCCTTCCCCGAAGTATGGTCAACTGGAACCATACGTCGTCAAGGAGGACCTATCAGAGAAACCAACCATCGCTGCAGACCCTCACTTGGCCCGTTTGATGGAATCTCTCTCCATGTCTGCCCTCCAGGGCGGCAACGAGTCTAAACCGGCGCTTTCTTCAATCGTTACCGAGAACCGGTCCCCTCCCCCTTCCGCTGCGACTCCTGTTCCCGCTACTGCCTCTTCCGCGGATTCACGCCCCGCTGCAGATTGGACTGTAAATGCACCACAACGCACGTCAGACGCCGAGATCACACCGAGCTTACCACCCTCTGAACCCCAGGTGACAAACAATTCAAGCGAACCAATTCAAAACGCTTGCCTACCACCGAGCTCCCTGGCTTCTGCGGTGTCCCTGTCTCCCCGTCATCAGCGCAGTATATCGGCCCTGTCGTATCCAACCCGGCCTGCGGAAATCACGTCGTCTGTGAAAAAGATGAGACATCTGGCGCTTCTAGAAAGTGTTGTGGACGAGTCGGCAAGGTTGACACCCACCCTTGAACAGCAGCGAGCGAATTTGCAAGGCGTGATGTTCAACCCTGCTGCCCCCATGATCCCTCGCTCCGCTGCGGCCTCCGTTCCTCCGCAGAACACTATGTTTGCTGGTTTAGTGCCAGGATCTGTGCTGTACTCTTCCGACAAGGGATCCGGGTTCCCTCCTCGTGTCCAATCTATACCACCACCGATCAATGGGGTTCCCCCGCCGCTCTGTTCCACCCTCGGACCCGATCCTTTCACGGTTAGACCACGGCCGTTTGATGCTTCGTTGGTGGGCCCCGCCCCCCTGCACGCTAGCAACGGGCTACTCCCCGGAATATCGGGAGGATATTCTCAGGCGGTGCCTCCCCCACCTCATCTACAACCTGTACCTCAGTATAATCAGCAAATCCCTGGTCCATCGACATCCAATGTCCCACCTTTCCCAAGACACGTTGGTAACCAGCATTTCCCTGGACAATACGGAGGCAGGATCCCAGTCGCGCACAATTACATTACCGCGCGACCACAATCCGCGGTTCTTTACCCCACGGCGTGTCCGCCGTTGAATGCTCCTGGAGTCGGGTCCCAGTTTTCGTTCCCGGGTCCCTCCCCTCAGTTATCGCAACCGAAGGGAAACCCCCAGCTGTTGTCGATTTTGAATAACAAGGGGCCGGGAGCGGCTGGTATCCAGATGAGTATGATCCCGCCGGTTGGAAACCTTACGAGTTTTCAACCTAGATAAACGGGCGGCGTGGATGCGACCATACCACATTCTTTTGGCTGTCGGTATCATTATATTGCACCTATTGTTCCTCTTGTTTTGTGTCTATTACGGTTACTCTTTTCCTAGTACTGCTTTTTGCTATCGGTGACACATCCTCCCGTCTTCAACCCGATTCATATCCCCCCCTCCTCTCTCTCGTGTCCTCGTACTTTCTCTTGTCTTGCTAGTGGTGCTTCGAGTCTATGTCTCGTGCTATCCTATATTTTTCTCCCCCTCCTCTCCGTCTCTTTCTGTTTTCTCACTCCCCAGATCTGTTTCGCCTGCATCTTCCGCATCGCTGGATGAAGCATCCTGTACAAACGCCCCCTTTTCTGTCTCCCTCCGATTTCACCCATCGGCACTTCACCCTCCCCCAGTCGCCTATCCCACGTCCTTCCTCCGATCGGGCCTTGGGTTTTACTCAAGGCTGGCGGTGCACCCTTCTCCTCCGCCCTGCCTCGCTCTCCGATCTTCACTTTGAACCCTTCTCTCGACCATAACCACACCTCTCGAAATGTTTGTCCCCGCCTCCCACCTAGTCGTACGTCACGCCATATATACATCTTTTACCTACACCATGGCTTCAACGCCGATCATTCCACACATACCGTACCCTTTGGCCTCCAGCCCTCTCGTTCCGCTTTTCGTAGTACCGACAGGTTGTATTTCTGTAGCCTAACTCAGCTCTCCCACTTATCGTGTGTTTATTACTCCCCGCATAACCCCTGATCATTGGCCGATGAGGGCCGTCACATTCGTTGGCCCTGTTGTTCTCGGGCTTAACTTGAACGATCACACACAACGGTCCCGGTTCTCGCGAGAACAAATTGTGGATGAATAGTTACGATTGGTATACCAAAGTACAAATACGAAGGTCCTGATGTGATACCATAAATCATGAGCGGGTGATGCTTGGAGAACCGCACCACTTGGATTCCCCGCTCAGTGGGGGTTCGAAGGGGTTTCAGACCTGGCAGATGAGATCTGCATCCCATTCATCTGATCCGATTCCTTCATAAACGACGAAGAGGGACTTCGGATCGTATTTTCGTTTGATGTCTAGGAGCTTATCGTAGTGATTGCTGAAGAAGGATTTCTTCCAGTCGAATTCGTATCTTGAAGCCTACACATGCGACGAAAGGGTAAAACCAAAAAACAACAACAAAGAATTGAGTAGGAGAATTGTTATGGACGGGCGTGTGGGATCGTTACCTCGTTCAAGTATGCGCCGGAATCGGGGGCTACGCCTTCGAGGATCTTCATATCCTGAATGAGACGCTGACGACCAGCTTCGATTTCGGTCGAATTGGTACCGTCTTGCCAGTGCACGCCGAGAGTCACATAGGCCAGGCTGTTTCGCCAGGCAGGGTTAAGACCCATAGAGTCGGGGTCCGTGCGGGAAACCTGTCCACCGGTCACGAGGCTATTTGGGAAACCCTCAGTATCCCAGTCGATTTCCCGGGATTGTGAGAAGAAGAAGAAGAAAACTCACAAATACCCGAATCCAGATATCTTGAGTAGTTCCGCAGCCAATTCTCCGGGTTTATCGGTCTGGACGACGTCCTTGGGTAGTAACCAAGAAGAAATCTCCTCCGGGACCCCGACTTGACCGTCGCTGGCGGCCCAAATGGGTTCATAAAAGGCCCAGAAATCTTGGAACACAATGGTGTAATTTTGAATCGAGAGACCTGGTTGGGAAGCTGCGAATTCGAACAGCGGAAGGAAAGTTGCTTGGGTCTGTTCGGCCGTGACATTGGGTGATAGGACGAAGAATTGGATCTGGTCAATACTTCCACCGCCGTAACCACCGTAACTTTGCTCGACGAGCGAGGGAGTGAGACGAATGATCTCCGCGAGTAAGTTCTGGGTTGAGTTAACGTTGGTGGAATTGGCCGCGATGAAGGCGGCAGAGAAGGGGGTGGAGGGGTGGGTTTTGTAAGAGACTGAAGTGACAACGCCCCATGTGCCTCCACCTCCGCCTCGGAGGGCCCAGAACAAATCCGCGTTGTTGTACGGGTTGGCAGTGATGTGATTACCGTCTGCAGTAACGATCTTCATTTCCAAAACGTTGTCTACACCTGTAAAACCATCGAATGAGTACGGTTCGGTCGGGTTAGGTGAGTTTGGTGTACCAAGGCCATAGCTTGGAGCGATTGCGCTGTGGCCGCCACCTAAAACCCAGCCACCGGCAGCACCGACACTTCCCCTTAGACTTAAACCTCCGACGATGACCCGATTGCGCTGTTTGGCTGCTGCGTACGCTTCATACCATTGCACACCGGCCCCGAAGGTGAAGACTGGCGCCGGAGTCAGCGATATATCGGGCTTCACCAAGGACCGGGAACAAACCGTTGTCGTATGTGACCGAATCTGTTGCACCCGTGGGAGAGAATGAATCGTGGAATGTGATTTCCTTCATATGGTGAGTCCATATCAAAAACGAATCCCTGGCAGTGCTCCTTCCGAGATAGTCATGCCTGGTGATAATAATAAAAAAAGAAAGAAAAAAACAAACGCCAATCAGCATTCCCCAACTCGGAGAAAATGAATTAAAAGAGTCAGCTCACCCCGTGTTCTTGATAACGAAGCGTAAATTGTGCTTCCCGGCAAATTTGACAGCTTCCTGGATATCACCCGGAGTTCTGGCGTCGACGCCGATTACCGGCACGCTCCCTTGTTGGCACGGAATGCCGAGGGAAATGTTGAGGTAGCATCCCTGGATCGTCCCGTTGGGAAGGACGTACGTCTCCCAATTGGTGTGTTCGGAAGCGCCGGATTGATCGGACCGCCAGATACCGTTGAACCAGCCAGCGAGGGCGTCAGTGCAGTTTCCTGTGGTAGAGTCGTAGCATGGAGTGGCCGGTGGGATCGGGTGGATCAGCGGCTGAGAGACTGCTGAAGCGAGAGTCTGGAACTCGGAATCAGATGGCCAACATTCCGACCCATATGTGCAGCGGCAATTTCCGGTCGACTGTGAAGATACTGATGTCGAACCGAGAGCGATGGCCAACAGAGGTGTGAGGAGAAGCTGTAACATGGTCGCCCAGTTTGCTTGGGGTGTACAACCTTTCGGTGGTGACATTTATACCACAGTAGATCCTACCATCGGTAGGGCCCCGCGCGCGCGGCCAAGGAGTGATGAAGATGAGTACGTACTCCGGCCGCGGTGCGGTCAATGGTACAGCCCAGTTCGTTGTTCGGCTCCTGGGTGGATTCACGCATACAATTCACGCGCCCGGGCTGGATGAGGCTTCGAGGATCCGCTCCGCCATGACGGGAATGGGAACCGTGGGGAATTCAAGGGGAGAGCGCGGAGAAAGAAAATGCTCGCTTGGGTTATTACATAAACGATGCGAAAAATTGGGCAAAAACCTTTGTTTCACTCTCTCTCGATGTTCGCTGGTAACGGGATCAAAATCTTCACTGGTGAGCGTTTCGTTACTATGCTTTTCCTTGCATCCCGGGTCTTATAGCTCCTCTCTGATAGGGACCAGTCATCCAGAGCTAGCAGAGATCATCGCAAGACGGTGCTTGAGCCTCGATGGTCTTCTATTTCTCACACAGTTCTCACGTCTCTCCCACAGTCTCGGGATTCCCGTCTCCAGAGCTACAGTCACGAAATCCGGCATCGGTGAATCCAACGTGCGCATTGCAGAGTCTGTTCGCGAGGATGACGTCTACATAATCAACACTGGCTGTGGCCAAGTCAACACTGCTCTCATGGAGCTCTGTATAATGATCCACGCCTGTAAGATCGCCAGCGCGAAACGGATTACCGCCGTCGTCCCCCTCTTCCCCTATGCGCGTCAGGACAAAAAGGATAAGAGTCGGGCGCCGATCACCGCCAAATTGGTCGCCAACATGCTTCAAAAGTCGGGATGCGACCACGTTGTGGTGCGGTTTCCCACCGGTCGATGTTAGAGAGGGGCTCACCTTCCATATATCCCACCCCCCATTCATCAGACAATGGACTTGCACGCGTCGCAAATCCAAGGCTTCTTTGATGTTCCCGTCGACAAGTAAGCTAGTCGTGATCTCTTCCGTTTTCAGTATCATTTTCCTGATGGAACCCTCTCCCGTAGTGTGAGAGTTTCCCATGACAATCTCGCTCTCCCTTCTCTTGATTTCTATCCCACTCTCGCGGTTCCCCCATTTCTAGCTCTACGCTGAACCATCAGCGATCCTTTACATTCGGAATAATTTCGATTTATCGAACCTCGTCATAGTCTCGCCAGATGCTGGCGGCGCTAAAAGGCAAGTCCAAGCCCACACAACACCAGAGGGGAGCAAGAGTGGATGCGAGGGGGAATCCCTCTTTTTCCGCTACCGGTTTATCTTTTTCTCACCCGCGCTTCGTGTTCCCACAGAGCGACATCGATGGCTGATCGACTCGGCGTTGATTTCGCCCTATTCCACAAGGAGCGTAAGAAGGCTAACGAGGTTTCTCGGATGGTCCTCGTCGGCCATGTAAAGGACAAGGTTGCGATATTGGTCGACGACATGGCAGATACTTGCGGCACTCTCGTGCTTGCCGCCATGCAGCTGACAGAGGCCGGTGCGGAGAGCGTGTATGCGATCGTGACTCATGGCATCCTCAGCGGACGGGCGCTGGAAGCGGTGGAAGAGAGCACGTTGACCAAGCTCATCGTCACGAACACGCTGCCTCAGCAGGAGAATATCGCCCGGTGTGGGAAACTGGAGGTGATTGACATTGGGATCGTTCTCGCAGAGGTTATCCGACGGAGCCATTACGGGGAGAGTATTTCCAAGCTATTTGACGAGGTCCCGTACTAGAATGTAGCAATAATTTAAGAATAAAATAATCTCCGTCGGGTCAGGTGGTGTTTGATGGATTCTCATCATCAAGAGCAGGTCGATGCTTGGGTTCCCGGAGCGGTAGTGGTAGCGGAGGAAGAACCCGTTGTCTCTTCCCATTCCCACTCTCACTCACTTTTGCGCATGCCCTCCCTCTGAACGATCTCCAGTGGGCAATGCCAGTCCAGGTTGTATCATGCACACAATCCATCCAGCCCAGAGTCAGTGCCATGTACACTCTCGACCCCCACCCCCCTCCAACTCAACCGCTTCGTCCTCCTCACGCCCCCCGTCGACCCAGCAGCCACAGCAGAACACTAAGGATCCTGTCTCCGTCATTGGCGTGCCCTCTGTCACCGTCGAGTACAACCAGCTCATCGTCGGGGACGCCAGAACATGTCAGCTCAATGCCCACGCTTCAACCCGGATTTACCATACTCACTCCTCGCTCTCTCTCTTTTTAACTTTTCCTCTTTTTAGCATCAACGCGCACCTACACTCCCCTCAAGGTCGTTGGTGACGGCTCGTTTGGAACCGTGTGGTTGTGTGATTGGCATGGGACCTTACCCCCCAATACGCCTCTGTCCGCCATGCAGTGCGGTCCGGGTGCACGCCGAGAGTATGCCAACAAGCGACTCGTAGCCGTCAAGAGAATGAAGAAACGATGGGAAGGAGGCTGGGACGAGTGTAAAAAGCTCAAGGAGCTCGAAGTACGTTCGTTTCACCTACCCGTTCGCCCTTCTGCTCACTTTCTCGTCATGTCTCCCCTCCAGTCGCTAAGAAATATCCCGTACCACCCCAACATAATCCCCCTCTACGATTTCTTCCTCCTCCCATCCAGCAAAGAACTCTATTTCGTGTTCGAGTCTATGGAAGGTAATCTCTACCAGTTAATCAAGTCCCGCAAGGGCCGGCCACTCGCAGGCGGTCTCGTCTCCTCCATCTTCCACCAAACCGTATCAGGCCTCCACCATATTCACGCTTCTGGATATTTTCATCGCGACATGAAACCTGAGAATCTTCTTGTGACCACCACTGGGCTCTATGACTATCGGCCGGTATCGCCTGTTGCTCCTCCAAACGCCCCGCCTGAGAAGGACGTGGTCGTTATCATCAAACTTGCTGACTTTGGTCTCGCGCGTGAGACCAAAAGCAAGCCACCGTACACCGAATACGTGTCCACACGGTGGTACCGGGCACCAGAGGTGCTTCTACGGAGTCGCGATTATTCGAATCCCGTCGATTTATGGGCGTTTGGAACCATCATGGCTGAACTTGTCAATCTGCGACCGCTCTTTCCTGGCCAAGGAGAAATCGATCAGGTTGCGCGGATATGCGACCTGTTAGGCGACCCATCAGATGAGTATGGTCTGGATTCCCGGGGCAAGTCGCTCGGAGGAGGTAAATGGCCTCGAGGTATCAAGATGGCCAAAACCGTTGGCTTCGCCTTCCCAAAGGTATCCTCTTCCCTGTTCCGCCCGCCCTTGCAGCGCGGTATTGACCCATTCGTAGATCCAACCCAAGAGCATACACGCCCTTTTCGATCGTTCCGTCCCTTTGAAATTGGTCGAATGCATTGCGGACCTGCTCAAGTACGATCCTGATGCTCGTTTGACGGCTCGCCAATGCCTTGACCATCCATATCTGGCGGAGACATCGCCCAAGAATAATCCTCCTATTTTGGTGTCTTCTCCGCCCCCATTGCAGTCCCGTCCGTTCCCACGCGCCATTCAGCAACAATCCACTTCGCTCACCACTCAATCCCCTCGGACCGTACCCCCTTCCCACGCACACTCCCCTCCCGTCCCGAAACCATCGCCCCATTTCGACGCCTCCACCACTCACCGCACTCCCTTCTTCCCACCGAATCACCACCGGAAAGACCCCAATGCCGCTGTTGTCAATGCCGACCTCCCTCCAGACGCGCCTTCACATTACGCGTCAAACGGTTATGTAAACAACGGTTGGGATCCTATGGATGTCACTTCACCCGAGTATGACGCCACCCAACCGATGGACGTTCAAACGTCGCCCGTTGCCCAAGAATATCCCAACCGACCCCCACCAGACCCGGAACCTCTGCAAGACCCTGCCAATCCCCGGCCAGCAGATGTGCAGACGAATGGACCGAAACTCAAAACCCTTGGTTCCCTCGTCAGCCTCAAGTGGGGTTTGGGTAAGTTTGGTCATGGGGACAAAGTCCATCAGCTCCCGCCTGTCGATGAGAATATTACGTCTTCAAACTCGACGCCATCGCTCAAACGTTCCTCCAGCGCCGGTAGCCGATCTATCGAAATCCCTGCCCCACAAGAGTTTGACCCGAAGAAACTCAAGAAGGAAGCCGAGCGGATGGCTAAGGAGGCAGAGAAACAGAAACGGGCTTTGGCGGAGAAGATGCAGAGGGAACAAGCGAGGGCCGTCATGCAGAAGAGGAACGCGCTCATGCAGAAGTCTGCCCAGACCTCGGACTTGGAGTGGAAGTACGCCATCAATCCCAATCCTGCTGGACGTCCCGAAGCGGAAAGGCAAACGAGAAATACTACTGGGCCAGAGAGGCGAACGCATGGTTCCCACCAGGACAGGAGTACGACTACCCTCAACGCTGCCGGTGGGAGGTATGGAGAGGCACCGTTCTCTGGTTGGAGGGGAGACGAGAGGAGCGCAAAGGCCCGGAGGAGAGATTGGGACGACGACCATTCAATGTCATCATCAGATCTGGGAAGGATGTCGGTTATCTCGTTCGCCACTGTGGATAGCGATCCTGGGCCTCTTCGACTACGCTCACGGAGTGCGTTTGGATTGCACAAGTCCTCCACGTCGTCACTACGGACGGCATATGACGAACTTACCAAATCCGGGCGGTCGTCGAATTCGCTGTCGTACGAACAGCAGTTGCTCAATGACTTTCACCTTCGGCCTTCTGTGGACGCTGGTTCTTCGTTGTCGGACCACGGGTCACCACCCCCCATGCAGAATCTTTCAATAGGCTCGCCACAGTGGTCAAATCAACCACAACCGATGACCAGCTGGTCAGACGGTGGCGGGTTATCTGACCGGAGACATCTGAATCCCCTAGTCCCCTCTCCTCCACTGCCACCTTTCGCCCAAGGAATCCCCCGTTCCCCATCTCTGAGCCCGTATCCCCCTAGCCCGGGATTGCCCAAGTCTGCGGTTAACCCAATATTCAAAGTGGTACGTCCGACTACGTCCGGACTGTCGTTGCAGGGCTGACTCTTTCTTTTTTCTTCAGTCTTCACCTTCGAGAGAAGGCCTTTCAACAGGAACGAGATCAACGTCACTACCGCCGTTCGCTCAGCTGGAAGCTGTAGCCGAGGGCGAATACCGGCCGCTATCACCGATGTCATTCACAAGTCCCGATGACAGTTCCATTTACACTCGTGACGAGGGCTGACAGTGATCCCCTGTAAGACAACATTCCTCGTTTTCTGGTCTTCGTTCTCCCCACTGCTTTCTTTCGCATAACACACCTGCCTGCAATTCATTCATTTTTTTCGTTTTTCTTTGTTTTTTCTTCTTACGATGCCTCCTTGTGGACACGGATATTTTAACCTGGCTCATTGTCAACCTGAGATATGCACCCATTCTACCATCCAATTCGCACCCCTTCCCCACCTCTTCATCATCCACCGTCCATCATCGTCCTCCCTCGTTTCTTGTCTGTTTTCCTCGGGTCCTCCTGCTTGACTGCCGGCGCTTCTGTGTTGTTCTTGATTCCCCTACCCCCCTATCGTTACCCTGCCGCATTCGTCGACGATGTGCATCAACAACCCTAATTCGGCTCCTCCCCCCACGCACACATTCGTTTAACAACTATCCCCCCACCTACCCTCGACCCAGGAGGCACTGAGAACGGAATCTTTCCTCCTTTCTCGGTTCCGTTGGTCGTCGCCGCCATTCCTTTTATCCAGTTCAGTTTCGTTTTCCCCTTGCCCGCTTCGTTTTCTTCATGCTGCCGCCGCGCCCTATCTTAACGAACATTCCACCACCATAATCGTTGCTAGGCAGGGTATTCTTTTAGTATCATTCTCTTAGTCGTTTGGGTTTCTCCAGCGTGTTCATTCGTTTTCTGTCGGCGTCCGATGTTTTATTCACTTTGTACATCGCCTTCCCTTATTGTCTATCGTTCTCGTCCAACATAGTAGACTACATTGTATTTTTACCCCGCACCACACACACCCATACGATGGCATCCATTGTTACTATTTAATCGAGGAATGAAGTGCGAACATGGGGGATGGGCTCCTTGGCTGCGCTCCTATCGATTCATCACATGCGTCTCACGTTCGAGGCCCGGGTACAAATTCTCGCACAAAGGGAGATTAGTTGAGCACGCGGTACAGTCGATACTATAAATTGGATTGCCAAAGTGAGGTCTCGTGAGTTTCTCACGTCTGAATGTGTGTAGGGTAAGGAATGAATGATCTAGAAGCAGCCGGGATCAATGGTCGTGCTCGTGATGTTCCAGCTCAAACCTGAGGCCGCTGTATCTGGGCGTTAGCGAGACGCCACATCATTCGAAGGGGGAAAACAATATAATGACTTACCAATATCTGTAAAGGGGAAAGGACACCGGTAGATTGGTATTGCGCGGGTCAGATAAATCCGAAGCAAGATGGCGAGATGAAGTGGGTGGGCTTACGTGCAAGAGTGAGCGCCGGGCCTATCCTGTGAATTTTAGAAGAGAGCAAAGGCCGGGTGTGAGAAAAAAAAGGAAGAGAGAATAGGGAACTCATGGGCGCACGAGGTTGATAAAGATTTTAGGGTGACCGAGTGGTCCCCCGCCTACCCGATCCAGAAAGGTGTCAGTAATTGTTCGAAAGCCGGATACGCCGAGAGCTGTCGTGTCGGAGATGCGGTACGACGTGGTAACGAGGGAGGGGAGGGAGAGCGGGAGTTACGGTACGCACCTCCGTCACAAGCTGCGATTCTGGACTTGGACAAACGAATTGGTTCTTTCGCGATCATGTCCATTGCGCTGAGGGGTTGGGGTTGGAGATGCATGGCTGTTTGTTCGAAGCGGGGGCCAGTCGCGGGGGTCGGCCTAGGACGTTGGTTCTCTGACCATAGTCCGGGATGGTTCGGAGCCTGAGGGTAATCCGAAACCGCGGTCTCGGTTGCGGGGGTTGGAGTGACCGAGGTGGGCGGGTGAGGTGGAACGACGGTGGTGGTCGAGGAGAATCGAGCGAAGACGCGAGGGGTCGAGAGTATTCTTCTGCTGAACACGTTCATCGGTTTTCGACCTTTGTGGGAAGCACCCGTGGGAATATACTTGTTGGCGTGACGAAGGACCGAGGCGCCACTGGAGTGTGCGTGACGTGACTAGACCCTTCTGGAAAGTGAGAGAGATGGAAGGAAAACGACGGCCCGGGAGATGGAGGAGTATAAAAACATAACACCCCTCTTGCCCAAAGCTAACCAACTTTATCTGTTCCTTCTCTTCCGTCGATGAGTTCAAGCTTCGACTTTACAGACAAGACCCAGGAGACTTTGGAGGCTGCGATCCAGCTCGCCAAGGACTATGCCAACGCCTACGGTATGCATTTCAATTACGTCACGGAAGGTGCTCCTGTCTGATTAGGCCCTCGTAACAGTTGTGCCGGCCCATATCGCGTCCGTTCTCTTAAACGAAGGTGCTGGTCACCAGCAACCGCCTGGAGGGTTGAACCAGGGTAACCAGGGTAGCAAAAACTCCCTTTTCACTTCTGTTATTCAAAAAGTTGGGGGTGATCCGGTAAGCTCATTTTTCTTTCATTGAAGCGGTAACAACCCGAGTCGACCTTGGGTATTCTCTATTAGGTTACGGTAAAGCGGTCACTGAACCGTATCATCGTCCGGTTGCCCGCGCAATCACCTCCCCCAGATGAGACCACCTTAGGCCCTGCCGCCGTCAAGCTCCTTCGAGAGGCCCAGTCCATCCAGAAGACCATGCACGATTCGTATATTGCTCAGGACCACCTCCTCCTCGCCCTCATTAAAGACCCCAGTATTCAGCCTGTCGTAAAAGAGGCTGGTCTTACTGAAGCCGCTCTCAAAACGGCCATCGACCAGATTCGAGGGAACCGCCGGGTTGACACCAAGAACGCCGAGCAGGGTTTCGACGCCCTGTCGAAATACGCTGTCGATCTGACGGCCCTAGCCGCGGACGGAAAGATCGACCCTGTCATTGGTCGTGATCATGAGATCCGCCGTGCCATTCGCATTCTTTGCAGAAGGACCAAAAACAACCCTGTTCTCATTGGGGAGCCTGGTGTGGGAAAGACAGCTGTGGTCGAGGTATGCAACGCGTCTGCTTTTTCTATAACCCGTTCAATCACTGATTGATTCATCTTAGGGCTTGGCCCAGCGAATCGTGAACCGTGACGTGCCTGCATCACTGTTGGGTCGATTGTTTTCCCTTGGTAAGTGAATTGTTTGTTCATTTTTGACGTGTAAACGTTGATTCTGATCTACCGCGTTTAGACATGGGAGCGCTCATGGCGGGCGCAAAGTACAAGGGAGAATATGAGGAACGTGTCAAGTCCGTCTTGAACGAGATTGAGAAGGCGTCCGAGGAGGGCGTTGGTGTCATTCTGTTCATTGATGAGCTCCATTTGATCATGGCGGGGTCTGACTCTTCGAGCGGAGGTATGGACGCTGCCAACCTCCTTAAACCCATGCTCGCCCGTGGGAAGTTGCGATGTATTGGAGCGACTACATTGGCGTGAGTCTTGCGCGCCTTAACCTGTAACTCGTGATTACTGACATAACATCCAGTGAATACCGCAAATACATCGAGAAGGATGCTGCCTTTGAGCGTCGATTCGCCCAAGTCTTGGTCAACGAGCCTTCCGTTCCGGAGACGATTAACATCCTCCGTGGCATCCGTGAGAAATACGAGGTCCATCATGGGGTTCGGATATTGGATAGTGCGTTAATCTCGGCCGCAACGCTCGCTCATCGGTACTTGACGTCCCGGCGTCTTCCCGATTCCGCGATTGATTTGGTGGACGAAGCTTGTGCCAGGTGAGGTTTCATGTTGCCGATGTCACCGAGTGTTTTACTGATCCTTGTTCCACAGTGTTCGCGTCACGCGAGAAACCGCACCAGAGGCCATTGATAAACTTCAGCGGCGTAAACTCGAGCTCGAAGTAGAAGTTCACGCCCTCGAGCGCGAGAAAGATCAAGCTTCAAAAGAACGGCTCGCCACCGCTCGGAAGGCTATCGCCGATGTTGAGGATCAGCTCCAACCGCTGCTCGTGGCATACGAAAACGAGAAGAAACGTGGTGATGAGATCAATCAAGTCCGCAAGAAAATCGATGAGCTGAAGGCCAAGGCTGAGGATGCCGAGCGAAGATACGACCTTTCGACCGCTTCGGATTTGCGCTACTACGCCCTGCCAGATCTCCAGAACCGACTCAAGGTCTTGGAACAGAACAAAGCCGCAGAGGATGCTGACGATACCGGAAGCGACACGGTCACGTCAGAACAGATCGCCGAGATCATCGCTCGCTGGACATCAATCCCCGTCACCAGATTGATGTCGAGCGAAAAGGAGAAACTATTACGCCTAGAGAAGATTCTGGCAGAGAGCGTTGTCGGTCAACCTGAGGCGGTTAAGGCAGTTGCGAACGCTGTTCGATTGTCCAGGAGCGGTCTCCGGGACGCTGCTCGCCCCATTGCTTCGTTCCTTATGGCTGGTCCTTCGGGTACCGGAAAAACCCTTCTGTCCAAGACGCTCGCGACGCTGTTGTTCGATTCACCCGACGCAATGATCAGGATCGATTCTTCGGAATACTCCGAAAAGCACTCTATTTCGCGCCTCATCGGCGCACCCCCAGGTTACGTGGGTCACGATTCTGGAGGTAGGCTTTCTCTTCTCAACTCAATTCGTGCTTCCCACTTCAACGATTCTGAAACGTCAACCTTGTAGGTCAATTGACGGAATACGTTCGCCGCAAGCCCTATTGTATCGTGCTGATTGATGAGGTTGAGAAGGCTTGCAGGGAGTTTATCACGTTATTCCTGCAGGTTCTCGATGACGGGCGGCTCACGGACGGCCAGGGCCGAGTGGTCGACTTCCGAAACACTGTTATCATCATGACGAGCAACCTTGGTGCAGCCTATCTCAGCGATATGGGCGAAGGTCCGGTGAAATCACAGACCAAGGAGTTGGTGATGGGAACGATTCGCGGTCATTTCCCTCCTGAGTTCATTAACCGAATCGACGAAATCATAGTTTTCGTGAGTATCCACTGCTTTGATGAATTACGGATCTTCTTTGGGACCGAGGAGCTGACTCGTGATCCCTTCCTAGCGCACCCTCTCGCTGAGGAATGTGAAAAAGATCGTGGACATCCGGCTGAGGGAGGTCCAGGACCGGTTAGCGGAAAGGAAGATGATACTCCAAATTGACGAAGATGCGAAGAACTTCCTCTGCGCCTCCGGTTACTCGTCTACCTACGGAGCCCGTCCTCTCAACCGCGCGATCCAGAGCGACTTGCTCAATCCCTTGTCTGTCATGATCCTCTCCGATCGGGTTCGCGATGGAGAGTCGATCAGGGTTACTTTCGATGGCCCTCACAATAGGCTGGCGATCATGCCCAATCACGCGGGCAACAATGTGGATGTCGACATGGACGAAGACTATGTTGACGATATTGAAGTGGACGAGATGGATTAGGGTTGGAGCTTTGACGCTCGGACACTATGCAAGCTTTTGTACAATTATAATCACTCTGTATCATTACTAAGTACATGTCCCATGGAATTGATCGTACTGTTTGTCGTCGTGCTGTACATACTAGGGAGCAAAGGGTTACTGCAATTACAATAAGTTGACGAATTCAATCTTGAGATCTGAGAACTTGTCCTTCTCCTTATCGGGTCCTGGTGGTTCGACAAGCTCAACGTGTGCAAGGGCCTTGAAAAGTGAAGATTGTTAGGAAACGAGTCGCGAAAGATGAATGCTTTGGATGGTATACCCCAGATGATCCCCCGATACATCGGAGTCCCCAGGACTCCAAGTGCTTCGCCCGGTGGTCCTCCACCATCGCCTTGAAGGCTAACCGTACCCACGGATCACCCAACGACCAATCCTGGAGACGCAACTTCGCCACAGTCTCGCCGTCCAGCATCACCAGATTCTCCTTGGTCAAATTCAAAAAATCAATGCTGTAATGGCAACCCTCGATCTCGCACCACCAGTGGAAATCGTCCGGAATCCCAGGTGAAAAGCGGAACGTCAAAGGCACACGCGCTGCAACGTAGGGGTTGGTTAAGGGTGGAGATAGTGAACGTTCCGGACTAGATGCATAATCGGATTCACGTTCGAAGTGTTGCTGAACGTCTGAGGCGTATTCTAGGGAGGACCGGGAATCGGCGCTCCGTGACTGTGAGTACGAGGGTGCTGAGTAGGTAGCGCGTTCGCGGTCGAACACGAGGTCTTACCCGTTTGCGTTTCGGTGAAAGAGTGAGGCTGGCAGGAGAGCCAGGAATGAGGCGGACCAGGCGCTCGTACTCAGGTTCATCCATTTCGACATCCCACCCCTCGTCCACATCGAGGACCCCGGTCCTGGCGAAGTTTTTCCAGGATTGAACGTCTACGCATCGTCTGGCCTCTTCGGCCAACCACCTGGCGTGTTCCAACATCAGTTTGACGACTGTGCCCTTGCTGACGCGTGTCCCAGCTTCCGCATGGTGGTCCATGAACGCGTTGAAAAAGTCCTCTGGGGTCGGCTTTGTTGAGGGGGAACACAGGTCTAATAGCAAACGGATGAAGCGATAAGCAGCGATGTATTTCTGGCTTTTGGAGTAGCACACTGGATTGAGCGAGACGATCCTGAACCTTCGTGTGCTTCAAGGGTTTAGTACGCGTTTGAGGGAGATCAGCGATGAGCAGGGCTGGGGCTCGTACCTCATTCCAGTTGTAAGGGAAAATAATAACATCTCATTCAAGTGGTGCTTGTCTGAATCACCTCATCAAATCGCTGACCGCAACGGGGAGTTAACCACTTGTACGTACCAGTCAAGTAAGTCAGGCCTACGTGCTTAACGGTGATGCCGACCTTGACCGTAAGTCCATCTGTTGGCCTGTCAGGTCCATATATGGATTCTAAGGTGAGTTAGATGTTGGGGCGATAGTTTGTGAGCGGGACGGTGTTTAATTACCCAGATTGAGCTTGAGACCACGACGCCTCATGTCGTCGTGAATGAGACGTCTTCCGTTTGGGGAGATCCAGCTGAGGTCGTCGATGTAAAGGGTTCCGAAATATTTGACGCTTCCGATAGATTTCTTGTTGATAGAAGACTCTGACTCGTCGAGACTGTCGGATACAAGATACCATGAGATCCAGGGATTCCATTGAGGATACTGAAAGGGTGTGGTTACCCAGATGGTCGGCCATTCCTCGCCACCTCGAGCCTGTGCAGGTCTACCGACGCGTTCTTTTTGTGGGTGACATATTCGTCAAGAACGTCGTTAGCGTCAAACGGTCCAAACACGTTCTCATCTAGCGCACGACGGAGAGACATCTAGAGGAAGCAGCGGACGAATCTGATCGACATAGTCGAGGTGGAAGGGTGGCCTTCCGGATTGAGCACGTTCGATCGTTGATGGCCACCTTCCACCACCACTTCCAGCCTACCACCACGAGGACATGAACAGTGTTCTAATGTACCCCCCAGGTTTCAACCTGGATGGCCCGAAGATATCCATTGCTGCGGGGATTGTCGTCGGGCTTTTAGCATCGTCCGTCCAGGCGTTGGGGTTGACCGTCCAACGCAAGAGCCACATTCAGAATCAGGCCCTTCCGGAACACGAGCAGAAGAATGAGTATCGTCGTCCGTGAGTGCTCACCAGCACCCATTCTTTTGCTCGAATCACTGACTTCTCGGCCTCGTCAGGCTGTGGCTGCTCGGTTTCGGTCAGCTCATCGTTATCCACACCCCAAGACCTGTATTGCTGAACATCCTCCGCTGTAGGCATATACATATTTTCAAACATCTTTGGTTCGCTATTCCAGATAGCATCGCTACCCGTCGTCATCCTCGCCCCACTCGGTGCCGTATCGCTGTTATGGAACGCCTTCTTCGCGCGTCTGCTTCTCGGAGATGTATTTTCCGCTTGGATGGTTCTCGGAACCATCCTCATTGCTGGCGGCGCCGTGCTGATCGCGATATTCGGGATCGTCCCAGAACCGACACACTCTCTGGAAGACCTACTCGTTTTGTTCAATAGGCCTGCATTCGTCGTATATTTCTCGCTTCTTGGATTTTTCCTCGGTGTCGCCCTTGTTATCGTGAGTGGCCTTGAGTCAAGGTCTTTGTGGAGTAATCTCACGTGAAACGGTTCAATTAGACCCATATATCCGAATGGACCTATTCGCGGCGCATCCGAACTCCCCCCTATTCGCCACCGTTGACCCCTGCCTTGCTACCGCCCACAGCGAACCCTATCACCACAACCAGTCATGTCATGACAGAGACCACACCGCTGATAGTGAGGAAGTCGAGCTCTAGGTCACCCTCCGTTGTTACATCCTCCACCTTTGCGTTGTCGAGCGGCCCAAAATCCCGGGTTCCGTTGATCCTGGCGATTTCATACGCTTCTGCCTCAGGAATATTGTCTGGGATGTGCTTGTTGTTTGCAAAGAGCGGTGTGGAATTGTTGCTTCTCACCCTCGGTGGGAAGAATCAGTTCTGGCGATGGGAGGCATGGCTTTTACTCCTGGGATTGGGCGTGTTTGCCTTGCTGCAACTGTGGTACCTCCACAAGGCTCTCATCTTAGCTGATCCAACCTTGGTGTGCCCACGTGCGTTCAGTTTCTCCTTGACATGGGCGTTTCAGTACTCATGGATGGTCTAGTGGCATTCTGTTTTTATAACCTATCTTCCATCGTGAACGGCCTGGTCTACTTCGATCAGTTCTCGCTCATCCCCTGGAATCATCTTGCCTTAGTCGGATTGGGCATCGTTATCTTGTTGGGGGGTGTATGGGTCGTGTCATTCATCAGTGGGGGTGGCGGGGTTAATGTGGGGACATGGAGAGATGAAGACAGTGAAGGGTCTGAGAGTGATGGCTCGGAACATTGTGAAGGGACGTCGCCTGATACGCGCGGCAGGCCAGGTCGGGACACTATTCTTCTCGAGCGATCTGCGATCTCAGAGCCGGATACCTCCAACTATTTCACCTACGACCCGGACCCACGGACAACGTCGCCTGGTCCAACACGACGCGCACAAGACTATATGCCGTTATCACAGGGTATTGGGGAACGACCCAACCTGAACATCCGCACTGGGGCGCAGCGGCGTCGGCAGGCAAATGAGTTGCGCTCTCCTGTTCAACATCACCATACTGTCCTCTCACCCCAGCTGCCTGGCGCTCTCGGAGGTGGGTTCTCGATCGGTATCTCACCAGCCAGCCCTGGGTTTGTCGTTGTCCCCCGGGAACGACGGAGGAAGATTAGTGGTATGTCGATGGAATCACAGATGAGGAGGTCACAGAGTGAGGGAGAGGTTTTCCCAGTCCCCGGCCCTATGGACGAGGCGGTAGAAAGTGTTTTGTCTGAGGATGCGGAGATGCATCCTCCACCACCACGGAGGTCGAGGTGGGGATGGTTACGACGTGTATTTAAGAGAGGGGATAAGGCGAGTTAACCCTGGGGTTGGCCTACTTAGTGTATGACGATTATAATGACCATTGTTTGCGTTTGTTTGGACATGTGAAGTGGCTTCCCTCCTGCCGGTTTCGCCTCGTGGCTTCTCACACCAAGACAAGCTGTGGGACCTTGACCGGGCTTGGTAGATAACCCGCACGGTCTCTCCCTCTCCCCCCGTCTTCACCTCCCGTGCCGGCCATGAACACCCCAAATGGCCCCGCTCAGATAAAGAAACAAGAGGATTCCGACGACTCGCCCCAAAAATCTGGTTCAAAGCTCGACGCGAAGCCTACCGCCAGGACCCTCAACAGAGTCCCTCGTACGTGCACTTTACTGAACTCTTTTTTCTCGCGTTCGCGATCTCACCCTTTTTGTAGGTGCTTGCGTGTGTGAAATCCGAACTTTTCGAACGGTATCTATCTGACCTCCCATTTGCTTCCGTAGAATGCCTGTCGGAAGCAAAAGATGAGGTGCGAGGGCGCTGAGAACCCGCCGTGTAGACGATGCAGACACGCCGGCCTCGACTGTCTGTTCGAGAAACCTACCAGGGAGGCGAGTCTCACCGGGGAGGCTGGTTTGGAGTACGTTCCGTTCCATCGAATTTCCCCACATCGACCGACTCACCTGTTTTCCTCCAGGCGGATTCGAAGTCTCGAATCTCACGTTGCAGACATTCGCCAGACCCAAGTTACAATACAGAGTACGCTTACGGAGATCGTCTCTCATCTCAGGAATGGTCTAGGCCCAGCCCACCGTTCACCGTCAGTTTACCAGCCTCCACCGTTCACACCAGACCTTCAGTCACAAGACTCTCCCGCTACTGCTACTGCTTCGACTCCCACTAATGCGCCGCACTCACACCAACCTCAGTTGATGGTTGACACCCATGCATCATCCACTCACGGACCGCATCAACAGCAGATGGTCACCCCTGGCCACCAACCACAATCGTCGGTTATAAGCACGCCTGGCACTCGGCCTCCGCTCTCGGCACAGCAACCTCCGGGGTCATTCCACTCCATAATGGGAGTTCCGGGACATCGGCCGCCTCCGCACGCGGGTGAATTTTTTTTTGTGGGGCAGCCCGCTTCACCCCGATCCACTGATCTTTTCATTCTCCGCAGCTCAACATCAAAATGTCGCCGCCGGACATCATCACGGACCAGTCCTGCCCCCTTTCTCGAGTATCGATGGCACTGGCTCTTCACGATCTAACGTGTCTTCGGTGAGATATCAGGAGGAACCCCGGCAAGGTGGTTTCAGGGTGCCTGACACTGCTATTGGTAACAAGAGACCCATGCCACAGTCCACGGTCACGAGTGCAGATTCATCCGATAACGAAGAGGAGGATAATGGGGAGCTTCCCGCCTCTGGACTGGTCGCGCCCTGGGAAGTCTTGAGAGGACTTGCTGATGTAGCCGTTGAGCGCGCCTCGCTTGAAAATGGCGATGAGAGTCAACCAGTCAGCCGATCGCGGACTCCTGATGGGGATGGCCGTCGCTCAAGACCAACGAAGCGGCGGAAGGTGCAACACAAACCACCGAGGATGGTTTTCCAGGATGGTATGCCGCCGCTTCACCGAGGGTAATTTGTTCTGCTCATAAGCCTAGTAGTTGTGACGAAGGGGATCATCTCCGAGCACGAAGCGAGACAACTTTTCCAAATGTATGTGGTCTCGGTAAACATTTGTGTACGCGTCCTAATCTCCGTTAGTTTCTACCACGGCTGCTCGACATTCCTTCCTATCTTCGACGCTAACGTGGATACCTATGACTCCCTTCGAGAGCGTTCGCCATTCGCTGTTACCGTCATCTGCATGGTTGCCGCAAAAGTGCGCGATGGTGGGGGCTCAGCCAGTGAGATGTATTTGAAATGTCTGGAAGAGGTCCAGACCATCTCGTGTGCTACATTATTCTCCCCAGTTTCGCGTCAGGAGGCTGTGCAAGCCATGAGTAAGTGGAGCGATTATGGCATGTCATGATTTGTACTGATCACGTACATTAGTCCTCGTTTCTGGATGGTCCGACAATGGTTGGCTCAGCGGTGGTCACGCTGTACGGATGGCTATGGAGCTCTGTACGTGTACGACTTATTGGTTTGTAATGACCCAACTCACGGCGTTTCCAGCGATGCACAAGGCATGGCCGGATCTCTACAAACGTATGAAAGCTGGAAAAATTGGAACAACATCAAAAGATCGCGAGCTTGTTGTCTCCTCCCGGACATGGTTCTGTCTGTACCTCTTCGAGCATCAGTATGTGACCCTCTTCTTGATACGCTCCACCTTACTAAATCCAGTTCCCCGATCAGAATGTCATACGGCACCGGGAGGCCTTCTATCCTGAAAGACGACGAGGGTATCTACGGATGTAGGCTGCTCCTACAACATCCATTGGCCATCGAAGACGACATGCGACTGGTTTCTACTGTTGAGCTCATGGCCCTCAGAGAGCGCGTCAACAATAATTTGCAGCCAATTGATCGACCTGTTGACGATCATACCTTCACCGTTCTCCGTGATGCGGATACTGAGTTCAGTTCGTGGTATGCGACCTGGGATAGGGCGTTCTCTCAGAAGTATGAGAATGCCGGTAAGTTTCCGATATCACTGCGGGGTCGTTCTCTGGCCCCTTTTTACAATTTCTGATTGAACGGTTGTAGCGTTCTACCGTCAAAGTTTGCAGATGCAGCACATTCACGCCGAGTTGTATCACAATGCAACGGCATTGAGGGGCATCAACAGTCCCACGGACGTCCAGCAGATGCCGGATGCTCAACGGCAGCTGGCCATCAGATCGATCCACGTAGCTCGGAAGTGCCTAGATATCACTCTCACTTCCCCTGCTTACAGGGAAGGGATGAAATATGGTAACATTCCTTAAATACCTCATTTTATTACCGCACAAGTTTGACCTGGCTTTAAACAGCCGTGCATTACACTCACGCTACCGCAACGTTCTCTGCGTCACTGTTGCTCCGACTCACGAGGTTGTTCCCCGAACAATGCAACCTCGAAGAAGTACGAACTCAGGTCGAGAAGCTCTCCAGCTTATTATCCGAGATTCCTGGGAAACGATATGCTGTCACTCTACAACTCATGTTGAAAAGAGCCAGAAAGCGTAGTCGTGTTTCGCAATCTCGTTCTCCCACTCTTTCTAGAGGAGAAAATCGTCACCACAGAACAAACTCAATGGAGTATGCTTCCGATCACAATGGGGCAAGTGGAAACACCCCCTCAGATCAGCAAGGACAAGGAGCACCACCATCCTCTCATGAGCCCGTCTCGCCCGCGTACGATTTCAACAACCACGCGGCGATGGCCGCGCAAATGCACGTGATGCACGACCCGCAAGGAAATGTCCCGTTCACTCCCAGCGTCGACAACATCTGGAGGGGATTCGAAGCGACGTCCAACGAACAGCTGCCGGTTTGGCTGTCCGATCAAACCCTCGGCGGGAACTCCTTCCAGCAGAATGGAATGGATGCATTCCTGTTGCCACACGAGTTTTTCCCGCCCGCCCCCCAGATTTGGTAGATCTGTGTGTTCATTTGTAGTCTTCCTCCCTCTCGCCTGGTCAGGTCTTGCTTTTCTACGTGTGTTTTTATGGATTCCTTCCACATTGCGCCCCCTATCCATGTATGCTTGCTTTTCATACCCAGTCGGATGCTTAATCGGGTTCCTCTTCTTCTGCTCGGTTCACCCCTGGTAATTTCGCCTAACCTCAACCTGTTTGTTCCACCACAACCCTTGTACATGCCCTTACACCTATCCTTTTCCCCCCTTCTACCATACCCAACTAACTCATGCCGGAGGTGTTCTGAGTCAAGTAGCGGCCTCCCCCCTCTCTGCTGTGCTCCTGTAGTTATTATCATTGCTTGTAAAACTCCTGTTCGCCCCCCCCCTCTTGCGGTTCTTGCTTGTCTCTATGGATCTCTAATGTTCTTATATGGCTGGGACGCAGCTCTATCCAAAATGTCAAACTGATCTGTCCGTATGTCCTGTACTCGGCAACGTGGGAAGAGGGATGGAAGGGGGATGAAGGTAGGAAGAACAAATTAGTTGAAGATTAAGTCGTCGCGAACGAAAGGGAATAGGTTACGAATAAAGGCGGTGTTCGCATCTATGGGGAGTGTATGGTATTCAGTGGGTAGGGAAGAAATGACCTTGAACTCGTGTAACCGGGTATGAATGCGGGAATCCTGTACTTGTTTGGACTCGGAGGTCAAATTGATAGGTAAGCACAAACGCTCAAGTTTTGGCCAACCCTTCGCAATGGATGGCAAACACTCCACGGTCAGCTTGGGGCTCCATGGGGCCATTTGCACTTCCTGGTCTCCGTCCTCCTTGCACTCCCCGTAAGGTGAGATGGTCAAGTACAATATCTTGAGAGCGGGCCACCACTTCGTCAGCCCCTCAACGTCCTTGTCCACGAAATCTACGGGAGCGTTGGTCTCCAACCTGAACTCACGAAGGGCGGTGAGCTTCGAAAGGGCGTTCAGTTTCTGTGTCGTGAATGGGTGGTTATTAATGGTGTCGGCGGTATCGTTCGTGGGTTCGTCTAGATCTATATGGTGGTCTATGCGGATGTCTTGTATAGTGATGGGTATAACCGAATAAAGGTGTGTCCAAGTGGAGTCGTCGTCCTGGGTGGCCTCAATGGATAATCGAACGAAGGAAGGGGATCGGACATGCTCCACGATGGTTGCGGCGACTTCCACAGAGGAGCGGATATCTAGGGTTTGTAGGGCCGGAAAAACCGGAGACGAAGAAGAGGCGAGAGACTCTTTCAAAGAGCGCGCGTCGACTCGGTCCGCATGGATGAGCAACTCCTCCAAGAACGGGAAGTTTGCGATATTAACCATGGTGGTAGTCAACAGCGAAGTGCCGACCTTCAGAGAGAGTGATCTAAGTGAGGGCAGGCCGCACACGGCCTGGTTCAATTTCTCGCAGGTGAACCCGCGGATGTGGAGTTTCTGGATTGGGATGGAGGAGGATCGGAGGGTAGAAAGGTACGCGGAAATATTTCTGCTTCTCTCCACTCCTGTCGCTCGACCAGTGCTGACGCTGATGTCGACGGTCACGGTAGTCAACATCGGAGAAAGCAAAAGGTGAACGGCAGGAGCGGCGCATCCATCCATCAGGACCGCTACGCTCTGCAGGTTCGGGAAGAGAGGAGTGGTATCGTGGAACAGGGTTTCGAGTGCGACGTTCTTCTCCACTTTGGTTCCAAGCCTTACGTGCTTAACCATGCGCGCGTATTTATCGAGTTCCTCTGAGAATACACCATCCGTGGTCTGAACCTGGGTAAGCGGGATGTACAGTGTGGTTCTGTAAAAGTAGCACTTACGACGAGTTTCATCAAGGGGGTAACGCAGGGGAGGTCCTCCCATGCCTTCCGAAGGGCAGGTTCCTTCCAGGCCTGGCAGCACCTTGCCAACTGTACCAGCGTCTTTCTGTATTCCTTGTCCGAACAGCAAAGGTGTAAAACCTCTCGCAGGAGTTCGTCGATGAGGAGGGCAGGATGCATGTCGAACCAAACTGAACGTGGGTGTAACTGGACAGAAAGTGGGGTGGCAAGGTGCTGCCTAGGTCGATAAGGACCGCCGAAGGAGCCTTCGTGGTCGGCTTCAGAGGAAAATATAGCCGAATTCTCACGGTTACTCATCCCCTCTCGATCTTCGGCACGCCCAATCCGACGAACTGGAATTGTTAGACTAGCCCATAGGTCCCGACACATGAACGAGGGATTTTTTGGAGAAGGTCACCGCATGATTTGACGCATGTCAAACATTTACTGACACAGCAGCGTAAATACAGCATAAAACAATCCACAGGATAAATCTATGTGCACACATGGGGGAAACAGTAGCTAGCCACGATACCTCATACCTGTGTATCGCACGGTAGGTCGGAGAAGAAGAAGTCGCTGGTCGGCGGTGGCGGCCCAGCGATCAAGCCACTTGGTATCTCGACCTTCTCTCCAGCAAGGTCTGTCTCGCACTTCAGTAACCGATCCAAAGGAGAGAGAAAGGCACCTACCCAGTAGCTTGATCTTCAACCCAATCTCTGTAAGTGCTTGGACAAATCCAGCCGTCTCTCCGGAAGCGACGTGCCCACCATCTCTCCTCAGCATGTTCAATCCGTCAGTCCAATCAGCCCAGCGTTGGACATCCGGTGCAATTTGGTCCGCCAAAGATCCATCATTTGCGGTGAGAAGTGAGAACGACAGTGTCGAGGGAATCAACACCGAGTGTTGTGGAATATCGTCGTCGCGTAGGGAATGGAGCGGAGGAGCACACGTTCCCGTCGCTACTTCGGCGACTTGGGAGATTTCGAAACGTTCTGGCAGATCTTCCAAGCCAGCCCGAATTGGGACCTTTACAGGACAATCCACGTAGTGCATATACTTTAGCCCGATATCCTGCACCCCATACGAATGTCTCAGCAATCGCTTTGGAAGGTTACCTCTGACCACATACCAATCTCATAAACCTCCAAGGGCGGGCAGGACGCCGGATACCTTCGCGAGGGTTCACGGTTGTCAGTGGTATGGCGTTCATGAACCAGGCACCTTGTGTGAGGCAGTGGATTCGCTGTTGTCGAACAAATTCGTAGGACTCTTTATAGAGTTTCGCGCGCAAATTTCTACGAGGGGATCAGCGACGGGCCCGTCAGCACCGGTAAATGTCGACCAACCTCACGGGCACTTTGCTCAACAAGTCATCCTCCTCCTCCAGCTCCTTCATCTGGCGTTCCCGCACAGCTTGGTACTCCGATTCGAGGAAGTCTTGCTCCACCTCATGCCATGGCCGTATATTCTCCCGCCGGAGTGCAACGCCAACCCTGGGAAGTGGTGAGTTACGCGGAGAAAGTAATAGCACTTGAACGTACTGGCTGCGGGTCAAAGCCACAATACGAGTAAAGTCGACAACTGAAGAACCGCTTTCATTCCACATCCTCAAGAAGAACTGCATTGCCAGAGAATGCACTTTGTGGTAATCGAGGAAGAAAGGCTGGAAAGTCGTAAGCGTAGAATCTGTACGAGAAATTCAGTTCGCAGGCTATCTCAATATTCCAAATTCTACCGACATCCGGGAGCGAAGATCGCCCAGTGCTCCGACAGAAGTTCTACAATTTCGTTCGAAGCACGGGCAATCGGACACCGTCTTTCGGGTGGGCGACTGATTTGCTCGGTTACAACCGTGGCAAAGTAATCAGGGTCCTTGCACGCGAAGTGTTTCTGGGCGCAATCAATCAATCTCCGCAACCAATGTGTAGAAGAGAGAGGACGCACCAGGCAGTCAAGGCCTAGGACACCGACTTCAGCAAATTCTCGATTGGTGTCCTCAGTCAGGAAGCCGAGTTTCCGCCACTTGTAAGGTCCATCGGGTTGCTGATCCTCCACGAGTTTACTAGCATCCCAGATATATTCCAAAGCCGAAAGGTGGGATGGTTCCCTGACAGGATTTACGAAATGGGTCTTGCGCCTGTATGTGACTCGGATCATGTTGGCCTGGAAATCCAGGATTGATGATGTAAGGTCCTCGATCGTGTGGGAGGACATCAGGCGCTGTGTGAAACAGTTAAGCCCCAGGGACACAGACCAGATAAGGGAGAGACGAACAACTACGGCCTTGCGGACGTTCAGACGTTCAAGCTCGTCAATAAACTCCTGCCAACGATCATCATCCGCGTTTGACAGAAGGGAGTTTATCAGCATCATACTACGTGGGAGTTAGAAACCGCCACAGCGGGATAGGGACCCACGACGAACCTGTAAAGCGTGAGAGCAGTGTCCGCACTACCAAGCCTGTTGACAACAGTCTCCAGTAACCGAGAGTCTTTTCGCATTTGGTCAAACACAACCGCAAAGCCGTACACATAAACCGATCCAGGAGGAGGGTGAGGTACTGAACGACTGGATCCAGCGGTAGTTGGCCCGGTGGCATTTCGCGGGTCTGCCTCGACAAGTTTCTTCAAAATGGCGGTTGCGGGTCGACAGACGTTGATGAGAGAATGGGCTGAGGACAGGATCTGGACGACTCTGAAAATGAACCCTTCATCCAAATCAGACCACCCATAGTCAAGTTCCATCAGGTGCTGCATGGCCACCAACGCATACTGAAAGAAAACGTCTCAGGTAAACAGCAACAGGAACCTGATTTCTTTACCGCGAGAGTATTTCCATGACTAGTGTGAATCACGTCAATCAACTCCTTCAATCCACCTCGCTTGAGAAACTCCTGCGCGAATTGCTCTTCCTTCGTCAAAATCAGGTCAGTCAATAACCTCGAGCTTCTCACATCCCACTCACTTTGATAAACTTCTGCAACGAGAACAAAGCCAGCTTCAAGTTTTTATCGTCCCGCAGGCACAGTTTTTCGATTATATCTGCCGCCTCTATCACGGAGGAGTTCACCAACCTATGAAATGAGAGGGAGGGAGAAGGGAGGCATTGACGTAAATCACACGCATAGGTTTCGTATCAAATGGGGGCTCGCACACACTTGAGATTTGCTCTAGACTTGATCATCTTGTTCAGATTCTCCGTGGTGACCAACGCGTCATCCTCATCCCTCAGAGAGAACATTGCAGGAGGATCCTTCAGCTTCAGATTGAGACATAACTGCCGAATTACATCCTCCACAGCCAAAGTCGGGTCAATGCGCGCACGAACAGTCACACCATCCTTCGTGGTGACGTGGTTTGTTGGGACGACCGTTTTTCCTTGTTTCGTTCCACTTTGACCGGGGGTAGGGCCACTCTGGACGGTCGAGTTCACGCCACTGGCTGGAGGGTTTGAGGTTGCGGCGTCCATCGTTGACAGAATACGTAGGGGGTTTGGTCCAACTACAAACACCTAAAACTGAAGCGAAGTCAATATCATGCCCAGAGTTGGCCGAAGTAACAAAGCAATAGAGTTCAGAAGAAAGCGAAAATAGCATCCAGCGAAGGAGAAGATACACCCTCGACGCGTTCAGACTGACGTGCAAATGTAAAGCAATCATCTCAAAAGAGTTCGAGGTTTGGCAGAAAGACTAACCAATGGTTGGCGTGGATGGTGGATGTCGCTCAATGTGAGTATATGATCGGCTTGGCGCCTATGTTGGGGTGATAGGATTAAGTTACAGGACTATTGCTGATACAGTAAGCTACGGAGTAAGCTACGGACTCTAGGTGTAACAAGACAACGAAAGCATAAATACATTACGACCCGAAAAGTTGACTGAGCTCCTCCATGCGACGTTGCATCAGCTCCGCTTTGTTAGTACCGCCGAGAGTCATATTAGCCAACTCTGTCTTCTTCTTTTGGACCTCTAAGAGCCTAGCCTCTATCGTATTTTCGATGATAAGTTTTATGGTCGTCACGGGCCTGGTCTGACCAAGGCGGTGCTAAAGTGAGATCGGTTTTAGTCATCAACATAGCAGATAATGGAGGTGGGACTGACGATCCGATCCACAGCCTGGTTCTCTACAGCGGGATTCCTTAAGGCAGCCGCGTCAGAGTGTGTTCCGGGTAAATGATAAGAAACCGCCATACCAGTATGGATCCACAAGGTAGACTCGTTGTGCAGCGGTTAAGTTCAGCCCAACACCTCCGGCTTTGAGGGATACGAGAAGGACTTCGCAGGCAGGGTCATTCTTGAGCGCGTCCATGGCACGGGTTCGCTCATCACGTTTCATGGTACCGTCCAGGCGATCGTACTTGATCCCCTTGACCTCCAACGCGTCTTCGATCTTATCCAACATAGAGGTCCACTGTGAACTGTGGGGGAGACAGTGAGATGAGTTCATGGGTGAGGAAAAACCGAGCTTACAAAACTACCGTTTTTATCACACTGTCATCCACGCCATTCCCATCACCATCTATCAGCTGGACTTCCACGGACATCGGGTCGTAGTTGGTAGAGTATGGGTTGACTTTCGAAGTCTGCATGAGATCACCGATCAAAGCGTTGACCTTGGTCGAATAGAGGACGTTTTCCGGAATCACGCCCTTGACGCGTTTCTCCTTCTTTGCCGTCTTCCGCCGAGGGGTCTCCGCCGGGGTTGCTTCCATGCTCGTTTCCACAACGTCCGCCGTACCCAAACTACACTGACAAACAGAACAAGATCGGAAAACATCCGGGGGAACGGTCGGCCATCCTGGGAAAACGCTCTGACGGAAACAGTCCAGGCAGAACAGGTGCTGACATCGGGTGAGGACGATTCGTGGGACGGAAGGACTCGAAGGCCGAGTGTTTGCTCGAGAGGAAGCGGCCTTGGACTTCTTTCCTCGTTTGGGGGCAGAGGGCAAACAAGTCGGATCGGTTTCCACAGCGCCCTCACCGGGAGCACCATCTTGGAATCCACCGAGGTCACCGCCGCACTCGACGCATTGCGTTGTCCCTGCCTCCTTTAAAAGGGCAAAGATCGCACTCGCTCGACTGGGATTAATGCCATCTTTCGCAATAGCAGCAGCGATTTCCTCGTACGACTGGGCAGAGCCATCGGGGCCGGACGTTGCCTTAGGTTGTTTCACAAGTTCGAAGTGATCGCAGATCTGCCGTAACCGTAGGATCTTCTGTAAGATGCCCACGTAGTTCTTCATCACCTCGTTCCTGTGCGAGAGCTCCTTGAACTCGGCCTTAGACTCGTTGAAGAACTGATCGTAGATCTCTTGCTCCTCCTTGTTGAACTTGAGATATCGTAGCTCGTCTTTCCGCGGGGGTAACGCGAGGATCTTCTTACCATCCTGAGCTCGGGTCTCCTTGGTGCGGCGTAGGGTAATGCACTTCATGATCGTCTGAAGGCGAGCGATGCCCAGCGCTTGACCATACTTCACGGGGGATCCAATGAACTCCATCCAGGTAGACTTGTCGTCGAGAGGACTGAGGCGCAGGAACTTGATCAATGCAAAAAGGTCGTCCAGTTTATTCTGGACAGGCGTTCCTGTGAGACAAAGGCGTCTATCCGCAAAAAGGTCACAGGAAGCCTTGCACCCGACGGTGTTGGTTTCCTTGATGCAGCTTGGTCGAGTAATCAGTACACTGGCTGTGGGGACTCGGTATCTGACTCATAACGTACTGTGCCTCATCCAGAACTACTCGGAACCAGTTTACGCTTTGCAAGGGGCTGGTGAGCTCGCCCCCTGTAGGGTTAGTTGTTGCCTTCTTCCGTTTGACACCGCATTTCGTGATTTTTGGCTTCGTGGTGAAATTACCGTACTCGTCGGTCTCGAGGCATTCGTCGTCAGACCCGTAAAGCCCGTCATCGTCTTGCTCGCACTTCCCCGAGTCTGTACTCCGGGTCTGTTTTGAGTACTCTGAAGCGAGAGTAGCGTAGGTCGTGACGACCGCATCGAAGTCGGCGAGGAATAATGGGTCGGGCTTCCTGGAGTTCCCATGATAGACGTAGACTCGAAGGGGATTGCAGGTTGGGTTACCGCCGCGCGTTGTCGTATCCTTGGGGGTACTTCCGCACCCGCCAACGACCGTGACCTCTCCCTTCCAGTGTTCCCGGAACTGATCTTCCCAATTGGAGACGGTAGAAAGAGGGCAGACTATTAGAGTAGCACGGCTATTCGTCTTGATCCTGCAAGCGCGCGTGTATTCTGCAGTGAGCTTGTCTTGCTCCTTCGCCGCTTTCCCTTTACCCTTTGATGATGACACATGTTCCGCGCGCATTTCTGGCATGCCCCAAACAGCGCCGGAGAAATGACTCGCGGACAGATATGACTCGTCCAGTGACTTTGGGGGTGGAGGTGGTTTCTCGAGTTGTCTCGACCCGAATTCCCGTGCAGATTTGAGGGTCGCGGCGATGAGAGAAAGACACGTGATGGTTTTTCCGAGACCCATCTACATAGAAAACGTAAAGGGTCGGCGAGTTCCTTCGAGGACGAATGGCTTAAGAGGTTAACGCACATCATCGGCCAGAATGGCGCCTTTGGACTCCTTCGGCTCAGCCTCAACTTCGCGCTGCGTAACAAGATGGAACCACGACATCTGCCCCGTGAGAGGGCTAGGTTTCTTCTGCCAGAGGGACGGAAATTTCCCACCAGGACCAGGTACTTCTCGTTCGCGTTCGAGCAAAAACGTTAGCGCCTTCTTCTGATGCCCGTACAAATTCGTGCCAACTTCCTCAGCTAAGGAAAAATCGGTAAGCAAGACCGCTTACTAAGTCAGTGGGAAGGAGTAGACTAACGCGGTTCGGTCTCGGCTAGCTCGTCCCCACTCCGTAGGCTCTTGAAGAGGTCATCCATTTGGCTCCGTTGAACCTCGACACTCTTGCCGGCAACGACGGGCGTGGTCCACCGGCCGGCCGCCATTTGAGTGGGGTGACCCGCTCTTCCCATTGGGAGCACACCGGAGCCTCTGAAGCCACCTGGTGGGGGGTTATGTGGGTTCAGATAGTGCCCACTCTGAAGCCGTATTTGGTCCGACGAGAGCGTGGGGTGGTCGAGAAATAGACCATGCTGTTGGAGGTACTGCGAAACGACGGTGACGTTCCCTTTCGGTGTGTATACCAAGAGCAAGAGAGGCAAGATAGGGAGCTTTGCGTCAAACAGGGATCAGCGGCTGAAGTCGGATGATCGTTTATCGAAGCTTACGTTGGGCAATCCCTTGCGAACCTTGGCTTCCAACCTAATCAACCCTTTCCCAAGCATGGGGCCTACTATACTCGCAACCTTCTGCTCAACCACGCCAAAATTCTCGCCGCCGAGCTGTTCGCCTAAAGTACCCCTTGATGTCGGAGTCCTAATGTGAATGGTATCCTCCCCGGAGGTCTTGGAGGGGTTATGCTCATAATTTAGTCTGACGGGCGCCCATTCTTTCTCAGAACCAACCGGTTGTTCGCCACCAGGGTTGAGGTAGTTGACCGGGTATAGAACGAGAGCGGTGGATGGCAATTGCCCGATGCACACGGGCGCCTTTGGAGGAAGATCGGGGGGAAGACTTCGAACTTGCGGTTCGGGAGAAGGGGAGCAACGGGTCAAATCGATGACCTGGTGAGATGCGGGTTCCGCGGGATTCGGTGGTGAGTAGAGGGGTTGTGGAGTGGGTTGTAGCGGAAGCAGGCTGGGATTGATGGTCGGGTTAGCGGGGACATAGGGCTGTTGCAATTGGTGCTGCTGCAATAAGGGAGGGGGGTATGGTCCGTTCATAAAAGGTAGTGGAAGTAAGTTGTTGGCGGCAAACGGTGGTCGGTAGGGATCCGGGGGAGTGTGGGGCTGATTCAGAGGAATTACTCCAGCGTGGTGCTGGAAGACTTGTGAGGGCTGGGAAGACTGCAAGACCATGTTTGCCATCCTCTCCGATACAGAATTGGAGGAGCCGAAAGAAGGGGTCGATTTCAGGGTTGGCTTCATGCGACCGAGGCTTAAAGGTCCGGAAGAGAGAGGCGTTGACTCGAAACGAGAATAGGTCGCATTAGCAATCGCACCTGGTCCGTCATCCTCGAGGGTAAGATCGATTGGCGAAGCTGAATAACCAGCCATATTGAAACCGGTCACACAGCCGATCCGTGTCAGTTGGAGCGAGGGTCAGGGGCAAATTCGCCTAAAGGCTGGTGCGACTTTCGTCTGGCTACAGAGCTTGCAACCTCGGGAAACGTGTACGGAGGTGGAGTGCCCTGCAGCAGGCGAGGAATGTGGTAAATGAAGAGGAGGGTTTCCGAGCAAGAGGTATCCACGTGACTGTAGGGGACTCAAAACTGTGAGTCCGTGCACTGCCTCCGTGAGGCCGTTGTATGAGGATTACATTTACGCAATAGATCCGTAACTTGTACTCGTATAGTTAGTTGTGGATACTTATCTGTCTGTGAATTCATTACCACTTTTAGCAGACATGCTCGACCTGTTTCAACTCCCCATCGTGCGGTCCAAGGTCACGACCAGCCGTCCTCTCAAACACCTCCATCATGAATGAGAACAGGGACCGTGTGAGAGCTGCGTCCCAACGACCCTTGGACGACTCGTCCCGTATAAATGCGTGTTGGGCTTGCACCTCAAGGAACTGTCCCACCTCTAATTGTCAGAAAAATCGACCGATCGCGGATCATGTCGGGGCGCGTACCGACGCGATGACGTTGGCGTCTTCCAGCTCCTTGCGGATGAGATCCCGCCCCTCTCGGGGGACGTGGGTGTCTTGTTTTCCAAATATCATCTAACCGGCAGCGTGAGGGACAATCTCTAGCCCCAGGGTGATGATACACATACGACAAGTTCGCCCTTGCCGATCAGATCGCCCCTGCGGACCCTAGTGAGACTATCGTCATTCTTTCCCCTGCCGAGCGTGGCTGAATGAATGTCCGTTGCAAAAAAGCAGACAGAAGCCAGAACCCTGTGATCAAAGGCGGCCTACTCCGCGTGTCAATCTATGGATTTTAATTCGCAATCCCGTTACCCACCCGAAACGCCTACAATTGTGGATCAGCTGAACAAATTCAATCCTTCGCATGAGTCCAAGACACATACCAGGTGACCACCGAGACACATCCCAGTCGCCGCAATACGACCGTTGCAATTGGGCAGGCCGCACAGGAGATCTATGGCTAGCGTGGTGTCCTTCACGCATCAGCCGTAAGCGGGTCGCACAAGATGCGCGCATGAAACAGAACCACCTCATCATATGCTGCGACCGTTTTCTCGATCTTTGTAAACGGGGTTTTGTCAGTTTGCCCGGGAAATATTTGATCCGCCGAGTGGATACCTTGTAGTTATTCCCTCTGTCCGTCCCTGGGAACAGTTGAGACTCGGGCTTCTATCGGTACAAACAACAAGGAGTTGATTCACCTTCGGCGTCATAAGGAATAGGCTCCGGACCCTCAAACTCGTGATAGGTCGATGGGCACGCTGGGCCAAGGTCAATCGCACCTCACTCGCCGCTATAAGGGGTCCTGATACCCCGACCCACCAACAACGTATCCGTGGCTGGCGATCTGACCAGCGAACCGCTCGACCGGACCAGTGACCTGGTAGATTTCAGAAAAACAGATAACCCCTTGGAGTCCGGGGTGGTCATGAGTAATTTCCGACTTTATCTGAAGGTCTCGGCAGACGCTGATCTACCTGGAAATTTGGCTTGAGGATATCCTTGGACGGCAGGTGCAATCACGAATATCCTGATTGGTCTCCCATTGTCCAAAGAGGAGGGAATGTCGTGGTACGTTTTTGTGATAAGCATTCTGTTGCACGACGCAAGCGGCGAACAAAGCGGGACGGGTCGATCAAGGTCACGTTGTCTTCCACGAACGTTCCCAAGTTCAACCGCAACTAATTTCACACCCCCTCATCTTTCCGGCTTGCGTTACCTCTTTTTTCTCTCATGGCCCACTCACGACTCGGAATCCGTCCGTTTGTACCAACAGACCTCAATGAGGCCAGATTCAGCATCTCAAAGTCTATCATGGAACCGCTGACCGTAGCAAACAAGAAAAGTGCGTGCCTCGACGGTTAACCTCGCCTTCAAATTTTGACAGTGGTGCTTTCTAGGTTACTATCACCCGCTCACGATTGCAGTGTGGGCAGTGTTGTCGTACGCGTTTGTTGATTTCATGGAATGGTGGCCGAGTTCCCAATCCTTTGGCGGTATTCTCGCCCTGCTTTCCCCTCTCCCTGCCTTGGCGGCCATGGCCTGCCCGATCATGCTTTACTTCGACTGGTGAGCACACACCGGTTACGCGTTGGTTCCGTGTCTAAACGCCAGATTCAGGGTTAATCGTCCCTACTTCGAACGCGCAGCCGAGAAGGCGATGGCATCTCCCGACCTTCTTCACATCGAGAAAACCTATTGTAAGCCACCCTCATCGTTCGATATCCTCGAGTACGAGGGTAGGACCATCGGTCTTCTCGCCATTGACGCAACGCCTAAACCCGCTCAACCTGGACGCGCATACATTCGCCACTATTACGTCGCTGATCCATACCGCGAATCCGGAGTACAGAATGACCTTCTCGCCCACGCGATTCCCAGACTATTCGCTTCCCCCGACGTCAGTTCGGTTGAAGCACCATATTCCATGCTTCACCCTTACGTTAAGAAGGCCTTGCTGGAACAAGGTTTCAAGATCGCCTCTTCTCATAAAAAGGGCCATTATATCAGCTGGGAGGTTGGAACCGCGCTGCTCACCAAGGAAAAGTGGGAACAATTGCTACAGGCTAAGCCGAGCCCAGCGCCCGTCTTCCCCAGGAAGTAATTTTTGGCTCTCCAGTTCACCAAACACCCATTTGCCGACACCAGAACCCATGCAGCCCATTAATATACATAGTGTTTGTAGCTAGATTGAAGTGTACAACTACAATACAATTGGTGCGAAAAAAAACAACAAAAAAACGAATGCGGCCTGACACAAAGTCAACCTCAGGCCTTTTTTACGACGATAAACCCGCGAGCCTCTAATAACATCCGGTCGTCGGCGGTTGCGGGCCTTATGAGGCCGCACGAAGGTACGAACCAGTCCCGTATTCTGGGTCCACCGGCTCGGAACTCGACTTCATAGACCTTTCAAGGAAATCGGATATCAGCCGCGGGGTCTGGACGAATGACACCAAAACCCACCGAGCTCCTGGATCGTACGACCTCCCCCTCGTACCAACACCCGTTGCGGCGATAACAGACTAGAACCATTTGCCGGATCTGCGTCATCACGCATCTCGATCAGTCACATTTCCAAGATCACGAAAGAGGGGGTGCCACTCACGTTGAATATCTGGGGTGTTGCCACGGGGGGAAGTCTCCTTTGGGCGTCATGAAACCACGCGTTATCGGGACACCCCAGGGTATCCCTAGCGTCAACGGTGGTCACAGCATCATGTTTCAGATTGGCCATTGTTGATGTTGTATGTACAGCGGCAGAGGTGTGAAGATGCGGGAATCCAAGGAAGGGACAGGTGGCGAGAGGGTGGTGGCGGCACAAAGGATCGTCATAGCTACTATTTTATAGATAGACAGGAGCATGGGCCACACAGGAGGGTGGCGCACAATAGGCAGCGCTTTGATCCACGGGCATTCCGCCCGGCATGGCTACTCTTCGCCATGGGTGTTCAATCCCCATATCCTGAATTAGATCAAAGGGTGATCCCGTTCCGCGGGTGCGCGCAAGAAGCGAGGTGAAAGGCCATGAAAGAAATGCCAATGATGGCACGCGCCTGGACAGCCTAATCGGTCTCCAATTATCCCTAGCTTTGGAACTGCCAAGTAAAGCGAGGGGAGACCCGGAAAGACACGGCCATAGCTCCCTGCCATGGTCAATGAGTTGTGTCCCTCATACGAAGGTTGTGGTCGTGAACGAACAGAAGTGACGAGACCAGAGGGCCTACGTTCGACCCGCGCAAGCGTTTGCGAACGTCCAGCATCGGCTTGTGTCACACCACAGAGCTAACGCGACAATCCTTATACAACGCATCTAACGTGCCCATTATATAGAATGCGCATCCACTCGTCTCAACCGCAACGGGCCAATGCACAGCGACAAGAGTAGTCCTATACAGTGCCGGTCGCCACTACAGCCCCGTTGTTCTCGGGTCAGGCCGTGGGCATGGCTATGCCGCTTCAGATGATCCGACGAAGATTGCGGGGGTCCTCCACGGCGCCATCTTCCTTTTGCTATGGTAGGGTACGGTTTGTCTGGGTGGACTGCCCAATGAGAAAGGTTGCAGGACCCGCGGAAAGTGAGAAAGTCGAACGATGCCGATCAGCGGATCCCAAGGAACCTCGTGGAACATTGTGGAATCCTAAGACGCAGCACTAAGGGGAAAACAGGAGAACCTCCAAGCAGTGGAGCAGAATGCAACATCGGAAAGGTAGGAAGCGGCCTGCAATGACGTCCGGGAGCCTTGGCAGGCAATCGAAACCTGACCGAAGCACGAGTGTTTCAGTAGTTGAACACTTCGACCAGGCTATTAAGAGCAAGCAAACGCAAAATGAACCACCGGTTAACACCTCCCCCGTCCTCCCACTCGGCTGGTCGTGCGACACTCACCACTGTACTCATCCCTAAAGATCACCACAGACCAACTCTTGATCATTCATGTACATCCCTATAAAGCGCGCGAAGGACACACCTATGACATACGAAGTGGTACCCACAGAAGATATCTTGATTCAGCAGGCCGAATTCGAGAAAACGGGACCGAACGGAGCGCAGATTGCGTACGCAGTAGCATTGGGCATCGCAGGCGTGATTGGGATGTTGGTGGTGATGTGTCTCCTGCATACATGTTTCCGGAGGCGGCGGGCGCGTACGACGACGACGAAGAACCTCCGACCTCTTAAACTATGCCCTTCAGACACCTCGATGACTTCCAGTACCTTGACGGTCGAGCA
>Ga0307515_10001372_pt1 | contig 55085 bp, 25 predicted proteins | sample 17_EM_MG_FD_194513 | JGI IMG/M metagenome (GOLD analysis project Ga0307515, IMG submission 194513) | Populus trichocarpa ectomycorrhiza microbial communities from riparian zone in the Pacific Northwest, United States - 17_EM | ecosystem: Host-associated > Plants > Roots > Unclassified | place...
GTTTAATGTTATTATTAATATTATAAATATTACTCTTGGATTAGGCGTTGCAACTAAACCTAAGACTCTTGGGTATAACTTTGCAAAAAAACCTAATACTTTTAGATCTTAACTTTTTATAAAATGCAAAAAATAATTGACCCGCGGCATCGCGTGGGGCATGTAACTAGTATATATATATAGTCTCAGCCCCTCAAATGGATTGCTTAGTAGGGAAGGACTTTATTTGTGGGCCTAGAAATAGGGCTTGTGACTAAACTTGAGTTTGTACGGGCCAGCTCGTACATGGGTCACTCATCCTTTACCAATAGGCAATAGCACCTCGATTTGTCTGGTATTGCAGTCGAATATGATTATTGGAATTATAATTGGAATGAAAAAAAGAGAGTTAATTTGATGGTTTTTCATGTAGTTATTAAACCTAGTCTCATTTGACGAACGGTGTTGGGGTTTTAGTTGAATAAAATATGATAATAACTTAGTTGGGTTTTTAGTTGAATCAAACATGATGATGCTTATTTAATTTATTTAGATTTTTAGTTATTTAATTGATCCGATTAAATCTTATTAAATCTTATTTGTATCAGACATAATTTTTTTTTATCTTTTTAATATAAATGATTACCCCAGGGATCTAGAAAAAAAATTATGGTGCTCAAAAAATACATGTGTAATTACTTCCTTGTTACTTTAAAATCTCTTGTGATTCAAACCCTTTTTAGAATTAATTTCTAAATCAGGCTGGGCAAATATGATTTTTCAACCTTATTACACCAGCCATCACACTACTAAATACACATTTAAACTATTTGGATATTAACAATTAACAAGAAAAAATTAAATGGTATGGAGGATTTATTGTGTGCTATCTCAAAGAACACTATAGAAGACAAAAAAATGTTTTTTTTTTTCAAGTCAAAACACGAAAAGAAAGAGAGAAAAGAGAAATGTGGGAAGAAAAAAAAATGAAGAAGAATGGGTGTCCAAGCCATGCCATTCTTGAGAGCCAAAATGTGCTGCTCAACTACGATGCGCTTCCTTGCACGTGGGCGTTGCATTACACGTCCCAATTTTATTATTTTTATTTAGGCCTTATCAAACAATGTTTTTACTTAGTCCTGAATATTTGATATCTCTTCAATTTAGTCCCATATTTTATCTCACCCGAGCCCAATGAAGGCCCAACCAGTGGTAAAGAAAGGGAAGGGAAACGAGAGAGATGAAGGCCAAACTGGATTAGCCCATTGTGACCGTGTTCATAACCTATGGTTGTGAATTAGACAAGTTAGCCAGGTTGATTAAGGTCTGTCCAATATGAGGTCGTCTTTTCATTTCACTTCATAAACTTTTTTTTTCTCGATTTTTTCCTGTGATAGTTTGATTGAGATAACTGAGTCGTGTTTAAAACTGCTTAGTTAGACAAGCTGCACTAAGTCAACTCCAACACGGTTGGATTTGAAACCTATGCAAAGGACCAAGACACAAAGCAAAGCTAGATAAATAAAAAACAAATGAACTATGTTAACATATTATTTTGTTTTAATTATTTTTAAAATATATTGACTTATAATTAAAATAAATAGCATGATGGTCGCGATATCATGTTTCTTTACCTGCATCAATCACTTAACATTCAAATTCCATCTTTATTTATTGTTAATGATTTTTTTAGTATTTATTAACAAATATGATAATCTATGAGTTTTATTAAACACATTTATAAGCTTATTTTAGATTTTTCATTGTTAACAAAGAATTTAACAATGCTCACATATATTTTTTTGAATGCTTGAATTAATTTTTGATTCAACTCCCAACATAGCACAAAAACTTCATCTAGTGCTAAAACCATTTATAATGGGATCGAAAGTCATATCTAATATGGTTCCCTCTAAGAAATTTCTTTCCTAAATCAAAGTTCCAAGCAAGAGTAGCACGCAGATGCAAAGTCAAGCTCGACCTCCCCATTTGTGCCAGTTAATTAGAAAGTATAATATTCATGGGCCAATCTTTATCAAGAAATTCATGCACCCATTTCCATGTCAAATCAAATCATGTGGCGACGTGAATCATAGCGCCTTTGGAAATTGTGCTTAGTTGACTATGGCTCGTAAATAAAATATAAAAATAAAAGTGCTTATTGTTTAATAGCACCACATTATCATGGTAGTTGTAATTCTTTGCATTATAATTCATGAAATTAAAATAATTGAGCTTTATTTCATCAATTAATTCTACATACTTAGTAAAATTGTATTTCAAAACCTATACAGTATCAAATATTAACTTATTACACTTTCTTTTTAAATTGATTTTTCAAGGAAAATGATTTTACTTAGCAAATCATAATTTAAGTTCTCTGAACTTCAAGAAACTTAAAAAACACAAAATAAATATATTATTTTAGATAAAATTAGTGTTTAAAGAAAAAATAAAAACATAAAGTAAATTTATTTTTAAAGTAATTATGGAATGAGTTTTTATACTTTAAAATAAAAAGTACAGTAAGACAAAAATATTTTTAATTAAGAATTTAAATATAAATAAATTTATCTCTAAAATCCTTTTAAAGTATATATATATTTTTATACTTTGAAATAAAAAATATATAAAAATAATCCTTCCCTGTCTCCACTAAAATACGGCAACGCAATAATGAAACGCCATCGACATGAAAATCCTAACGTTAGTACCTTACTATGCCCATAAAAAAAGAAACATGTGACCTTGCCGGCCAGGCTGTAACCGACAGGTCGTCCAAACAGAGAAGGGGAGAGGGAGGGTGAGAAAGTACAGAGAAGCTTTTTTTGCCTTACTGTCTACCACTTTGGCATTACTAGACCTTGCAAAAAAGGGAGCTGTAAAGTCTCTCTCTCACCCCGTCTCTCTCTCTTCAGATTTAGGGTTTTCTTTTCTCTTTGAATCCAAAATCCCTCCAGTTCATCAGATTCACTGACTCACCGGGTCAACTCGCTCTTCCAAAGCTTAAAAAACCAAGCAAATCTCATCAAGTGAGTTTCTTGCACTCTTACGTTCTCCTATCTACCTTAAAAAAACAAACTTCAGTAGGGTTGGTTAGTTACTTGTGATGATTGCTTTGTTAGTTTTTAGTTTGGTCTGAATTTGGTGAGGTTTGGTTAAAGATTGTAGACATGAAGATTTGTTGTTATATGAGTCCTGGTTAGTAATAATTAACTATCTGAGGAACCCAGTATCACAAGATCAAAAAAGATCAAATCTTGATCGCTGATTTTAGCTTTTTTAAGCAGGGAGACCCAAAAGCTCAAAACTTTGATTTAATATAGCCTTTTCAGCTTAATTTGTGAGAGCCAGAAGCTAAAATCTTTGGTTTTTGGGGGGTTTGTTGTGTGATTAGAGAGTTTAGGGTTGTAATGGCTGAATCGGTGAAGAGTGACGGTAAAGGCGATGATAGGATTGAGAATTTGATTGCTGCAAGGAAGTCATTGAAGTTAAGTTTAGAGAAGTCGAAATCTTTAGGGCTTGCTCTTAAGAAAGCTGGACCTATTTTAGATGAGATGAAACAAAGATTGCCTTCTCTAGAGGCAGCAGTGCGCCCCATTCGTGCAGACAAGGAAGCACTTGTAGCTGCTGGGGGCCACATTAACCGTGCTATTGGCCCTGCAGCTGCTGTGCTTAAGGTTTTTGATGCTGTTCATGGGTTGGAGAAGTCGTTGCTATCAGATCCGAGGAGTGATCTTCCTGGGTATTTGTCAGTGATAAAGCGACTTGAGGAGGCTTTGAGATTTCTGGGGGATAATTGTGGATTGGCAATTCAGTGGTTGGAGGATATAGTGGAGTATTTGGAGGATAATGTTATGGCAGATGAGCGGCATCTGTTGAATTTGAAGAAGTCATTGAAAGGTCTTAGGGAATTGCAAAGTGATGATGAAAGAGCTCATCTTGATGGTGGGCTTTTAAATGCTGCTTTGGATAAATTGGAAGGTGAGTTTTGGCGGCTGTTGACAGAACATAGTGTGCCGCTGCCAATGCCATCATCTTCAACACTTGGTGAACAGGCAGTCATTGCACCATCACAATTACCTGTGTCTGTTATTCACAAGTTGCAAGCCATTCTTGGGAGGTTGAGAACTAATAATAGACTTGAAAAGTGCATATCAATATATGTAGAAGTTCGCAGTTCGAATGTTAGAGCTAGTTTGCAGGCACTGGATTTGGATTACCTTGAGATCTCAATAGCTGAATTCAATGATGTGCAGAGCATAGAAGGTTATATAGCCCAGTGGGGCAAGCATTTGGAGTTTGCTGTGAAGCACCTGTTTGAAGCGGAGTACAAACTTTGTAATGATGTTTTTGAGAGGCTTGGCTTGGATGTTTGGATGGGATGCTTTTCCAAAATAGCTGCTCAGGCTGGCATTCTCGCGTTCCTTCAATTTGGGAAGACTGTTACAGAAAGTAAGAAAGATCCAATCAAGCTTCTGAAATTGTTGGATATATTTGCATCTCTGAACAAATTAAGGTTGGATTTTAACAGGCTTTTTGGCGGAGCAGCCTGCATTGAAATCCAAAACCTTACAAGGGATCTCATTAGGAGGGTGATTGATGGGGCAGCTGAGATTTTCTGGGAACTTCTTGTTCAGGTGGAGTTGCAGAGGCAGATTCCACCTCCTCTAGATGGGAATGTTCCGATACTGGTTAGCATCATTACTGAGTACTGTAATAAACTGCTTGGGGATAATTATAAACCTATCCTGAGCCAGGTTCTGGTCATTCATCGAAGTTGGAAGCACGAGAAGTTTCAGGAAAGGATTCTTGTTGGTGAGGTTCTGAACATAATTAAAGCCATTGAGCTCAACCTGGAGACATGGACAAAGGCTTACGAAGACACAATCCTAGCTAACCTTTTTGCCATGAACAATCACTACCATTTATACAAGCACTTGAAGGGAACAAAAGTTGGGGATCTCTTAGGAGATTCTTGGTTCAAAGAGCATGAACAGTTCAAGGACTTCTACGCTGCAATCTTCTTGAGAGATAGTTGGGGGAAGCTTCCAGGTCATTTAAGTCGGGAAGGCCTAATTCTGTTCTCAGGTGGGCGTGCCACTGCCCGTGATCTTGTCAAGAAAAGGCTGAAAACTTTCAACGAAGCTTTCGATGAAATGTATAAGAAGCAGTCTAGATGGGTTGTGCCTGATAGAGATCTCAGGGAGAAGATATGCCAGCAGATTGTGCAGGCAGTTGTGCCTATTTATCGGAGCTATATGCAGAACTATGGTCCTTTGGTTGAGCAAGATGGAAGCTCAAATAAATATGCAAAATACTCTGTGCAGGCTTTGGAGCAAATGCTGAGCTCGCTATTTCTGCCAAAGCCAGGAAGATATGCAAGTTTCAAAGGCAGGCAGCTTAGTGATAAATTCAACAATGGTGTTGCTGATCTTCGACGGACAACCTCTGCATTGGTGTGATTTTCCTGATCTAATTTACTTTATGTTGGTTAAGCTGAAAGGTAATTAATTCAAGCATCGCCCCGCCTTTGGTTACCGGCCAGCTCTTGCACTGTACATATTTGTATCCACAGGGACCTGAGACTATTTCAGGAATTTTTTATGAGCAAAGGAACTTCTTCAAAACTTTTTCAGACATTGTCTGAATTTTCTCAATGAGATCGAATTTTCATAAGCTGTTTAAATGCAAAGCAATCTTGAGGAGCCCCAGACACTACGATGAAAGCGAAGATGGGCCTTCCTTATTGAAATCGTAGATAATACTTTGAGGTATACATTGTCATATTATATTCATTTTCACTCTCATTTATTCAGTTAGTGGGCTGTAGAAACCATGTATTTGCTAGATGTGTACAATTCTTTGATATGAAGAGCAATTAGAGGTCTAGCAGGAATTAAATTATTCACTTGTATTCTGAAAATGGCATAGATGTTTGTGTGGGGGGATTAATGGATGATAATGTCTTTTATTGCTGGTTTTAGAAGTTAACATTGCCTTTGAGTTTACTAGAAATATTGACAGCGATAAGATGTTGGCTCATTTAGCTAGTCTTATTTTCTGATGTAAGAGAATTCTTCATTGTTAAATATCTTGTCAATATATGATTCATGCTTTCCTCGATCCATTTTAATTGGAGAAGATGCTTTAGCTTTGAGTACTATTACCGTTAATTTTTGTTGTTCCATCTCATTTGGACGATGCTAGCATAGGAATTGGTTGACTCGGAAGTGCACTCCTTGTAGGCGTGCCTTTTAGGCTGATGCGTGGATTTTCATGAATGACTCTTTGAAAGCATTTATATTACAGTTATCCTTAGACATTCATGATTCATGACTTACAACTTGTGATTCTTCTATCAAGTTGCTCCCACCATGTGAGCTGCTTGCCATCGTTTCCTGCACCTCTTGTCTCCACATCATGCTCTTCTAGATTTTCTACGGACTGATGTTTGAAAAATTATATAATGCTCAAGCTATAACTACTAATAGTTATAACATAGAAGAGAGATAGACACAATGAGCAGAGAGAAGATGACATTCGGGTTCATAAAAAATGAGGAAAGAGAAAATTACATCTGGGTTTACTAGAAGTAATAAGAATCCCTCTCTTCTTTTTTTGCGTAGTATATTTTTTCAATTCACTTTCTCATGTTTCTTTCATTTTTGTGTCTTTTTCTTTCTTATAGGGTAAGTTTGAGCATTCTTTATCGTTGTGTATCCATCTCTTATCCTCACTGTAGAATCATCGAAACTTATTATGTTCGTCTTATAACTGCACTTCTTGAATAAAAAACTTCATCAAGATTTGTAAACTGTCTTGAATGATGGACTTGAAGCCACAGATGTGTGATGAACAGATATTTCCTAAAACAGGAAAAGAATGAAAGCCAGGTAATGGTGGCCAGAATCTGGAATTTAACATCAGGAGGTTGATTTTCGTCTCTATTGCTTTACCAAAAAGTATTTTGGATGCACTTGAAAACAATGAAGGAATCAGATCTGAATCATTGAATTTTGGATGCACCAACATCACCAAGGTTTGGGATCGGGATGGAGTTTGATTCTCAAAAAAGCACTTTGATTCCCTTTATCATTATGTGCTTGGGGGCAGATGGAATATGTTTTAAAGTTCTTTCTGCTTTGGTGGTTGAGAGCTACTGATAACTTGCCTCCACCTTTGGTAACTTCGCCTGTCAAAATCTTCCTTTTTTTCCCTTTATTTATTTATTTATAGTGAAATAACAAATCAACAAGGACAAAATGCTGTTGTAGCTGGCAGCGAGGAGAATCCTATGCTAGAAGGCCTCTGAGTGACAAAACTGGTGATGTTAGTGCTAGGTGAACCGTGGAAGGAAACCAAGTGCATTCGGTATTTTTGGTAATTTTTATGATTATAATTTTAAAAAAATTATTTTATAAAAATTATTTTTAGTTAAGGTTGGATTGATAATATATATATATATATATATATATATATATATATATGTTTGGTTAAAATTGTGATTAAAATTGAGGTTGAAGAAAAAATTATTTAACATATTTGATAATCATTTGGGGACGCGGTGGAAATTGCGTTTCCAAAAATTTTGAAAATTTTTGTTTTTTCAAAAATTTATTTTTTTTTATTTTTTATTTTCATATCGTTTTCATGTGTTAATATAAAAAATAATTTCTATAAAATAAAAAAATATTATTTTGTTGTATTTTTAAGTAAAAAATATTTTGAACCGTCACCGATATTATAATTTTAAACAGGCAAACTGTTCAAATTAAAATCATAAAATAATTATAAAAAAATATATTAATATTGATAATTTTTAATTAAAATATTATAAATTTAACTCTTATTATTATATTATAAAATAAATAATATTTTATATAAAATATTTTTTATTATTACATCCCCTCCTACCCTCTCTTTCTCTTTTGTTCTCCTCGTGCCCAGTCTCAAAAGAATCTCTCTCTCTTCTTTTAAGTCTTTCTAATATTTTTACACCCCCATCCTTCATTATATACTCTCACTTCATTTTCAATGCGAATCTTATAGTAACCATTCGAGAAAAAGAGAAACCCATCAAGAAAATGGATCATCCAGTCAAGTTTAGTGAGCATAGAAACCAAACCAAACTCACAACCTCATTTGTATCAAACCCAGTCCAACACTCTAAACCACAAAAAATTGTACGGATATCAATAACAGACACTTGTGCAACTGACTCTTTGTGCTCTGCTTTGTTAGAGGAATCAGGGAGGTGGGGAAGTTTGATTTTCCTCCAACAGCGTTTTTTTTTTTGTCTTATTATTTGTGGTCAGTGGTGGAAGAAATTGAGGTTCAAAGCTGCTGCTGCTTGTGCAAAGCATTATTTTTGTGCTTTTGTTGAACCCCCGTTCCGGTACAATTTTTTATGGGACTCACCAAAACAAAACTCAGAAAAAAACCTAACCAAATATTTAGCATTGTGGCGGACTCTCAACAGACAAATACAATCAATAATTATAGTTTTAACCAAACTCCTAAACTAAATAAAATAATAAAAAAAAACAAATAATTTTCCACCGATGATAATATCTTGCTGATATGATTTTCATGACTGCAATACTACCTGTACTTCGTGTGTCCCCATGTCTTCACTTCTAAGAAGTTTTTCTTTAATCGCCTGTAGCTCAGCAGTAACCTCACTGATATCCATCCGTTCGCTAGGCAATTCAGCAGAGCAAGCAATTCCTACTTCAAATACTGAAACGACGCAGTCCTGCACTTTGCTATTCCACATATAACTGCTGCTTCTTTCTCCTTTTATTTCCTGTACAAGAATTGGATCCAAAATTTCTTCCACTTTTCCCGGCAAAGCAGCTTTCATGTAGGTATGAAGGTTCAAGCTGTCTTCAAAGATTACGTCAGTCGGTCTCTTCCCTGAGAACATCTCCAATAACAGGATTCCATAACTGAATACATCAACAGATGTCGACACTTCATTTCCCATACCATATTCTGCAATTGCACATAGCATAACTTGTCACAACTCACAATAGTTTAAAACAAGTAAAACGGTATGCTGCTAGAGGAGCAGGATGTTGCATATACCTGGAGCAGTGTAGCCAATAGTTCCTCTTACTCCATTGGTGCTTGACCGATTAAAGGATAGGTTATTAGTGGCTTCAGGAAAGAACCTTGCCAGCCCAAAATCTCCTACATGTCCTATCATTTCATCGTCGAGGAGAACATTGCTTGGCTTGAGATCACAGTGAACGATTGGTGTTCTGCAACCACGGTGAAGATACTCTAGAGCACAAGAAATATCAATGGCAATGTTAAGTCTCTGAACAAAGTTCAAGCTCCTTGATGATTCACGTGCCTCATCGATTCCAGGAGTTATCGGATGCAGCCACTCCTCAAGGCTCCCATTAACCATGAATTCATAAACCAAAGCCTTGAAATCATTTCCTTGATAGTCACTGCCAGAGCATGCAGTCAGTAGCTTGACAAGATTTCGATGCCTGACATTCCTCAAGACCTCACATTCGGCTTTAAAGCTCTTGGAAGCTCTAGGGTTTAGAAGGTTTAGCACCTTCACTGCAACAAGCTTTTCATCATTATCAAGTATGCCTTTGTAGACAGACCCAAAACCACCCACACCAAGCAAATTAGTCAAGGAGAACCCATCAGTGGCTTTGAGGAGACTACGGTAAGACATTTGGAAAACTGAGTTCTCGGGAGAGGTTGGAGTGGGTTCTACTTTTTTCCTCTTTAACGAACAAGAGAAACAGAGAAGTTAGGACCAATGCTGCACACAGAAGTGCAGAAGCAGCAATGACTAGTTTCATTGCAAGTGTCAATCTCCCCTTTTTAGTCCCTTTGAAATTGCATTCGAGTAGCTGGAACTCAGCAATGCCGCCACATAGCTTACTGTTTCCAACCACTGAAACTGCACTCGAATTCCGAAACACTCCATCTGTCGGTACCAAACCCTCAAAATTATTGAAAGAAAGATTCAAGGTAGCCAACGCGCGAAAATCCAAGAAAAAATCTGGAATGCTTCCAGTCAAGTTGTTGTGTGACAGATTTAAAACTTGTAGACCTCTCAATGAAATAAAAGATGAGGGGATAGTACCCTGAAAGAAGTTGTTTTGCATGAACAAAGATTCCAATCTTACACAACTGCCAAGAGTGCCTGGAATTTCTCCAGACAACATGTTATGCGAAATATCCAATATTCCAAGATTTGTCAAAGTTCCTACTTCTGTAGGAAGGGAACCAATCAAGTTGTTTCGTGATAGGTCCATATAGATTGTCAAGGATGGGATGCTCAAAACTTCTTTTGGGATTGCACCAGTAAGGTTGTTTTGACTGAGATTCAATAACAACAAGTTTAGGCATTTGCCTAGTTCTGGTGGGATGCTACCCTTTAAACTGCTTTGATACATGTAGAGATGGGTCAACAGGGTTAAGTTTCCGAAAGAAGATGGAATGTTACCTGATAATTTGTTTCCTTGAAGACCCAACTTCTTTAGTTGCTGAAGTTTTCCAATTTCTTCAGGAATATCACCTGTGAATTGGTTTTTCCCCATATATAGCATCTCCAAGTTAACCAAATTTCCCAAACCAGCTGGGATGCTCCCAAATATCCGATTAGAATCCAGGGTCATTATGCTAAGGCTGGTAAAGTTGGTGATGGCACTAGGCAACATCCCACCAAAATTGTTGACGTTTATAGCCATATGTTGCAAACTAGTTGCGTTGCTAACGGTAGACAAGAAATCCAAATCACGAGCTTCCCCAGTTCCAAGATGATTTGTGGAGATGCTTAGCCACCAAAGTTTATGCATCTTCTCCAACGAAGGCACGTTTCCGGTAAATCCATTTATGGCGATAGTAAGTCTCTCCAGGTATGAAGAATTGGACAACGAAATTGGAATGCTTCCAGTAATTTGGTTGTCACCAACATTAAGCTCAACAAGGTAAGGAAATTCGTTGCCCAAGTCTGAGGGGAGAGTCCCTTGAAGCTGGTTTTGTGGGAAGCAAAAAATACTCAAAAAAGAAAGATTGTATAGTGATGAAGGGATGGTACCGGTCAAGAAGTTTGCACCCATTGAAATGTAATACAAGTTCTTTAGTTGACCAAGAGTATCAGGGAGTGTTCCACCAAAATTGTTGAAGGTTGTGCTCAGCACTTGTAGAGATGAATAGTTGCCAAAAAATGAAGGGATTCCTCCTGTCAGATCATTGAACTCGACATTCAGTAATTGAAGGTTCAATAAAGAACTGAATTCCAATGGAATCCTGCCTATCAAGTTGTTGCGACCAAGTGTGATGCTGATAAGGTTCAAGCAACTTGAAATATTGGGAGGAATTTCTCCACTGAGCAAATTATTATGCAACCGCAGCATCTTTAGCCTGCGCAACCGGCCTAAATCCGGGGGAATTTCACTGCTGAAGCTGTTGTTATAGAGATGTAAGACTTGTAGAAAGCTGAGATTTCCAAGGTGCGGTGATATGGACCCCTAAAGGAGCTGTGAGTTAAGGTCCAAAACAGTAACCCTTTGGTGCTTAGGGCTACATTTGACACCATACCACTGGCAAAACTGAGCTGATGTATTCCATAAGTTCATGATGCCAAGAGGGTCACTGGTGATCTTGGTCTTGAATTCAAGCAAGGCTTCTTGGTCTGCTTCATTCTCTCCTCCATTAACAAAGCCATTAATGCTAAAGAGGAGAATGATTGCATGATGAACACCAAATCTTGATCTCATCAGGAAAATCAAAATTTCACGCTGATGTTTTGGTTCAAGAATCAGGATTTTTAAGGGGTAGGTGAAGTGATCATCAGGACTTCTTTCAGGTATATAAATTCTTAGGAAACCGTTTCTTTATGTCCTTCCACACCAACGTTTTTCAATGTTTTATGAAATGGAAGACTTTTGAGGTGACAAGGGACCTCACATTTCCGTTTATTTGGTCTAAGCACATATTTTTTTCAACTAAATTGGTCACTGTTTTTTGAAAGACAACAATTATGTCACGACACTTGGTGTCGCCTTGTGCGTTCGCGGGCCGGCAGGGACGCAGGGTGGAGTTTCTCAGTGAAGGTAGGCTTGTGATAATGAAAGAATGCGTGTTTAATTAATGCAGAAATAGAAGGATTGAAGTTTACTCAAACACGTTAACATGACCATGACCTCTTCTAATCTTCAATTTCAAACTTGCTTAGCTCACCTTAATGCTTAGCCTATACAATTATTTCTTGAACATATATGAACAGCGTGATGTGCACTTTCTTTAGGTATTCTGAAATTGGAATCTGATATCAACTGGTCCAGCATTTATGCAGTTATAAAACAAGATGTTCACATGCAGCATGTTTCTAGGAAAGGTTCGTCTTCGTCATGCAAAACTTCATTAAATCTTTTGAGTTAAAAAAACGAAAGATAAATTTGATTAGATGACATCGAATATAGAATGTGTTGTTGAGGCTAATAGTCTATTTTAATTTATTTTTTTATTGGATCTCGGTGCTTATAAATCAAACCAATCATTTTATCCATTCTCAATATATATACTTTGTTGATGAATTGTGATGCAGACGCAGACTAAAAACAGCTACATACAAAGAACATGGAAATTTTATGAGCAAAATGAATTATAGAAATTAACTCTAAATTCATTAGTTTATTTTTTTTAAAAGTAATGATAATAAAGTCCACTTATAAGGTTTATAAAATCTTAAATAGATTATAAATATATTAATTATGTTATTTATGTAATCTATTTAAGATAAATCCTCATCTAATTAGAACATATCCATACATAATTATTTAGAATCACTTGTTATCGCAGCTTTTTTATTTTATATGTTTGTCACATGTCAAAACAATGAAATATGAGTACAGTATAGCATAGTAAATCAATAGTAATAAACCCAAATCTTTTAGTTTGTTTATAATTATAGTTATAATATAATTTATAATGATATTGATAATTATAATTGAACTATTGTATATGTATATGTAGAATGAGTACATACCTTTATGTAACTTGTTCATAACATGAATTGGGAGTTGGATTTGTTCAGCCCGTCATCATGTTTTTTTCACAAATCTAAAAGATCTACTCTTTATATTGAGGTGAACTTAATTATAATTAAGTATACAAATCTAAACTGGGCTAGTATCCTTGCGCAGGTCAACGGCCTGCTACTATTTATTGAAGCACAATTATAAGAGACCCGACTTGTGGTTGATTTGACGATCCAAGAGCTGACCACAAGTCGAGTGATCAGTTATCAAGATTAATTCCATTTTTAAAAAATAACCCTTCAAAAGACATTATTTAAAAAAAATCAATTTTTTTAATGATAAAATTTAAATTAAATCCTGAATTGATGAATCTTCTAGTTAAATCGTTAAGCTAGATAATGTTTTATAACTTAGATATAGAAGTTTTTTATTCAACTTTGTAACTTTACTACGTTGAGAATTGGATTTTGTTTTCACGTTATCATTTTATATTTAAAGAGAAAATCAAGCAAAAGTTTTTTTTTTTCTTACAAGCATGCATACACATTCATGTATGGATAGCGAACACCTTATCTGAAAATATCTTAATATTTTAAATCTTTGGTTCATTGTCTTGTAAGAAATTACTACCGTAGTAAGATTGATCTCTTCTTGTCTTGTAAGAAATTACTACCGTAGTAAGATTACATAGGCTATGACACCAAAAATATTTTCATGAACAGAGCAAGATATATTGGTTGACTTGCGTGGATGTTGGGTTTTCATACAAATCGAATGTCAATAGAGAAAGCAAACTTGGATATATATCAACTAAAACAAACGAATTTTCTCCAAGTTCATACTATATATATTACCAAGTATGTATTTGCATGATGTTCTTGTAGAAAGTTCAGCAATTTCTCGGGGTAGAAAATTTTCTAGAATGTTCTTCTATTTATGAGATTTTTCTATGTACTAGCAAAAAGTCAATCACCTAACTTAAAAATGTCAAACCACAAAAATATTGTCTTCCCTACTTTATTGTTTCTTTAAAAGTTGAAATTTGCATGAAAAACAATGATGTCAATCACGATAATGGCAATATTGATAATGGAATGTTCACATGTTTGGATTTCACAAGTTTCCTGTAAGCAGACGTGTGAGTTTTGATTTTTTGAGTCTAGGGAAAAATGGGGTAGGATTATAAGCATCATTTATACACCAACCTTCAACTTTTTTTTTTCTTTTCTAAAATTTGATTCATTGGTATGGAACTGCTGCATAAATCCATGATTTATGGGGTGTTTAAAATTATTTTTGCTTATGCTTTTAATTGTTTTTTAAAAGTATTTTTTACTTGAAAAAATATTAAATTAATATTTTTTAAAGTTTTTTCTAATGGTTGTGATACTCTAATATTAAAATTAAAAAAAATTAAAAAAATTATTTTCAAATAAAAATTTATTTTGAAAAGTACCATGCACCGTAATTCCAAACTTTTGTTTAATCTTTATTAAGCATTCAAGAACCCTAATTTTTATTGGTAACAAGGATACAAGGGTGGAAATTATTTTGATAATTATTGGTCCCATCCGGTTTTGATAATTATTCTCGAATTTAAATCACGTAGAAGGATGGAAGATTTGGATAATTCTTCTCACACACACTACCTTATGAGTTTGGCCATTGCGGATGTGAAAAGCAAAAATATACTATAGTACTCTCTTCCAATTGAATAATGATGAATGATGGATGAGTTTTCTTTGATAAATACCAATAAGTCTCATAATCACGATGAGCTAGCTCCTCGCAAAAAACAGCAGCCGCAGAAGAAGAAAACTATTGTATGAAGAGAAAATAATAATTGTTTGATTTTATAGTAATAGTCAACTCAATTCCTACAGTGATAATATTTTTTTTTTATCTTACATTAATTACCTTTATGTGATCTAACCTAACTAATATATCTCATAGAACGTTCTAACCTCGTAAGTGATAATAGGTTTTCATGAATGAAAAATAAATTATTTTAATTTTTGTAAAATCCAGATTTGAAATGCAATTATATATAAAATATATTGTAAAAAGCAGAATCTATTTAATTAACTAAACGAATAAAAAACAAAAAAAGCTAATACAATCCTAAACGGCATCAAAGAGATAAGAAGATTGGCTCTGACGCAAGCTTATTAATACTAAACGGTATCAAAGTCATAAGAAGATTGTATGTGACGCATCAGGTTAGGGTTCGATTCTCATCCTTGGAAAGCTCTTCTCTGTCTTTCGCGTGGATTGTTAGTGAATTTAAGAAGTTTGTCCCTCAGAACAGATCAAAGGTTAGACATAATCCGGTCCCATGGAGTAAAGGTTGATCCAAGAATATTTCTCTACTTGTAAACATAAGAAAAGGGCAGTGCTCTCTGTCACACAGATCACTTGAACGTATGGCACTTCTCAGGGAAGGAAAAAAAAACCCTAGATGTGATATGCACGATAATTGATGAAATAAATAGCTAGAAAGATCTTGATATTTATTAACTGATGAAATGAAACAAAATCGTATTCATGCATGTAGACGGAAATGCTGCTGAATTGATTTCAAGCGGGAGATAGCCATGCTCAAACCCCATCGATCCCATCAGTAATCCCAGCAACGCAAATTAAGTCTTGGCTTTGATGGTCATGATGGCATTACCAAGTCAAATTTACACCAATTTTATTTTCTCTTTGCACTTTGAATCATCACTGCCCACTTTAAAAAAGGAAAACAAAGAATCATCATACATGATCAAATTTAAGTCGCAACAAAAGGAATCAGAAATCTACACATAATCTTCCACAGAGAAAAGATGTGGAAAAAAGAGACATGGCTTAGTGGTTTAGTTGTCCGGTCCCACCTTTGATTATTGTTTTTTAATCAATGGATCCCTATTGTTTTTTTCGAGCACCGGAGATATAGCCTAGCTAGTTTTCTTTAATTAGATTATCTTAAGAGATAAGGTAGGTATTCAAATGGCTAGGAGTAAGAGTAGAGCAACCCATTGGTCATCCTTGGCATTGACCTAATTTCCCCCAATAAGATTAATTAAATAATTCATACTACTAATTTTTAATCATAAGGTTATGATCATTATGCCAATCCCACATCTTTACACTAAATCTTCTTTGTTATTGGGTTTTACCTGAATCTTCTATATTCCAATTATGTATTCGTGATAAATTTCTTTCCGTTCTTTCTAAAATTTGATTTTCATATGATAATTATCAATACATTTTTATTTTAATAATTAAAATTAATGATCTGTTGACCTAAAACTTAGCCTTTATGATCACGTTTAAAATTAAATTAGATAAAAGTTAATTAGGTCAAACATAATTGTTATGATGAGTCTATTTAAAATCCAATTTGACAATTAAAAAAAATCAAAACAATACTAGTTTAACTTAAAAATAAATATTAAAACAATCTCGTTTTGGATTATCTAAATCAACCCTCTTAACTCATGATATAAATTTTAAATCAGATTTAATTTAATAACTCCATAGCAAATACAAGAATGGGGTTAAGATTTTAATATTAGAATATCTGTCAGACCATGAAGAAAAGTTCACCATGTATAAGCAAAAACCTGATTGGCATTTCTTGTCCAATGGTGCTCATTGGCATGTGAGGATCCTAAAGCTTAAACAAATATAGTAATCTAGGTAGAACCTAATATGCTTTCTTAAGTTCTCTTTGTGCGCAAATTGGCATTTCATTATCATAAAATATAAGCAAAATGATTTTGTATTAACAACTGGATCATCCATTAAAGAATATTCGAGCCGTACAAATTATGGGTGCAACCCACGCATCAATGATTCAGTTTTTATATAGTTCTTACCCTTTTTTCACTGTTTGATTCCGTTCAAACTTCAAAGGGGATTAGTCAATTTGTGAGTTGGCTAATCCTTTAATTAAGATTGCTATTATTGGTGTTCTTGTTTTGACTGTGGCTTGAGTTTGAAATTTGATTCTTCCACTTACCTTTCTTCTTCTTGTTTTTTAAAGAATTTTTTTTCTCTTTTATTCATTAATTTGATTAAAGATTTTCTTAATGATAAGAGGTATTCGTATCAAATGAGATTATATGTTAGTTTTGGCTCCTCCCCTCCCTCAATTACTTGATATATATTATTAGAACCCGGAGGGTCTTGAGAATTGATTTGATTTTTACAAACTATAAACATAATTAATTTTTAGAAAATATTAACATTTATTGCAATAATAATTTATACTGGAGAACATTATTAAGCAATGGGAATCAAATAATTATATTCTGAATGAGTTTTAAATATTTTGTATATATTCAATTTCATTAATTAAAAATAAAAAAAACATGTAATTTAATATGTAAAAAGAGCTAAATCACATACATAAAAATATACAAATAAAATAAACCTTTCAATTAATTGACTCAATTCTTTCTTGTAAAGAATTCAAATTTAATGCAATTTAACAGTTAAATTTCACAGCCAAGCAATTAAAATTAAAACATTTTTTATAGAGCAATCGCTAGCTAGCTATTACACTGTTGTCACCTCTCTAGAGAAGAAATGAAACCGTTTATAATATGAAATGCTTTAATTGTCAACTTGCTAGCTACAAGAAATTGTAATTAACAAAGAAATTAACATCATTTTCCTTAAATTGCCATAAACTACATCCAACTTGAACATCGTAAGAGTAGATATGTTAGATACCTTTTCATGTCTTTAACTCTTTGTCCTAAAAACTATCTACCAAAAAAATTTAAAATAAATTAAACACATCTTGAAGTAATTTAACTTGAAAATTACATCGAAGACTATGTACGTGATTATATAATTTATATTCTAAGTTTATACTTACATTCGTTTTCATAATCCATATGTGATTGTGACTTCGAGGCAAACAAAATATACTCCAAGATGTGCATAAGTTTATACTTATTGTAAATTTATTTTTACGAGGGACTTCTTGTTATTGTAATTAACAAAGAAATAATGTCATGGATATCCCAAATTTTATTTTTGTTGAAATAGATATGTGCATGCGTCAGCTTATATACTCGTACATTTAGTTTAATTGATAAGATTATCTTTCATCCTACATGTAAGATTTCTAACATATATATATATATAAAACCAAGACATCTTTTACTGTAAAGTTGCACACTAGAATTTCATAGCTCCGAAAGCTTGGGATAGAGATATTATTATCTTTTTCTATTGATTTATTTGTTATTTTTAATGGTTATAAAAGCGTTATAGTAATTTTATATTGATTTTAATAATGCAATTACGACATTGACTTTAAAAAATAAATAGTCATAATCTTTGGTCTAGGGATCTTATGGTTATTTTATTTCTCGTTCAATAATATAACCACCTTATTATCCTTAATGTTTAATTTTTTTAGCCTTGATTTTACGGGTTTGGTTGTAAATTCATAATGGTTTTTTTGTTATTATTGTTTAGTCCTAAGAGCATTTTTTTTTATAAAAAAAAGATAAAGCTGCAGACGAGTGCCTCGCACTCGTCAACCGCTCTGTTGACTTCGGGCGGCGCTTGCGGCTAACTCCGATGGTGTTAATCGTGCTTCCACCGCATTATTTGATTCGTCTTGGCATCCTCTTCCTTTCTAAGTGGCGTGTGTATGATAGTTTGATCGGGTTTGGTGTCAATTTGCTTTTCTTTTCTTCTTTTTTTCCTTTTTTTCACTTCTCTTTCTTCTTCGGGTTGCATGTTGGCCATGCAAAAAGTTATATTAACCCTTCAATTTCCTTTTTCTTTTGATTCGGTCACTATTATCTTAATTGAAATTGTTTTAATTACATTTATTATTTATAATTTTATTTTATTTTCGGTTTCATCCATGGTCATTTGATTTCTTTAATTTTTTTTAATCAAATTTGGTCCTCATTCTTTTAATAGCTATTTGTTTTGTTTTGATTCATTTTCTTGATTGATTTGTTTTTTTTTTCCATTCCATCCCTAATAATTCTTTTAATTGCTATTTTTTTATTTACTTTCTTAATTGATTTTTCCTTTTCAATTCCATCCCTAAAAAAATAATTTCATTTCATTTTCCCTAAACATCAATTAATTTTTATGTCGAATTTAATTCTAATTGTTTTAATTGCTATTTATTTTGTTTTGCATTGTTTTTTATTTTATTCATCCGGTTTCATATGTGTTTTTATTTCTATTATCTTTTATTGATTTTAATAAATAAATTCAGTTGACACAAGCAGGTAAATATCTTATTTTACGAGAAAAAATATTTTGATCGACGTCCATCTCTCAATTTTTCTACTTTCTCTTTTATTAATGATTTGTTTTTATTTACATAGATGATTATTAGATGTTTAGATAGAATTTTTTATTTATACTTATAATTTTTATTATGCAAAAACAAATACTGAAATAGCTTTTATACTCAAGTTGTTTTTCTTAAGAAAAAAATTTATAGCCTGCTGCAGAGTATGAGCCAAATCAAATTTTTATTTTCCCTCTAATGAATTGTTTTTTTGCCCTCATTTTTTTTTATGCTTTTCTGTAATTTATTTTTTATGATTTCATCTTTTGACATTTGACTTGTTGGGGGATTCGGCTTTGTACAATCTTTTCATTCTGTATTTGTTTTTTAAATATTTGTTTTGTGATTATCTTTGATTTTTTTTATGAATTTATTCTGATCTCACAATCCAAATCACGAGTTTTGCATGCCATTTTTTAAGAATTGTTTTGTTTGTATTTGATTTTTTCAAGATATTAGTCTAATTCATTTATAGTTATGTTTTTGTTTTATACAAATGAAGTTTATCTTTCAAAATAAAAATATTTATTTTGAAATAATATTGCTAATGTGTTCGGCTTTGCGCAATTGTTTTACGGCGTGAGTTTATTCAGTCAATTTTATTGTGTTTATCTTTTAGATCATGAGTTTTTTAGAGTTTAGATTTATCTTTTATTGATTTAAATAAATAAGTTTAGTGAATATAATGTGGTGAATGTCTTATTTTGTATGATTGAATATCTTAATATGTATTCATCTCTTAATTTTTTTTATTTTTTCTTTTGGTCATTGTTAATGATTTTATTTATTTATTTACATAAATAATTATCAATTTATTTTATTAAATGCTTGTATATGCTTTTCAATTTATACTTTGAAATTTTTAATATTAAAAAATACATTGAAGCACTTTGCATGTCCAATATATTAAAAAAAAAAAACATTACCATGGCAAATTACGGGTTAAATGGCTACTACATGAGTGTGTTTGGTATTGTGGTAGCTGTTGTGGTTGTGATTTGAAAAAAATTATTTTTATAAAAAGTACTTTTAGTTGAGGTTGGTTTGGGAAAATATATGTTTGGTTAAAACTGTGATTAAAATTGAGGTCGAACAAAAAGTAGTTTAATGTGTTTGGTTAAAAGAATGCTTTTTAAATTGAGGTTATAAAAAAAATATATATATATATATATATATATATATATATATATATATATTGATGATTTTTAATTTAAATATTGTAGATTTAACTACTATTATTACATCATGAAATAAATAATATTGATATCAAATATTTTTTATTATTTCATTAAACTATGTGCAATTTCATCACGTACGAAATCTATCCAACAAGGACTATATTTTCCATGGTTTCTTAAGCGCGCAACAATATCAGGTAAAAATATCATCAAGAACAAAATTAAGATTGCAATCAAATTCTCCAAATGCTACGTCATCAAACGATCTCCTTCTAATTTTTCAAATAAAACACAATTAAAAATAAAAATAAAAAGTGAATTTTTTTAACTAGGTCGGACCCGGCAAGAACAAAATTGGGATTGCGATCAAATTATGCAAATGCTACGTCATCAAACGATCTCCTTCTAATTTTTCAAATAAAACATAATTAAAAATAAAAATAAAAACTGATTTTTTTTAATTGGGTCAGACCCGGCAAGAACAAAATTGGGATTGCAATCAAATTCTGCAAATGCTATGTCATCAAATGATCCCCTTCTAATTTTTCGAATAAAATACAATTAAAAATAAAAATAAAAAATAATTTTTTTTACCGAGTCAGACTCGGTTCAATGCATTTTTAGCTTTGGACCGGACCCTGTTCGGCCGGAATAGTAACCGAAACAGTGGAGGATGACTCCACTGTTCATGTGAACAGTGGAGTTGAACTTCACTGTTCACTTAAGTGAACAGTGGAGAGTGAAAACTCTCCACTGTGTTCGCAGGTTTGTGGAAAGAAGCAGAGAGCTGCTTTCCACAAACCTGCAGTTTTAAGAAATTTTAAATGGCCCCACATGTATAGTATATTATGGTTCTTTGTTACCAAACATTTAAAAGTTGCAGTTTATTTTAAAAGTAACCGCACCGCGTAAACAAAAAGCCACTCAAATCTTGTTGTCATGAGAGATGTGATGACTATGATGGGAGGAGAGAGCAAATTTTATCGTGGAAAGCCCAAGCTATTATATTTTATTTATTATAAACACTAAATGTACTCATGCATATTTCCCAAATCAATACACATATTTATTTGTCGATTTATTAAGCTTGTCAAATATTAATGACGGAATAAGATTTATTGATATTTTTAATACTTATTAAAAAGATATTTATTTTTGGCACAAATTCATAATGGGTTTTGAGAACATGTTTTGGACATAATCATGGATGCAATTATTGGGTCATATCAAGCGCTTTATGAGTTTGGAAAACGCGTTTGAACCTAAATGTTGAACTCTTGTCCAACACAACTTTTTTAGCTCGGGTATCATACTCGAGCTCAGCAATTAGGCATGTGCCCAACCCTAGTGGCTTAGTCCTCGATTTTGAACCCAATAACATGGCTAAATGTTCATGGGCTAAACGAGTGTCCTAAGTCAAATCTTATTTTTCCTTATTAGTATTTGTGTAATGAATATTTGTTTCTTATTAATGCACACCAAGTTCGGGATGGATTGGTGTGGTTCCTCTACGCCTATAAAATATATTTATCATTTATTAATAGTTGTATAAGTGACATTTGTCACTTATTGATGTTATCAGGATAAAATAACTCTCTAACCCAGTGACTCAAGCAAAAGATAAGGTTCATGCGTTATAAATACCCTTTGAAATATTTAGGTAAAAAGTTGACAATTTACGTTCAAAGACACATATATCCAAAATAAGAACACATAATCTTCTTTTTAAAATTTAATACTCTTTAGCATATTTATTATTTTTTCTCTATATAAGATTACTAACTTAATCCTTCTCTTAAAATATAACTTTTTGTAGGTATGGTGAATCATTTATCAAGATATAGTTTTCTTTACCATGCATAACGTATTGATATGGATAATTTGAATGCCATATTTGTGTTTTAAAGTAGCGTTTAATTATTCTATCAAGATAAAAAAGATAATAATAATAAAAATACAAAGAACATGTCTCTTATATATTTTATGTTTTAAAAATATAAAAATTTACTTTAAAATTATTATAAAAAAAATTAGTTTATATTTATATTTTTATCTATTCAACCTAATACTTTCTTTTTCAAGATAATAATAAAATGTTACCCAATCCAAAATATTATAAAAAATTAATTTTTATTTTTATTTTTATTTTTATCTCTATAACTAAATACTTTTCATTCTTTATTGTTTTTATTTATTTTGTCTCAAGATAATATTAAAACACTACTTAAAAAATAGTCTTAATAATAAACGAGATTTGCTCTTTATTTAAAATTTTCAATTTCAAATATAAGAATTAATCCTGAAAAATGTTACTTTTGAAATATATTAGAATGATATCGAAAATATATTATTAAGATTGTTCAAGAAACAAATTTAGGACCACGTCGATACTCCTTACTTTCTAGCAAAAATAAATACAAAATAAAAAAGAGAGAAAATAACTTATGGTACAATAGATGGCGGTGTATGGATGTCATTTATGATCAGTCTCCCTTCATGTCCTCTTTGCCACGTCATCAAGAACGTGTCGAACCTAAGCCCACGCCGGCGGATGTTATCATTTCTATCCCTACTTTCTCTACCATATACTTCGTAGTTCGTACATATTTCACCGTATGTACGTATATAAATACGCATATATATAGAATACCAATGTCCATCGTCCATCCATCTATTCTTAAATTTCATCTCACTTTGGTCCTAATCTTATTATTATTATTATTATTATTTTTTTTTATCTTTATAGCATCCTCCTACTATCCTACCCAGTCCGTATTTTGATATTATGTTATATTTTACATTTTCTTTAGATTATTTCCAATCCTCCAAAATAAATAAACAATCCTAAAAAAAAAACAATGAAAATGTCAAGTATAATAACAATTAAAACTTTTATAGAATTAAAATAAAATGAAATCCTAAAAGAGTAGCCATTTAAGTTAAGTGAAAATTACAAAAATTATCTATTAATAATTGATATAAGTATACATACGATTATAATAGTTGTTAGATGAGTTTGTGGACTAACTTGAAAAATAACCTAGATCAATAAATTAATTATTTTTATTTAAATGATATTATTTTGTATTTTTAATCTTTTTAATATTAATCTGGTTAAGTTTTAATAAGATTAATCAGGACACTAAAAACTTAATTAAATCATTCATGTTTTATTAGATCAAATATATTTTTTTTAATTCAACTTAAATCTTGGACTAGGTCTTATTTAGTATCATGAATTTTCTAAATCGACCTGTGTTATTGAGCTAGACTGAGTTAAAAAACTACGCAGACAATAGTTACAAAAATAAAGTTGAAGAATAAATAATATCAAAATAAAAACTAGTTTAATGATCAAAGTGAAACAAGACTGACAATAGAGGGACCAAATAAAAACATATTAACTCCCTGACAGACATAGACATAAATCCATACATTTTGAGTGCATATATATCCACTCACTCTTCCTCCTTATCTGTCTCTCTCTCTTTCCATCTCTAGAAACACTCTTGTTTTTATAAATTTGTGATCTTTCTTTCTCTCCTTAACCTTCACCCTATCGACCTTATCCTGCACTCGATCTCTTACCTTGTGCTAACCTTTTCATGGTAGCAAACCCCATCTTGAAACCAAATACTAGAGAAGAAGACGACGGAGGAGAGGTGAAGGCTAAAACGGTAAAAAAAGATCCCCACTTTCCCATTTCTTTCACCATCCATTAGCCATTTACAGTTTGTGATTAGCTGTGAGAGCGACAAAGTTCATGGAGGTTTTGGTGGGACCCACTTTTAGCATCGGCGGCGATGTTTCCTCAAATGGGTCGTCGTTCGTTGTACCTCCACCACCGCAGGAGAAGCACCAGGTGGGAGTGGCCCCGCCGTTCTTGTTCTTGAAAGAGGAAGATGGTGATGGTGATGAGAGTCCGATCTCGAGCCGGGGCGGGTCGGGTATACACACGGATGATTTATCTGAGAGTTCTTCGTCAATCGGAGCTCCGGATGACAGTGAAGAAGAAGAAGATGACGACGACGACGACGACGAAGAAGATGGTGTCGTTTCTTCGAAAAAGAACAACGTTTTGGGCTCTTTGAATTCTTTAGAAGATGCTCTTCCTATCAAGTAAGTAATTTTTGGGGGTTTTTTAGTTGATTTTGGTGTTTTTTTTTTTTTTCCTATAAGTAATTAATAATTCTCCATCTCTTGGTTTATTTTTCTTTTTATTTATTTTCAAGAAAACTTGATTTAGCTACAGCTTATAGTAATTTTTCTAGAGGTATTTTAGTTGATTTTGGTATTTTTCTTTTTTCTTGATTTTAGGAGGGGATTATCGAATCATTTTTCAGGGAAATCAAAGTCATTTACAAATTTATCAGAAGTGAATACAGTAAACACAGTGAAGGAATTGGAGAAGCCAGAGAATCCATTTAACAAAAGGAGGAGAATTTTAATGGTAAATAAATGGTCAAGGAAATCTTTTTACAGTTGGTCAAATCCAAAATCCATGCCTCTCCTCGCTCTGCATGAAGATGATGATGATGATGACGACGACGACCCAAGATTAGGAGCAGCACAAGCACAAGCACAAGATCAAGAAAACAAGGAAAATCCATCTGGTGAAGCACTTACACAAGGCATCATAGCAAGAAAATTGCACGAGAGGAGGTTTGCTAAGTTTGGTATGAAGTCTCAAAGTTGCTTCTCCCTTTCAGATCTGCAAGAAGATGAAGAAGATGATGATGCATAACCCCCAACAACAATTTATTTTATTTTTACCTTAATTTAGTTTAGCTTTATTTTGTTTTCTTCTCCGATTTACAAAGTTTTTAATAAAAAAACTATATCTTCAATGCATTTTTTTTTTTAATTTTTTCGATAGGAGAAGATAATGCAAGATGGATAAATTTTTGTCATGGACACCCTTGGATGCTTGACTTGTTAAAGACATAATTAACCTTGCACTACTGGGATTTTGAGCCCTTTGGATAAGGATAACAGTGACTTTTCACCCATTTGGATGACCTGTAGGTAGCCAACTTTATCTTTATCCATCCAGCTTTATGGCATGGTAGGAGAGGAGGGATCTGTCCAAATTGATTTTCTTAAAATAACATTTTACGGGGATTTTTCTGTATTAAGCTGTTAAATAAATGAATTAATGAAGTGTGCGTGACAACTGCCATGAGTTAATAAATGGGAGAAGAAAAGAAAAATCATAGAATGATCTTATCTTCTTTATCTTTTCAAAGTTGTTTGATCTTATCGGAGGCAAGTATTCATGTGGGGATATTCAACTCTTTTATTGCCTTACAATGAGGCCTTTATACGTGTGGACGTGTAAGGCTATTTGGGCACTCATTGCAAGAGGGTATCATGCTCGAAATGTCCCTGTCTTAACCAAGATTTGGAAGGTTCTCCTGTATAAAAGGAACGTGCCTTAAATGGTATTCCCATGGATAAGTAATTTGGTAAGCCAATTTTGAACTTCTAGTGGAAAGGATCGTCAAAAAAGGTTTTGCAGAGTGAAATACTGGTGTCCGCAAACATAATTCATGGGTTCAAGAATTACTAAATTGTATTTGGTTAGTGTTTTAATGAAGAAAAATGATATGATTATTTTTGGTTTGGTTTTGTGCTAAAAACAACCAAATTAACTTTTTATTTTTATTTTAAAGATTTAGAACCAAATTGAATTAAAAGACAATTGATCAATACAAAGGAAGATAATGAATGTTGACAATTAAGAACTTGATTGATCAGAATTAACACTTAAAATGATTCCAATTTAAATCAAACTCTTCAACTTCCAATCTGAGACTAAAGAAACTATAAAGCAAAATTGAAAGAAGAAAAATCATCATTAATTTAATCATAGAGGCAAAAACTTGACTATTTGGAATTTCATCCCACAATTTAGTAATGTTAAATTAATTTTTTAATTTGATTTAATTCTCTCTTCTATATGTCGTATAAGGCATGCCTTACAACAAAAATTGTTTTTTACAAGGGATAACATGGAAGACGAAGTAAAGCCACGAGTGATTTTCTTTGCAAAACAAGTCTCCTATCAAAATAGAAGACCCTCCAATATTTAAGTTAGTAAAGTGTAAGAGAACAATAGTGTATCATAAAGAGAAAGAGAATGAAAGTGTAAGGAGTGTATGTCGTGATTGTTATTTGTGGTTCGTGGTCTTGTGTTGTTTTGTCGACTTATTTGTTTATATAGTCACATGAGGTATTTATATACATTTGTCACATGATTTTATCTGAGAGAGCATGGAGTTTCAACAAGTAATTATGGAGAATAATTTCCTTTACAATGCAGATTACCACTAAAATAAGTTGTTGGTTGTTGTGCCTCGTTGTACCATTAACGAGAAAGGTTGGTGCTCGCGGATGATTGGCGAGAAATGTTGGTTCCCATTAGGAAGACAAGTTAGTGAGATATAGCTATTGACGAGTAAGATAGACACCACACTGATAGATCATAAGTAAGTATAAGAGTGTGATGTTGTATTAACTTTCTTAGAGGTTGTAACTTTACATCGTGGTGTCAGCTAGTAGCTAAACTTCCTGAGAATTTACATGGGGTTGAGATTCATTTCTAGGGTGGTTGGGATGAGGCTCATAATACCGTTTGTTATTGAGGGCCTAAAAGACATGATTGCCTTTTTAGGCATGGTCCAGATGGAAGGCTGTCTTAAACGAACAACCAAACAACAAGGCTGTCACATTTTTTATTAACTATACTTTCATTTGCCCCTCAAGTCTTTCAAAAAATTATGTTTGAAAGACTTAACTAATAGAAGGAGGGAAGAAAAACACTTATTGTCTTATATATATATCATGTTGCCTTCACATAGATTTTGTTTCTCTATTTGCATACCCTGACTCTTTTTGGTAACATGCCATGCATAAGAGATGAGAGTTTTGGCATGCTAAGAAATTGACTTGTTTATTCCTTCTAGGATGAAGACCATTTTCACTTAAGATGAAAAATGTTTTATGATCATGAAAATAGTGTCAAAATAAGAATTATGCCAATGACAATGAAGGATCAATAACGAAATTATCATGATTAATGTTTATAGAGATAATTATTAGGAGACATAGAGATTTCATTTAAGACATGAATATTTTGTTTGGGATATGAAGGTTTTTGTTGGAGATATGAATATGAGCAATACCATAGAGAAAAAACATATGGAGACAACTTGGAGAGGCGATATTGATTTTGTTATTGAAAAGTTAAAATTTATTTTTATGTAAGTGGAAATACGATCCCTGAAACCCATATGATCTCAGGTAACTCATCATAGGACACATCAACCTCCTTCACTTTTTGTTTGAGTTCCATTTCCTTCATTACAAATTATTGGAGGTAACCTCTAACGATCAATCTATCTATCTCTTTTTTAGGGCATGATAGATCTTGGTATTGTGGTCATTATTGTTATGAAAAGAAAAACATCTATCGGGGTTTTGTATGTTTGAGCCACTCTTCATAGAGTGGTTGATATTACATGAATTCTTTTCGCTTGATGGAAGGAAAAACCTCAATACACATGGTAATCAGGTGTGGTTAGTTGACTACGACTGGATCCCTTAATGTTCCTTTTGGATTCTCTAGGGCTGCTAGGAGATCGATGATAATGTGTTGTGTTTCCCATTGATAATATGAAACAGTTGCTATATAACTAGAACAACATTGTTGGACATTAACTATATGAGTAATTTATTGGAGACCTGATGAGCTGTTGTACCTACGACAAGAAGGTTAGTTTCCCTCCAATGAACTTATGTTTTTAAGTCTCCAGCCATGATTTTTTTTTGAATGAGGAGAATGAACTAGCTTCTGTATAATTTCTCATAGACATTGCAACTAATAAAATTATAAAAACTTTAGATTAGATTTGATCTTTGATGGATGTGTCTTGAGTTGAAGTATCTAGGCGTGAATATGACATTTATCTTTGGACTTGATATTTTATGCAAAAACAAGTCCTTTATCAAAATAGAGGTTAGTAAACTGTAAGAGAAAAATAATATACAAAAATAAGAAGGAGAATAAAAAGTGTAAGGATTGTATGTTGTTATTAGTGGTTTATGATCTTGTATTGTTCTATTACTTTTTTTGATTTACCTGGTGATTTAAGATATTTATATACTTTGATTTCATAAGCTTGCCTGAAAAAACATGGAGTTGCTTGGAATAATTGTGGAAAGTAATTTCCTTTGCAATATAAGTTATTTGTAAATTAAGTTATTGATTATTTTGTCTCATTGTGCTATTGACAACGCAGATGATTGGCAAGAAAAATTGATATTTTTTAAAGAGACAAGTTCACAAAAGATATAGCTATCGACATTGATAATTTGTGTGGAAGTACAGGAGAGAGCGGAGTTTCATTAGCTTTCTTGAAGGAAGGTCGTGACCTTGAACAATGGTGTGTCCTAGTCGCTGAGCTTTATGAGAATGTGCACAAGATTGAAATTCAGTTTTGGGACAAGATCTAAAATATGGTTTGTTGGTGAGGGTCTAAAGGATAAGATAGTTCGTTCAGACCTCATCCATATGGTAGTTAGGTTGTCCTAAATTAATGGACAACCACTGTCCTGTTTGGGCTCACCCAATCGACAAAGCTTACACTTTTTTTTTTTTTTTGTTCTTATTATAATCAGAGCCGAACTATTACAAGATTACAAGAAATGAAAATATCTATCACTATGCTGTTATTATTGAGCACCAAAGTCAAACAAATTGTGCTTCGTATGCTTTTCGTTGTCCTCCCCCACCTCTTGTCCACTGCCTGCACACATAGCACAAGACCTTTGATAGAATCAAAGCTCTTATCCTGTCTGGCAAGAACAAGAAAAAAAGGTAAATTAAATTAAATAAAAAACCCTGTTCTTATCGGTTGATGGTGGGTTCAAACTACAAATTGCATAATAGTCAAGATAAAAATTCAGGTTGGTGTAGTTATATACATCACCGAACAGGCCTAAGTCTTATCCCGAATCATACTCTATATGTTATTTTCTGGTTCAAAAATAGACCTTTCACCTAAGATACGCAAACCTATTAGGCTCACAACCATTCCCCTGTTTGCATGTCTTTTTTAAGGCTTTCAATGCTGCATATGTCTCTCCAGTATACTACAACTTCCAAGCTCATCTTTAAGAGCATGCTTGGAACATTTTTAATTAAATTTAATTAAGATATTTTAATAAAATTTTATGTTTGGAATATTTTGAGGGTTAAGAATTGAATTTTAAATGGAATTTAATATTTAAAAATACTACAAAAAAAATCACAAAAAAGAGAAATTTAGAGTTAAAACTAACTTATTCATAATACTTATTTTTAGAGATCTTTGAAGAAATAAAATGAAAATAATAAAAGTAATATAAAAAACAAAATAAATTAAATTTAATCTCATACAAATATATGAATTTGATTTATTTATCAATTGAATTAAATTAAAATAATTATTTTACATAACCTGTTAGAGTTGAACCTCGTGGAATCTCTTAATGGAGCACGTGTTGTATGGATGATGCATGTCATAATTCCTAATTATATCAATCACATTCCTTGAGAAAATTGTTCCCAAGGGAAACTCTTTTTGAGAATTCAAATTAAGGATAATGTTAAAGAAGAGTGGTAATTAATGCCAATAAAGCATTTGTTTAGTTAGGTGCGTTGGTTGTGCTTCAAGAATAATAATTGTGTTCTTATGATGCATTGAAAAATAAAATAAAAAATGATGCCACTCTTCATGGACTTCTTTTTTATATTCTTAAGTTAGTTTTTACACATTAAAATCAAGGTTATTTTTAATAAATCTAAAAATAGATTATTGAAGTCCGAATTGAAAAGACTTATGAATTTTGTTTTTATATAATGTGAAATAAGATTTTAATTTTAATAGCTAAAAAGTTAGCAATTGCAACTTTTGCAGGTGAATAGAATGTGGGTGATGTACCTGTAGAACAATTATTTCCTTTAATTAAGTGACGATTATCTGATAATTAAGATAATTTATAGAAAACTTGTAGCAATTGCAAAACTAAAAGAGGACGGCAAGTTTGAAAATGTTTCCAAGCCTGCACCTGATCCTCCAGGAATAGTGCTGTGATCTCAAGATCTTTGTTCTTTTCGAAAGTACCAAAGTGGGTATCATGAAAGCACTCACAGAAGCATTGAAGAACAATAAAGTGTTCAGCAGAAGATAGCAGGCGTGCTGTGCTGCAAACTCAAGAGGCCAGTGAACAAGGAAGAGCAGGTCGGTTGCATGCTTGATTGACGAATGTGGATAAGATCCTTATTAACTTGGATGATGTTTTGACTAAACTGTAGCCTCACAACATGACAAAGCCATGGTTATCAGAGGTGAGATTTCAAAGATCGATCATCCCACTTGATGTCCTATTTGAACATGAGTAGTGGGATTTGCTCAAAACGAATGCTGGTGACCTCATCGAGTCTCCCACGTTGAAACTCGTGGCAGAGGAGGTTTGCGGAGAATGTGGAAGAAACATCCGAAGTGAGTGGCAAAAGAATAGTCGTTTCCACTGAATGCCATATCCAGGTTTTGTTTGCGTTTAATTTGAATTTACATTTTAATTTGAATGATTATCAATAATGATTATCTTATTGATCCGCTAATCTATTGTGTGTATATATATATATATATATATATTTTTTAAAAAATAGATGTCAGAGAGAAGAAGGGAGTCATAAATATTTTCTTACATGTCTTTTATTCTTACATGTCCTCCTCATTGGATATCTTCAAATGGTCTATATAAAACGTAGTTTACTTGAAATCTCTGTGCCGTCTAACTGCTTTAAAAATGTATGCAAGCAAATTTAGAATGAATACTTTAAGGCTACATGTGTTTTGTCTGGCAGTGTAAGAAAATCATCTGAACCTAGAAAAAAAAAAAGTAAAGTTCATTTTTGATAGAGTTGTAAGAACTGAAGGTTGGATTTGAGTTTTTTTGTTTTGTTTGTTGCATATAGCCTTAAAGACTTTATTTTTTTTAGGCTTTATGCTAGGCTTGAGGTCGACGATCTATTGGAATAAGTGACCATTCATGTCTAATTTAGTAAATCAAAGTAGGGAAATAATATATAATAAAGAGAAGGGGGATATATATATGTGTTTTTGATTGTTATTTAGGTTCCAAGTTGTATCCTTTTGACCTAGTGATCCTCAAAATTGATAGACTTTTGATAGTAAGGGGATATGGTTGCAAAAGCATAGCAATGATAGAGGCTACAAACCTACTTTAAAGAATGACTTTTCACAGCACAATTATCCTACTATGCGCAAATAATGATATGCATATCGAGGGGGTAAGACAACGCCTACAACAGACTAGAGTGGCGCCTACAAGAGGGAAAAGGATGCACATGTTTTCATAAGAATTCAAGTGCATGGGAGAGAATTGACTGGGCTACAACAGACTAGAGTGGCCTTGGGTTAGGTTAGGGTAAAGGGGCTTCGGCTGGGCTACCGCTTCTTGTCCCCGTCTAGCCTTCAGTGGGTCTTGGGTTTAGCATATTTTGCTTGCCCATCAATTTTAATCATAAGAGAGAACGAGAGAGTGGATAGTCACTAATAAGTAATAAGGCTCTGGTACAGTCAAAGAACCGTCCAAGAAAAAAAATTATTTGTTAGATGAGACCTCGTATATGATATATATATTAATGTTTCAAAATATATGTAGGGTTCGTTTTTTTGGAGGAACAAATTATCTGAACGGTGAAAAAATATGCTCGCAATTCCCTCGCTAGCTTATTTCAAGCCATTGCTGAAGAGAACGGATGATGCATCTTTTACATCATTCAAGGGCTTAAGGATTGTTCTTCTGAACTTAATTGTTAGATAGAGGTGGTCTAGATCTCTCGAGGAGAGTACTGGAAACCCGTCGTTGAGCTGGGCAAATTGCTTGTTGCACCTGGAAAAACTAGAAATTCAGAGTTTGGAAACCTTCAAAGGCTAGCTTATGCCATCGTGCACTGCCTCTTGAAATGTCATTGCCTTTATAGAATCTCAAATATTTGATGATTTACAAGTGTCAGAAACTGTCAAATGTTTTTGATTCATTCAACTTGCTGCAAAGGTTCGATGAGCTTGAAGAACTCGATGTAAAATCATGTGAAGCGCTAACCTCAGAGCCGAAAAGTATGCTGTTCGTGAGAATGAGATGCTTCCCCGCTTAAGAAAAGTTGTACTACGTAATTTACCAGAACTGCACATATGGAAAAGTCCTAGTACTGAACTATCACACATGCACAGAGTTGTTGCAGAGGACTTGCAAGGATAAGAAGGAGAAGGGGGCATTGATAATCTGGTGTTCCCTCAATTAAAAGAGATTTCAGCATTCTAACTTCCCAACCTTACAGGCTTTCCTATCCCAAAGTGAAGAACTTTGCTGCTACTGTGATTTCAGGTGGAATCCAGAGCAGCCCAATGCTTAAGCCGATCAAACTGGATGGTGTTGACATAATGCTTAACAGTAGGGAGTTGATGAATGCAGTCGTAGAAGGGTACTCAAGGTTCCTGTCATTTTACCTTTTCATAATCATGACAACAATCAATATCATGCTAATTTACCTAATTGTATTCTGCAATTTTAAGAATCCATGATTTTCCATGGCCTTAAACACAGTGTGTACAAGAAGTTTTAATTATTTAGATTGCTTCATTCATACTTGTGTGACATGGTATCTCGCATCTTGAACTGATATTTTCTGCTATTATTTTCATTGGATTTAACCCCTTGTAAGTGCGAGCTGATGATTGATGTTATTATTATTATTTTTCTAGTACTGCAGTGTTCTTTCGATTCTTAAAGCCAAGCTTCATCCTCTCAAGACATCACTATTATGTTCCTCTACTTCTTCACTGCAAGGAGACCGCCATGTACTGCGTTTCGGATTTTAAGGTGTTTATATCATCTGGCATTACTTTTGGTGCTTTGAATATAACACAGCCGACCCTAGTCTGATCAGGATTCAAAGATCAAGGAAGACAATTTCTGAAAAGGGCATAAACAAGAACCCTAATAATGTTTTATTATTGAATAATTTCTTCTCTAATTGTCTATCTTTCCCGAAAGGATTACAATTTACAAGGTTTAAAACCGACCTTACATTGAAGGAAAATCATAATCTCTAAACAAACTGACCTTACATGGAAGGAAAATTAGAATTTCTAAGCAGATAGGAGATATAAAAATAAAATTCAAAATTTAGACTGAAAATTAAACAAGAAAATAATAAAACTGAATCAAACATTATCTTCTTGGATTTTTTGAAGACTTTTTTTTATGTGAGCCAGTGAAGCTGCCATAGCCACCACTATTGAACAAGACAATTTGAGCATGATTTAATTGTTGGATTGAAAGTTATGGATTTCTCTATCAATAAGTTACGGGTTTTTCTATCAGATTGGTCATTTGACACTTGGTCCATAAATGTGTTTGCTTGGCTTTACACATGGTACGATTGCAATGGACCCGCATCCTACTGTTCAGAACCCCCTGCATAGAATACTTCAAATGATTTAATGTTATGTTTTTCCTATTTGTTCTATATTATCGGCAATCAGGATATTACTGCATTAATATGGTGAGCATAAACGTGTTTCATCTGATAAAACATAAGGTTCTCTGTTGTTTTTAACGGGTTGCTTCCGGTGACTTATTTTGCTCGCTAATCCAGACTTTTTGTCATTTTTTTTCCATTTCTTCTTGTAATATCTTTGTATCTTTTAATCACTGAAATGGGAATTTTTGGCACTGTGATCAACACTTGAGATTTCAGCAGACAAAAAATTCCAACTAGTTCTGCGTGTTTCCTGACCCATCAGCTGTAATATATCAACTGGTTGGGTAGGAAAAGCAACTCCATATTGACAGGCCGTGGAGTGTGAAAATTAATGTGTTTTTGACAAGGAGTAGTTTTACTTACCTTCAAAACCGTCTGTGAGTAGCATTCCGATAACCATTTCTGACAAGGAATAGTTTGAAGGGCCTGTTAGCATAAACTTTAAGCAATCCTGATACTTTTTGATAAAATGCTATAAAGAAATAAAAAGAATTGATAGCTAGAGGAAAAGGGAAATATATTGCGACTTCCTCAATGAAGAAAAGTATTATAGATTGTGCAAGGCAAATCAAACAAGAAATGAATAACTTTCCCCTTCCATCTGATCAACATGGTGATTTCACTACTACTGTTTTCTTTTCTGCATTTTCTGTTTCAGTCATCTTTCACCTTTGATTGCAAGCTATTCAAAGAAAGAGAGGTATGTTCTTGATTCACACCATCTAGTAGTTATTTGCATAATTTGCTTGATTTTGCTAAGTTATGAATAGTATGAATTCTTATTTCCATGTCTAAAATTCTTTTTTGTAACTGGCAAGCGTTTTTGCTACTAGGAAGTTCCATCTTATAGTAGTGGAGGTTGATAAATATGATGTTAGCTTTGAAAGATGATGAGCTCTTTTTGCAATTTCCAGTTGTGATCATCTTCATATTATGTTTTGAAAAATTCGATATGAAGTTTATAGCGTAGATAAAATCAAGGTTTCTCAAGCTCTGAAATTACAGTATGAATTTGCATAAAAATAAAGAGAAAACTCTATATTTTCTAAAAAGTTTGTAATTCAAGAACCTAATAATGATAAAAATAACACACCAATTTATATATAGGTTAAAACTGACTTAACCAAAAGAAATCCAAATCTAAGTTGGAAAAGTAATTAAAAACCAAAAATTAACTAGAGAAATAATAAAAACAGTACAAACAACATTTTTTAGATCTAATTTAAAGGTCTTCAGCTGACTCCTTACATAACTGAGCTTGTAGAATTATTCGGTAAAATTTGAGCCCGATCTAATTATAATATCAAAAATTATGACTGTTTTTGTCAAGCTATGTATTTGATACGTCTTGACGGTAATTTTTCTTTTATAGGCTTTGGTTATCTATTTGTTCCAATGTATCCATAACAATTTTCACGTCAAAATCTTTACTATTTGTATTTGTGTCATTGCTATCATTATTTTGGATGCTTAAGCAATTGTACCTAGGCCATTGCTGTAAGGATATGCAGAGACATGCATTGTGCAGGCATTAACTATACTTTTCTTCATCATCTTACCTCAGACGCTATACGTATACTGAGATGGCTGTTGATATTGTGATTTCCGTCATTGGGAAGATTGGAGAGTTCATGGTTGAGCCAATTGGACGAAAATTTGAATATTTAATTCACTACAACAGCAACATGGAGACTCTCAAAGATCAAGTTCAACTACTAGAGGAAGTGAGAAAAGATGTCCAGGGATCAGTTGACGCAGCAATAGCGAAGGGTGAAACAATAAAAAATGAGGTTAGAAACTGGATGTCGAGAGTTGATGGGGTCATCTTGGAGGCTAGGAAAATTTTGGAAGATGATGCCGTTCCAAACAAGAGGTGGTTTCTTGATTTGGCTTCACGCTATCGCCTAAGCAGAGAATCAGAAAACAAAATAACAGCAATCGCAAAGATAAAAGTAGATGGGCAGTTCGATAATGTTTCCATGCCTGCAGCTCCCCCAGAAATAGTGTCTCAAGATTTTGTTATTTTTGAGAGCACTAGATTGGCTATAATGGAAATCATGGAGGCATTGGAGGGCAATATAATCAGTTTTATCGGGATATATGGGATGGCTGGTGTCGGTAAAACGACTTTAGTCAAAGAAATTGAAAGAAGGGCTAAAGAAGATATGCTTTTCGATGCTGTTGTGATGGCTGTAGTGTCACGTACTGTTGAAGTGAAAAACATCCAGCAGCAGATAGCAGATATGTTGGGCTTCAAGTTCGACGAGAAAAGAGAACAAGGAAGAGCCGGTCGGTTGCATGCTAGATTGAAGAATGTGGATAAGATCCTTATTATCTTGGATGATATTTGGGACACCCTTGATCTTGCTGCCATAGGCATTCCATTTGGGGATGATGATCATCAAGATCCTGAAAATGTGAATTGTAAAGTTCGTAAGATTGTGGTCACAACACGATGCAGACTAGTATGCAATTCTATGACCACAGGAATTGAGACTTCGAAGATCATCCATCTAAATGCTTTATCTGAAAATGAATCATGGGGCTTGCTTAAGATGAATACTGGTGAGGTTATCGACTCTCCCGAATTGAATTCCGTGGCAAAGAAGGTCTGCGGAGAATGCGGGGGTTTGCCCATAGCCCTTGTTAATGTGGGAAGGGCAATGAGAGACAAAGCCCTGGAAGAATGGGAAGAAGCTGCTCTAGCACTTCAGAAACCAATGCCTTCCAACATTGAGGGCACGGACGAAATCGTGTATAAGTGCCTTAAGCTAAGCTATGACCACCTGAAAAATCGGGAAGCAAAGTCAATGTTCTTGCTTTGCTGTTTATTTCCGGAGGATTACAACATCTGTATAGAGGTTCTAGTGAGATACGGGATTGGACTGGAAATGTTTAAAGATGTTCTGACTATACAGGAGGCAAGGAGGCGAGCACATTCTATCACAAAAAATCTCAAAGATTCATGTCTGTTGTTAGCAGGCAATGAAACAGGATGCATCAAAATGAACAATGTTGTCCGTGATGTAGCAAAAACAATTGCATCTGATATTTACTTCGTGAAAGCTGGGGTGAAGTTGATGGAGTGGCCAAATGCGGAAACTTTGAAGCATTACACTGGGATATCAGTAATGTACAATCAGATAAATGGATACCCTGCTTCCTGGGACTGCTCAGACCTCCAGATATTGTTGATGCAAGGCAACTGTATTGAACAGCCTATGCCAGATGGAGTCTTTAAAGGGATGACAACCCTTAAAGTTTTCGATCAGAGTGATATTATCTCGAAAGGTGATCCTTACTTTTCGAGGAAATTGGAACCCGGATTTTCTTATCTAACTAGTCTTCGGACATTAATCATTAAAAATTGCAGGATTGCTGCCCCAGCTGCTATTGGGAATATGAAAATGCTTGAGGTTCTGAGCTTGGCAAATTGCAAGCTCCTAGACCTACCACAGGAGATAGGGGAGTTGAAAAATATAAGGTTGCTTGATTTGGAAGACTGTCATCATAGCAGAAACAAACTCAATGCCATATTTCCTCCAAATGTCATCTCAAGGTGGTCCAGATTAGAAGAGCTGTACTCAAGTTCTTTCATGAAATACACCAGAGAGCACATAGCTGAGCTGAAATCACTGTCCCACTTAACCACCTTAATAATGGAGGTCCCTGATTTTGGATGTATACCTGAAGGTTTCAGTTTTCCTGAATTGGAGGTTTTCAAAATAGCTATACGCGGCTCTTTCCATAACAAGCAATCAAATTATCTTGAGGTTTGTGGTTGGGTCAATGCCAAGAAATTTTTCGCGATTCCTTCACTAGGCTGTGTCAAGCCATTACTGAAGAGAACGCAGTATCTTAAACTATCGTCCTTTGAGGGGCTAAGGACTATTTTCCCTTACCAGTTGGCAGATAGAGATGGCTTAGCTGTCTTGAAAACTCTGGAAGTATCTGATTGTGTTGACCTTGAGTACTTGATTGACAGTGAAGAATGGAAGATGCCACCCGTAATAGAGCAGCATCAACACACTTGTTTGATGCACCTGGAAAAGCTAGACCTTCAGTGTTTGGGATCCTTTAAAGGGTTATGCCATGGTGCTCTACCTGCTGAATTGTCCATGTCTTTGCAGAAGCTCAAGGGTATGAGGTTTTTCAAGTGCGTGAAACTGTCTAGTGTCTTTGCTTCACTTGAACTGCTGCAACGGTTCGATGAACTTGAAGAGCTTTCAGTAGATTCATGTGAAGCACTGGAGTATGTATTCAACCTCAAAATCGAAAAGCCTGCGTTTGAGGAGAAAAAGATGCTGTCCCATTTAAGAGAACTTGCACTATGTGATTTGCCAGCAATGAAGTGCATATGGGACGGCCCTACTAGACTACTGCGCCTGCATAATCTTCAAATTGCAGACATTCAAAACTGCAAGAAACTTAAAGTTCTCTTCGATGCTTCTGTTGCTCAAAGTCTTTGCCAATTGAAAAAACTGCTAGTAAAAGGTTGTGATGAGCTGGAAACAGTTGTTGCAAAGGAACCGCAACGACAAGATGGCAGAGTGACGGTTGATATTGTGGTGTTCCCTCAATTAGTAGAGCTTTCACTACTCTACCTTCCTAACCTTGCTGCTTTTTGCTTGGATAGCTTGCCTTTCAAATGGCCATCCTTGGAAAAAGTAGAGGTTCGTCAGTGTCCTAAAATGGAAACCCTTGCAGCTATCGTGGATTCAGAGGAAAACCAAAGCACACCAAAGTTGAAGCAGATCAAATTGGATGGAGTTGATTTGATACTTCATGGAAGGAGCTTGAACAAGTTCATACAAAAGTACTCCGAGGCAAGGTATATATCAATCATTCATTGTAGTTTCTGATGAGCAAACCAGCCAACTGGATGTACTTATTACTTACAGTTAAGAGATAATATTCAGTGGTTTTAAATATTTAAAACTGCAAAACTTCATACTAATTGTCAGCATTTCGGCGCAGGGAGTTGCGGAACCTGATAAATGACCATCAGAGTCGTATGCGAGGATTGACAGAAAGTTAGAAATAATATTGCTCGGTAATAGTAACATTAACCCACCAAAATTCTTCCAACTTGAAATAAGATTATATCTGCAATGGATTTAAGCTTAATCCCCTTTTAACAAGTACTCATCACTGTTTTTCTGCTGCAGTTTTTTCAATTCTAAAAGCCAAGCTCCTTCCACATGAAATCATTGTTGTATTGTTCTTGACTTGTTCACTGCAAGGAGGTTTGATCTGCTATTGATGTACCATGTTTCACATTTGAAGGTGTTTCTCTAGAGTTCGACAAGAAGAAAGGGTGCAATTTCACTTTGAAAACGAGTTAATAGTAAATTGGTCTCTGTAAAATTAATTAAAGTAAGCTGGTTTGTCAACTCTCTTTGTATAAAGGAGGCTCTGCATGCATATACAAACACATTAACATAAAATCAATTTAGAAAGAAAAGAAGAGGTAAGAAACATAGAAAGAGACTACGAAGGAGTTGATTAAAGTGAAGAGCACCTGATAGGTTTGAGAAGATTGTGGAATAACCAGAGAAGAGGCAGACAATATAAAAAGATGAGAAAACAATCACAGGTAATGAAAGTTACTTTGGTCATAGGATTCAATGGAAAGCGATAGAGAGGAAGAGGAGGTTAATGAAGGCCTCAAAAAGGTGAAGATTAAGAGAGCTACTGCTTTGCAGAAAGAGCTTGTAATTGAGAATGGTGAAATCCCCAATTTATAATTGTCTTCGAGTCATTACTTTAACCTAAGAAGAGAAGCAAATCAACGTGCCATCCATCTCATGCTTGAGAGTGGGGGACTTTTTCTCTCGATAATTTACAAGCTACAAGTGGTCAGACAATAAAACCATGTTAAATAAGAAAATATAATATAGTATGAACAAGTAAATTTTACTTAAACATAATCATACCGATCATAAACCCAACGCAGAAAAGTTCTTTGCTGAAATGGAAATTTTGGTTCCAAATATCATTGTTCATCACCATGTCTAATACAAGTCTTCTTCCTGCTCGCTCAACATGACCTAAACACCAAATGTTGAAGCCAAAAATATGAAGCAGCGCCAAGCAGGATGCCTATTCTACATTACCAAGCTTAATAACCAAAACGAAAGAATGCTCTTTAAGCAAATGAAAAGGCCTCGATTCTGCCACTGCCAACAACGTCCAACCCTAGAAATATGGCCCTCCAAACACAACAAATGCGACTTCCAGAATAAGACTACTTCTAGGTACAAGTAACAAAATTCAAGGACCAATATGTAGAGTACCTAAATCAATTCTTAAGAATTTGTAAATAAAAATATTAACAACCCTCGTAATTTGATTCTCAAAACATATAAAATTGCAGTTCAAAGTGGGGTATGGCTAATCTTGTGATGGCTACGTTGCTGAGTTTCTACATCAACTGCCTCCCTTCTGCTTGAGAGTGATCTTATCCCCTAGGCTGAGGGCAATTCCCTGGGTCTTGCTCCGTATCCGGATGTACCCACTAAGCTTCCCATCAGCTTGTTTTTCTATGCTGATATTAACCAACGCATCCTCACCAAAAATGCTTTTTGCATATAAATTTGCAGCCAAGAAACCGCAGTCCCCGTCTAGTGCAGACCTGAAATTCAACGACCAAAAAAGCACTTGTGTCAAATACCAATGGAAGGACATCAGACCAGTCAAAGAGTTTGTTATATTATTGTTATGTGTGGAGTGCGTAGACCAAAATAACTCACGGTGCTGTAAGACACTTCATATTGGTAGACTTGATGACATGATCCAGAAAATCCTTCTCACTTTGAATTATTGTGTTCACAGCGACCTGAAACACAAGATATCAGCAAGAATATTTTTAGAATTTATTATATATCGAAATGCACCAGTAATTGATGTAGAAGAGAAGTGTGCAGAAACCGAAATAAGAATAAGGAAACCATTTAACAACAGAGTAGAAGAATGGAGATTGAATTCAGAAACATCCAGTCTAGAGACAATCCCTTAAGCAGGATTCAGGCAGGTGATGACATCAAAGTCAATAACAAAGAAATGGCTAGTACTGCCAGGCACCAACGGAATTTGCAAGGGATGATAGTTTAGATTGAGGCCAGCAAAGAAACCATTTTCTCACCACAAAAATAAGAGCAGAGAATTAAACATCCAAATAACTAAAGCTTTTGCATAAATGCAAGTGCTTGTGCAGATAAGAATGATGGCTTTACATCATACCACAATTCAAGTGGCTATCATTATATATAAATGGAATGATGCAGTTCGGATATTATTGTGCAAATTGTTACTCATGTCCCAGTAACTCAAAAAAGTGAGGGTTGTATCCTTGCATGATCATGTCAAATGAAATTTGAATAGTCTTACATCATTGCAGCAGGCATGCAACACAGATCACAGAAATAAATAAGTCAAAGGGAATGCCAATGGTACCTTGTTTTCCCATTCAAACTCTGCCCACATTGTTCTGAAAGCAGCATCTGTACAAACTGCAGGAGAAATATAATCCATGATATCAATGTGGATGTCGTTAAGGACAACAACTGTCCGCTCAAGTACGTTGGATGTCTCATACACAATATTTCCAAAAATCACTCCAGTCTCGGTTGAGGACACCTTGATGTTGGCCTTTATCTGCTTACTAGACTCGGGAGCTAGGATGTAGTTCTGGGGCCGCTCCACCAGTTTCAGGTCACCCATTGTGGCAAGTTCCAAGCACAAATTCTGGAGAGTGTCTTTTGTCCTGTTGATCACTGTGACATCAAGTACAATGTCATAGTGATGAACTGTCACATAAGCTTCAGCATAAACAGGGTCGCTGAATCCTGTGAGCTGAAGAATGCGGTTAAGCTTATTTGCATCATCCCCATCCTTGATGAACTCTCCTGTTGCTCTTTTCAAATCATCTTGAACTTCATCCTCCAACTCCAGCTGACTCATACCCTGTAATTTAGATGAAGCCAGGAACACTTAATGTGAAAATTTTACTAATCAACTGAAAATCACTGTGATATCAATTAACAGCATCTGAAATCAAGCACTGCCTATATATTCAACAAAAAAAATGAAATGAAGAGACCTGACCATTGAAACATGCGGAAAACATCAACTTGGAAGTACAAAACATCATAGCATGAAATGGTCACTGGCATTGAATCTTTGCTAGCAAATGATACCAATGCCTAAAACTGAATCAGTCTAATAAAAAATGACGCTTAAATAATATCAAGCAGATCCAACTCTCAAAGAATGAAAGGGTAAACAAGCAACTTTTAAGAGACTTGGTTCACAGCATCAGAAAAATCATGTAAAATATGCAGGTACATGAGTTTTAAGGGGGAAATGAAGCATAGCTCAAAAACAAATATTAATATCACTTTTCCATAAGCAACTATCAAGGAATGTATCAATGATAGTAACAAATACTAATAACCAAAACTAGCAGCGGCTCTTAGCAAACTCCCAAGTCAAAAACTAAAAAATGCAAATCTTTCTTACCTTCCTGCTCTTCAAATGGTAGAAATCAATAAGGTCATCTGGTTGTGCATAAGAAACCTGAGCCTTTGCCTTTAGTTCCTCAGTTTCCCTCAGCTGTTTCTCTGAAAGCATTTTGACAAAACTCTGACGGCAAGACTGCAACCATATCTTCCTGACCTCATCACCTGTACTGCATAGTAATCTTATGCACAAGAGAATCCTATCATAAGAGTCGCCGTCAATTGGGTGTGATAGAACTGGTGACTGCCCAAGTTGTATCATAGAGACCATGATCAACAATGCCTGGGCGGATGCTTTGTTTACTTCAACCTTAGAAGGCTGCACCTCTTCCAATCTCAGAACAAGCTTTGTCAAAGTGCATGCTACAACTGCTCCCAGGAAAAAATCACCAGTGAGAAGAAGGGATCTCAAGTTCCCAGCAGCCAATGACCCCTGAACAATGGTAGGCGGGGAAAAGGCAGTTTCAGAAGCAGCACTCTGTGTTGCGTAAGTCCCATCAGAAAGAATAGCAGGCCTTCTAGAAGAAACTGTAACAGAACTTGGTTGTTGAGAGTTCTTAGAAGCATCGGTAGGTGCTTCCCCTTCTTCTGAAACTGAATAAAATGGTAATTCTCCCAGGCATTGCTTGATGGTTGCAATGCCACTTTCAACTTCAGAAAGGGACAGGCAATATTCGCCGATTATCCAAAGAGCACAGGAGCAAACCCTTGCAGCTCGTATCTGGTAGAAAGTATCCAACAGTCTTGTTATAATAGAAACCCTAAGTTTTGGATTTGTCTCAATTATCTCCCGGACAAATATGGCAACATCAATAGCTGAAGCAACATTACTGTCTCCCAGGAAATCCATCAACAAATGAACCACTGTGCTTGCCACCTCTGGGAACTTGATGGCACAAGAATGGATGGCTTGGATGAGCATTTGCCTGTACTCACCATTCTTCTCAAGCTCTCCATTTTGAGTCTTCATAACTTCCTTCTTCAACATGAGAACAACCTCGGTGATGTTCCTTGGGGTGATCAAATCAAGGGCAATATCTAGAGTCTTTTTCTGAATGTCTAGATTCGGGCTGGATAGTGCCCTAAGCACATCCATAATCCTGTCAACCATGATCTCTCTATGAGAAGACTTGAGCTCATTCAGACGATCAAGAACTATAAGCTTCACATTATTGTCACTCTGAGAAATTAGAAGCTGGCAATAGGTGCTGGCAGCAGCTCTAATAGCAGTAGGTGCAGATGACAAAGAAACAAGTGTACTAGCACACTCATAAATAACTGCATTAGAAGGGGCGTTCAGCAATGATATAATGATCTTAATGTATTTTCCCTTCTCTCCTCGATTTGTTCTGCACACCTTCCGAATCAACTCTAAGACAACCATCTGCAGCAGTTCACCCCATTCAGAGACCTTATCAACATTGGTCAAGAGGTAATTAGTGGCCCGATCTTGATCACAATTAAAGAGCATGAGAAAAGCATTCCTCTTAGCTGACTGATCTAGCTCTGTTGACAGAACCTTCTCAATCATTTCTGGAGCATCAACCAAAAGCTGCTCACCATGAGGAAGCTTATAAATGGCCATCACAGCTGAGATAGCATTCCTCCTAATGAATGGATGTCGGTGCTCTAGATTCTGAAGGACTGAAGGGATAAGTGGTTCAATTATTTCTGTCTCATTCAATCTACAGAGAAACCTCAATGTCACCCCACGAATGTATTCATTGGGGTGCTGAAGATTGTTCCTCAGATTTTGGCATATGAGAATCATCTCTGGTAACACCGTCCCCTTGGCATCCTTCTTGTCAATAATCTCCAGATACAGAAGCAAAAGTTTCTGGACTGTGTGGTCTTCCGACGGCAGGACATATCTGACTATGGTGATAAACAGTTGTGGTAAGGTTTCCCCATTTAATAGAAGACTAATTGCCTTCTTCATGGCATCGATCTTAGCCGACACATCACTGCCTTCAAGCGCCTCTTTGATCTCCGTAGCTATAGCTGGGGTCCCTTTATCAAAGTGCACAAGAAATGTACAAGACTTCTCCATCTCTTTTTTATACCTGGTAATACAAAAAAGTCATGTTAACTGAAATCAATATAAGATAAACAGGCAAGAAAAGGCAAAAAGAGCACCGACTGTGAAAAACAAAATGTAAGAACAACTAAATAAATAAATAATTCATCTCTATTCAGCAAAGCACAAGATTAAAAAAAAAATACCACAAATATCATGATATATACATTTAGCCTCTCTATTTTATAATATTAAGCCAACAGACACAACTCAAATTCTTAACAACATCCTACCATTTCCATCGAATTCAGTTAGAATTACCACAGTGACCAAACTTATTCTACCTACATTACAGATACCACATGATTTAACACATTCCATTCACATAATAATGCCGATTTGAAGGACACCAAATTTGCAACTAGATGCAAAATCAAATCAGCACTAGGCATTAAAATTTAACAGCATTCTCATTTTAAATTCTTCAAATCGTAAACACTAATCAATGTGATCACTAATTTAACAAAACAAAACAAATTCAACCTTCTCTTCAAACAATTCAGCACCACCGAATTCTCACAAACTCCCAACTATTTCCACTAGTGTTCCCAAATCACCACATTCTTACAACTTTCCATCAAAATTCACACACAAATCACTAACCAAATTTTTACCTAAATTACAGATCCAGCACGATTAACACATAAATGTAACTAAATCTGTAATTAGTACCAAAACCAAAACCAAAACCAAAAACATTAAACAATAACAGCTAATCAACTAAATTACTCAAAAATAATCAAAATTAGATCTAGAAATTAATTAAAAAAAAAACGCATTTCAGATCTGCTCAGTCTAAACTCAGATCAGAATCCTAAATACAAAGCAATAATCAATAAAAAAGTCGTCGTCTTATATTGTGAGCACATCGAAACCTAAAAATCAATCAATTAGAGCCATAGATGATAGTAATGATAATTCAAAACAGATAAAAGAGCAATAACTTTGGGTACTGAGAAAATGGAATCACTTTCTCGGAATCCAAACAGATCGAGAAAGAATTCGAGAGGCAAAACGAACCGTATAACGATGAGGTGAGATCCAACTAGAAGAAAGAGAGAGAGCGTGTGGAATTCAGTGAGAGATAGAGAGAGAGTATTTGACTGACCCGAACAGATCCAGCCCTTGTGTTCTTTATAAGTGAAGGAAGATAATAGAGGAAGAGGAGAAGGATTTCGAGTGTAATTTTTTGAAGTTGGTTATGGTATTTTTGGTAACTGAAGTTCATAGACCTGACCCGGTCCATGACCCTGTATCGGCCCAAAACCCAGGTCACGGGCCGGGTAACTACAAGATGAATAGTCCATCTCCAAACCTAACCAACTTTAGCGTCTTCCACTTATTTACCCGCCATTAATTTCCATCTTTGCCCACACATTATCCGTTATCCTTGTTTCCCTCTCCTCTCCCTCTCTAAGCTCCACCTTCATTTCCATGGCTGATCATTAATGGGTTTTTTCACTACTACCATCACCAGCAATGCCATGCAAAATCATCTTCTCTCCCTCTATTCTACTAAGTTCCCATCATCAAACCCATTACCCACTTTCAAAATCACCTTCTCTTATTCCTCTACACCCACTCGTCGTAGGTTTCACAAGCCTCATCATAGTCTCAAACGCCTTACCTTTCGTATAGTTCAGCTCACTAGACGAAGACAATTGGAACAGATTTTTGAGGAAGTCGAGAGTGCTAAGAGAAGGTATGGGAAGTTAAATACGATAGTTATGAATGCGGTGATGGAAGCTTGTGTGCATTGCGGGGATACCGAGTCTGCTCTTAAGGTGTTTGATGAAATGTGCAAGTCAGAAAGTTGTGGGGTTGATGGTGTCTCTTATGGGACTCTGTTGAAGGTACTTGAATTTGAAATGGGGTGTTCTGTTTTCGCAACTTTTGTTTTTGATTTCATATTAGTTTGACTATTACTTTAATTATTGTTCGATAGGGTTTGGGTGTGGCTAGAAGAATTGATGAAGCATTTCAGATATTGGAATCAGTGGAAATGGGTACAGCTGTTGGAAGTCCAAAGTTGTCGGCTCCGATGATATTTGGTCTCTTAAATGCTCTAATTTCAGCAGGTTTGTAAAATAAGAGATGAAGTTATGGGCTTTGTTTTGTTTCCAGGTTCTTTAGTGGCAGCACTTGAAACTGTTAAGAGCTTTTCTTGATAAACTGGATAGATTGGATTGTGCTTGATTAGGATTACCATTTCATGATAAGACATCGAGCCCAAATTTGAAATATCTTGGACAAATTGCCTTTTCGTTGCTTGTTTTAGTAAATCTATTTACTTATTGTGGTCTCACTACAAGCATGGGGTTTTTTTATTTATTGATATTTTGAAAATCATGAGCTTATTTATATTGCTGCATTTGCACTGCTGTAGTGCAGGAGATATACGCCGAGCTAAGGGTCTTCTAGCCCGCTATGGTTATTTGCTTCATGAAAGCTGCAATCCTTCCATCTTGGTATATAACTTATTAATGAAGGTTGAGCACTGATCTGTACTTTTGGGTTTTATGGCATTCCATTGATAAACAAATATCTAGTATTTGTTATCATTTTAAACATCTTTCTCTTTGACCTTTCAGGGATATATAAGTGCTGGCTGTCCTCAAGATGCCTTGCCTGTGCATGATGAAATATTGGAGTTAGGATTAACCCCTGACAGGCTCACCTATAATACTCTGATATCTGCATGTGTGAAGGCTGGGAAATTGGATGCTGCAATGCAATTCTTTGACGAAATGAAGGTCACAAGCATGCATTTGAAAGGCCAGTTTAGAGCCTCTGTATACAAGAAATTAGGTTGTTGCACAAGAAGTTACGTTAGTTTACTTAAATTATTAAACCCTTGACCTTTTTCAGGACAAAGCACAAAACTTTAGTCGTGACAAGCTTTATCCGGATGTTGTCACTTACACAACATTACTTCAGGTCAGTGAATTGTGCATATATACTTTATTTTGTGATGAGGAGTTTGTGGAAATTCGAATTTGAGAATTTAGAATATTTACCAAAGTGTTCAAAAACCATTTAACAAAATGGCGTGCTTATTTTACTGCTGAAGTGGCCTCTTGATCTTCTTGTGTGTGAGTCAGAGATTGCAGTTAAAAAATTTGTGTTTAGCTGTTCTATTGCTTTCCTTTCCTCTGCAGGGCTTTGGTGGTGCCAAGGATCTCCTGTCAGTTCTGAAGATTGTCTATGAAATGAAAATGCATCGGAATTTAGTTATTGATCGAACTGCATTCACAGCAATGGTTGATGCATTGCTAAACTGTGGTTCCATGAATGGTATGCCACATTTGGATTTTTACTCAGGGTTCTGCAGTGCTTATCAATTTAGGTTATAAGCTGCATTGGAATTGAAATTTGAATTAATATCAGCATTTTGTAATATTTAAGCATTTAACCATATATGCATGCATGTATTCTTTAAAAAAAGTGCTTTCTGTTTTTTTTTTTCATGCTGAATAGTACCATCTGATTCATTTTAATGGGTGAAGGCTACACAAAGTGTAGTTGAACTTCTACATCTTTCACTTCTGACGCTAGCTGTCACACCCCTCTCCGAATTACTTTGGTAATGCATCTTAGTATCTTTGATTATATTCACTTTAGAATTGTGCTTTAAGTTAGTTAAGTAAACCAACCTCTCTAATTGCTTCTTATTGTTACCTACCTAATCAATTAAATTTACCTACCAGACATGTATTTATAAGCATACACAACCTGCTGTCCATTAAACAAACTTATATGACATCTTGTTGTCTTGTCTTGATCATTCACTTATATCTTACATCTTTGCACATAGCTATCCTATTGATCAATTACACACTAAAAGAGTCCATGCATGATACGTTTACACGTGCATTTACATGTGTAATGACCCATACTCAAAAGCTAACCTATGAAAGATACAATAGCATCACTAAGTTAAACTTCAAGCTAGGACTCCAAAGACTCTTCGGTTGGTAGCCTATCTCTTGAGCCCTCTTTCAACCTCATCTTGATTCTATGAAAATAATTTGTCAACTACTAATGAGATAACCCAGTGAATTATTAAAGAAATAAGCATGGGAAACTTCTAAGTTTTCAACATATATGCCTAACATCATATCGACATAATATTTGCACAAGGAAACATGTATGACAATTGAATGTCCATATCTCATATCCATATACTACTCAATGGTAGCATATGTAGCATATAGGTGGCCACTATTTCATGTAAAGCAAGCTTTCTTCTTTTCATATATCATGTGCAATTATATCAACACAATATTTGGGCTAAAACATATCTTTTACTTTAAAAAACACATAATGCTTTCAATCTTTCACGGTCATACTCTTATTTAGCAATCATCATATGAAGTTTCCATTGAAAACTAAGGTTATACATATATATTCTGAAAATCCAGCAAGCATTTAAAGAAATTCTTCATACATAAAAGCATCCAAAAACGATAGGATTTATGCATACTTATTAATTTAATCACTCACCATAAGCTTTAGCCCTTTACCCCCTACTTTTTCCTTTACTTTCCTTTCATTTATAACCTCACAATCTATCTTTGGTTTTCTTTCTAACAATTCTAATGAATTTAAGCCCTAATACCTTACAATTTGTTCTTGGAATATATGGTTTGGTAGTGTTTAGTTTATAGGATGGTGTTTAGCTCTCTCTTAAGTTCAAGAAAAGGATGTAGTTGGTTCTGAAAATTTTGAAGGAAAGCACATCTCTACTGACACCTGATAAGCACGAAATGCTAACACATGTCTTCCTTCACCTACTTAATCATGCAAAATTTATCCTACTTCACCTACTTAAGTTAGTAATTGCATTTTGAACCTTCTTTTCTTTAGTTCTTTGACTTTTGTCCCCTAATTTTCTCTAATCTTGCATTATTCTAAAGAAATCACCAATTATAGCCAATGCAAATTTAGGGGTGTTACACCAGCAATGGTTCTAAATTATTCTTGATATATAAATAGAGCAAAAGTCTTATAAGCACTCATGAGATATTTGCTGTGATACATCTAGGTGCCGTCTGTGTATTTGGAGAAATAATAAAACGTGCTGGTGTGAACCCAAAGCTTCGACCAAAGCCTCACCTCTATCTTTCCCTTATGCGTGCTTTTGCCAGTCAAGGAGATTACAATATGGTAAAAAATCTGCACAAGCGATTGTGGCCAGATTCATCTGGAGCCATCTCTCTAGCTCTTCAAGAAGAAGCAGATCATCTTCTCATGGAGGCAGCTTTAAATGATGGCCAGGTACTACAAACAACTGTGCTATTGTAGTTGCTTTGTGTTTTTATTTTCTTTAAATGATAAAGCTATTCTTGTTTCCAAATAGCACTACTCTCTGTGATTAGCTGATGTGATTGAGAAATTACTGAACATTACAATGTTTGTGTGTTATCCTTTTGTCAGGTTAATGTGGCTTTGGAAAATCTCACAAATGTTGTACTAAAATGGAAACGGATACCATGGACAAGTCGAGGAGGCATGGTATGTAATTGCAATTTACTTTTCATGACTAAATGAAATGAAGAGCGACTATGCACCCCTGATTTAGGTTTCATATCAAGTAATCTGTTTAACTGGATGCTCTGTATTATGCAATGTTGGAGTCAGCTGAAATGTTATTTCTTACTGCTTGTCAACTGGCTCAGAGCATTACAAGTGTTTGGTGGATACGTTGACTTTTTGGGAAACCAGTGTTAAGAACATCTTTCAGACATTTCTTGATTGAACCTAAATTTCCATAACTTATTTAGTGCTTTGTCAACTTAGCCTAGAATTTCGGATTTTGAAATTATGCAATGTTACATGTGACGTTTTAAGTAATGGCTGTTATTTCTTACAAAAGTTGTTCCCAACCCTCAATTTACCTGTGGAATGTAGGTTGCTATGCGCATAGAGGCCTTGTTGGGATTCACCAATTCCATATTCAGTCCTTATCTGCTTCCTCAGGTACGTGAGTTTATTTATCAGCATTCCATGTTCTTGAAGCATGTATGGATCTCCTATTGACTGATAATGAAAAAAACACAAGATGGATACATGTTGAGACTGGATCCACCACGGGTGATTCTTTTACATGAATGGCTCTTGCCAAGAACACGACCCAATTGAATACCCTTAGTAGCAAATACCCTTAGTAGCAAATATTTGGTTCTTGTTGGACTCTTTAATAAACTCGTTTATGGATGGTAGATGCCAGTATGCGACTGAGAGTTTTCCACCTGTGATAACTTAAGGTCATGTTTGACAATCTACAAGCTACAGATCACCACGTGAACCTCTCTGACAAACTTGAGTTCAACCTCTCTGTTCAGGTATCACCAAGTGAACCAATCGAGAGCATCATGATGCCACTAAAAGCAGCTAAGCCTTTACTTGGTACCCTCCACTTGAAGAAAGTGGTTATGCGCTTCTTTTGGGATCAAGTTGTGCCTATTGTAGATGACTGGGGCAGCTGTGTGGGACTATTGCATCGTGAAGACTGCACCGAGGTACTTTACCGTTCTTCCTTCTCAGTGACTTCAGATTATAACTTTGTTGACTCACCTAGTTAAATTCCACCATTATCAAGTCTCACTTGATGCTTATTTGGATGCATGATGATGATGTTTTAAATATTTTGCAGTTGAATGCCCCCCTGATGACAATGATGAGAAGCCCTCCACCTTGTGTTACAACCACGACGTCTATCGGCCATGTGGTTGATCTAATTTTAGAAAAGATGTATAGAATGGTTGTTGTTGTAAAATATAGTAATTTAAATAGCTCTACTAACAGCTCAGGTTCTAAAACTGTTGGAGTTTTTACAACTGAACAATTGTTTAAACTTGTTGTGCCTGTACAACGGCCATTGGAGCAAGAAAGAACTCTTGGTAGAAGATGGTGTGCGAATTTTGATACATAATTGTATTTGAGAATTTTGATACATAATTGTATTTGTTACTCGACTGAATTCCTGTGCATTATCCTATTCAAGAAGATTCTTCTCATTTTCTTTGATTAAAGAAGTCTCGGATTTCTAATTATTGGGGGGTATAATTCAGCCTTTTTCTATCCAATATTTCCATCACCACCACCACCTACATTTCATCACAAAACCTCATTGTCCTCCACCAACGCCATCATTATACTCGTCATGAACACTACTACCTTATAATAAATTAATATTAATTTATTTATTTAGTAATTGATTGTTGTCTGAATAAGGGAAGGAATTTTGCAAGTGAATGGGTTCGGGTAGTTTGCTTGCAAGGTAATTAGTTCAGTCTTTTTCTTTTACTTGGTGGGTTAGAATCGATTCCAAACAGTCCATATAAGAAGTTAGATCTATTCCTTTGAACTGAAAAAAAAAATATTTGGTTTAATAGGTTATGATCAATTTATAAATCATTAAGTTAAATTATTTAAATTGATTTAATTAAAATAATATTATTTAATTTTTAATTAAAAAAATTAATTGAGTTAATAATTTGTATAACTTAACTAAAATTCATTCAAGTTGGTGACGGGGCTTAACCGGGTTTAACCACCATAATCGCAAGTGTCCTGAAACTTAGTTAGCAAGAATAAGATAACAGATGTTATAAGAAGATAAAAAAAAAAATAGAAACAATTATATTATTAAGTGGCCAGTGACATTTTAACAGCATTTTCACATCCCGAAATGACACTCCAATGAGAAAAAAGAATTTTCTCAGAAATCTAGGTCAAACGATGCAAATAGTGCATCTGTGATTTATCAAGTCTAACCCCCCTGTCACCCACCAAGACATGAAATTCCTCACGGTGGTAGCAGCAAAGTATACTGACAGACACGCTTCCTTGTAATAACCGTGTATCCTACGTCACAATCTTCTACTTGTCCTGACCCTCCTATAAATTCCTTCACTCATAAGTTCTAAGCAACAAAAGAAATCAGAACTCAAAATGGGGAAGCAGAGGTGGTCAGCTTTCGGCCCTTTGAAGAGGGCAGTCAAGAAAATAAACTTTCTACTTAGCTTCAATTTCAGAAAGTGGCGATTGGCTTCAATTCTTAGCATTGCGTCTTCTTCTTCCTCTAGAAGGACAAGGAGGTTGAGCTTTAATGATAGAATTGGATTGCATGGGGCAATTGAAGATGTTGAATCAGATCATCAAAAGTACAAGCCAGTTCGAACATTTGAAAGGGTTAGAAGTTATGGCTCGCTAGATGAAGATATTGATAAGAGGGCTGAGATTGTTATTAATAATTTTCGACAGCAACTGTTAATCGAAAGGCAGGTTTCTTTGCAGCTGAGGTATCACAGAGGGAATAGTTTTGGAAGGGATTACTGAAAAGAATGCCAATATATTAATAAATTTTTGTTGTGAGAAAATGATATTAATTTCTTGTTTCCATTTGTTGGGACGCAGGAGAAAACTTGAATTGTAGTTCTTTCAATGATATGAGATTCAAGTGCTGGTCTTTATAATTATTTTTATTATAATTTATATCCTTAATATTCATCTCAACTCAAAAATTTAATTGATTAGGTAACAATAAACACAATCAACCAAAATCAGAACAAAAAATATGTATAGAACGCCTATCTTCCATCAACTGCAGACATGTTATTTGAGGCACAAGATTTATCAGCTCTAAGATCAATACCTGCGATTTGGAGTTCGTCTGAGGGAATGTATGCAATCTATAGTGTCAAGAAATCTCATCAGAATGCTCATTAAAAGCCTGTAAAACAGCATAAAACTCAAAATATCATAAGACGCAACAAATCTGTTTCTGACACAAGGAACTCGCACACCAAAGTCCATGGCAAGCAATCAAATTCAGAACTTGACACAATTGGACAACGGGGAAGCCCTACTCGACATTGAGGATGTTATCGATGTGAAACCCGGTTCAGGTTCCAAGTCATGGTTGACAACTATTTAAAATGCGATCCTATATGAAGAACAGTGGCAATTGTGATGATAAATCTTACTGCTTTTAGGCTAGCCGAAAATCAAGCTTAACTAAAGAGATTGAATATTGTTGCATTTTCCCCTTGATCTATAGAGTAATCTATTATTATATGAACTCTTCTTGTTGCAGCAATCATTGATTTTTACATGATTGGACTCCAGAGAAGTCAATCTTCAAGTTTCTTTATATATTATGCTTACCTGAGCTGGTTGGTTTATTCTTTATAATCAAAGATACTAGGGTAGCACTTCTACTGAGTCCTACCCTCCTAATAAAGGGAAAGGAAACAATAGAAAGAATGAAATTTCAAGGAGAAAGAAGCTGCTTAGAGTACAACTCAGATGCTTGAAGACTGTTCCAGACGGTAAAGTACCAACTATTCAGCTCATCAATAGTAAATTGCTTGGACAACTGAGGTAAAGAAAGATAGAATGTTACGCCAAACACAAGCGGCGACAAGGACATGGAAAAGAACTTCACTTGAAGCAGTCCTATACTAGGTCTGATGTGGATGTCTGATATCCATTTGACCAATTAATTTCGCACAGGAGTGTTCATCGATGATTCTACCATTTGGGGTTGCTAATTATAGAGTCTGGCCCTGTTATCAATCTGGTTGCTGTTCACATTTTTGTTAGCTAATTTTGTTCTTTTATATTTCTATACTGTTAGACTTGAGTGGTTATAGGTCTGATGCCCAAACAACTTCTGTATGCTTTAGTCTGTTAACAGAAGAAATGGCCGAGACATTCTTTTGGTTACAGGTCTGATGAGACAGATTTTTAACATAGAAAAGAATGTGTACATCAGACTAGGAGTGACACTGAAATGTCTGGCAAAGGGGGGCTTAGTTTTGGTCATCCAATGGATAAAATTGGGAAACTCCCAGTCCAAACAAGAGGAAGGTGAGAATATCATATCTGAGAAATGAGAATTACTCAATCTTGAGGAAATTATGATGGTGAATATAATTGAAACACTGAATATTCAGTCCTAATTCCTACAAGATGTTCTGTTGAGACACAAACAAAAAGAAAATAATAATTTCCAATTGCTTTCACCATGTAACGAGTTGCAAAAAGCCAGTTAAAGCCCTGGAGACCTCCCTTGAGACTGTAGACATCATGGTCAAGCTTGGTTGGACTGGAATTCATCAAAACGGTCGAGCATCTCAAACCTTCATCTTCAAGGGATCTGGCAGGCTCCCTGCAAGATACAAACGAGAACATAAATACAAGAGTTAATAATCTATTGACCTTTAGGGGAGACATTAAGAGCAAACATAAACTTGGTACAATTCACACCTTGTAGGGTAATACTCCTCCTGCTCAACATGAAACTTGAAAGAGAGGGAAAGTGCATGAGCTAAAGGGTAAAGTTTGATGCAACCAGCAAGCTTGAGCAT
>Ga0307515_10001373_pt1 | contig 55080 bp, 52 predicted proteins | sample 17_EM_MG_FD_194513 | JGI IMG/M metagenome (GOLD analysis project Ga0307515, IMG submission 194513) | Populus trichocarpa ectomycorrhiza microbial communities from riparian zone in the Pacific Northwest, United States - 17_EM | ecosystem: Host-associated > Plants > Roots > Unclassified | place...
AAGATCATGGGATAAGATTCGGATGGTATATCGGAGCATGAAGAATGGTTCGAGAGGTGGCAGACGAATTATATAAAGAGAGTGTCGATGGCGTTGGAGGATTTCCTTTTCTTCTCTCTTTACTCGGTCTCTTGTATAGCAAGCAGTAGTACGACTTTGAAAGATATTCTGATTCTTGTTCTCTCGATACGCACTTCGAGTTCAGTTCCGCAACATCCATATCACCTGCGCCCGACCCCGTCCGTTACACCAACCTCGAAAACAACTTCTCGGCCACCAGCATACAATGTCTGACTTGCTTGAGCCTGCTGCAAGTTCTTACAGAAAGTCTGGTGGGTCTCCTCCATGCCAGCTGCAAAGGTGTCTGCTTGGTTTCCCGATTTCAGGCTAGATGGTTGCTTCCAGGCCTTAAACTGCATCGCCAGAGGGTAGTGGTGATTCGCCTAGAATGGAGTCATACGCGTCGAAGGGTGTACCACGTTATTGTACGCGAATTCGCCTAGCGGTAAGTGTTCAACCCAATTGTCCTGTTCATAGTTGCAGACAGCCCAGAGCTACTGCTCTATCGTCTGGTTTAGACGCATTGTCTGCCCGTCCAGATCTGGATGGAAGGCTGTCGAGAGCCGATGGTCAGTACTCAGGTGAGAACATACCCAGGTCCAGAATTGGCTTCTATACTGGGTGCTGTGATCTGTAACTATCTTGTCCAGGACACCCCGGTCGCAACTGACATGTTCAAAGAAAAGCCTGGCCAATTCCGGCGAGTAGATATCATTCCAGCATGGTAAGTAGATTGCCATCTTTGTCAGTCAGTGAACGATAACGACAATCCAGGTTTACCTCGATGCCGTTTCTTCATTCCAGTTAGTGAAGAAGTCCAACATGATGCCTTCAGATGGCCGTGATGGTATCTCCAGGGGCGTGTTGATCCCGTGCCTACCATCCCGGGTTACTTTGATTCGGTGGCATACATCGCAGCCACTGACGTACTAACATACATGCGAGTCTGTTATAGGCCAGTAGAAATCCCCAGATTCCAGCTCAGTACTGTTCAGAGCTCCAAAATGACCCGACTCAGGGTCGTGATGGAATCGACTGATCAGTTTTCCGTCTAGAGAATAACACGCGGGAACATATATTCTTCCCTCATAAGTCAAGGATCCCGCGATGACTTTTCATAGGCTCACCTCTTTGGCGGAATCTGTGCCGTCTGTCATTCATCGTTCAACAACCATTCCGAGACTTTGACAGCTAAATGGTCGGAAGCGTGCGCTGTGAGCATTGCAGGCAACTGATCATTGTATGGCACGACCGAGTCGGTTGCCAAAAGTTGTGGCACAGGCCATTCGTAGCCGATCTCATAGGGGGGCCGTCCGCACAGGGTATCAGCCAAGCTGTAGCTGCCTTCCAGGTGCTTGATGATGAAGTCGTAAGCCCAAAGAGTGGTCGGAAACGTGTCTTGTCGTCTGGCAAGCACTTTAGATGTCTCGAAGTATTTGAGAGTCTTGTGGTCGCACCTAATGACAACCCTGTGATTGGAACCCTCGGGGTACTGTCGCCACTGTTTCAGTGCTTCCAAGATTGCCAATAGCTTCCGATCATAAGTGTCGTAATTCTGTTCTGCTGATGAGCACTTCAGGGAGTAGAAATTCACCAGCCTGGGAACCCCGAAACTGTCGTACTGATTGAGAAAGGCCGCAATCACTAACCCACCAGCGTCCATTTGGCGAATTTTTGACTTCGCCGGATTGAAATGCTGCAGTATCAGTGCCTCGGTGAAGGTCATTGTCAGTCTCTGGAATGCCCAGTCGGATCCCCACGTCCATTCCCTTTGGATTTTCCCAAGGTTTCCGGATTTGTGGAGTTGAGGTTTGCCTTTCGGTGGCTCGCCTGCCTTATCCGCCTTCTTTAGTAGCTCTGTAAGTGGAAGGGTCAGCTTGGCATATTTCCAGATGAACCTTCGGTAAAGGTTCATGAATCCGAGGAGCACCTAGACATCTCCAATTGACTTTGGTCTCAGCCAGTCCTCGATTGTGGAGATCCAGTCCAATTCCATGCCCACTCCATCGGGAGTGATAACAAACCCGAAAAAACTGACTTCCGAAACTCCAAGTTGGCACTTCTCGGCTTTGCAACAGAGTTCAAACTCCTTAAGTCACTGCAGCTCTTGGCGCGCATGCCCTCCATGCTCCTTGTTGTTTGTGGAACTGATGAGAATGTCATCGAGGTAGCGTACTTCAAAGTCATCAATGGATGGCTGTAGGCAATCATTGAAAAAATACTGGAATGTGAGCAGTGCATTTGTTAGAACGAATTGTGTGACGCAGGATTCGAATTGGCCATAACGTGTTCGAAAAGCCGTCTTGTATTCATCGCCTTCCTTGATCAGGATGAGGTTATAGGCACCATGGAAGTCCAGTTTCGTGAATATCTTGGCCTCACGCACACGGTGAAGCATTTCAGAGATTCATGGAAGGGGATACCAATTCTGCATCGTCTCCTTGTAAAGCGCATGATAGCCGACACAAAGTCTTAGCCCTCCATCCTTCTTTTTTGAAAAGACATTGGCGCCACCATCGGCCATGATGACTGCTGAATACGTATGGTGGCGAGGTTTGCCTCGATGTAAGCCTTTTCCATCCTCAACTCGAACTCCGATGTGTTGTAAATCCGCCCATATGGCAAGTTATAGCCAGGCTCCAGGTCAACTGCATGGTCAGTTGACTGATGCGGCGGAAGCGTCTCCACCAGTGCTCTGCTGAAAACCTCAACGAAATCTCTGTATATTGCTGGGATATGTCCTCCATCATCTTCAGGCACCATCTCTGTCATTGTGCTGGCACCATCTGCAATCGTTAGTTCTCGATTTGTACTAGATATGGAGCGGTATGAACGATTATCAAGGAGCCTGGGTTCGAAACGGTTCGCCCATGGAAGACCCAAGCCCGGCCGTCCTGTACTTTCTTGGAGTCTCGGTGAGGCGACAGCGTTTTCAAGAGTATACCCTTGGGTGTCTCTTTCTGGCTGTTGCCACCGCTGCTCTCCGCTTGCCAGTCCACCGCCTGGGGCCTATCTCACTCATCATCAGTGATGCCTTCCACGGTCGCTCCCAGCAGCACTGAACTATCTGCCACTGTTAGGAAGAATGTCCCGACGACCTACTCACTGGCCAGTAGATTGTCAAAGGCAGTTGCAGCAAGTATGTGAATATCTGGGATACTGCAGCCTCATTCAGAGCACGCCTCCTCCTGAGCCGTCAATCCTGGTTCATTCACGGGGCGTTCCTGATGGTGTAACCAGTCAACAGCCAACACTTCCGCTCCCCTTGTGGTTTTCAGAGCCGAAAGTTGACCGCATTGCCAATTGACGTCGGGATTCATCGACTGGAATGAAGGCAATCCCAAACCAAGTTCCACGCCCCCAAGGGCACAATCAGCACCTCCCATTCTTGAACCGGTGATAAGTGCCCCATATACTGAACTGTGATCGTTGTTTTTCGACTCATGCTCTCCCGAGCTATTACATTTCCATTGAGGACTAGTGTCGTGATGTATGCTCGTTCGTCCGCCAGACAAAGGCGGTCTCGAAGTCTTGGTGCCATCAAGATGCTCGTCTGGCCGCAAATGATGGGAGCTCACCCGGATTGCATATCCACACTTCCATACGTTATAACATCCTCGTCAATGAGATGGGATGTGTCCGGTCTGGATGTGCTGCATATGTACTGACTTGACATGTGAGCATTTGGGCTCTCTAACACCACCCTTGACTTCAAAGCAATCCGATCTGGTTATATACTGTCCATCGTCGCCACCAAGTCTACATCGCCAACCTCTCCCGGCGGGCCAGTCGGCAAGAGATGCCTTGCAGTGCTTTCAGTGTTGATTGTCGAAGGACTTCTGTCGTTTGATTTAGTTTCCTCCGTCTCTGTTTGGAGCTAGTGTCAGGTGCTGCAGCAGTAAGTTACCTTATCATGCGTATCTAAGGCAGAAGCTCGCCTTGTGGTTCGAAGATCTGCATTGTAAGCATTTGCCGGTACAATGTCACCATTCAAAGATTTCCGTTGAGACCCATGGTGCTGGTGGTATGCCTGACGATCATCCTAGACCACCTGATTTGGCATGATTGTTTGATTCCGATTGGATGGATTTGCTGCCGCCAGTGGTGTAGGCTGGCTCACCGATGGATAGCCCGTAGCCTCATTTGCCTCCTTTGGAAGACAAGTCCGTAGGCAGTTTCTGCTGTAGTTGTTGCTGCTGCTGTGGCATCTTGATTTTGACATCTGGAACTTCCGAGACCACGGCCGTATTGAAGAACTCAACCAAGGTGTCAAATATCCCGCAGCCGGGGATCATCAGTCCAGCTATGTTCTTGGGAGAGTTGCGGATGCCTGCCTAGGCAATATCGTAGAGGACTTCTTCATGCTTCTGTAGATTCCACCCAGCCTGTCTCTAATTGGCTTTCACACAATTCACATAGGCTCTGACCGATTACTGTGGAAGTTGTATGTATTCCTGCATCACCGTATTCACCGCCATGCGACATCGATCCTTATCACTATAAACCTTGGCTATCTTCAGTGAAAAGAGGTCGAGGTCCTGGAGGCATGCGCCAGATTCAGCAGATAAGTCGTCCGCCCATTCTGGAGGGTCTGTCATCGCCGTCTGTTCCAGTGCTGGGTTCTGGTGATGGTCCCAGGCCTCCAGAAGAGAGAGTGTGTATTTGACATGATTGGGTCCACCGCGTGGGAATAGGTTATCATGGGAGTTAGAATTCAAGCGTAACGCATCCGGATAGTGGTCCAGCACTTTCGCACTGACGCAGTGCCGTACAAGGTCTATCATCTTGTGGATTTCTGGGCTTGGGCCTGCGATGATGGGTTTGGCGGGTGTGGCGGGTTTGGCAGCCCACTAATCCCGTTCGGCAGCCATTGATTCCCATTCGGCCACCATCCTCTCCTGTTCAACACTCTACTCGGTTTTCCACTGGGCTTGATTCCTGAGCGGCATTTCCAGCATCAACCGGTTTTGGGTCGCCACATCTAAACGATCTTGTTCGGCAATTTGGGAACGGAGATAACCAATATCATTGTCGATCGGGCTATCTGTGTCTCTTTAACCTCTGAGGTCATCATCGAGGTCATTATCGAGGTCAATACTATCATCACTCTCAGCCTCAAGTAAGACGGTTGGAGTAGTGCGTTTGGCTGTCGATGCTACTGCCCGAAGAGTGTCATCACTCTCATGGAAGTCAGAGATGCGAAATTGAGCCCTGGTTGACCTCATTGGAGGCATGTTTTGTACTAAAACTCGTTGATTTGTGGCGACTTGTTACAATGGGTGAATCACTTGATCCCGTGAGCGAAACATATCGAATTGATTAACAGAGATAATAGCGTAATGCCGTATATCCAAATATGGCCGCATATGAGACTATGGAAAGAAATGCTCCCACATGTGGATGTGGTAATATAATTGAGTACTTGATAGGTAAGATTATCGCTGGCGATGATGGAGAGATCGCATGTCTATATAAGGTTGCGATCACCCGGCCCTGGTCATGTCTCGTGCCATTGGCGAGAACCTGATCCTGAAAGCCATTCCAAAATGACAGCAAAGACGATTGTGAGGGAGACGTTGAATCTGAATCTTAGCGAGACAATGGCCTGAAGGATCCACAATGCCCAGAGTAGCGGGATGTGAGTGCCTTACCAAACATTGCCAGATTGATTCGGCCAACACTGAAGTCAATGCGACAGGCTGAAAAGGTGTTGGTGATGGTCACTACATTAGAAACAAGGAGGAATGAGGGAAATATGAAAAAGTAGAATCAAATGCGTTAATATGTTTCACCTGCATCGTTATGTAGCTTGACTGAGAGTTCCATTCAGAGATATATTTTGGGAGAATGGTAAGCAGTTGCTTGTAAATATCGGTTCATAAACAGATGTATAGCAAGCACAATGACTCTTTAGCAAGATATATTAATTTTGATGGTATGAGAGCAAACAGTGCAAAAATATTCCTTGGCTTGGCTTTGCCACAGCGCCGAATATCAGTCTGGCAGAAAGACAACTAATCAGTTGAAATCATTATGAAAACAATTATAGATGGCAGCAGATATTGAATAGGCAATACATTAAGATGAGTGTCAATGGAGTGTCAACGATTTTGTGTCTTGTAAGTATGGTAATTGAATTATGATTTGGTCACTGTCAGGCATAACCGATGTATTGGCAGCTTTCATAGGCCAAACCGAAAGTAATACAGTCACAGCCCCATTCTGAGATTGAGCGTCAACATAGCGTCAATGGAGTGTCAACAATTGTTGGTCTTGTAAGTATGGTAATTGAATCATGATATGGTCACTAGTAGGCACAACTGACGTATTTGCAGCTTTATAGGCAAAAGAGACCTCAACACGGTCACTGCCTCATTGTGAGAATGATCGTCGACAGAGGATCACTCATTTTTGGTCTCGTCAGTACGGTAATTGAATAGTGATTTGGTCGCTGATAGGCACAACCGACATATTGGCAGCTGTTATAAGCAAAAGAGATAGCAACACGGTCACTGTCCCATTCTGAGAATGAGCATCAATGGAGTGTGAAATATTTTTAGCTTTGCATCGTCTGTAATCTAAGTTCGGATTGGTTGCAGACATCCACTGATGAGATATTGGCTGCCTTTGGGGGCAAAAACAGCAGCGACACGATCCCTGCCACATCCTGAAAATGAGCGTCGACAGAACGTCAACAATGTTTGGTCTTGCATATGTGGTAATCAATGCATCGCGCGGATATTCGAGCACATAACAGAACTATTGACCGCCTTGATAGGCAAATATACAATATATCAAAAGAAAATCACGGATTCCAAAATAATCGACTTTGCAACATGCGAAACACGCAAAAACAAATTACAGGCACTTCTATACGCGATTTTGATAAGTCACCATCATCACACTGCAGCATCAAGAGCCTTATATGAATCTATATACGGACCGGCTGGGCGAACTGCCGACAACCCGCTCAATTCAGACAGGTTTCAAGATTTCCATTGAACCGTACCCCAGTCGAAGGTTGCGGTGAATCGGCTACCTGGACTCCCAATTTGGCCACGCTTCATTTTGGACCGAGACACAGACCCGAAGTGACGGTCCGGAACGGTTGCTAACGCTAGTTACCAAATATTTCAAAATTGATTTAGCGATAGTAATGGTGAAAATGTACAAGTGGTAATTAAGTAAATCATATTGATACACTAGTATGGTAGATTTAAGCAGATTGGAAGATACACTTGAGGGTAATAATTGAGGTTATTTGTTCACAATATTGGAGGCTGCAAGTATTCACACATCAATGCTGTACTCTTGTAAACATGCAAATCTGCTCAGAAGGTAGTAATTGTTTGACTTTAGAGATGAGCTTAAAGGCAGCAATCTGGAATACATAGAAATGTACTGAAAGTGCGTAATTAAGTGAAATTGTTGGTAAATATAGACTAAGCAGAGCTTGATGTAGTTGAATTCAAAGTATTTGATCTAGAGAGATATGTAATCCAAGTTGACACTGTATCTCTCAGTGAACTGGCAACAATGTGACTGGAACCCAAGTCAACTTTGGATGTATAATTCTGGACAAATCAACATGTCAACTGCAAGAAACACATAATAAGTCATATGGTCCAACAAATAAACTAATCAATAATACTGCAAATACAGCTAAATTGGCTTGGAGTATATGACAGCTAATATTTGGTGGATGCTGGTTACAGTGTTAAGTAATGATTATTGTATAAACTGATAAAGAGTGATAACATAACTTTTTATTTTAGTAAATAGTGGAGCTGTAGATGAGACAGTGAGGGATGGCAAATGTATATCAGATGAGATTGGGAAAATCATTATGAAAAACAGGAATTTAGAGCATTTAGTTATTTACAGTCAGTGGATAATGCAATTGTGGAATGTACAACTTGCCTAGTGGATATGAACTCCAACATCAGCAATTCTAAATTCAATCAGGCTGGTGATACTTCTCATTTCCCACATCCCTTTATATTCTCCCCAATCCTTTCCATTGATATTCCCATCTCATACATTCTATTTAACAATCATACCAACATCGAACTATACAACCTTACACCATTTCTCTCTATCGCTTAGTGTCAACACATATGGTAATACAGTATACAGCATCCATTGGAGATCAATTAGCTTGGACTCACCACAGGTCTCACTACACTGTTACAATTCAAAGTTCACCACTGATTGTTGTTTCAGATCTCAACATGACTATCTAACAATTCACTCCCTCCTGACAGCTCACCAGAAGCCAAACTATTAATTACAAACTAATTCCGATTCTTTGATCGATATTCCTTTCTCAATTGAGACTCAACGACAATGTGGTGACTACTCTGATTGATTTCTTTATGTATGACTATATCGACATACTGACACTCCAGATTTACTACTGCCAGTTCATATTCCTCCCAATTGACTACCTTCCACCAGTGACATCCAGATTGACAACCTCCAACTGCATAATCAGCTATTCCACCACCATAAGATTGAACACCTCCTACTACCCATTTTCAGATTGACTACTGCAAAGTCACCCAGATCCAGTTCAATGACCTCTAGATCAAACCATAACAGATCAAATGCCTGTGAATTACCTTGGTCCAGATTGACCCCCTTTGAAATGTCAATTTCAAGAATGACTTTGTCCGGAAAAATCACAACCATTATGACCATGTCCAGAACACCCTCGTTCCGAACATCCACCTGGCAGAATAAAACCTTCAGAGTAACCCTGTTCTAAACAACCTTCCCAGACCAACAATCTCCACACTTACCACTGCTCCAATTGTCACCTTCATATCCACCTGTTCCAGAACACCCATCAACAAAGTCAATTATTTGCAATCTACCACCATTATATCCACCACTATCTGATTGACCATTTCAAGATTTATCACCTTCAGATCCACCTCATCACAATCCACCATCTCCAGATCTGTCACCTTCAACAGTACAGTTATTCAATGGTTAAATTAACTCTCATCAGATTCCCATATTTCAGCTCTTGCCCAGTAATGGAATCTCTACTTCAGTTACATAGTACTTGTATCCAATCACCTCAATATTGAATTCAATCTGCTAGGAATTCCCCATATACACCTCCTCTTCAGCTGGATCACTACCTCCCATTATGTCTCTATATTCAGCAAACCTTCACCTCAATGTGAATCTCTAAATCTACCACATTATCAACTTATTGTACATTTCGAAGTTCACTCAATTACCCCCTCCAGTATGCCACCAATCGTATTCACTAATCAATATCCAGTATATCTCTGAGTCTACATCTATATTACTAGCAAGTCTATATATAAGTTCACATATTCAGAGTCTTCAAATGCATGTCTACAGTTAATTGATCACAATATGCGAGTGAATCTCTAAGTCTACTGAATGATAATTTGTAGGTATATCTTCAAATTAGCTCAGATATGAATATCAGGCATATTTCTGAGTTGGGTTAATAATTCTCTGCAGAAGAATAACTACTTGCTCCCAAGTACAATCTGTAGCCAGTTAATATAGATTGATGGATATATTGATACATACATACACAGTTATATAGGTGAATTGATTCATAGATACTAATTCAGACTGTGTACCTGAGTTTCAAAATCTGTTACTCTTAAGTACACACTGCAATAACTTCACATATTATTGCTGTTCTGTATTGATATATCATTTTCCCCAGACTACTGAACAGTAATTTGATATGTTTTCTAACTTTTTGCCTACACCTTCTAGTTCTGTCCAAGCTGCTACCACTGCTTCAAGAGTCTAGCTGATTTGCTGGTAGAACTGACTCCTTCTCTGAGATAATACACTATGGATGTATTCAGTTTCCAGATTGGTCAATTGTAGTATTATGTTGTGACAGCACTAATACACTTCCAGATAGTTCTGATACAAAACATATAATGCACAATAAATGATCAATTTTGTTAAATCGAAACTTGGGAATGAAACTACTTCTGATCCCATACCAATACCAAACAAGTAATCACAGGTGCTGTTTGGTTACTAATGTATATTATACTTTAATAATCTTATCAAATACAGACTTATTGGATATCTGAGTAACATTGATAAAGCTATATTATATTACTATCTATGGATATATAATCATGCATACTGTTTTAGTATTTGCCATTTACTATAAATAGTATACATTAATTTCAAAGTAGTAAAATGTACTAACATTAACAAGTACTTAGATAGTAATAATAAAATTCTACACTTATACAAGTTTATTAACCATAGAATTCAGTTTGTCATAACAAATAATAAGTCAAGGAAAAATATCAATTAATCTTTTTATTTACACTAACATATTCAAGAACTAGAATTTGGTCCAATACTACCAATATATAAATATTTTACACAAATAACTTTCAAGCATAACTTGTTAATATTTATTTCATTCTAGTCTACATCTAAAGCTATACTGTAATGTGGTAAAACATTACAGTTGATAAATTAGTTTGAATACTAATTGAAACTGTAATTAGTCATACAACATTGCATTTAACATAGCTTAATATTTCTTCAAGATCAAACTATCAAACAATACTGTTATGAGCGAAATTGTTATAAAAGTATGGCAAGTCATTTGAAGTAACAGCATTATATGTTTGCTTCTAGTAAGCAGGTTATTTCTACATTTCAAGAATTATAAGAAATCAAAAAATCAAATGTTACTATATAACTCTGGTAGTTGGAGCTATTAGAGTATAATGTTCTTTCATAATTGCAACAATAATAGGACTTTCTTTTGATGTATATGTTCATTAGACACTGAATACTTCAGTCTAACTGGATAACATTTTCTGTTTACTTATCTAGGAATCAGGGCAAAACAATCGGAGTATTCCTGATAATGAGTAATATTTTACTACTGTCAACAAATTCATTGTAACCAGTTCAGAGGCTAACTGATAGTACAAGTCCTTTCAACAATAGTGTAATGGGGGAGGTCAGGTGTAGGTGATATTGAACACAACAATGTAACATCGGAGACAAGAACAATGGCGCTCAAAACTTGTATCGAGGAATCAAACATGACAAGAATTGAAGCTGTTCAATGTCCTTTCTTTGCATTGCTATACCAGAGAACAAGTCAAGAGAGAAGAAATGGAAATCCTCGAACACCAAACAACCTCTATTCATATAGAGTTTACAACCCACCGTTAAATCATGATTCATGCTTCGATGTACGATCTGAATCCTCACTCATGGTCATACACACCATTACCATAACCCATGTCTATTCAACCATGCCATATCATTCAATGTTGCAACACCTCAAACCACTTCCATGTCATCCTAAATGATCCTGCAACCACTACATGGCATTCTCACATGACCTCCGCACCAATCAACATCACCACTCTTCGGGTGCACCTAGTCCTTCCCGTGTCCGCTCTGAATAACAACATCCCTTCCTTCATACTATCACTCACAATCCTGAGCTGTGACAGTATCCCCCCATCAGCTTTGAGGTCCTCCAAGAACATTCTCCAATGGTCCTGGCTTCCCTGGAGAGGATTGGTGTAACTGGTCCACTACCCGCAGAGCTTCCACAAACTGTCCTTGGTCCCATGTCAAGGAGACCTAGCCTGTCCGTCGAATGAGATACTGTAATTGGCTTCGATACATATGACTATCCTCAACACTCGAAACCTGTTACTCCTCCTCTCCTTCAACCTCAACTATAGGGGGAGGATCTGCCTGTTGGCCAACCAAGGGATCATCCACCACAAGATCTAACAATGACACTGGTTGGACTCGGTGTATTGGTATCGACACTGGAAGGCTCAAGTCATAAGCGTAATATTATATCTGGTGATCCACTGTATATGGTCCCAATCATTTCGAGTCTGATTTACATATCAGTCTTGTAGTCCGAACATGACAAGCCTCCAACCGAAACCGAGATCCTTCCTGAATATTCTGTGCAGGCATTCCTGAATGATTCACATTCTCTTCCTGTATTGTTTGACTTTGCCTGATTCCTACCCGCAAATGCGCAAGAACTTTTTCCATCCTTGACTGGACTTCTTCTGCATCAATTGGTTGTTGATACTGACTTGCCTCCCAGGCTTCCGACAATATCATGAGTGGATCGGGCCTCTGGACTGCATCCAATGGAGTACACATCATTGTTTCCGAGACACCAGTATTAGCAGCGAATTTCGACATCAGTAACCGTTGTACCCAATCATCATCATGATGATTTATGATCACACACGAATATTGTTTGAAGCTCACCTTCATCCATTCTGTTTGTCAATCATTCTGAAGATAAGAAGCTGTGCATATCCTCTGCTTAACCCCTAAACAGTCACACCGCTATCCCCAAAACATAGAGGCCAACTGGGTTCAAAGATCCAAAACAATGGTAGCTGGGAGTGCGTGGAGATGAACCACCTCCCCTCAGAACAACTGAGCCAATCTGATAGCATCTATCATGGTATAACAGAGAATGAAATGTCGAATTTTCGAGAGACTATCGACCACAACCCAAACAGCATCAATCCCTGCACACTCGGGTAGCCCAACTACCAAGTCAAACAAACTATCTCCCCATGGTCTTTCTGGTACTGATAATGGTCAAAGAACCCTAAATATGGATTGTCATGTGCTCCAGAACCTCTGGCAGACATGATATTTGCATACATACTGGTTGACCTGGTACTGAATATGCTTCCAGTAATAACGTCAATCGAAGTGGTGGAATGCTATTGCTTATCCAGAATGCCCTGCTAATGCTGTATCGTAATATTCATGTATGATGCATAATCACATATCCTCGCTCTCTGGTACAGATATCTTCCCAGAGATCATGTCTTTCCTTCCTCCTGCATGCACCCAGTCACTGTAATTTTATTTAGCCCACTATTTGATTGAATCGCCTTCAATAGTTTTTCTGGCACTCAGGAAGTCATATCAGCTCCTGCAAAAAGGTTGGAAATGCAATCATAGCGCAGTAGGGCCAAACCATCCACCAACACACGCAACTGTTCCCGTAGGTTTTGAAGCTTTAAGACCACATTAGCAACAACCACTGTTTGCATCAGGAACAGCGGGGTGTTCCTGATGGCTTTGATGGCTCTGACGTAACCTCATACCCTCTGATGAAGAATTACATGCTTCACATGGCATACTTACCTCCTTGACTTTCTGTCATGAATGTGGTGAGATATACACACCATTCAAACAACAGGTGTGTCACACTCTTCGCAGTGGCTCCAGTTACGATGTAGCCATTTGCACAATGCCTGGCGATATTTATACCTTTCTACAGCAGAGTGCCACATTTCACCTCTCCACTATTGCTATATATCAGATGCCGCACACTCCCCATATATGTTTAGCTTTGAGATGTTGTCATTTATTACGATACAGTCTTCGCTTCAAATACATTGCTTCCTGTTGCTTTGCTTTGCAAGTAATGTATTTTACCGGTCTAAAATATACTATGCGCTCTTCCCACTCTGTCGTATGATGCCCTCAGTCCTCCAAATTCTGCGTTAATCTATCATCATCTTCCAAAGCTTCTTCTGCCACATCTGCACCCACATAATCGCCATCGTCGCACTCAGACCCATGGGCATCACTGGTTCCTTGGTCAAACCTCTCGAGTTTAGTTGCAGCCCGTCGTTGCCAGCTGGCGGTGCGGATAGCATCACATTTCTCGCTATCGTGACCATCATCTTTGTAAGCGTCGCTGCTGCTGGCAGCCCGTTATGCGGGTCATCATCGGGGCAACTGTTTTCTATCGGGATGTTTTGATCAGTGCGTCCGATCCCAGGCTGCAAGGCCGTATATCCGTATATGGCCACGTTTGAGAGTATATATGAAGATACCATTGCATATGTGGATGTGGTAATATAATAGAGTGGTTGAGGGGTGAAATTATCCCTGGCGATCTCAGAGAGATTGCGAGTCGTAAATATCAGGTTGCAGTTACCTGGCCCTGGACACGTCTCTTGCCATTGCCGAGAACCTCATCATGACTGTGATTACATCATCCCCCCCCTTTAGGAGCAGCCCCCTGGGCTGCCGCATATGTCTATATAACAAGAGAAACCCCACAAAGAGAGACACAACCAATGAGTGCGCCTCCGCAAGACATAATAAGTCCCACAACCGATCAGTAACTCATGAGCAGCCTCACGGCGGATGTGGTGCACTGGGAAACTCTAACTCCCGTGGTAGGTGCTAAAAACCCGTGCCGACACCATTCATACCGGCCCGGGATGCCTAAGCAAGTAAGATATGGAAAACCACCGTACAAAACGTACAATCATCGTCGAGGCTTGTCCGGATGCTCTAGGTGAAACTCCTTGACAAATTCTTGCGTATACCCGAGATCGACCGCTGGTTTCCGCCTAGTCCATACGTCATTGTGACCCGCCCACTGAACAAGATAACGGAATTTCCGGTAGCGTCGCTTACAGTCGAGGATCTGATCGACTTCCCATTCGTCAGAGTCCTCGACGATCTTCCGCTGTGGTCCGGATGGCGGATCACCTGAGGTCAGAGATGTATAGCGGTCCAGCAATGGGATGTGGAAAACTGTATGCTTCCAGATCGTATACGAGAAGTCTAATTTGTAACCATCATTATTAATGACCTTACTTAGCGTGTACGGTCTGGTCCGTTTCCGATCCAACTTCACCAACAGTCTCGTCGTCCGGAAGTGCTGCTTTGGACGCCAGATCTTTTCTCCAACCCTGAAAAGAACCTCTTTGCCGCCAGCGTATTTCGTCTGACTGGCTTGAGCCTCCTGCAAGGTCTTACGGAGTGTTTGGTGAGACTCCTCCAAGCCAACTGCGAAAGTGTCTGCTTGGATTTCCGAATTCAGGCTAGATGGTTGCTTCGGGGCCTTAAACTGCATTACCAGATGGTAGTCGTAATTCGCCCAGAACAGATTCATCCTTGTAGACGCATGTACCGCGTAATTGTAAGTGAATTCGGCTAGCGGGTAGAGTTCATCCCAATTGTCCTCCTCGTAGTTGCAGAAAGCCCGGAGATACTGCTCTAACATCTGATTATGATGCTCTGTCTGCCCATCTGTCTGTTCATGGATGGCTGTCGAGAGCCAATGGTCAGTACTCAAGGGAGAACATACCCGGGTCCAGAATCGGCTTATCAACTGGGTGCAACCAATTATGACTATGTTGTCTGGGACGCCGCGCTTGCAAATGATGTGTTCAAAGAAGAGCTGGGCCAACTCCAGCGAGTCAATATCATTCCAGCACAGTAAGTTGATTGCGATCTTTGACAGTTGGTCCACAATGACGCGAATCCTAGTGCAGCCCGATGCCATGGACTATGGCAAGTCAGTGATGAAGTCCATCGTGAAGCCTTCCCATGGTCGTGATGGTGTCTCCAAGGACATGTTGATCCCGGGCCTGGCGTGCCAAGGTGCGTTGATTCGGAGGCATACTTTGCAGCCGCTGACATACTTAACTACGTGTGAGTGCATTGCTGGCCAATAGAAATCCCTGGATACCAGCTCAGTAGTCGTAAGAGCTTCAAGAGGACCGGACTCAGGGATGTCATGGAATAGACTTATGACTTGTCCGCGTAGAGAATCAACCACAAGAACATATATGCTCCCCACGTAAGTCAATGCTCCGACGACAACTTCCCATTGAATCTCCTTCACCGCTGTATATGTGCCGTCTGCAGCTGGTTGGTCGACTGGCTTTGCCGAAATGTCAACAGCCCAGGAGTCAGACGCCTGCGCCGCGACAATTGCTCGCATGAGGTCATCATATGGTTCCACTGGGGCAGTTGCCAGTAGCCAGGCCACAGGCCTTTCGTAACCGATCTCGTAGTCGGGTTGTCAAGACGGGCCATCGGCATGGTTGTCGGTGCCATCCAGGTGTTCGATGATGATGTCTCAAGCCGAAAGAATATCCAACCACCTGGCTTGTCTTCTGGAGAGTACTTTGGATGTCTGGAACTATTCGAGAATCTTTTGGTCGCACCAAATTGAGACCCTGTAACTGGTGCCCTCGAGGTAAATCCCCCACTGTTTTAGTGTTTGCACAAAGGCCAATACTTCCCGATCATAAGTGTCGTAATTCTGTTCGGCTGCTGCGCGCTTCCGGGTGTAGCAATTCACTGGCCTGAGAACCCTCGAAACATCGTACTGATTGACAATGCCTGGAATCGCGAATCCACTCTCATCTGTTTGGAGAACGATCGGCTTGGCCGGATCGTGATGCTGGAGGATCGGTGCCTCAGTGAAGGTCACTTTCAGTTTCCAGAACGCCATCTCGGCTTCCCTATTCAATTCCCATCTGGCCGAGCCTTTGAATTTCTTCCCACTAGATGTCTCTGATGTCTGTAGTAATACCTCCAGTGGCAGGGTCAGATTGGCATTTTGCCGGATGAATCTTTGTTTGAAGTTCGTGAATCTGAGACGCACCTCGACGTCTCGAACTGAGTTTGGTGTCGGCCAATCCATGATTGTGGAGATCCAATCCAGTTCCATGCCGACTCATTCCGGAGGGATACCAAACCGCAGGGAGCCAACTTCCAAAACCCCACATTGACACTTCTCGGCTTTGCAACAGAGGCCGAATGCCCTGAGTCACTGCAGAACTTAGCACAGATGCTGCTTGTGCTCCTTCTCGTTTGTCGAATATATGAGTATGTCTTTGAGGCAGCATACCGTGAAGTCGTCAATGTATGGCCGTAGTTAATCATTGGTGAAAGACTGGAACGTAGCCTGTGCATTTGTTAGACCAAATGGCATGACCCGGTGTTTGAATCTGCCATAACGCATTCGAAATGCCGTCTTCTATTCGTCGATTTTCTTGATCCGGATGAGGTTATAGGCACCGCGGAGGTCCAGTTTCCGGATTGTCCTTGCCTCGCGTACGAGGTAAAGCAACTCTGAGATTAATGGAACGGGATACCTATTGCATGATAGGTCTCTGCCATCTTATGGCCGGAGATGAGTCTCGTATGACCGGAGATTACTGTCGGCCTGAAGGGTCTATACATAGTTGCGTACGCACGCATTTACACTTGTACTCTCATATATATATGGCCTTGTGGCTCTCTTAGATAATATACAATCAAGCTTCTCTAGCATCACTATTTCAACAATACCGATTCTTCACCGTCACCAGATTGAGCGCGCCGTAATCAACACAAAGTCTTAACCCTGCATCCTTGATTTTTGCAAAGAGGATTGGCGCTGCCGCCTGCGATGATGATCGCTGAATAAACCCGTTGGCTAGGTTTGCCTCGATGAAATCCTTCAAAGTCCTTTATTCAAACTCCGATAGATTGTAGATCCGCCCATTTGGCAAATTATAGCCGGGCTCCAAGCCAATTGCATGGTCGGTTGACCGATGTGGCCGGAGTGTCTCCGCCCTATTTCTGCTGGAAACCTCCACCAATGTTCCGTATGTGGCCGGGATATGTCCTCCATCATCTGTAGGCACCATCTTCGTCGTGGTGCCCGCTCCATCTGCAGACGCTAGTTCTCAATTCAGAATAGAGATGGAAGGGTAAGTGGGAATATCAAGGAGCCCGGATATCAAATGGTTCCCCACTATAAGGCTATGCCCGGCCACCCAGTACTCCATTCGTGTCTCGGCATGCCGGTAGCAGTCATTGAGGGTTCTCTCCTGGACGCTGTTCTGCCCCGCCTACCGCCGCTGATCCCTGCTCGCACGTCCAGTGCATGTGGCCTATCTCACTGACTATTAGTCATCCCTGCCACGGTCGCTCCCAGCAGCCCGGGACAATCCCTGATTCTGAAGAAGAATGTCCCAATGTCCTGCTCACTCGCCAGTAGATCGTTAAAGGTCGTTGCTCCAAGTATTTGAATATCTGGGATACTGCTGCCTCATTCAGAAAACACCTCCTCCTGAGCCGCAGATCCTGGTACATTCCCGGGGCATTCCTGATGGTCTACTCGGTTCATTGCCACCACTGCCGCTCCATCTGGGGTACACAGAGCCAAAAGTTGGCCTTGTTGCCAATCGACATCATGATTCCTGGACAGGAACCAACTCAAACGCAAAACCATGTCGTAAGCCCTCATGGGAACAACTAGCACATCCGACGCTCGAACTGGTGATAAGAGTTTGATATACTGACCCGAGAATGCCATTCTTCGACCTTCACTTGGGTGAGCCATTACCGGGGCATTGAGGCCTAGGGTCGTGAGGTTTGCTGGTTTGTCTGCTAGACCAAGCTGTTTTCGCAGTCTCTGTGCTATAAGGATGGGTGTCGTCCCGCAAACGATGAGACCTCGCATGCGTTGCATTTCCAAACTTCAAACTCTTATAAAAACCTTCTAAATTATGTGGAACGTGTCTGGTCTGAACGTGCCGCATATATACTGACTTGACATGTGAGCTTATAGGCTCACCAACAACACCATTGACTTCAAAGCGATCCGATCCAGTTGTATGCTGTCCATTGTCGCCATCAAAGTCTGCATTGCCAATCTCTCTAACCCCAAGTCCACCTTGTTGAACCTCTCCCATCAGGCCAGATGCCTAGGGAGGCCAATGAGTTTTCTGGTTGCTGATTGTCGAAGCACTTCTGTCGTTTGATTTGGTGTCCTCCGTCCCTGTTTGGGGCTAGTGTCTGGTCCTGCTGTCGCGGTGGGTTACCTCCTAGCGAGTATATAGGGCAGAAGCTCGCCTTGTTGTCCAGGGATCCGCATTGTAAACATTTGCCAGTAGAAAGCCGTCCTTCGAAGATTTCGGTTGAGACCAATGGGGCTGGCGGTAAGCCTGATGATTGTCCTCCGCCGCCTGATTCGCCGTGTTCATTTGATCCGGATAGGCCGGATCTGCTGCTGCTGGAGGTGTTGGCAGGTTCAGAAATGGATGGCCCGTAGCCACATTTGCCGCCTTTGGAACACGAGTCTGTAGGCTGTTGCTGTTGCTGTGGTTCCTGCTGCTATTGCTGCTGCTGTACCTTCATGTTGTCGACATCTGTAACTTCCGAAGCCACGGCCGTATCAAAGAATTCATCCAAGGTGTCAAATCTGCCACAGCCAGGCATCATCGGTCCAACTTTGTTTTGGACAGAGTCCTGGCGGCGTGCCCAGGCAATATCGTAGAGGAATTCTTCATGCTTCGGTAGATTCCACCCAGCATCTCTCCAATTGGCTTTCATACGGTTCGCATAGGCTCTGACCGATCCTTGTGGACACTGTACGTATTCCGGCATCAGCATCATCAGCGCCATGCGACGTCGATCCTTATCCCCATCACCTTTGGCTATCTCCTGTGAAAAGAGGTTGAAGCCCTGTAGGCATGGGCCGGATTCCGCAGATATGTCGCACGCCCATTCGGATGGGTCTCACATCGCCGTCTGTCTGTAAGCCGGGTGTTGGAGATTTCTCCGGATGTCCGGCGAAGAGATCGCGTATTTGACACAATCGGGTCCACCGTGTGGTAACAGGTGGCTGTGGGAGTTGAAATTTGAGTGTAACACATCCAGAAATCTGTCCTGCACTTCGGCAAGGCCGCAGTACTATACAGGGTCAACCAACTTGTAGACATTCGGACTTTGGACTGTGATGTTTCGTTCAGTGCGTTCGGCGCAGTCGGTAGCCCATTGATCCCGTTTCGCAGCCATACGTTGCTGTTCGGCCGCCATCCATTCCCATTTGAGTCTTTGTTCGGCTTTCCACTGGGCGTGGTTTTACAACAGTATTCCCAGCATGAACTGGTTTTGAATCGCCACGTCCAGACTGTCCTCGTAAGTATGTTAGGATTGACGATCACCATTATTGTTGTCAATTGGGCGGTCTTTGTCTCATTGACCTCCGAGGTCATCGTCAAGGTCATTTTCAACATCAATCTCGGCCTCAGGTAAGACCGTTGGTGTAGTGCATTCAGCTGTCGATGCCGCTGCCTGCAGAGTGCCATCACTCTCATGGATCTCAGTGACGCGCAATTGACTTCTGGTAGACTGCTTTGGAGGGATGATTTTTGATAAAATGGGTGATTTTGTGGCGACACGTCGAAAGGTGTAAATCGTGAGATTACGGGAGCGACACGTATCAAATTGATTAAGAGCAACAATTGGGCCAGGCCGTAAATCTGAATATGGCCACGTATGACAGTATATGGGAAAATACGGTTGCACACGTGGATGTGTTGAAGTAATAGAGTAGTTGATAGGTGAGATTATCGTTGGTGATCTCAGAGAGATCGCAAGTCGTCTATATAAGGTTGTGGTTACCCGGCCCTGGACACGTCTCATGCCATTGCCGAGAACCTAATCATGACTGCCATTACATACCCTCCTCAACCGCCACTTCGGAGGTCAAATTGTCAAGCAGAATACCATTTTTGACATGCGCCGCTTCCATGCTGATGACACCCGCAGGTGTTGGGTTCTCCACCTGTTGCATCCGATGCTTGACTGTAGCAAGAGTGTTTTGAAACACCCTCTGTTGGTAACTCTACAGTAGTGTGTTCCAGGTATTCATCAAGAATGTATACGCGTCTGCAACGTCAGGTGAGTTTAACAACTTGCGACCCATTGCAGGCCAGCTGGATGTGTTGTTACCACCGTCATTCTTGTGGTTGATGTAGTACATGAGATGAGGTCTGCCCACGTTCAGCTATGATTTGGAAGCTTTCGGATGAACATGTTTGTTCTGTTGCCACTCCTGGAATGCATTGCACAACACATTGCAGGTAAAGATGATCAGTCGGGAGGGTATATGACAGTAATTGTCGTCAATCATTAAATTATGCAATCCATCAGCATGCTTACCGCAGTGATTCGCCCAATGATATAATTTACTGTAGATAAACCCGGGATTGCATCCACCAGGCAGTAGAGTGGATGCTGGCCATTCGTTAGCAGCTTTCGACTCACTCTTCGATGGATTTGGACCGCGTACACCACCTTCCACACGCTCTGCAACAGGAACAGATTCCTATTCTCTGCCAGAAGGGAATAAATGAATTCCAAACACTCTGCGTCAGATTCAAAGAAGTGGAAATCATAAAGCTCTGCGATGAAGTCCCTTGCTGATTGAATAAAATGGAATTCGACCATATCGACTTGTGCTCGAACCTAGTACTGGATTAAGCCTGTAATACCCAATGTGGCTCATTGGTTTAGCATACCTCTTTCCATGTCTTCTCTGTGCGTGCTTCAAATGCTGTGGACCAATTGTTGTTTCGCTGCATAGCGGTGTTCCAGTACGTCTCTATTATCTGCCAGTGTCGGGCTTCAGCTAATGCTTTTGCAACGTGTCACATTGCATAACTTGAAATCTCCAAGTCGCTTGAACTCATAAACAGCACTCTGTTCCACATGTAGAGCTCCAGGATTCTGCCCGTTGCAAACAAAAGACATGTGATGTCTCAGTGACCAAATTGATGGATGATGCCACTGGCCGAAACCACTGATCGAGATGTAGACCCCGGCTGCGGTTGCAATTGCCACTGCCCTGGTCTTGCATTCGTTTCGGTAGCTCACCTTTGCGGTGAATTTGTAATGATCAAGTGGGCTTCTGGATTTGGGATGGGGGTAGGCATGATTTCAAGACTACTGAGAGGAGTGGGAGTGCTAGCATTGCCAGTAGCAGGGCTGGATACATGCGACGCTTTAAGTCTGTCTGAGAGGATCCTCCAGACGGTGGTGTTCTAGGACTGCTTGAAACCGGCGTGGTGGTTGGAGTCTATATTGACCATCGCTGTATAGTGGGCGGGGTGGAAGCCACGTGTTGGGTGATATCCACAATGTGAGAATTTTTCTGCGAAGATCAGGTGGTGGAGTTCTGACAATGGATTGTACAGGCTACAGAACTCTGTCCTTGAGAGGAATGACTCTCGCCAGCCGCTACGGAAATGCATCTCTTAGCAGGGGGTAGTTTGGAATTCCCTGAAGGCCCACCATCTTGTTGTTTGTAATGATTGGCAAAATTTCAAATCTTTCGTATGACAGCAGTCATGTCAGGGCGAGGGCTTTGGGATGGCGTTGTCCGATATGTATGTTTGACGTTTAGAATGTATGAATTTTATCCTCTGAATGCATATGCAATGGCAGGCGAGGTAAAGTACTATTTGAGCGACCAGGGAGAGATTCGAGAGAGAAGGGTCGCGCAGTGTATAACGTCCTTGACTCTACACTACAATCACCCGTGACGATACTCGTGGACGAGATAACTTGAAACGCATTCAATTATGTGGTTAACTTTCATAAGATTATACTCAGAATATACTCAGCATTGTTATTCACTGTTACAGCAACGTCTGAAGGTCAATTTGCACCACCTGAAGGGTGTTTATGACTTCTTGCCGCGGTCATCATAGTATTACACGGATTCTGGGCCCAATACTTCAAACAATCGATTGTTTATACTCTCAGCTTCGCGGTGGAAATTCCCCTTTGGGTGAGCTAAATGCATTGCAAAGTGAACAATGGTGTATTCTTCATCCTAAGACATCAGTTGCGTGTGCTGTTTCCACCGCTCGGCATGTTTGTAGACGTGTTGGATGGTTGCACAGTTGGGACCTCCTGAGAACTACTCAGTGTGCTCCATGATGGATGAGGTCTGATCGGTATTGCGGTGTGTCATCCAAAAGCAGCTCCTGGCATCATAAACCTTCCTCAGCCTGGGTATTCAATCTCCTCATAAAGCTTCTCATTCAGGAGGTGCCTGGTGGTTGTCCACAAGGAAGGCTGGGCTGTGTTCTGTTCGTTAACCAACAAAACACAGCATATGAATCAAAAAAATCATATCCCACAAGTTGAACACGGAAATCTCAGGAACTCGAGTACATATATCTCGTCTTCCCACCGACACCTCCTTTCTCTGTTCCTCCCATATTAAAACAGCGCCAGCATTCGGAACTATCTCAAAATAACATGACCGGCACTTAACCACACCTCTCATTCCAACACACACCCGATAACTTACATAACTTCGGCCGTTCTCTCTAGGCATTGTTGTGTAACATGTATATGTATCATCATGCCAATGCCTCCGATGTAGATTCGTTTTCAACTCAGAGCGAAGGCACCGAAGGGCAGCTGTAAACCAATTTAGAAGGCAACCGCCCGGGCAAAAATGCCCACATCTGTTATAATCCGACGCCTGTCGTTGGATTGAGACCGTATACAGGGATTCATCTCGGAACGCCTCAGTGGACTCATCGATATACAATCTTTGTGGCGTCAAGGATAATAGGGCATGGGACCTCTTTTATGATATAATCTGTCTTGATGCTGTCACGACTCGCCACTTCTCACAATTCCAGCTGATGTGGCCGCACGGCAGGTGCAGGAGTTCGCATTTTCGCGAGTGATGGGAAGCCTTCCGCTCATATAAGGGGCAAATGATTAACAAAGATTGCAACCAAATCAACAGTTGGGGATGGGACAGCCCTCGTGCTGTCAGGGATCAAGTCGATCGCTCTGATCCACAGACAACCAGCTCGGGGAAGGTTAACCGCACCAGAGTTCATTTCTCTTTGTATGGTTGCGATGATCTCAGGGGCGAGATGCAGTCGCCAAAATGCCAGCATTACAAGCGAGGCGACTTCCTGGCTGTTAGACCACTGACTTGTGATGAGATAATCCATGAGGATGATGATGATGAGCACTGAGTAAATCCCAGAGCACCGAGTGGTGGAAGGAGCCATCTTGGCGATGGCATTGACAATGATCACAGTGCGGGTGAGAAGGACATGCAGGGCAGTGAGAAAGGCACCGGGAATGGGAAGGAGACAAATGATGAGTAGAGGAAAGGGAACGTGACTGAGGATGGGCTGGGGAAATGGAAGGGGAAGTGGAAAGCAACATAGGAAGGGAAAGAAAAGGGGAACAGGAACGGGAAAGGGAACAGTACTGTTAATCAAGTCCCAGCCGGTGACAATATCTCTTGTGCCGTTGTGTTGCGGTTGCAGAAGGAATTGTGTGAGGCAGATTCGGACATGGACGGCTAACCAGAGTGGGTAGATTTTTGGCCAGAAGCATTGCCCGCCCTGTCAGATTCCTGAGATGACGATTCTGACTCTCCCATGGAGTCCGTCAGCAAATATGCCTCAGAACTTGAGTCTGTGGTGGATATACCCGGGCAGGATGATGTGGACGCACCGTATGGCATTGATCTAGATAGTGATGTTGATATGGAAAGGGACGGTGACGATGAAGTGGAGGAAGATGACGAGGAGGATGATGAGGACAAGGAGGATGATGAGGATGAGGAGGACGATGATGATGAGGATGAGGATGAGGATGATGGTAAAGAACCTCGGATGATTGGCCAGGGAGAGATGGTACATTCATCGGCTGATGATGTAGATGCCATGGTCGAAGATCAGCTGATTGTGCTACCTGAGGAAGGCCAGGAGATGCGGGAGCATTGCCCACAGCCACATCCTCTGGCGCCTGCACCACGGCCAGAAACCCTGGAGCCTCTTCCATGACCACAACCTCCGCAGCCTCATCCACTCAGTGGGCTGGAGATTTTGTGGTGTGTGAGGCTGCAAAATCCTGGCCCAGCAGTGCCAACTCTGCCGGAAGCTGAGGCAGCCGGAATCTCCTGGGATGTGGATGTGGATCAGCAACTGCTCAGCGAATCGGCAGGTGGCGACAGTCTCCCTGAGGCGCGCCCTGAGGTGTAGGTAGGCGAGGAGTGAACCAGTACTCCCGTAGCAGAGGCGGCGATGCTTCTCGCCCTCTGGATCAGACTGGGTTCTTGTCTTGTGAGTTCCATTCGCTGTAAACTATTCATCTCAGGCACTGAATAAGGCATGCTTGGTGGTATTCGGTTCGCTTCGGGTTGTTGTGTTTCCGGCTCGTTCGTGTTAGGGGTCTGGTTGTGGGCTGGTTCGGTACCTTTGTTCTAAACTATTTATCTCAGGCTTTGATCATTATACACATCACGAGGTTTTGGATCGCTCAGGGTTTATATTGTTTATCAGTTTTGTATTTGTTTTAATTTATTCCTAGTATTATGGACATCACGCATGCAGCATTTTTGCAACTCCTGGCGTGTACGGAACCTGCTTGTGATGGTGTTGAGGGTCAATCAATCCCTGAAGTTAGCTGAAAGTATCGTGAGCTTACAACCACACCACACTGCTCAGGCCGACCACCAACTTTGATCCCTGTATACAGTGTATACACCATTCCTCGCATGTTGTCGACGATGCCAGAGAAGACCCCTTTCCATTGCCCCTACTTTCCATGCCATAAGAAGTTCACCTCAGACAGCTGGCAACTTAAACATATCAAATTACATCATCCTGAACACCTACAAGTTGCACACCAGCAGAATATGACTGTTTGCAGCCCACCCGAATGCGTTGAGCCCGCTCAGCGTCATGAATTTAACACTACCAAGGATTCAGTCGAGGACTTGGACGTGTTTCACTACATCTAATATGTTGAAAGCATCGCTGACTCAGAGTCTCAACCACTGCCACCTCCTCAGCCGCAGACCGAAACATATCCCCGCTCTGATGCTCCGCTGAGCGATTATATCGCTGTGCCGTTGCAAAACCACGCTCAGGGTTGCATGGAGACAAAGGAACAAAACAAAAGCTGATACTCATTTGCGACCAGTGAAGAGTACAAATGTATCCCGAGTGGGACCAAGAAGACAGTCATAAAGACGTACAACGACAACGTGCTGAAGGCAGAAAACAACACTTGGTGTTTCCAAGCATTCATAAACAGGGATGTCATCTACAAGCACGTGACTCCCATACCTGAGAATCAGGCTCATGGGGAGTGGGAACTTCACACTCTCGAGGATATGAGATGGAATGACACACACCAACGCCCTATCACATTCTGGAGTGGAGACATCATCAAAAGCATCAGATGGTTGATGCGGCAGCCCGCCTATGCAGAGCATCTCATGAACTGCTGGCATGGTTCCTTCAACAGCGATACACCACCGAAACGCCTCGATGCCGAAATGCACACCGCGGACTGCTGGTGTGAGACACATAGAAGCTGAGATACCTGAGGATAATGACATGCTAATCGACGTTCAGTCACCATTCATAGTGGGGGATGCACGGGTTTGCTTGATCTTCATGTTCAACGGAACGGATCTTATGAATTTTACCGGTTACCAGAGAGATCGGCCTGTATGTATAACAATTGGCAATCTATCGTCGATGATCCGCCAGATGCCCTCAATCCAAAGCATCCCATTGGTCGCTTTTCTGCTGATTCCGATCAAACATAGCATTATTCTTCCAAAGCGGCTGGATGGGCAGCTGCAAATAAACCGAGAGGTACTGAACGAGGTACTCTGGCCGGTACCCCAGCCTCTCACCTTTACTCAACATCCCAGCGCCGAGAGCTGGTATTACAACGTTCTCAATTGAGATGACAACTCTTGGCATTGTAAACCAGTTTCAGCAGCATAGGATGCAGATGACCCAGAGTATAGCAACGTACATCATGTCGAGCGGCATGTCTGCATCCGGCGCGAGTATCCAAAAATCAACTTGGAGATTATGTCCCTCCTGACAAGCAATACCCCCAGTGCGATCACACCCTATATAGAACACTCGGCGATGCCAATTCCAAGGGTGCCAATGTCGAACTCTCGTCACGCCATGTTCATCGAGGATTCAATGTGCCTGGAGATCTTCCCTGTAGTGCGACTGACCTTCCCAAGGCCGACCTGCTCCCTACAATGCAGATCCCCATGCTTGACAACCTCCAGAAGTGGATTTCCCACTTCATGAAGACGCACGAAGGGCTCAACAAGTACAATGCCATCAGGTTATCCGGCCTGCTTACCATGACCTCACCCCAAAAATTAGTCATATGCAGAAGTTTCTCAATGGAATCAGAAGAGGATGAAGGATATGAGACAGTACCTGCTTGGAGTTGTAACCCAGACTCTCCCAGGTGGAAGCCCCGCTCAGCATCGCATATTCAATCACGGAATAGAGCACACACAAGAATTGTTTGAATTCTCTATGTATGCTCGATATATATCTCACAATGATTTGGCATTGAGCTACATGGGGGACGCCCTGAGTCTTCTTCACAGCTTGAAAGAACTTATCTTACTTGGGTGAGCTGGCAAAAAGGCAAAGGCCAAATCCAATGGCCTGAGAACAGAACTCGTGAAGAAGTGCAGGGTAGACAACCATACAAATGCTGGAATTTGGGTGCTGTTGAAAAAGCGGCATGGAATGATTCCCTGGCTGGATTATATCAGCCATTACATAGATGTTGCCGAGGAGTTAGATGGCGACTTCAACTTGTGAACATCCAGTTGATGGCTTAGCGGGTCAAACAGACTCGTAGATATGGAGCGTTGCATGAGTATTCTGCCAAGAGACTTCAAGAAGCATGTAAAACAAACCTCAAGGATGGTTGAAACGCCTCCAATCACAATCCCAACTACATGCCACAAGTAATAACCTTCCAGCATCGCATTCTCTGCTTCAAATTGAGACAGCTCACTGTCCAAGCCCTCGCTCAGTTTGGGAAGAACAGCACTTCCGCCTGCAAAGTCCTCCCTTCCGGTGCTGATCTGGCTGCCCCCCTGAGCACCCAGTCATCTGGGAAGCTTATATCCATGGGACCCCAAAACCGCCATGTTGGAAAGCATCCTGATGCTATGATCAAAGACTTCAGCACATTACTCGACAATACGCGAGACGCAACACTGAGCGTGGCAATATACAACGGCAAGTAGGAGTTTATCAAGCATAAGAGTCGTAACAGGACATATATATCGGATGAACAACTGCATGCAATGGAGCGTTGAATTTACCCTGATAATAAGGTTCAAGGCGATGGTTCAGATGGTGAATGCATATCTGAGATGTGTCAGAGCACAGGAAGCCAGAGCTGGCATTGATGGGACTGACGGAACGACTGGGTGTTGGTATAGCAACACCCAGGGAGGAGTTGTGGCGCACTGAATGAGCGTCTCCCATGGCAACTGCCACGACTATTCCAAATCAAGCTCCTTAATGAGGATGGAGCATTTGTTGGGTAATGCTTCACCCTGTCGCTCACCACAATACCTGAAAACTCGGGTAACTTGGATCCCATCTCGAAATGTGTACAAGGGAGATAAGAACCGGCCGCTGTTACGTTGCACATTTTCAGCATGGGAAACATCATCGGCTGCGTGCATGAAATTCCAGATATAGCTACAACTAGTAAGACACCAGCCGGATGGAAAGAGCAATGGATAGTTGATAGCCACATATATCTGGCGACTTGGAATGATGTGTACAATTAGTAAAGAGATAATTGCATTTTGCGCCCGGATAGACGGAATGCGAAGAGAGATTTTCACAGCGTCACCCATCGCATTGCAATCCCGATGCACCCACTTACCCAATGAACCCATTCCGACTTACGGTCAATGTGGGCTACAACGCCAGAATGTTGGTGTAACATATGAGACAAACAGCGCCAGAAGGAACAATTACACTGCGATCGGAGGGTGATATGCAACGCGACGCATGGCATTGATGCTGGGCACAGAGTTATCAGGGACTGGGGTGTCTATGATGGCTCTGATGGAGTACGTCCACTCTGACTGAGCCATCCCGCCCAGATGAAAATTTTCTCTGCTGATTCACCTGTTCCACATTGTTGAATCTTTGATCCCCCCCTTCAGGATGTCCTCCAGGCTTTCTTGTCAAGGCATCTGCTGCCCCATTTGATTGCTTAGGTAGGTATGCACCTTTATAATCAATCTGGGACCTGAATTCTGACCAATCGGCTTGATGTCTATTCAGTAGCTTCTTCGGCATACAGTACTCCAGATTTGACTACTCCGTTAGCAATTAAATGGGGTGTATTATCACTTCACACTCCAGCCTCCATTTCTTCAGTGCCATAATGATAACCATCACTACCTTCTCAGATAGATAGAAATAGTATTCGGCTGGCATATGTGTTTTCAAAAAATACACCACAGGATGTAATACTCATTCATCATCATGTTCTGATACAACACAGGCCGAAACATATTGCTAACGGTAGATTTCCACCACAACCAACCCTCCATCATCGAAATATTGGAGTACTGGAGTTGTCACCACTGCGATACACATTGACTCCGGAGCCAGCTGTTGTTCTGTTCCCCATCTAAATGGTTCCACCGTTTTTGTAAGTACTGTCAATGGATCCCAATTCTCAGAATACATAGGAGGCAATGGTCAATAGTAATTGCAGAATCCGTGGAACCGTTAAACTTCGAACAGATTATTCAGCCTTCCATTTACTGTTTCCCTTTCCCGGCACCAATTTCATAGGGTTTCAAACTTATCTGGATAGATTGAGATCGCCTTTGTCAGAATGATTAATCCAAGATATGGAACCATTTCCTTATGGAATTCACATTGTACTATCTTCAGATATAACCCAGCTTCCAAATGGCATTGCACAACCTATTCCACATATTCAACATGTTCTTCTTCCAAATAGCTCCAGATGAGGACATCATCCAAATATGCTGAAGCGAAATCACCCAGCACCTCCCTAATCACATAATCAATATACCATTGAAAATCAGCAGCTGCATTTTTTATTCCTCTAATGGGTGGGGTCAGACCTAGGTGGTAGTGGTAACAATAATGTGATATCGTGACATGACAATGAAGGTCATGGTTCATATCAAGAGAATCCAGACAATCCAATGGTGGAATCCGTTTGAAAGTCGTAGCTTGATTTGCCATACAGGAGAATGAGTAAAGAGAGAAGAAAAGGAAATACTCCAACACCAAGTGACCTGTCTGAATATACCGTTCACCTATCACCCTCGAATCATTTTTGATACTCCGATATACCATTGGAATCCTACGCCATGATCTTACACACACCATCAACCTAATACCTTATCAACACAACTACACCATGTCGTTCAAGGTTGAAAGACCTCGGACCACATCCTTATCCTGAGATGGCATACCGCCACCGCTACACCACCTATCATGCATCTCACAACATCTCGATATTTCCATCACGGCGATTCCTCTCACACCCTTTCCAAATCCCTGTCTGAATTCTAATATTCTCACTCACAGCATTCGGGCCATGACAGTATCCCCCTCCAAGGTTCAAGGTCAGCCGAGGATATTCGCCAAAGGTCCTACAGTATCATGGTATCATTCGTGAAACTCTCCTACTGCTTGTGACCCGTCCACAATCTGTCCGGGCTCCCAGGTCAAAGAATCATACCCAGTCCATCATATACGGGACTGTAACTGATTCCGATACATCCAACAATCTTCCGTGCTTGACAGCTCATATTCCTTGTCACCATCCACCGCCACAGGCGGTGGCGGTTCCACCAGTTTACTGCCAAGAGGCTCCTTGACTACCGGGTCCAAAAGCTAAACAGGTTGTACTCGATGAATTCCTATAGACACAGGTGATTCCAACTCACAAGCATCTGGGGTTATTCAGCGGATAGCCTAAAAGAGCCATAGTCGCTTCCAATCTTCCTTTGGTGTCAGCCTCGTGGTCTGAATGTTGTGGGCGTCTAACAAAACCTGAGCTCCCTCCTGTATGTTCGGTGCTGCCATCCGTCCGTGATTCGCACTTTCCTTCTGTATTACCTGAATTTGTCTCATTGCCACTCCCAGATGTTAATGAATTTGTTGCATTGTTGTGTGGACCCGATCGGAATCTAATCTTTAATGGTCCCGTGCTTCCGGCGGTTCTTCTGGAGATCACCACCGGGGATGCATTCCCTAAACAACGAAGAAGGGGGCGCAGTTTGAAGACTCTGACATCACATCAATCGCAGCAAACTCAGCCATCCATAATCATTTCACCCAGTCATCCTGTTGGTGATTAACAAACACCCGGACATACATCAGCAAAATGTAAATCGGTCCGGAAGCCACACGCCAACCTCCTAGACACTGCGGTCAACCTCACCAGTGCTTCTAAGTACTTCCAGATGCTCCCAGGCCCCCCCTGGAGCTAGACATAGTGCTCTCAGACTCTGCTAGAGCATTGTCAGGTGCTCCTGGAAGCACCTGCATATATGGAGGTGCATTCAGGATGCTACGAGATTTGACTAATAGGATAGTCAAATCCTGGAGCAGCTGAGACCCCTGGGCAGCTCTGCAGGAGACTTGGTGCCGTATTCTGACAGCAGTGGTTCTTGGGGTTCCATAACTGCATGGCATTTCATCTACCATATTCATCTTTGTTACAGTCACAAGATTTGCTGCCTCATAAGATGGGAAGCCATATTTAAGTCTCTCTATATATATACATACGGTCAATCTGGCCGCAGATGGGAGTCGAGCATAATCGGAGAAGCACCTAGAGACGCCCATTGAAAGAACGTAGAGATGCACCACTCGGAGCCCGTTGTGGTGAAACAACGGAGCTACAAGGCAGAGAGACCACCATGAACACTCTGGTGCACGTCGTGCGACATTCAAATGGAATTGGTGAGAAATGGCAGTTCTGGCTCGAGGAGTGTAGGAACAGGGTGAGAAGATATGATACTACCTGGCTGTGATGATCTACGCAATTGTGTGGAACCAAGGAAAAAGCGAGTGAGACCAAAAGTTGGGCGAGATAGAGTGTGTATTTTTGTTGTGTGATAAGATGAGATCAAAATGAGATGATGTCTATCTACCGCAGGGACTCCCGAATATACACTCCCAGTCGCTCAGTTCATCTCCGTTGCCCCTATATCTCCATAAACCCGCCGTTGTTCCTCAAAGATGGACTTGGAGGCCATGATCGCGTGAGCTTGGAGATGCACTTGGAGACCGAGATCGAGCGAACTCAGAGATGCATTAGGAGAGCATGATGGAGTTTGGAGATGCACTTGGAGGTTGCGATTGGGCGAGCTTGGAGATGCACTTGGAGGCCGTGATCGAGCGAGTTTGGAGATGCACTTGGAAGACAACATTGTGTCAGCTCAGAGATGCACTTGGAGGCCATGATCGAGCGAGTTTGGAGAAGGACTTGGAGGCCGTATTTGAGGGTATTGAGAGATACACTTGGAGGCCATGATCGATCATGATTGGAGGAGTTCTTGGTGGCGGTTGATCGGGAGGCAGGCGCGACAGGAGCTGAGACTCTATTCATTGGTCAACTTGTAACTGTGGGAATGTAGAGAGTTGGGTACAACAACATCCACCGAAAGATGAGAAACTGGCTGGGAGTGGGAGACAGTCAAACTTGGGATGATGCAGTACTTGGTGTTTGCTGTACTTGGTGTTGACTCATAATCATGGCATGGAGAGATAGAGAGGGATGACTTAACTTCGTGTTCTTAGGTGATAGTAGAGTCTAGGACAAGAAAGAGAGAGATGAGATGAGAGGAGATGGGGGAAATCATGATGAGAAGCAGGAACTTAAGAAAATTTCGTGTGCGAGTCAATTTACCATCCCCTCTATGGCAGGTATCAGTCTCGATCCGGCGGGACATTACACCGGTACGAGGTCTTCTAAACCCAATTACTCCAGTCATACTACTGATTTCTCATATCTGGTTGTATCCTCCATCGCGTTCTCATCTTCATCCCCTATCACTCTCTTTCTCGTCCACAACTCTACCATCATCGCAGAACACAAAGTTGATTCATCCCTCTCCATCTCTGCATGCCATGATCCTGAGTTAACACCGAGTACAGCATTACACCAAGTGCAGCATACACCTAGTGCAGCATACACGGAGTACAGCATACACCGAGTGCAGTATACACCGAGCACAGCATATACCTAAAATCGTCTGTCCTCCCTTCATACTCACAATGATGAGTTGACCACTGAATGTAGCTTCAGCTTCCGGCGTGCCTCCCTACAGATCGACCGCCACCAGCCAGCTCTCAATAAGAGCTTCAAAGGTAAAGTCACCTTGTCCCATTCCCACGGTTGAGTTAACCGATTGATTAAGAGGGTCTTAGAAGCACTTAGCGAGCCCCCTATCGATCGTCTCCAGATCGACCACCTCCAAGTACTCCTCCCATCTCGCTCGGTCATAGCCTGCAAGTGCATCTCCAAACTCGCTCGATTACAGCCTCGGAGTGCATCACTAAGTTCACTCGATCATGGTCTCCACAAGTGCCTCCCCCAACTCGCTCGGTCATGGCCTCCAAGTGCATCTCCAAACTCGCTGCATCACAGTCTCCAAGTGCATCTCTGAGTTCACTCGATCTCGGCCTCCAAGTGCATCTTCAAACTCGCTCAATCACGGCCTCCGAGTGCATCTCTGCGGTCACATGATCTCGGCCTCCAAGTGCATCTCCATACTCGCTCGATCACGGCCTTGGAGTGTATCTCTGAGTTCACTCCATCATCATCTTCAGGCGCACCTCGAATTCCTCTCAAACACCGCCTGCAGCCAGCCTAGATATACGGTGTGTAGATGGGTAGCTATATAGGTACATAGATACATAGATGAGAATACAAACCAAATACATGAGTTTTAAAAATTGTTGAACGATAAGTGGTAGCTATACTTTCCAGGCGCACCAGTGGCGTTCCCAAAGAAGATGATGTTTTTTCCAGACTGCTCAACAGTGATTCGAGGTGTTCCCAGGCTTGTGGTCGGCGCTCCCAGGCTTGTCGCTGGTGCTCTCAGGTGCTCCCAGGCTTGTAATCGGTGCTCCCAGGCTTGTTGCCGGCGCACCCAGGTGCTCCCAGGTGCACCTGAAGACCACTGCATCGGTCCAGTAAACGCTGGGATTTTACCATCCTGGGATTCTGGTCCGACAACACTCAGACACTCCCAGACGCTCCCAGTGACTAAAATACATTTTGCTGACGTATTGTTCCATACTCGCATTTATTCGCTCTGTCTGACCATCTGTCTGTGAGTGGAACACTGTTGACAACCTGTGAACAATCCCCAGGCGACTACATATCTGTCCCCAAAACATTGATGTGAACTGCGGTCCCCTGTCCGAAACAATTGTCAATGGGAGTTGATGAAGACGTACCACCGCTTTCAAAACCTGTTCGGCCAACCCAGGGACATCAACTGTTGTATAGCAAGGGATACAATGTGTCATTTTCAAGAGTCTGTCCACCACTACCCAAATTCCATCAAACCCCTCACGCTCCGGTAACCCTACCACAGATTCCATGGTGATGTCCTCCTATGGTCGATTTGGAAAGGGTAAAGGTCCGAGTACTCCAAACATCCAATGCCTCATGCTTGGGGACTGTTGGCAACTATGACAATATTGTACATACTGATCATCATCCTTTCACATCTCGTTCCAATAATGCTGTCGGTTCGGGCAATCCAAAGTGTTCCCTCATCCCAGATGTCCCGCTAATTCTGTATCAGGGTCATCCTGCATTTTCCGTAAGCGCAGCGCGTTGCTTTCTGGTACATATAAATTTCCTCTATATCGTATTCGTCCATCATCCACTCTGCAATCTGCCATGGTAATCTCTTTCAGGAAGTTCTTGGTTCGAATTGCCTCCTGTATTCTTCCTGGTAACGGATCTCTCACGTACGCGACTGTCATATGATCTGAAATTGAGTGACGGCCCTGGGCAGGCGGGCTATCTGCCTATACACACCATTGTGCGGGTAGGTTCCGCAGCTTTAGAACCACCTGTTCAAGATGTCTGAATCATGCATCCCCCCCTTCAGGGAGGTCTCCCGGCCTCCTCATTAAGGCATCTGCCTTTCCATTATATTTCGCCAGTCTATACATTATCTGGTGGTCAAACTGGGTTGAACACTCAGACGATTGTGCTTGCCATTGATTTTGCTGCTGGTTTGTCATACCCTACTCCAAATTCTTACGGTCCGTTAATAATTGGAGGGGATATGCAGCTCGTTCACACTGAGGTCTCCACTCCTGAAGTGCCTTAATGATAGCCATAAGATCCATGCCATATATATCATGATTGCACTCAGCCAGTGTATGATTCTTCGAGTAATACCCCTCGGGATGTAACACTCTTGCATCATTCTACTGTGATAAAACTCCAGCAGATATATAATCAGAAACATCTGTTTCGATGATAACTTCCCTGTCATGATCAAAATGTCGGAGGACTGGTGCTGTAGTAAAAGCAGTTACCATATCTTCGAAAGCGGATTGTTGTTTGGCTTCCCATTGACCAGGTTCATCCCTTTTTGTTCATCTTGTTAAGAGTTCCACCTAGTCAGAATACTTAGGAATAAATAGTCGGTAATAATTCAAGAATCCAAGAAATTGCTGTACATTGAATGGGTCATTCAACCTTCTGTTTTTTGTTGTCTTTTTGTGGCTCCAATTTTTCACTGTTTCGATCTTATCTTCATCCATTGAAATTCCCTTTGTTGATCTGATTAACCCCAGATACCTTACAGGTTCCTTATGGAACTCACATTTTTCTGGCTTAAGATACCATCCTGCTTCCAAAAGGCATTGCATAATCCATTTCACATGTTCTTCATGCTCCTCCTCCAAATCACTATATATTAATATATCATCTAGATAAGCCGATGCAAAATTGTCCAAGGCCTCCCTTATGATATTATCCATATATCCTTCAAAAATCTGTGGGAGCATTTGTCATTCCAAACTGCATAACTGTAGGTTCAAACAGGCCATAGCTTGTCCAGAAGGCTAACTAATGTTCATCTCCCAACATAACTACTAACATATTATACACTCCTCCATCATCGATTTTTGTATATATTTGTGCTTTTCGATGAAGATTCAAAGTGTCCCATATTTAGGGAAGGGGATACCGAAGTTGAATCATTTTGCTGTTGATATCCAGATAATCGAGACACAATCATAACTCTCCATCCAGTTTCTTCGTGACCAAAACTGCTGCTCCAAAGGGTGACCGATTGATGAATATTCCCTTTTAACACATTTTCTTCTAGCCATTCCTTAAGTATCACCAATTCCGCTCTTGACATTGAGTAAAGGGTTCCCCAAGTTGGTGTCTCTCTCTTCTTCAGGTGTACCTCATGTTCAATACCTGGACGATGTGGAGGAAGTCGATCTGCTACAACCCTTACTGAACAACAGTCAAAATTGATGATATTGTTTGGGAACAATCTCCTCCAGGGGTCATTCCAGTAACTCCTTCGCTTCAATGGCTTTATTCTTTGTTATATAGCGTTGCTTTACATATCATAAGCTTCACTTTCTCAACTGTTCAGAAAAATGAAGATCCATTGAGCATGACGATATTCCCTCGAAATGGCTATTGTGGTTGTATCCGTGGTTCAAGTATCCCGTTTTCTTGGGGATAGACTGGTTAAAGGGGTTCTGCTGTGACTCCCTGCAACTTAACAGGTGCGTCATGGCAATGCGTGTTGCAGAAATCTGATCCAAAAGTGACAGTATTTGACGCAAATCATACCACCACATGATGTAATGATAGCGAGGGACTCCCGAGGACAATTGGATAGTGCCCTAACTTCATAACGAACATAGGCAACTGATTCTTCTGGTCTACGATTGATACCCTGACTTTCGCAATATGAGTAATATCCCTGGACTCTCTGGGTCTTCCATCGATGACCTCGACATGTCATTTGTCATTTGACTCATGGAGTGGTATGTGATGATGACAAGCAAAATGTTGATCCATGGATGCAATGCCCCTAGCTCTGAAGTCAATCAGTGCATGTGTTGACATCTCATGGTTATTCATGGTCGATGTGCAGGTTATAACTAAATGTATCCCTTCCATTGATCCTTCCAGTACCTCTTCCCTGCTCACTCATAAACGCGAAATTCCAAAACATTTTAAAGCATTCAAAAATGACTTTTACAGTCAACTAAAGAGCCATTCTTGCTCAATTGACTTACTTTATTCCTAATTCCTCAGAACCTGTCCCGGTTCCTTCTTCCTTTAATTCTGCACCAGCTGCCTGAAATGTCTGAGCCTTCTTTCTTGCCACACATTCCGCTGCCCTGTAGTTAAACAAACCACACTATGTACACCTCCCCTCGGGGAACCTTTTTGCCCTATCTTCCGCTGAAATCATCCTTTAGCCTGCGCTGAGATCCATAGGCGCTGGTCCGGTATATCCAGTAACTGATCCAGCGGGGTCTGCTGCTGGGTTGTTCTGGTCTATCGGAGGTCTGGGGGAATTGGCCAACCCTACCCCTCCTGCTGTTTTCAGTGCCCCCTTTATGGCCCATCGCTGCGGGATCTGATTGTCCCGCTTCTGACACAGTGTCACTATTGCAGGGAGCTCCTCTGGCTTATCACTATAAGTCAAGGAATCCTTCAACTCTTGAGATGATCCCATTTGCAGGGCAGTCTGGTGGGCCATGGGATTCCAGTCGAGATTGGCAGTGATAACTTGTAACTCTGCCTAGTACTTAGAGAACTCGTGGTGGTATTTCTTAATTTCCCAAATCTTCCATTCCATGGTTGCCACCCGGTCAGGGTCCCTACAAGCTGCTTCCAGGAGATGTATAAACTCTGGTAGGCATTCCAACCTGACCGGTCCGTCCTCCCAAACGTGTGCCCAGATCTGGCCAAAGGCTATGCCCCGAAGAGGATTGAATGCCGTCTGCGTCTTCGACTGTTTATCAGGCCAACTGCAGTGTTCGTGTCAAATGACCATCCGGAGTTGCGCAATGCAACCTCTCAAGTGACTGTGATCCAACCCTGAAAAGTCTGGGGAGTCAGGAAATTTCTGGCCTCTGTCCTCCAGACCCTGTGACGAGGCCGGAGCTGCCCTCGCTGCCAGGGTTAAGGCATTCACTAAATGCATCCCCAACTGCCTCACCTCTTCTGAAGAATCTCGTGAGGAATGAAAGGTTACAGCCAGATCTACTTGATGTTCTGCCGAGGATCCTTCGTTGGTTATCCTCCTCCTGCATTAGGCGAGGTCATTCTCCACTCCTCGGATCCTGTTGTCAATGTCGGATTGATATCTGGTTGGCGGTAGGCAATATTGCCCCTTTAGTTGCATATTCTTTTTCTATAGCCTGATTATCACTGCCAGGTGGTCACACACCCTCTGTACCAGGTCCGCTGGCTCAGTGAATAATGCTAATCTCTAGAGCATTCCCTGTGCCTGTTCGAGCCTCTCCTGGGTCCCCTCAAATCCTATGACGTCAGTGTTGGCATCCAGGAGATCTCCTATCAGTAGTTGGTTATCGACTGTCACCAACGCCACCCTGTCATGTTCATTCGATCGTGATATTGAAACATGATAGGCACGTTCAGCAGTTCCATTTATACGCATCGAGTTCAGAAGGAGTCGAGGTCGGGGGTTCAATTACACTTAGGGTGACCAGTGCAGGTTTTGCTGTTTCTGCTGCTGCCAGTGAGTGTCCTTCCGCCGAATGGGTCTCTAAACAGTAATATCCTCCGCACTCACAGGGCTGCAGCGAATCACAGTTAATCCAAGTGTGAGCTCCCCAATGATTTGTACAACTGTTTGCAAAAACACAGGACCATCAAGTTCCAAGCCTCCTCTGTATGCGGTGGCTTGTGTTCAGTAAATATTCCAAGGGGAGTGAATGTCACATTGTTCCCAAAAGTATGCTTCCAAAGGTTCGTCTTCGAACGTAGCTGCAAGTAGGGCCTCGATACTCTCGACGGTGTTCCGTGGTTTGGGTTCTAAAACAGAAGAATGGGTTCCGGCAGGATCACACCCATTCGTTCAAGAAGTACAATGTTGGTCGAACATTGGCATCCAAATTTAGGATTCGATGTGGGTGCTGATGGAGATGAAATCTGGTCAGTCGTGGTAACTTGTCAACTCAATCATCAAAAACGTCAATCCACTGATGATTGGGTGCAAGATCAACCCAACAAGTGACCGAATAAGGTTTGTGGCAGTACCTACAACTATTCGAAGGGTGGACCCACATTCAACTCCGTAAGATCATCGCAACCAAAGTAATACATCGAGATATCCACCTTGGAAACTTTGCAGTAATCCCAGGCAACATCGAAGAACAGGGTCCAGCAATGTTGACAATACACACAATGTCAAGTATGTGATGTGGTGGACTCGTTCTAGTGTGACCGGCGGAGTCCGATGCAACTGATATTGGTACAATCATGTGATATCGGTAGAAGGCAAAGAAGCTCGCAGTTTGTATCGAGAGAATCAAGTCAAGATATGAGTCGAAGCTGTTTCAAAGTTCTATCTTGCTTTGCTATTCATGAGAACAAGTCAAGAGTGATGGAATGGAAATCCTCCACCACCAAACAGCCTCTCTGTATATCCAATTGGTCTACCACCCTCGGATCTTCTTCATACTACGATATCCCATCCGAATCCCTCGCCATGATCATACACACCATCAACCTAATACCTTATGAACAAAACCATGCCACATCGTCTGACGTCACAACACCTTAGACTACTTCCTTATGAAAGCATAATATACTGCCACCACTACACCACCTTCCTCACATCTCCCAACGTCTCCGTCTTTCCATAACACTGATTCCTTCCACAGCCATTTCATTTTCCCTGTCTCAATACTCATTCTCACTCCCAGCATTCAGGCCGTAACAATTCCAAACTACAGAACGGTAGGTTTAAACTGGCCATATCTAGTCCAGAACATGAAGTTTGGTTCATCCCCTTCCTTAACTCTCAGCAAATGGTACACCCAGCAAACATTGAGTTTCTTATATATCCAGGCTTTTCCAAAAAAGTTGAAAGTTTCTCATATCAAAGAGTGGGTGTACTGATTCTGCACAGTTTTGCTGTTTGCATCCCAATTAACAATCCAGGATTGGTGTCCCCCTTCTGGTTTTGTTGCAAACAATACTGGTGCCACAAATGGCGATGACAATTGGCGAATCATGGCTTTCCACATATTCTCTTCTAGCCATTCCTCAAGGACTGCTAACTCAGCCCACAATATTGAGTATTATGCTCCCCAAGTTGGTGCCCCGCCAACTTTCAAGTGTACCTCATGGTCAATGCCTTGTTCCTGTGGAGGCAGTTAATCAGGCAGAACCTTACTAAACAGTGGTAAAAACTCATCATACTGTTTAAGTACAATCTTCTTTAGGGGTCGTTCCTTAGGGTCTTTCGTTTCAATTGCTTTGTGAATATTGTATAATGATGCCATAAAGATTGTAAGTTTACCTTTCGTTACAGTCCTATACAAAGATCATCCATTCAGTGTTACGATATTTCCTCGAGATGGCCTTTGTTGTTGAATTTTTGATTCCATGACAGTTTCTGTCAGAGGGTAAAATGGTTCCCACAGTTTCTCTGAAACCACATGTACTGTAATGGGTGTATTGTGGCAATGTGTAACACAATATTGTGATGCCAATGTAAACATATTTGAGGCAAACTTAACAGCCACATTGAGTAATTGTAATGAGGGAATTTGAAGAACCATAAGATAGTGTTCCAACTTGGTAACGAACATGGTAAATTGTTCCTCATCATCCTGGATTACCATCCCCATATTAGCAATATGTGTATTAACTGCTGACTCAATAGATAGTCCATTGATGACGTCGACCTGTCGTTTCTGCTGCAATTATCGAAGTGGAATTTGAGCATGGCACGCGATTTGTTCATCCATAAATGCAATGCCGCTAGCTCCTCAGTCAATCGGTGCATGTGTCGGTATTTTTTGATCATTCATGGTCAATGTGCAGATTATGATTAAATGCTTCCCCTCTATCAATCTTTCCAATACCTTCTCCTTGATAACTGAAAGACACAAAATTCCAAAACATTTCTAATCATTAGACACAACACTTGTTCCATCAACCAAAGAGCCATCATTCTTTGATTGAAATAGTCATTTCCTGATTCTTCAGAACCACGGGCGGTCTCTACTTCCTTAACCTCTGCTGCAGGCATCTTGAACATCTGGGCCTTCATGCCTGCAGCACATTCCACCACTCCCTGGGTAATCCCACCAGAGTACAAACATCTCCCATTCACAATCTTCTGCGCCATGTCTCCCGCAGACATTCTTCTTCACCTGCTCTGAGGTCCATTGGACCTGCGACTGTGCATCCAGCCAGTGTGCTGGGTGGAGCTACTTCAGGGTCATTTGGGGGTACTACAAGTTTGGGGGGAGTGGTGAAATCTATCCCTCCTCGCATTTTGTGTGCTGCTTTCGCTGTCTGATGTTTTTGTCATTGATTGTCCCGCACATCACACATCACAACAAATGCGGCCAGTGCAGCGGGCATAGCACCATGTTCTAAAGAGTCCTTCATTTTCTCTGATGATGCCATTTCAAGGGGAATCTTGAATACCACAGTATTCCAATCGAGGTCGGCAGTGATAACTTGAAACTCAGCATAGCACTGTGAGAACTTGTGGTTCAGTTGTGTGATTTTCCAGATTGTTCACTCTGCTGTTGACACCCTGTCGGGGACCCCAAATGCTGCTTCCAGGTGTTGTATAAAAACTGGTACATCTCCCAGCCCTATCATTCCGTCCTCCTGCATGTGTGGCAAAATCTAGCCAGATGCTATTCCCCTCTGGTGGTTGAATGTTTACCATGTCTTCGACTAGTCATCAGGAATGCTCCCAGGCTTATATCGAATGACCATCTGGAGTTGAGCTATTCAGCCCATCCGCCAAGTTTGATCTGAGCCCGAAATGTCCAGGGTGTCTGGGAATTACTGCCCTTTGTCTTCCTGACCGTGGGGTGTGGCCAGGTCCGCTTTCACTGCATCTGTCAGGGCGTTGGCTGATTTTGTCCTCAGATCACATACTGCCTCTCCAGATTGTGGTGTCTCGGGTCATCATCTCCAGCTCAGCGTGTAGTTCCTCCAAGATTCCTGCTACTGCTGGTCTCCTTCTGGTTTCCGCAAGTTGCTTGCCAAGCATCTGCATCTTCTCGTCAGTGGCCGAATGGTTGGACATGGGAGGTGGAAGCATTGGGCCTTCAGGTCATTGACTTCTTTTAGCGGCACAATTATCTGGGCTGGGTGATCACACAAGCTCTGCACCATCTCCATGGGTTCCGTGTACCTGGCCACTGGGAACAACACATCATGACATTCCGCCAGCTTCTCCCCTGTTGTCGCGAACCAGATGTCATATCACTGTATGTCCAGATATTCCTTTGTCTTTTCCTAGTCCTCCAACACTGGCAGAGGCACTTTGTCATACTGAGCGGATCCTGACATTGCAACAGATGAAGCACATCTACCAGTGCCAAATGTTTACATTAGTTTCAGTGGGGTTTGGAGAAGGAGATACTATCACACTTAGCAGTATCGTCAAGGACTTAGCTGTTGTGGCTGCTGCAGCGGCATGTCTCATTGGTGAAGCGGTATCTGCGCAGTTATACCCTTCACAGTCTGAAAGTTCTTCAAGATTGTAGGGGAACCACAACTGGGGTCCCAAATCTTTTGTGCAATGTGGTCTGAATACTGGGTCATGAATATCCAGACCTCCGCCTTCTCTTGCAGCATGGGTCTAGTACAAATTCCAAGTGGCAGGAAGGGTTGATTGTTCCGAACAAATGGCTTCCAACTGTGCCTCGTTGAATGAGGGAGCAACAATCTTCTCAATCCTTTCGAAGAGCGTTCGAAGGTTTGCATTCATACAATAGACAATGTACTCCTGCAATATCGAACCAATTGTTTGCGGAACATCCGTTACTGTTGTACTTTTCCTTGCGAGCATGCTGCTAGATATGGGTGGTCACAGATACCAAATCGGGTGAGCTGTAGCTGGATGTCAATGCCAACATTGCAAATTTGTATCCAACATTGGTCAGGTGCTAAATTGACTCAAGAAGCAACAGGGCAAAGTTCAGATCAATATTTATACTCTTTTGATGGGTATAGAAACATTCACTATAAGGTACGTATGTGTAAGACTCGTGCCAGTGTAACAGGCGGGGTTGGGTATTGGGGATAGTGGAATCGATAAAGAAATATTGAGGAGAGGAAAAAAGACACTCATAATTCAGATCGTGAAATCACAACAAACCATGAATCAAAGCTGTTCAAAGCTGTCTGGTTGCTTTACTATACAAGTGAACAACTCAAAAGAGAAGAAAAGGAAATCCTCCAATACTGAACAACCTCTCTTTGTATGGGTTTCATCCACCATCCTCGAATCAGCTCCAATGCAGTGAAGTTCCATCCAGATCCTCCCTCAGGATGTTTCCAAACAATACAAAAACCCTTATCAAATCGACCTTGCCATATCATCGAACAGCACAACACCACAAACAACTTACTTATCATACGAAATCGTCAGAATACCTCAAACCACTTCCTTGTCATACTAACTATTCCTGCCACCACTACACTGTATTCTCATGCCACCTCCTAATCGTTCAACTTCTCTATCCTTTCTTCACATCAATTGCTTCCTGATTCCCCGATATATAACTGCATTCCTGCCTTCATACTCTCACTCGCAAACCTGAGCTGTGAGAACTTCCTACCAACAACATCAACTTTAATACTTCCCTCAAGAAATTTTCATCTGTCAAATAGCCAATATTATTGAAAAAAAACTCTATTAGTACAAATCTAGAACTGCCAATTAGACACTCTAATTTTGAATAGCATATATTTTGAATAGTATAATATTTTTAAGAAAGTGTAATTTACTGAGTTCACAAAGTTTTTAGTATACAAAATTATAACTGTTTTGTAGAATGCAATGCAGTATATATCTCAGTATGACAACTTCCTGAATTAGTAGGTTCATACAACTTTATCAAACACAAATAAATAGAAGTATACATATAGCAACTCAGATTGACACATAATACGATTCGACAATGTGTTAATATAATATTGTTGTCTACTCATTGTATATTGAAGAAGTAAAATGTGTTATTTCTAGATTGTTACAATATTTGCAATTCCCATGTGTATAATCAATAGATACATTGTCTCTAACTCTCAAACAGACTGTCAACTATTGGTCGCACTGTATGCTGGTATATTTCAGAGATATAATACTACTATATATACTATATATACCAAACCACCTAATATTACAATAATACACTGCCATTGGGTATTCATACTACGCATGCAGAATAAACGTGATATTACAACTCAGCTGTTTGCAAAGCAGTTTCATATCTGGAAATATAGCTCCTGGGAAGTATTGGTATAAGGTTAGTTATATTTTCATCACTCAAACATATTATAATATTCAATAATAAAGAATTTAGTAAGATAGGTTTCCTATAATATCCCAGTATAAGTAGGGGACTTTAGTTGATATAGATCAAATTTCCCTATCTAAACCAAAATAATAACACTATCTCAAATTGATAACATTGCTTTCTTTACAGCTCACCTAATAAGGTTAGATCAGCATCAATACTTAATAAAATAGGTATATTTATACCCACAAATTCCCGTTATACACCAGTAATAGCTATTACTAAGTCACTAAATACTGCATTTACCATTACCAGGATCAATCTATTCATTACCTTCACCAGAGATATCTCAATATTAGTCGCTATCAATCTTTTGCAATGTATTACTCATCACGAAAAATCAACCAAGCAAACAGATCTTGAACATAACCTGATTGATTAAGTCCAAGAACTGTGAAGTAATTCAAGAGTTTATTAAACTATCTGAATATATAAATTCCCAACATTATACAGACAGGGAATATATGAAAAGTACCAATATCATACTGAGATTCCACTAGATTCAATCTGCATATGCAGATCTAGGTTGTTTGGATTGCTGGATTACATTAAACCAGTACCAGAGTCTTCAAATCTGAAAATCTCAAACCTATATTACTATAATAGATATCAGTTGGAAAGTATTTAATATAATGAAGATCAATTTTATTGAATTTCATCAGTAAATAGGATTGTGTTTGAATCTTGAATTTAAACTGTAAACCATTTTAAATATAGAAGAATACAAATAATATCATTAAAATGTTACAAATTGGAATAGTTGCCTGGGAGATTGTATTTATTCAGAATGGAATTATTGGCTGCACCAGAAAGAGTGGTGTATATATATTTTATATATGCTAACTATTGCATATGAATGGAATAGTGCAGATATATAAGAGATATATTAGTAAGGAAGTAGAGAATAATACCTACCAAAGATGTTAACTCTATAGATTCACTGAATAATCAGTATCATCGAATGCACCAAGTCATAATTGCGTATTCATTGTAGCTGGTGGTAATCATGTCATTCGATTCATTCGAATAAATGTTTAATAGGACTTAGAGAATGCTCTATCTAAGCTGTTGAAATAAACATACTTAAAAAAATAATATCTCTACAAATTGCAGAATAGGGGAATGATATCAAATGATTTTCTGGAGTTAGACAGAGATGGTTATGAAGTGTCATATGATAACAATAATCATAATTAGCATCAACTTATTGAAGATTTGATGCTTCAACAAAGATTGCATAACTATTCGAATCCATGTACAATTTAAAGTCACTACAACACCAGAGTAAATAGCTGCATATTCTTGCTGTATGTGAATTCAATAATAGCAATGTGATAACTGCAGGGCTGTTTTCATTATGTTGAATACCATTTTTCCAAATCACAAGTATATTAAATTCAATATTTCCAGTACAATACTATTTTTGAAATTCTATAGCACTAGTGGCACAATGAAACAGTATACTAAGAGCACACCAATTAATAACTTACAGCATTTCAAAATGTCAATATCAAATCAATCCACAGTAAGACTATATCAATTCCAATTCAAGATACAAAATGGTATATAAGTATATGTTTCTACAAATAAATCCCCTGCTTTGAAAGTGCACCCCTATAGATGTAGTTTTTATGTAATCTAGGGACAAATCACCATTTCTGATACACAGCTAATAGAAAATCTATTTCTTGGATGGTGATTCATTTTCTATTTGGTATACAGCACAATAATATTTCATGAACCTGTATATTTACTAGATTAGTAAGATGCACATATGAGTATTTTATACATACTGGATACTATATATTACACCACTACAACAATCATATAACCAAGCTGCCATATGACCTTTATTATCCACTTCCAAGTATCCTCCAAAGTATACTCTTAATTGCACTCAATTTCACTCAATTGTACACACTCAGCCTGTCTAACTATATTCTCTTACGCAAGCTCTAAAGTCAGTACCAAGTACACCTCTCAGTAAGCTTGCAAGTACACCTCCAAGTTCCTCTCAACTGTTCTTCCAAGTATATTCTCCACTATGTTCCCAATTTTCCCATATGGTACATTTCTAGCCTGCATAACTGTACACTCCCAAGTAAGGTTCAAGGAACACTCCCAAGTAATCCTCTGAGTATACTCCCAATTACAACTCTGAGTTGCGCTCATGTACATTCCCAGTGATACTTTTCACTATACTCCCAATTGGTACATTCACAGCATGCTTTACTCTGTGTTCACTACTAGGCTCTCATGACCCTTCCAAGCACACTCTGAAGTACCCTACCATGTACACCTCCCAGTTGACTTCCAATTCTACACCACTCAGTTGTATATAAGTACGCTTCCAAGTATACTCTCAAGTATCCTCTCAAATTCATACACAAGTTCATCCCCATGTATACTTCATTGCACACTCCCAATATACTGACCTTGCTATTTCCACTAATACACTCAAGAAACTTGATACTCCTAATTTCACATCACTATATGCTCCCATGAGTGTTCCTGTATACTTCATCCTATGACTTGCTAAATTGCAAATGTCAGGTACTAGACGATATAAAGCAAATAGTATATAGCAGGTAACAATAGACAAACAGTACATATCATGTGACAGCTGGTAGGTGTGGGTAGCATATCATGGCCAAAATCATAACATCAGTCAATATTATAGTCTTAACCTCATCTTGTGCATCGCCATTCCAATCAGACTACACTCTACCATATAGTCATAGTGTTGCCAATTGCAGCTTGAAATTCTGCAGGAATAATAGACAATTGAATCATTGGGAAAGCAGACCTGCAACTCAGATAGTCCAGCAGACCCTAGTATCCATTTGACCACAATTATAGCTGTAATTGTATGCATTGTGTCTAAAGTTAATCGTAACAATGTAAAATAGTATGGCTATGGTACTTTTAATTGTAATAGTATTGGTAATGGTGGTCATAGTACCAAACATGCTTAGACGTGTGGGAAAGCTATATCATCATTAGAATCAAACCTTTCACAGACTTTCGCTCGCTTTGAGCTCAAGTTTCCACATATTCATAGTTTTCGAAAACTGAATATCTTCCCACAGTGTACTGTTGTCCTCCCAAAGCTTGGTTGTCCGAAGGGCTGCTTTTTCCAGAATTTGCGCTTCAGGTATTCTCTTCTGGAGGCTTTCAAGCAGACCTTTGTTTATCCTCTCCAGCAGGCTGTCGAGTTCCAGTAAGCTCTCTAGCAGACTCTCAGTCATAGAGTATACAGTACTACTGTAACAGCAAAGACTACTACTATCAAAGACAGATTCAGGTGCATCTCTGGCTGCCAGCAATATATCGTTAAATGTGCCTATATACAGATTGCTCTGAATTAATATTCAGTGACTACAAACTATGCATCACGCATGAATTTATGGAAAGCGTGCTATGAGATGTGCATGGGTATATTGTACAGTATATTGTCAATTGCACTGTTACCAATGAATATTTAAAGTAATACTTCTTGCCAAATATTATGTTAAGTAACTTCTAACACAGTTAACCTATTGATATTACCATCAATCATTACAATAATACACTTAATGGCAAATATTGCATTCATTGACATGAGTTGATAGTCGCTACATTAATGTCTTAAATACCATTGTGTCAATGGCCAATCGAATGTCACTTGCGGTTGTTATAAGCTTCTTCATTAGATATAACTCGATTTCACCTTTGTATTCACTGCAATCAATTTCACTATGTATAGTATATTAATTGAAATAGAGTCTACATATTGCAATAATTGGAGTAACATTTTTGACTGCTTTGGACAATATCAAAATTTCAATTCATTAATGATCATTAGACGCACATTATTTTACTTATTCTATTGTTACATCATACAGTCAAAAACCACTATGTTTAGATAGACCACTCTTCGTTGTTTTTGGTATGTATTATTCTGCAGAACCAGTTCGATATGTTGCTAGACATCTCTGCTCGCTATTTGAATCTTGTTCAATCGGATACAGCTTAATCAATATATCTATTCATAAACAACTCTATCTATTCTGCGGTCACTCAATAACAACCACTATTATAGTAATATACAACACATCTCAATGGATGAAATTGGAAATGTTCAATATATTTGCATTGTCAATAATAACTGTCACTATTGATTACATATGAAATGTACCAATGCCAGCAAGATTCGAAAGGTTAAATTGATAGCTGATACTTTGAATAAAGACGCAGTACTATAATAAATCCATATCATCTTTATCCATCAAGCTCTGATCGTCGAATCTTATTCTGTTAACTCAAGTTGGGCTCATAATTAGTAAATATTTTATTTTGTATTGACACAGTTGAATATCTTTTCTCTTATTCAAAGCTTGTTACAGTATATTGAAGCTACTTATCCTTAAATTTTTGAAATACATTATATGATTGAATAGTTTAACCATTCAAAATTTTGCTAATATTATAAAATATTATCCTAGGTGACACATAGTGACTACATTAATTATTTTATATTGATGGGGTAGAAAATTGAAAATTGGTGTTTTGGTTTTCGGTTGCGTTGATATTATTTAATTCGTCTGATGTGAACATCTATAGTAAATTCCATATATGTTTATTGGATAATATACATGTAGTGGGACTAGTAGCATATTTATACAAAGTCAAGTGTATATATCAAGGTGAATTAACAGAATGGTAAGTTGTTAGATTTGATTCCATCTTTCAACAGTTTGTCGAATTGATAGAAAAGTTTACTCATTGCAACTAACAATACAATTCTAATTTGCATCTTCATACCTTATTAATGATATGATTTTATTATAGAACTTTGACTTGGTATTTTAGAGGTAAACTGTGTGGCTCATTGGTATAGTCTCTTCATTACATTTACAATTCAATATGAAACTACATCAGCACAATTTACTTTTGTTGCTAGAATCCTCTGGGTGTGACTGGGAGTTGTCAGACTAGTATCGCAGTATAGTCAAATCTCACAGTTGACTGGACTGATGGAGTACCCAACAGGTGCACCTGGGAGAGGTGGTGAAAAATCAGGGAGTTGTCTTGACCAATGCAGTGGCATCGGAGATACTTCTAGGAAAGCTGGCAACACATCTGGCAGTTGACTTGAGCGATGTAGGGTCCAGTCAGTGCACCTGTAGGTACTGGCAACAAATCTCTGAGTACACAACAGCACTTAAAACCATTTGGGAACCATTTGGGAATACAGGCCACAAGCTACAGAGCAGATCAACTAACTGTAGAGCAGACTGGGGAAAATAATACACTCTTTGGGAATGCTGCTGGGGAATCTGGAAATTGTAGTTACAGCTCATTGTTAAAGCATTTTAAATATGCATTGAGTTGATAATGTTACTTATGTATCTACATATTTAACAAGCTAGATGCACATGATCATCTAGACTGATTGCAGGTAGTGCCTGAGTGCAACTGGAGAGGCATTTGAAGATTGTTATTGAGTGAACTTAGAGATATACTTCAAGGGCATAGTACAATAAAATTGGGCTTGATTGCTAATGCACCTGCCAGCTGTAGTTTTGTCTATTTGGGGTTGCACTGGGATGCAGTAATCAACAGTATTTCAAGATGTACTTGCAGGCTGCAATGGATTGTATTTGGCGGTGCAATTGTTAGCAGTAATTGAGTCTGTTTGTCGACGCACTAGTGGAGGGTAATCCAGTACCATTGGAGTTAAACCTAATTGCGATAATCAAACAAGATTGGACATGTACTTTGAGGCAATGGTTGTGGAAGATTGGAGATGCACTGCAATGCCATGAAAAAGCATATTTGGGGACATACTTGAATGCAATAATTCAGTGAAATTGAATGTGGGCAATATGACAGTGCCAATCAACAGATGATCAATCGAAAGGGAGTTGCAACAGAACCTGAGTTGAACATGTCGAGTTAAATCACCATTGTGGGAATGTGACACGAGTTAACTTTGTCTTTACACTCATTGGCAGGTGGCTGCAAATAGTTAATCTTTTGGAAAGTATGCTGGGAGTAATACTGTTGGGTGTATTTGGCAAGGGGAAAAATAATGGGAGACAGGCAGTGAGTGAGAGGAATTTGATAATGGGTGGATAGTATTACTTCATGTTCACTCACAATGTAATGTCTTGGATATGTATTGCATGATAATTTAATGTAATCTTCACTTGTCTAAGTAGAGTTGTGAACAACAATCAGGGTTATTGGAATGACAATGGGCACAATATTAGAGGATATAAATGGATGTGGGAAATGAGGGGTACGATCTACATGATTCATTTCAGAAAAGCATGACAAGATGTTCTTGCTCTCGAGGTTCGAAGTCATACCTGCTGTCTTGAGCATTCTAAATTCCCTCAAATACAACATCCAGAGCAGTCCGAGTTTCTCATGGTCATCTCCCCATTGTTTCTCATATCTCTCTTCCTGGTCCACTCATCAGCTTTTACCAGAAATGATCAACTTATGTCAACTCATTGTATCTCTAGAGGGTGTGATTATGAGTTCACCTCGAGTACAGATTCAACCCAGGATGGAGTCTTTTTCACCCCTGGCAAAGCTGTACACAGTGCTTTCCTCCACTCTCAACATTCCCATAGTTATGAGTTAATAACTGAATAGCACCTTGGCTCACGCCACATTCTCCTCCCAATCTACTAACTCCAGATAGACTATGTTAATTGCATCTCCAATTGTCCTTGCTCAATACCTCCAAAGTGCATTTCTAATCATGTTTAATCATAACTGCCAGGCTATCTACAATTTCATCCAACCAGATCTTCAAAGCAGATCTCTGAGTGCATTCGTTTGCAGAGTCCAAATGCATCTCCTACCTCACTCAAATATGAACTAGATGTGTATTTTGAAAGTTTATTACTTATTGTAAGCCAGTGAATCTCAAATTGCAGAGATTACGGCCACCGTCTTCTTCTCAAAACAAACATGATCACAGCCTCCCGGTGTATGTCCAGTGACTCCCATCTACAGCAATCAAATGTATATCTATACAGACTCCATCGTAACCCCCAAATGCGTATCCAATTTTGCTTGATCACTACCACCAAGTGCATCTTTAAGTGTACCAAATGACGGCCTCCATGTTCGCACAATCATAGCCTCTTGGTGCATTCCTTAGGTTATGCCATCACGATTGCCAGGTGCTCCTTTGTTTGCACTCGAGTGATATCTGCAGCCTGATCAGCCGTATGTTCTGATGTAGTGATTAACATTGAATGATAATACATACAATGTTGTAATGCAGCAAATTTTCTTGAGGTTTTGAAAAACATCTCTGATAGAGATGAATCTGATTTATAGAATAACTTGTGATTGTGGGATCTGTGACTTTTGGAACCACTGCTATAAGATTACCAAACTAAGTTTCAGGACTCCTGCAGACTGGCACTGAAGTTTTAGCTGCTCTTATGGTTTTCTGCTGACCTGCAAAGAGTCCTCATCTACTCCAACTTGTCCATATCCTATAAACAAAATTCATTTGCATGTTGAATATGCCTCCATAACAGCTAGTACAGTCTGAAGCTCCCCAGAATACTCATGCCATATATGGCAGCAGTTTGCATACCATGAGGGACACCTGCAAGTATCTGGAAGTACTTCCAAGTCCCAGACAGGGCAACTGGACTGTTTCAGATGTTCATAAGTGGCTTCCAGACTGTGCCAAATTGTGCTAACATATCTGAACGCTATATACCAACTTTCCAGAACCTTCATTCAGTATCTTTTGTATATAAACATGATTACACACTGCTCAAGGTCTCACTGAGACTAAGCAAAGTTGATTCAGATGATTTAAGAGCATTTTTAGGCCTTTCTGAAAGCACCTACAGTTGTGAAGATATATTAAAAATACTACAGAATATTGATAATTCCGTAGTCAAATTTTAAAGCAGCTGAGACTTCTTTTGTTCATATCTACTGGAGGCTTCAACCTTAATGTTCTGTATTCTCACAGCAGTGGTTCTTGTAGTCCCAGGTTCAATACTGCAACCTTTTTCATCAACAAACTATATCTTTGTAATATCCTTATATGTTTGACAACTACAATAAGATTTGATACATCAGAATAAATCATATATGCTCTATGGCTGCCTATATATATATATACATACAATTCATCTGTTGGTGGATGGCATTGAAGTACAATTGGTGCAGTACATGAACATAATATTCAACTGAACTTGGAGTTACTCTCAGGGGCAGAGTTTGTGTAAACTTAAATATCTGCATAAAGGCCACAATCATGCATGTTCGCAAATATACTTGGTGAACATCATTTTGTATGCTATTATATAGTCTTGGAGGCTGTAATGAAGCGAGCTTGGATATACAATGGGATGTAATGATTGAGGGAACAGGAGAGATGTACTTGGAGGTGGTAATCAAGTGAGTTTAACGATGCACTTTGAAAGTGGAATTATACCAACCTTGGTATACTGATTGGGCATATTTCGCAACCCGATTGGGAGTTATGGTTGATTAAGTTCAAAGACACACTGGAAGGCCATGATTGGCAGAGTTCGAAGATACTCTTTAGGAGGTGATGGGGCAAACTTGGAGATGTACTTATAGGTAGTAATCAAGAAAAGTCGAATGTGAACCTGATGGTCTTAATTCTGGAAATGGTCAATCTGAAGTTGGTTTATGTAGTACAGAGATACTGTGCAAGCTAAGACTTTATCAACAAATTAGCCTGAAATTGACCAATTGGAGACAACAGAAGGCATCATGGCATACCAAGAGCTGAGAAATGAGAGATAAGAGACTGCAAGGTGAATGCAATTAATCTTGAATGGATAATGTACTAAGTGTCAGCTTAAGAACACAACATGGCAAGTTAGAGAGTAATGACTTCACTTGGTACTCTGTGGTGAGAGTATCATATTGGGGGTGAAATCAAGCAACGGGGATAGTATTCTAAGACACCTAGATCTTGGAGAATGTCATATATCACCCATCATTTGCCATAATGAATATGATAGGTACATATCCCATTCGGCTGATAGAATATCTGCTCCTGCAGTTCTGGGCAGTGCTGCGGACAATTTTCACACAGATTGGACAGGTCATATCAATATCGAGCGGGATCTGACGTAGGTGATGTTGGTAACAATCAGGCGATATTGGACCAAGACAAAATGGTTCAAATTTCATCTCAACAAAATCAGGACAAGGCAGGAGTCGAAGCTGTTTCAAAGTTGTGACTTGCTTTGTTACACAAGAGAATGAGCCCAGAGAGAAGAAAAGGAAATCCTCCAACGTCAAACAACCTCTCCATATATATGGTTCGTCTGTCACCCTCAGACCGTTTCCCATGCTCCGATGAACCATCACAATCTTTCGTCATGGTCTTACACACCACCATCCTAATTCCCTATCAACAAAATCACGCCACATTGACCGACTCCACATCCCCTTAGACCACTTTTGTATCACTACAAATTATTCTGCCAACGCTTTGTCGCATCTTACTACTATTGCCAGTCTCCCAACGTCTCCCTCAATCAATAACACCAAGTCCTTTAATAACCTTACATTATCAGAAACATCGCTCATAACAGCATAGATCTTCACAGTATTTCCCTCCTTCGTTCCAGGCCCTTCAAGAACATTTTCTAAAGGTCTTAGTTCATCAGAATATAGTTAAGGAAACTCCCCTATTGCTTTCAGCCAGTCCACGAACATTGCCAGTTCCCATGCTTAGGGATCATACCCTGTCCAGCGTATAAGTTACTCTAATTGATTTCGATACATTTACCTGTCTTCAACGCTTGACACCTGGTACTCCTCCTTGCCATCATCTTCAACTGGTGGTGGCGGCTCCACACATTGCCCGAGAAGAGGGTCATTATCTACTGGGTCGGAAGGCAACACGGGTTGTACCGGTTGAACTTGGATCGCCCCAGGTTGCTCTAACTCATTGGCCTTTGGCGGGAGTCAACGGACTACTGTAAAACGTTCAAACCATTTCCAATCCGATTGCCACGTAGGCCTTCTTGTTCATACATATCGGGCAACTAACCAGCCCTGAGATCACACCTGGATATTTGGTGTTGGTATTGGTCCACGATTTGCCCCTTCCTCTTGAATCTCCTGGCTTCTTCTCACTTCTACCTGGAGATGTTCATGAATTTGTTGCATTGTTGCCTGCACATGGTCTGCATCCAGCCTTCGGTGATCACCTTCCATTGTTAGTTCTTCTGAAAATGTCATTCCAGGATCCACTCCCTGGATAGCAAAGCAAGGGGTGCACTGTGTTCTTTCTGATGTTCGATTATTTGTAGCAAACGTGGCCATTGGCAACGATTTCACCCAGTCATGCAATTGCTGATTCACAAACACCTGGGGGTATTGTTCCATACTCATATTCATTCGCTCCGTGTAGCCATTCGCTGTAGGTAAAATGCTGTTGACATGCTTCAATTAATCCCCGGGTGGCTCCATATCTGGCCCGAAAATGTTGAGGTAAACTGTGGTCCCCTATCCGATGCAATGGTCAATGGGAGTCAATGATGATGTACCACCTCTTTCAAAAACCACTCAGCCTACCCAGGGGCATCAATCATTGTGTGACAAGGAATAAAATGTTGCATTGTTGAAAGTCTATCCACTACTACCCAGATAGCATCGAACCCCTCACATTCTGGCAATCCGACCACACAATCCATGCAGATATCCTCCCATGGTTTATTTGGAATTAACAAAGGTCAAAGTACTGCAAATGTGGGATGACATGAATTCCGAGAGCGTTGGCAACTTTTGTGGTTTCGTACATGCCGATCAACATCCTGTACCATTATGTTCCACTAATGCTGTCTGTCCAGGAGATCGAAAGTCTTCGCTTGTCCTGGATGTCCCACAAATTCTCTATCCAGATACGCCTGGATTGTCT
>Ga0307515_10001374_pt1 | contig 55077 bp, 47 predicted proteins | sample 17_EM_MG_FD_194513 | JGI IMG/M metagenome (GOLD analysis project Ga0307515, IMG submission 194513) | Populus trichocarpa ectomycorrhiza microbial communities from riparian zone in the Pacific Northwest, United States - 17_EM | ecosystem: Host-associated > Plants > Roots > Unclassified | place...
TTTCCATTTGATATCGGCGATCGATCTACATACGGCTAGTAGGAGGCTTGATCGACACGCACTTACAACGAGATGTGACAAGGTGGTGTATATCCACGTCCGATCTTCGATCGCTAGCAACGCCGCGCTCTCAACACCCGTCGAGCTGAGAGCTCTGCTCGCACTAGGATGGTAAGAATTGGCCGCGGGTTAATAGTTTTATTATATAAGTACCCCGCTAAGCTTATACTGTCAGGTGACGAAGTCACCTCGCTTATATCCCTTGACGCGGCAATTTTGGTCCTTGGGTTATCGATAAGAATCAACCAATAGGAAAAACTGGGTTAATATAAATATCTAGTTGAAGCCTGTCGCGAAAATACCGTGTCAAGGGATACTCAAATATGTGCCAGGTGGCTGGCCGAACACGCGATTTTTTCGCTGACCGACGATCAGCCGAGCCTCGAATACCACGTTACATTTACCTAGTCCGCCATAATTGCCGGGCACCCAAGATGGCTACCCTTTAGCAAAGCCAACTAAGAAAATTGGCTTGTCGACTCCTTGCAATTGAATTGTCAGTGCTTTGAACGCGGCCCTGAGAGAAACGTGAGACTTAGTGGCATCTGCAGAGTGGCATCTGCAGCGAACTTCGATATTGCGACCCCGCCGCTCACTCTGCATCCTTTCCTCGAGGGCGCCCAGCTTCACGATGCCTATCCATATCTCATACTCAAGCGTGCCTGCTGCAGCCCATTATTCTAAACAGAGCTCCCCTCGCAGTTCGCAGAGGGCATCCATGTCCAAAACCCTCTCCTGCCTTAACCCTATCAAGCGCGATAGGATCATTAATTCGCAAATCTCGTCCCCTTTCCTTAGCCTGCCCGCCGAGCTGCGCAACCAGATATACGAATACTACTTCGATAACCTCACATCCTCAGCCCATAGCCTCGCCCTCCTTCTCTCCTGCCGTCGCATCTACAACGAAGCACATACCCTTGCCTTTGCAACCGCAACCTTCGTAACAACGACATGGGTTCGCTACAAGCTCGCCGCGCAAGTTGCAGCACTGAAACCTATCTCCTCCTCTGCAATAAGCTCGATAGCATTCGCCTCACACTTGCTTGAGTCGCGTGGGTTTTGCAGAGACAACCAGTACCTGCTGGCGAATTTCATGGCAAACTCCATCACGCTCTTCCCAGCCCTGAAGCGAGTGACGCTGTTCTACTCCGACCAGACTCGGCCCGGGCCGGAATGGTACGCAGAGGCCAGCAGGACAAACCTGAGCGCGGTGATATGGGCGTTCGTCTCGGGGCAGGTCATGGCGTGGGCAAAGGCGGAGCCGTGGACGGTTATCTGGCCCGAGGATGAAGATGGGCCACATACACGATGTGTTTTAAAGAGAGCGCGAGGGCAGAGTCTAGGCGCTTGTGATGTGAAGGTGCTCTACGAAGATGGAGAGAAGATGGATGAGGGCATTGTCGAGGCTTGGTGGTGGTTACCGGTAAGGGAAATCGGGGCAGGCCTGGGATTCCCGGTTGATGGCGATACGACATTGGCGCAGAAAGTTAAGAGGAGTAGAAGGAGGTGGGAGAGGAAGAGAATTGGATATCTCATTTTGTTTAGTCCTGTGGTCGTTCCTATGTGGATGGGAAAGAAGGTTAAGCAGGTTTGGAAAAGAGATTTTTCAGGTGAGTCTCCGACAGTAAGGGCTTGGAGGAGATGAAGGATTGAAATGGACCAGCATTTCTACGAAAGAATTTTTCGTATATTACGACCTAGAATTAGCGATTTGACGTTCTTTGGATTGTGGGCAGAACAGGCGCATCCTATGAACTTATGGGCTAAGCACCAAAAGATTTTGTTCAATTTGTATCCTGAGACGTTCTGGGGTTACTACGCCGCATGTTATACCCAAAATGCAGCTTTTATCTGAGTATCCCTTTCGAAATCCACATGGTCCCTTTTGGGCATGATTTGAGTAGATGCATCCCACGTGGGGCGCTTGTGGTTGGACCCCGTGGCTGATAGCGGGAGGAGGCTAAACTCTAAAGCTTAAACCTTAGTTGAAGCCCCTCGTTCGTCATAAAGACTTCTCTATGCTCACCATCCCACCATTCCCTCCTCTTACTCGCACATTCTGCTCAGTTGTGATCCCCTATAAGAGAATGGCTGGCGTTCCTAATACGTATGCCGGTTTGTGGATTCCATCTCCGCTCACATTCTCATTGGGACCCGCCAAGTTTTCACATAACCTCGTCCAGCTAGTTCTGTTCTAAATTTACAGTGCAACAAAAACAAAATACTAACTATATGTACCTTTAGACCCGGTCCATATTGCCGTAATTGGTGGCACGGGTCTGCAAACGCTCCCTAACTTTACCCTTGCTGCGACACTCACGCCCAGCACGCCTTGGGGCACTCCCTCCTCTCCAATCTCCATCCTACACCACCCTTCTCCCACCACCGGCAAGCCCATACCCATTGCTTTCCTCTCGCGTCACGGCCTCCATCATGAGCTCGCACCACACGAGGTTCCCGTCCGCGCCAATATCGCTGCTCTGCGGTCCATTGGTGTAAGAACAATCATTGCGTTCAGCGCGGTCGGAAGTCTGCAAGAAGAGATTCGACCGAGGGACTTTGTGGTGCCAGACCAAATCATTGACCGAACAAAGGGAATTAGGCCTTTTACCTTCTTTGAAGGTGGTATGGTGGGACATGTAGGCTTTGGAGATCCATTCGATGAAGGGCTGGCAAAGATAGTACGAAAGTGCGGGCACAGCTTAGAGGGAGACGGTGTTACATTACATGATCGAGGTGTAATCATTTGCATGGGTGAGTTCCCGAAATGCAACCGTCCGTGGCAGGTCGTTCAGGCTGTGCAAACCTCAGCGTCAATCATATTCTTGGTAAACAAGACTTTTTGACAGGATACTGATACGTCTTCGCTTCAGAGGGTCCCCAATTCTCTACCCGCGCTGAGAGCAACCTCTACCGTAGCTGGGGTGGCAGCGTCATCAACATGTCTGCCCTGCCCGAGGCAAAGCTTGCTCGGGAAGCCGAGATCTCATACCAGATGATCTGCATGGCAACAGACTATGACTGCTGGCATGATTCAGAAGACGTTAACGTCGAAATGGTGATGGGTCACATGAAGGCAAACGCGGAGAATGCTAGACGTTTCGTTGGCGCCGTGTTGGATGAACTGAGTAAAGAAGAACATGGTGAACAGGTGTTAGCGAAACACCTTAATGGTCAAGCAAAATTTGCTGGGTCCATCACAGCCAAGGAGGGACGAAGCGAAGGAGCTTTGAAGAAGATGAGTTGGCTTTTCCCGGGTTATTTTGATTAATCAAGTGCACAGCGAATGCAACAATTTGCAAATAGACTCTTGTATTCCCTGTAAGTTGCCTAATCCCTATCGAAAGGTTCTATGATGCATTTTCGATGCTAGAATAAACATCGCTGACGGCGCCAGTACTTAAAGGGTATAGATTAGAGCTATGTCGTGATATGATTCAACATCAGAGAGAAAGAAATCATTCGCTCAATTTGCCCTCCGCATGCTGCCTATCCCGAACTCAACGCCCGTAGCGGAGCAGTACCTCCTCCTCATGATACAACCATAAACAATAGAATATCGCGCAGGAAATATTTACTCAATTTGCCTCCCAATATGCTAGTCATTTCGTCGTTAATATTGCAACACAACACTGTCTACTCCATAGACCACATCCGTGCTTCGGACCCCTCGCTGCCTGATTGTGAGCCATCATCCGACCACGTCAACATCAAAGGTCTTTGTCCAGCATTGGCGATTGACGGTTCACAAGGTTCTTCGTATTCGTAGGGCCTCTGGATCTGTGACGCTCGGCGGCTGTGTCGAGTTCGAGGGGACAATGCATTTGGGGAAGGAGAGTCGGGCCGGCTAGGGCCTGCCGTGATTTGCAGACGAGACCGTTCTTGTCGTGAATTCCTCCTTGGTGTCGAGGGTCGAGACTCGAGGCCCTCGATCATTGGTCGCATCGGCCGGCCACCAGTGATATATCGTACAGCCTCTCGTTCCCGTTCTCTCATCTGTTCGAGTAACCGACCATCTTCAAGGGCATGACGTTCGCGGCGAACGCGCTCTTCGACTTCATGACGTCCGTATCGACGTCCAACAACGAGGGCTCCTTCTTCAGAGCCGATCTGCCAGCCATAGGCGGCAGCGAGTTCATGGAGGGGAGGGCTGTCGCCGAAGTAGCCATATCGATGTCGATTGAGCTCTCGTAGATGTTCCCAGAAGACATCGTCAGGGTCTTCTTGGCGTGCCATGCACATTGGGCCATAGTCGAAATTTTGCTGCCCGTTCCACAGCTGTAAATCCCAAGATGACATGGTAGACATATTTTTTGCAAGATAAATTAATGTGAAAAAGGTAAAAGATTGACAGGGTTGCCCCGAATTGATGCTGTAAAAGATTTGGTAACACCAAGAAGAGGAGGTTGCGGAGGTCAGAAGAGCGGTGGTTGCGTTGAGGGGAAGTAGACGCGCTGTATAAGAAGGAGGGGAAGATAGTGAGCTGGCGATGGTTCATTCGCTATATAGTTTTGGCACAAATTCTCAGTCGGCTGCAGAACTAGGACGTTTATTGGCCACGAGTGCGGCAACAACAGGACTTGATCGTATTACACGATAAGGATTTGGAAGCTCAATAAGTTCATGCAAGTGATTTCATACATAGGCATTATTGGGGAGCACCTTTGGAGAAGCATCTGGTGTTGGTGCCACGAGAAGGGACAATCGTGAAGGTTGGTTGAGGGTCCATTCAGCGGCGAGCATCAAAAGAGTTCGCTTTCCACACCAAGCCCAGGCCCGTAGGACACCACATACATCTCAGGGAAGGAGCATTGAAGTGTTTTTCACAACATCATCCTTGTATGTCACACAACAGCCGTGGATTTAGTGCTGGAGGTTCTACAAAGTTGTCGTCGAGACGACTATCAGACCGCTTTCTCTAATTGGCTAGGGTTCACATGAGACGACAAGGATCAGAAGCAAAAAGCAAGAACGAGCGGCAAAGGACAACCTCCAGCACCAAATCTATCGTCTCGGGTATCGTAGTCCATCTCCAGTGTGTCGAGAGCTGTTAAACACCATACAGCGTCTGCGATCCTCTACAACAAACGCATCAGAACGCTGTTAATAGCAACGGCGTCCATACCCTATATTCGACTTGGTCACCGTGGTCCCAATCGGAACAATGGCCAATCCCAATCTTGCCGTGCAGCTTCAGAACCGTCACGCTGGCCAAATCCGAAGCCGTTTTCTACGCCCGGTAGGTGTCCGTCCTCCTGGTCCGCATTGAAGACGCGTTCATAGGACTCGAATACCTCAGGGCCACGTTCCGCGGAGGCACCATGGCGACCGTAGCCATACCCCTCATTGCTGTAGCAACCGTCGTTGCAATAGCCAGATATTTCGTAGCAACCAGGTCTATAGACGGTTTCGTGCTATAGTCGTTGTCTGATTCGAAAGGGCTCGGAGAGGTATTGCCCATTGTTAGCTGGCTAGCTGTTGTAGGAAGCTGGGCTGGAGACTGTGACGAAACCTGAACCCTCTCCCCACGGCCCACCTGTTTCCTTCAATCCTTTCATGGTAACGTGCCTACCCCGCTCTAAGGCTCTGCGGATGAGGTTGCTGAGAGGCATTCTGCAAGTCGAGTAATAAATCAGTCAATACAGTCGATTGAATCTGTAAGTAATTCATCCAAACTTCCCTCTATCATCGAAAGAGTACGAGGAGCACGGAGAATGGTACTGGGGGCCTGAAGACAAAGAGCAAGTAATTATTAAGAGAAGTGCAGCTGCAAGTGAGGTGGGGGTCATTCCGAAAACGGAGAGGGGTGCAGAGCGGCATGGAGCAGCAGGATTCTAATATGCCTGCAACGAACATTCACTTATCACAGTCGAGCTATGTGGTCCGATTTCGCGGGTGCCAACTCATTGCTCACCTTGGGCAGAAACAGGATCTGCTTGCTACTGATGCTACGTAGAAACTATGGGATGCTTGGGCAAAGAATCAGAAGAGAGAGTCGTCATCGTGGAGTTTGCAAGCTTGGAGCAAGCTGGCATAGGCAGTGTTAGAGCCTGATGTCGAAAGAGCGCCCTCTCCATCACCATTGAGGGCCGCCCAATTCCGTCCCTCATTGTCAGCCTTTGAACAACAGACATATCTTCTCTGCTTTTATAGTCCGAATGAGAACTTTATAGATAGATAACTTAAATATATAAGAGACTTACTAAATATTACTATAATAAAGGATGGCGATAAAGATATTAATCCGCTTAAAGATTTATACTTAAAGGAATATTACAAAATTATATAGTGACCTTTAATAGACGTAGCAGGCAATCTACAACGTACAGTGGAAGGAAAGACAGCAGCCCTCAAGGGTTCCTTCTTCCCAACGCCCCCGCCTGGAGATCTAAAAGACCTACACGACTACCAGCATCCGAACCCCCTGTGGGCCCCGGATATTAAAATATGGGAGGTGGAAGAAGCGGTAGAGGGACACCCCCTCCTGATTAAGTTTAATTCCTTCTTATCTCATAAATCAGACCCCCGGTGGACCGTTGGTACGTGCACTGCGCGCACGTACAGGCATACTACTTCTTATCCAGCGAATTCTCCACCTTATGGGCGTCGTTTTGGTGGTAATGGAGCCTTAAAACACACCAAAAATCACCTTTTTCACTACCGCATCTCGACCCTTTTATAACATTTAGTTATTACGGAAATACTATAAGGTGGGAGTTCTTTAGCTTCTCTATCTATTACATCGAATAACGACGTCGTAGCTATATTATATCCTTGCCGAGTTCTAGGGGTCCGAGCTTATATACTTTAGGTATCTTTTATGCCTAGGCCCTAGTTACTAGGCCCTCTCTAGGGTAACTAGTCGTAGAGAAGATAAGGCTGACCGTAGGGGGTAATCTAGGCTACTAGGCAGTATTTGGTAATTAACGGCGAGTAACTATATACTCCGCGGGTGATTACCCTTGAGGTTTAAGAGAGGGGATATATTTATTCGTTCGTTCGTTTGCTCGTTTATTAATATAAGGTCGTTAATATTTTAATTAGGGCTTAGGGGACGTTTAGAATCCGTTTTATATCCTTAAGGATTATATGGGCTTGGAATGGGGGTATGTAGTAGCTATCTACTATAAGGGGTTACCGTTAGTGGTAGTTTTCGAGATCTTACTATCATATAACGTCATAATAACCACTAGGTCCTACCCGCGTACTATGTGCGACGTCGCTGCGTTGGCTCTGCTAAATCCGAAGACTAGCAGGTTCGTAGGCCTTACCTTGTACAGGTGTAGAGTCCGATTTCGATGGCCCTTATTATATTATATAGTTATATTTTATAAAGGTATTAAAGAATTATTTAATTTTCAGTAGGGTAGAAAAGCGTGCACAAGATACGTCCATGCACTCAGTGCTTACTTAACTAACCTACCAATTTTGAATATCTTACTTATACTACACTTTTCACTACCTTTTCTTGTCTTTAAATTTTCCTTGTTTTATTTCTACTGTAAAGTTTTATCATGTTATAAGCGTTGTACTATCTGCCGTAAAACGTTCATTAAGCCACCCGACAGGTCCATTCGTCACAATGCGATAGAACCCCGTTCTGGCTTCCCCGAGCTAGCATTGCCCTCCATCAGTATCTTGCTCGCCTAGGTCCACAGTCTAGGCTAGAGATGGGGAGATGATACTCGCAAGTACCTCCATTCTTAGTTGAGTTGATCATCTGCACCTCTCGTGACTGACGGCTGAACCCCGCTCCGCTACAAAGAATGGAAAGAATCCAAATAATAGGGTCAAAAAGCCAACTCACCATCACCAAGTACCGTTATCCCGCCTGCTCGTAGCAGCTAAGTCTACCATGGCAACTCAACAAGGCAGCGTCACAGCCGTAAGCCGCTCGACAGCTCATCATTTCAGCAAAGAGGTCGCCCAGTCCATCAATCTCGTAGCCGGACTCGGCGTTGAGCATGACGCGCATGCTGGAGTCACCGTGCAACACCTTCAGCACCTAACGCAAGACGCCTCCAGACCGAACCTCCGGCAGGTACATCTTATTCCTTACGAGCTACTCTACGAACTTGGCAGCCGCGGCTTCGATATTAAACCCGGCGAGCTCGGCGAGAACATCACCACCTACGGCCTCGACCTTACAGCGCTGCCGAAGGGTACGCAGCTCCGATTTGGAGATCAAGCTACGGTTGAAATCACTGGCCTGAGGGATCCCGGCCCTCATATCGAGAGGTTTAAGAAAGGCCTGCTCAGCCAAGTATTAAGGACGGATAATGATGGTCGTTTGCTAAGGAAGGCTGGCGTTATGGAGGTTGTACTCGTTGGTGGACCTGTAAAAGCTGGCGATATCGTGCAGGTGTATCGGCCAGCCGAGCCCTATAAAGCTTTGGGGCCTGTGTAGAGCGTTTCTGGATTCCGAAATTTATACTCACTTCTGCAGTTGAAATAACATTCCCAATCGAGTAAATTGTTGGTTTTCGGAATGTGGAGGAGACACGATTCCATATGGTTAGTTGAATATGCAATAGCCATCAATTTACCTTTTTTAATACTAGGATACGTTTTATGCTACTCTAAACTATTATTACGCTTATACTATTATTACGCTTATACTATTATTTATACTTTATAACTACAACTAAAATATGCCTCAAAGGTACTCCTAAAAGACTAGCCCGCAAGAGAATGTATTCGTTTAAAATCGACTGAATAAGATCTATCGCAAATTTTCGTCATATATTTTGGGCAACGGTGGGTGGACACCCGGGTAGAAGCTATTAGTGAGGATAAGGGTATAGAGGAAGGCTCTGAGGACGATAAGGAACTGGTTTAACGATAATTTTAGTAAGTTTAAATTACCCCTACTTCTCTACATTACCACCAAATATATGCTAAGACTTACCATAAATAGTATGTATTTGCAATGGAGCGCCGCGGCGAGCCTGGCATCAAATCAAATATTTGGCAAGTGGAGCGGATTTGACCTCACATTTGCGCCAAACCGCTCTAAATAGATCACTGCTTGGGGGACCTTGTTATTACTGTGAATCTGAAAAGAGCAAGAATATCAGAACATTGCGGCAATTCGTCTCTGGGCAATATCGTATGGTGGTCTTAAAACGCATGATTGTGAAGTTATAGGACCTTCTCTACTAGTGGTGTAGCAATGAATGAATGCTGACCTCATTCATCAACCTGCGCTTCTATTTCGCCCAAGTTTCGCATTTTCAGACTTATCACTGTCGTGAAGAAAGGTCAGAACATTTGCAATTTTTGATTGGTTAACCTTATGCTCTCTCCTAGTGTTACTCCACTCTATACACCAACTTCTCTCCACTAACTTTTCCATCTTTCAAATCCTGCATACCACCCGGGATACTAACCAGCCCGTCCATAACCTTCGCCGGATGCGCCTTAATCTTTCCCTCATTCAGCAACCCTTCCGTGATCTTCCAGAATTTTGATGCAAACTCATAGTCCTCGTTGTTCGCAGGCAAATTATATTGATGCGCCGCGAAATTCTCACCGAAAGCAGTATCCCTTGCACCGATAACTGCGTCCTTAGAGCTGTGGCCCGTGCGCACCAATTAATGAGGTGCATACACGGGCGGTAAGTTATTCTGCCGCACCACGAGAGCTCTCGAAAGGAGGAAGTGCTAGAGCCCAAAGCAGTGGCTTTTTACGACCCAATTTTTGGAAACAGTATATTAAGTGGGCTGCACAAGATCAGTGTTATTGGATATATAATTGCGCACCATTTTAGTGGTGTATTTAATTGATAAAGTTATCTATTTACGACTTGACGCGAGGAAGTCGATGTTCTTGATCGCGTGCACGGGCCACACCTCTAAGGACGATATCGGTGCAAGGGATATGCCAAGGTTAAGGTATTGCTCACATCATCACGCGGCAGCTCGGCGACTTTGAGCAGCGCCGAGTACTTGCCACCAGCAGAGCCAATCGCATCGCAACAAATCGAAGGCGACGATCCTTCAGAGATACAATCAAAGACTAGCGCAAGCCCGTCATTTGTAGCTTCGCGATATATCGATTCGCGGAACTCCGAGGGGAGATTTCTAAGCTTCCGAGGTTTTCGCAGGGATGGAATTTCGCTCGTTCTAGTCGCAGGGTAAGCCTACCCCCCTGCCTACGTAAGCATTCGCTTAGTAGGCAGGGGAGTGCAATACACAAAAACCAGCAATACGCAAATATTTGCCTATTTTCAGGCTGAATCGACAAATATGCCACCTAAGATCGATTATGCAGAGGCCACAGTGCAAAAAGCGATGGCCGCTATGGACGCAAACCCCCGATTAAAAGGAACAACAGCTGCATAGCAATTTGGAGCTCCTTATGATCGACTTATGGCTTGTCGGCGGGGTCGTCCTGTAAGCAATACGCGCGGGGGATATAATAAGAAGCTCGATGTGCCGCAAGATTAAGCTCTAAGAGATTATCTTATGATGCTTGCAGGAGCTGGTACAGAAGCTAACTTAGCTGAGGTAAAAAATGCAGCTTCTAGATTATTGTATTACGAATCAGGCGATCCTATAAAGATAGTCTCTTGGCGCTGGACGAAGGCATGGATGGTACGCAATAACGAACACCTTAAAATGCTTAAGCAAAAGCCTCTCTCTGTAAAATAAATCGCGGCGACTATTATAGAAGAGGTAGAGCTCCATTTTTAAGAGTATAGAAGGTGCAAGCTCTATTAGAAGATTCACGACGACGATATATCTAATTTTGATGAAACAGGCTTCTAAATTAGTGTTATCGCCAGTGATATTGTTGTGGTTCCAGTAGACTGTTAAGAGGTTTATGCTGCAGATCCAGATAATCAAGAGCTTGTAACATCTATAGAAACGATTAATTATGGCCGTACAAAGGTTCTATTGATGCTTATATTTAAAGGCGCATATTACTTACGGAAACACTTTAAGAACGATATAGACAGTAATGTCTATTGGGCACGCTCTGAAACCGGCTTTATAAATGACAAACTTGCACTTAAGTATTTAGAGCATTTTAATAAATTTACGAAGGATATAGCTAAAGGGTATCAAATGCTTATATTTGACGGCCATGGCAGTTATTTAAGCCAGCAATTTATCGATTACTGCTGGGTAAATAAGATTCGTCTATTTTAGCTTCCTTTATATATAATACACCTTCTACAACCTCTTAATGTCGGCGTATTTTAGACCTTAAAATACTATTTTAAGAAGGCGATTTAATAAGAAGTGTTCTTAGGCGCATCCGAGATCTTAAAGACCGACTTTTTTGCGTTCTTCTAGAGCTTTCATAATAAGACCTTTAAAAGTCAACGAATTATTAAATTAGCCTTCCGCAAGACAGGTCTTATTCCGTTTAATCTATAAGTCATATTAACGAAGATAAAGGAATACCTAAAGATATAAAAAGAAGCTCGAACTCGAACTTGAACTCCTATACCTCCTCCGCGCGAATTATTACCTATTCTACCTTTAAGCCCTATATTTGCTACCCCACTATCTTATACTCCTCCCCAGACGAATTGGAGCTAGTGGGAGACCCCTCTTACCTTACGGACGCGTTAAAAAGGTGTTAATTATATCCGCGAACGTATAATTGCGGCTATAAATAGAACTCTGATAACACCGTCAGTTATAAGAGTACAGGATAAGGTAGAGGTAGCTTCTCGTTGGTCGATTCTTGCGGGTGCTTTATTAACGAATCGAGTTTATAATTTAAGCATTGCAGAGAAGGCGCGTTAAGCTAGAAAGAATAAGGACGGAAGTAAGATCGTATAGAAGTATGGAGAGATCTATGGCTACCAAGCTAGGAAGCAAATTGAGGAGGACGACGAAGATGATAGGAGAGTAGTTAATATGAGGGACAAAAGGGTGCGGGATAGGCAGTGGAAGCCTAAATATGTGGCAGTTATGAAGCAGTTTAAGTCGGATTATAATAAAATCATTTTAAAGCATATAGGCGTCGATTTATAAGATTTGGAACCTGCTTAGTGCTCCTTTCTTTACGATATATATATCCTCAAATATTTGCGTATTGCTGGTTTTTGTGTATTGCACTCCCCTGCCTACTAAGCGAATGCTTACGTAGGCAGGGGGGTAGGCTTACCCTGCGACTAATCACTTTGCTTACAAATTACTTAAAATATTTCACCGGTTTGCTGAAAGCGTCTTTCTAAGAGTATTTATAGTGGCGTAAACACGTATAAGGAAAGATGATGCGTCACGAACATTTCTTGGCACAGGAAATCCTTGGCAGAATTGTTACGCTGCAAACCAACAATAAGCTAATGCTCCATTTCTTCAATGAAAACAGAAAACAGATATAGCGCAAGAATACAGAGCTTGCAATTTATCCTTGCCTGGAAATGATTACTTCACCTAGCGTCCATCCATCCAAGACCAAACAATCGTCACTGCGAATTCTTGCGGCAACGGGTGCCCCAACAGTTCTGCCCCCTTTGCCTCTAATAATCCCGCGGCCTTCCCTTCCAACTCTTCTGTCTTCCTTCGCTCTTTCTTGTATTTTAGGACTAGCGCCGCCAGACCCGTCGTCGAAGCGAATAATATGAAACCAAGCACAACGCCGATTATTAGGCCAGCGGTTTTTGCGGATGTATCTCCCTTTTAAGCTGGAGAAAGCGTCGGCGAAGCAAAGTTACTCGCAGCGGCCCCGCCTGATATCGGTATGGACGTTATCAAGATTGGCATTTGAGTCGTTGATTGTAGTAAACTAGAAGGAGTTGGAGCAGCGGTGGGGTTCTGCGTTGAACCATTAACATCGACGTAGGGACGAAGGCGATCCGTCCCATCTCCATTGAGTACAGCGATGAGGTAGCCGGGTTTCCATGTAATTGCTCCCTGTCGCAGCGGTGATGCAGTAAGCGGAGGGATTCTGGACGATGCATTGCTGAATCCAAACGCCGACGTTCCGGGCTACCGTACAGTGCGCTAGGCATGGTTCTACTGTCTAGCTTGGAAAGACTGCAAACTTACTGTTCAAACATTCGGTCGGACAACCCGGGGCCTGCTAAGTTGGGTCTGTACAGCTAGAATTGTATCCTCAGGTGGGGGACAGGGTCGATTCCGGAAGTCTCTCACTCGCCTCTGCTGATACGTGATCCCGGACCAATCCTGAAAACATGTGCCGCTGGGGTAGCAAGCACCGTTTCTCCGGCAGCAGGCTTCCTTGGCCATTCGTTCCAGCTGTTGAGTTGCAGACTGCTCCGTCTGAGTCAAAATTGCCGTGTGGGAAGTAGCATTTCGTAGCACTCGAGAAAGTGAGTGAAAAGCATCGCGGGTAAGAACGAAAACAAACAGCACTCTGAAAAGATCAAATTTTAATATCGGAAAGAGCGTTAAAAAATTAAGATTTTTGCGATAGTAATGCACGTTTAAAGGAAGTAAAATGCTTGCGAACCGCTTTACGGAGTTACCAAGATGTTTCATTTGTTAGTGTGGCGCGGCTCAAACAGCTAATGGTACCGTCCAATTGCTGGCGCGTGTACATCGCGAATCTCGTTGGCTGTCGCTGGGGTGATCGTATGGGCTAAACGCTGTGGATACTTCCATGGCCAAGGCTCCAACCTGGCCCACAGATAGCTACCATCACGACTTTGTCTGAGGCATACAACGAGCTCCATTCCATTTATCACTGCATGGATCTGACTTGGCGTACAGTACTCTTCGCATCTTCCTTCTGTGGCTGTAACACGTATATACAATGGACAATTTTGGCATGAGTGGCTTGTGCGCTATGTACTAGTAGTTAGCGGTTGTAGCAGAAAACCCCACCATTCTCCCGTTCGGAATCTTTGGGAAGCTAGGAGTTGAGGCTGCTTACTTTGCGAGCTGATCTGGAAGCAAAGCTATAGGCATCAGATAAAAGGCGGAGACCCAGCCTAAGTTATGGAAAGTAATGTTTCCCTTCTTCGTTTGAGTGATTCGACTATGGACGTATGGTTTGGAGGCCACGTACACTAGTAGGTTTTGAGGTTTGATCTAGCCACCGGTAAAAGTTTGAACCTCTCCAACCATCGTCAATCGAATGGTGACTGGCCGTCAGGAGACCAACTTGACCGTGACAAGCAAGGTAGTCGTGATGACCAACAGGAATGGAAGAGAACAGGATCACTAAATGTGGCAACCAAGCACCTGGCCGAGATGAATGCTAGCAAGTATAATCTACTATTGGAGCGGTCCTCAAGTAATCCTTCGTTGCTTTAGTTTCGTCTCCTCGGTTCTGCTATTCGAATGAGTGATCACAAGAGCATTCACATTCGACGATCAAAAAATGAATTCGTGTATAACAGGTACCTCAACTCCTCATATTGGTTAATGGATAACTCTCCGCTTCGTCTTCAAAATCCCCAACTTCAAAATCCCTAGCGCTCTGGATTCTTTCCTCCTCGTCTTTCAGTTTTGCAAAGCCTTTCCCTTCTACTGTCTCTGCCCTGCTTGGGTAGGGTGTGTCACATTTACTAGATCTAAGCGGTGGATAGTATCGTCGGTAGGTGTAGAATGCTATTAGCAATCCGAGTAATGATCCAGTTGTCACGTCGTAAACGTCATGCCGATAATCCTCGCAACGAGAAATTGCGATCAACGTAGCTCCAAGGAGAGGTGCAAGGGCCAAGAGAACACGAGCGAGATCAGTTCGTGGCCGGAAAACGTGACATTGTCCGGCAAGAAAAAGCGCGAGATAACCAAGACCACTGAACGCAAAGCTACTGTGACCACTTGGAAAACTGCGCCATCCGTCATGGAGAACATGATGGTTGGTCTCGGTACAGATCTCCCACGTTACTAACTCATGTATTGATGTGCCTTTCTGCTGTGAAACGATCGTCTGTCAACACTAAAGAGTTATAAAGCTGATTGAGGAACAGGAAAACTTACAGGTTTACAGCGGTCGACCAAATCAGGCCGCGGTCTACCAACAGCATTTTTGATAACCTGTATATTCATGAATAAAAGACAGAGCATTTAAACGAAAGTCTTACATCCGTCAAAAACAATGTTAAAATCAAGCTCCAGTAGGAAGTTAGCTAAGATCAATCCGTCTTGTACGAAAGGTAATGTACCTGATGAACCAGCCAAGAATAGTCACATGTGCCTTATGACCTTGGGGCCTGAATGCCAGGGCCCAGATGACTAGCACAGCGAGTGGAATTCCACCAGCATAGACGAATAGCCAAGCTTCTCAGAATATAAGCGTTTAATCCACCATTTCCAAGCTCCAATTCTAATCACATACTAACCGGTACCCGTTCTTTCTCGGCATGTGGATATTGTATAGCGAGGTTGTCAAGGGAGAACATGCGATGGAAGGGTTCGGCGAAGAATTGGATCTGGCTTCGAATGAGGGTCGTGATTATAAGTTTGGCAAGGACTGACAAACCACAATATATGCAGTCAATAGAATTGCGAGGCCAATATAATCGGAAGCGTACGATCGCTGCTGTATGTTAGTTTAGGATAGTGGTTGGAGCTCTAAGTGTTCTTACCTGCCAAAACCTAGAGAGCGACCCTAAGAAGCCACCTGATTGTGACAAGCTGGGGGCCCGCCGACCGTTCAGCTGGGAGGCCTGACCAGACATGTTGGACTGCAATAATGGTGTAAACACCATTGCTTGACAGGCAGCGACGGGGACGATAAATGCAGTTGTTCAGTCTGAAATGCAGTGTTGCGCGGCCTTGGCGCTACATATCGCTTCGATCTTCCCAAACTTCGAAGCTCCGAGCTCAAGCTCAGGCACGTCATATCCACTGCCTTCTTTTCAGTATAACTAAGCGTCGCTTTTCCTCGCCCTCAATCGCATCCTTCTCTAGAAACTTCCACTGCCTACTTAGCCTCCTTTATTTGAATGCGCTAATGGATGAGGACGAGGGCCAACTAAGCACCACATTCCCGCAACCCCCTCCATTCTACAAACACTTTACTTCACAGAACCTAGAGCGCCTGAAAGAGTTCCAAGAGTCGACTAACTCAAAAACTCAGGGAGGGAACCCTAGTGAAGCCTTAGGCCTTATTTCCCCGCGCCTTTTCAATCTCCCTCCAGAGCTACGATATCTCATTCCACCAGAACCGCCAGCGGATGGGAAATACAGATCGTTTGGACTTCCTCAAAATGTATGTTTGCCAATCGAGTAGGGAATTATCTACTAAACCGCAGTTCAGATCAACGAGACATTACCTTCACTTCAAGAGATTGGAATCGCACAGCTATACCCTTCACTCTCAGTTCCATCTAGCGACTCTGAAGGCCTCGGCTCCAAATGGACTCTCGATCGCGCCTTTTATCTAAAAAAGATGGCCAAATCCATACTTCTCAACTTTCTTGAGCTCGTCGGCGTCCTTTCCGTCAACCCAGCGCAGTTTGGCGACAAAATCGACCATCTTAAAACACTATTCGTCAATTCGCACCACTTAATCAACGAATACCGACCTCACCAAGCGCGCGAGACGCTCATATTGATGATGGAGGATCAGCTAGAGAAGAAAAAGGCCGAGGTTGAAGGAATAAAGCGAATGAAGCAGAAGATTGACGATATCTTGGCAGGGCTAGGAAAGAATGCATTGGAGTTGGCTGATGGTGTGGATGCGGAGGGTACGCGCCCACCGTCTCCAGAAAAAAAGAGGAAAGAGGATCAGCGGCGGATGTGGCATGTGTTAAACGAAGAATTAGGCATGTAAACTTCTAGACGTTATATATCACAGCATGTCATAGAACAGGAACCAAATTAATATATTTTGATACCCTAACACCCACGGACTCACATCTTGATGGACATTGATGCCACGCATAAGATTCCAAGTTCTGGACAAACTAAATTGAAGTTCAGCTGCCCGGCCCGAACAGCCAAGTTTGTGACACTTTCGCCAAGGTAGTGTGTAACTTTGACGGGCTGTGAAGATGCCAAGCAGTGTTAGCCGCACATATCCACCGATCAGCCGAGCCTAAAGGCACGAGACTCCCGATTGATTTCTTTCCTCAGCTACTTATTTCTATCACCTTGTTTGTCTACCTAGTATTTCTCTCCTAAGGTCTGGCGGGTTTCCTCTTCTTTCTCTTAGTCTTTAGGTATTTTAATCACCACGATAACTTCTACTAAAAAGTCCTGGTATTTTTACTCCATTTCATCGTCTTTGCGTCAGCCTTGCAAGAACAGTTGGTTTTCTGGACATTATGGCATTGGATTCTCCCCACGTCCGCCCGAAACGATTAGTCGTCCTTTGCGATGGCACATGGTGCGGTAGAGAAACGGGCACAGATAGCAACATCGAGAAGCTTGCCGACATGATCGGTGTTATCGATCTAACAACTCGGGCGGGGGACAGTCCAACAAAGGTCCATTCTATCCGCCATGCTCACGATGGCGTAACAGCGGGCTATCAAGAAGGCATCGGACTCAACAAAACTTTCCTCGAATACCTCTGGGATGGTGCCACTGCCTCAACCATCGCAGAGGAATGCACCTCAGTGTATCAGTTCATAGTCGAGAACTACACAGACGAACATGAGATATGGCTCTTCGGCCTCAGCCGGGGCGCCTTCACCGTCCGCTGCGTCGCCGGCATGATCAATAACTGTGGCATCATCCGCGCCCGTCCCAATCCCTCCGAGACGAGCATTCTCTGCCAAGAAGTCTACAAAATCTACCGCAGCCCCTATGCCATTGACCAGCCCTGGTCTCCGCACTCCCGCGCCTTCAAGTCCAACGCGGAGGCAGTATGGCAGGTCACCACCCCTATCAAATTCATGGGCCTATTCGACACCGTCGGCAGCCTGGGAATCCCGCGCCTGAACGCCGGCGTCGGGTTCGACTGGCCCGAGTTCTACGACCAGGAAATCAGCAGCGAGGTCGAGAAGGTGTACCACGCTGTCTCGCTGCACGACCGGCTCTGGATGTTCGAGCCGTGCCTCGCGCTACGCGATCCAAAAACCGCAGACAAGAACCCGTCGCTCGAGATACACCAGAAGTGGTTCCCCGGATGCCACTACGACCTCGGCCGCCAGGCGTTCCGCTTCGTACGCCAGGCGCCGCAGAACGCCGTCGAGAAGATGCTTGGTGCGCTACCGGATAGGCTCGCGCATACGATTTACCCGAATGAAGTCCTCTCCGACCTCGTGCTGCGCTGGATGCTTGAAGCTATTCAGCTGCACGATCACGGCAATCTGCTCATTCATGACATCCAGACGAAGATCAACGAAGCTACGGCACGCATTGCGTTCCCGAAATCTACCCAGCCCCTGGGCCCCACTGGCAGCGGTGATGTTTACGGCAACTTGCTGCCGTATACGCCCGCTGGCGATGTCTGGACTACCCTTTCGCACCTCGGCGCAAAGGCCATTGGTATGCTCGGCCGCGCTGTCCCACAGCTTGGGGAGAATATCCAGGACTTACTTGGCGTGAAGACGATCCTTGAAATCCTGCTAGCGACACGGGATCGGCGGATTCCTGGAGGTGAGGCAGATGTGTACCGGTACCAGGATCGAGAGGTGTTTGATGTGGGTGGCGTCGTGAAGGAGGAGAGTGTGGGTAAGCTGGCGAAGGTTGGAAAGTTATATCCTAGTAGAACTTTTGAGAGTTTTCTGCTATGGAGGTCGGTGCATGGTCATCAGTGATGGATGATATTATGGCCAGTTAAAATGACCACTACCGCTGAAACAATTTCAACAGTGTTCAGAGGCCCTTTTCACTAGTTAAGAGAAAAGATAGAGAGCCTGTTCACACATCACGTATTCGCGTTTAAGGCTTCGCAGATTTCGCTAGGCTTTCATGGCACCTAATAAGTCGTTTCTCAATTTTGTGGCACAGCGCTTCACTGGAAAAAGTGGGTGCCGATGTGAACCGCGCCACCAGCATCACGTTTCGAAACGCTTCGTGACATCGTATAATAAATTGAAAATGTTATTCCTGATATCTAGTAATTCTCAAACACCTTATTTATTTAAACTATCTTTTAAGCCACTTTTTGGATCGTCTTATAGCCAAAAATAGGGTCGCATTTACTCGGGCACTATTGCACCATACAGCAGGCCTAAGGCTAAAGAGTAATTCACCATCACTCTTATACTCAAAGGAATGCACACTGCGATGTAGCGTCAACAAAGGGTATCAAAGTTTTTCCTACAAACCGAAGACGAAGACGGCTGCAACAACACCATTCTATCCATCTACCCGTCTGTTCGCTACACCGCCCAGCCCAGTGAGCCCTCTAAGCAGTTCATACCTCTCTAATCTTTTAAAGACATACTCAACAGGCCCAGCCTTAACAGCGTCCAGTCTTCCTCCCCACGGACGTTTTCCAACAGCACGAAAATATTCAACATATCATCTGTGAAGCCTTCGCGTCAGCCTCAACACGCCCTCGTTTCGCGCGCGCAGGAATTTTGAGGCTATCCCTGATAGCATCGGGTATCATAATTGCAATCCGAACCAACCCGGCTAGCGGGAACCGACCCACCCCCAAAGCACCACCACGATGCCGCCGCCCTCTTACCCCGGAAGCCTCTTCAGGCTCCCAGCCAAAAAAAAATCACCGCTTATTAAGCTCAAAGTTTAGATAATCGAACGGCTTCTCTGCCCTTTCCACCGTCGCCGTATGCCCGCGCTTCCCGTCCCCAGGGGCATCAAAACCCGGCAGCACCCACGCCGCCACATAGCTGTCCCTGTAGTAGCGCTGCTCCTCGCTCTCCTGGCGGGCCAGTTCCGTCGTGGACGAGCTGCCCTCGCTGGAGCCGCGGCAGCCGAGCTCGCGCTCCTCGATATGCGTGTTCCGCCGCTCCGTGCGCACCTCGACCTCGTGCGTCACGAAGATCTTGTTCACGCTGAGGCTCTTGAAGATCGGCCAGAAGATCGGGATTGAGGCGCACAGCATCGCCGTCTGGACTTCCAGGCTCGAGAAGATGAAGATCGGAGGTGCGTACCAGCTGGGGTCGAAGACTGGGTAGGTTCCCGCGCGGTTGATGGCGAGGCAGAAGAGGCGGACGGCGCTGAAGATGGTGACGCTGTTTTGGGGTGTTGTTAGCAAACTTCGCAATTGTGTAACGGTCTTGATAGAGTCGGGCCCGAGCGCAGGAATTTGAGGTCTAGGTGTGCGTGTGGATCTTTCTGATTGCACCCGTTTGTTGTCTTGCCAAAAAAAAAGGGTAGCACCTACACAGCGCCCAAGCTAATCAATGCAATCACCCCCTTCTTCTGCCTTCCGTGGAGACTCAGAGTCTTGAAGAATGGAATTGGCAGGACCCAAACCAGGAGATCAAAGAACATGTTTGAGGATGCATGACTAACGAAAGCACTAAAAAGAACTTTTGGATTCTTAGAGCCAAACATGACACAATGACCACCAGGGATGGATATATCCCAATTCTTAGCAATTGGTGTACACCCAAGGAGCGAGATGAAAAAGAACGCAGTGCCCCAGCAGGAGATAATAACAAGCAGGGTAATACAGGCTCGGCGCGCAGCGTAATGGCAAGAGAGGGTAAATAGGCGGAGGTATTGGATAAGGACAGAGACTTTTACGAGGGCTGTTGAAAGGCAATATGAGACATTGGCAGCATATACGTACTATTAAGGAGGTGTCAGTACTCAATGGTTGGTTCGACAGTGGACGGCTGGGAAATTGAGAAGAAACTTACGTGGAAGTAGTTGTAGAGCTGGTCCTCAGTTAAAGTATAAATGTGGTGGCCTATACCAGCTGCTAGTTCCGGAAAGGTGTGTTAGTAAGAGCGTTCTCCAGTAATGGAACTTGTATATAGAGTGAGCTTACGAAGGCATATAAATATCGTGCCAGCCGTAGCTGAAAGCTGAATTTATGCTTAGCAGGATTCCATGAAAGAGAATATGTTTGCACATACACCAGCTAGAATCACGAAAAAGTCATCCCAGCCTAGACTTCCGGGGGTCTTGAAGCGGGTGAACAATCTTAGGGAAACAGCGAACCAAGCAATAATCTACAAGTTCGTTCAATTCATTAGAGAGAAAAACTAGCGGATGAGGGCGGAGAATTTCACCTGGAATGTAATTGAGGTTCCCCATATTGTAGAGGCTCGGTTTATGACAGAAAGGTTTTCGGACGTTGGGTTTGACATTACGTTACGGGCAGGCGGAGAGGGAAGCCCTCGAGCTGAATACAAAAACGACGAGTCCAATTATAAACAGTAGACAGCAACGTTCGAAAGTACGAACGACGCTGATGGATTGATACTCGACCTTGGTTTTACATAGTCCGCCCCCAGGAGAACAGGTCGTGAATGAGAGAATACGATGGTTTTTGATATTACTGGGAAAGTATTGGGGAGGTGGGGCGGTAAGAGTCAATCGAGTATCAGGGCTGTATGCCAAGGTATTGTGTGACGAGGCGCAGTCTTAAAGCGTTGATCACCTAGTTCGTTGGCCTAGGGGCTGTTTTATCTTAAACCGTGGGAGCACTTCCCCAGACTCCAAGCTCATGCAACGTGATAGAAGTCCGGTGTCCGGATGAGATGCAGCGGACTTTGCTTATTGTTGACGACAGGACACATCGTAGCCATCATTCGACTTGCTTCTGTCCAACTAACCTGCGTCAAGAAGATTAATTTTTTCATCCTCCCCGTCAAGAAAACGTGGCTTCGTGGCGACTAGGATGCAATCCTTCTCGTGAGGCCCGTAAAACAGGGGGTTCGGCCACGTGTGCGCCGACTTAAGTAATGAGCAGTACCACGCAGGACCTACACCCAGTCTTCCAACGATCATTGCGCTAATCAAGGAGAGCGGGCTCCAGATGCGGCTTCAGTGCAATATTTTCCAACCTTCATCCCGCTCCTGGTTCACCCCGCAAGCAAAGAACGTGCATACATGGGATATCCTTTCGGGCCTTGTACACAAAGGCTTGGAGAGTCCGTCAGCCAATGCTAGAACATAGCTGCAACTGTATGACAAACACACCTGGGCCTTGACAAAACAGAAGGAGGCCAATTTTTGTGGAAGCTAGTATATGAAACAAAAATTTTGTCAATGGATGTGTCGAAGCAAGGGTAAGCCTGAAGGGAGAAAGTCACCAAGCTGTCTGGCACGGACCGCAACACCCCCGCTTGCTTGCAACAAATGGTCGTTTCTACCCGTTTCGTGTTCCCCAACATTGTGCCCAAGCCGTTCTTGTTCTTTCCAAGGATCTCTATTTTTCTGCCGTTCCTTACCTGTGTGGGTGAACCATAATTAGCCCTAGCATGGTATGCGGCGTCATTCTGCGTCTCGTAGTTAACGTCAGCCACCATGCAGAGTCACATAGGTTCCGATGCTCTAGCCGATTGGGGCTAAAGGCTTAAAGATTGCGGGGAAGGTGATTTCGGCACGAAAAGCCCCTGCCATCAGCTGCCGAAGGAACAGCGAAGAAATGCCGTGGCTTCAACGGTCGTCCTAAAACAGATTCTCACACAGACTCTTCGTACATCTCGTAGTTAGTGTTACTTGGCATGTAGCTGAACTGGGCATGGAAAGATTGTCCAACTGAAAAGTCCTGAAGCTGCCGAAGGGTGTCCCATGCAGAGCCTCCTGCGGACTAAGCATGGGGCGTGCAAACAGGCTGTATCTTTGAGCCTTTTTCATGACTCTGACTGCCCGTCGTTTAGATTTCGTGCGTCATATTGCACTGATCTCAATGCACCCACCTGTTCTCGAGCGTGAAAAGCGACAAGACCTCCCGCGCTCCTGTGTTTAGTGCGTACGACCGCATTTGAATATTATGTTCCAATCAGCTGCAATCATGCCGCCGATATTTATCTTGTTCTGGCTGCGTATTGGCTACAGCTAACCACGAAATGCGGAGAGGCCCTGAAAATTCGATGGCGTTTGATTTGCTAAATGCTCAAGAACCGCATGACAAAAACCACTATGAAACATATCGTGCGTTTCAACACCACAACCATATTCCAAAAATTCGTGGTTCATTGAGTGAGTCAGTTCGGCATAATCGATGATTCCAGCTGTCAGCCGGCACTAGTAGCCCCCCTACCGTTCTCATAAGCAAGGGTGACTTGAATCGCCATTACCCGGCATATATACACGAACACACACAGAACAAATAACCTGATTCAGCCGAAACTTTACTGTAGATAGGATATACAGAAGTGTCGCTATACACACCCCAACCTCACTGCCTACACGACATACACAAAACAAAGCTCAAACAACCTCCCCCTCTTTCCCCACCTTCTCCGCGCTGCCTGTCGCGCTGGGAGCCAGCAGCGCCCTCGTGCCCATCTGGCTCGTGTCGTAGCCGTTGCGCTCCAGATACTCCCGGAACTTGATGTCCTCCTCTTCGATCGTGTCTTGGCCGATCTCGGGTAGGAAGAAGAGCGCCAGGAAGCCCGAGAAGATGGCGAGAGCGCTGCCGACGAAGAAGGGGTCTTGGCCAGCTCGTGTCGGGTTCGGCGCGTGCTTCCTGATGATGGGGAAGACGTAGGAGCCGACGAAGGCGCCGATTTTGCCAACGGCTGCGGCGATGCCATAGTATTGTCCTCTTTGTAGAAGCGTTAGTTTAAGCTGTGTATCTCGTTTCTCAAATCTTATTGTTCTGCACATGCTAGGTGAGGGTGGCGAGGAAAAGACCTACCGGATACTAGTTGCGCTGGTCTTGCTCGCCACCAAGCCGATATTGTTGCCCGGACCGAACTCACCAAGCGCAAGGAAAACACCGTAAACAATCACGAAGGCCGCAACATATTTTGGATGGTTGAGGTGCCCATAGCACCCTGCCATGATAAACCCAACTATTCCTTGCAAAATCACACCTATCGCTAGCGTGCGCTTTGGTCCCATCTTTGGCATATCTGCCACAAACGCACCTGCAATGCATCCAGGCATGTAGAAGAAGTTTATCAGCACGTTCCAGCCGAAACTTTTCCAGAGCGGGTACTCTTTGCCCAGTAAATTTGACAAGATCGAGGAAGAATAGATGCCGAATGAATAAGAAGAGAAGTCGTAGATGAACCAAATGAGGCATACAATCATCAGGCGGAACCAGTAATACTTGATGCATAGGAGCCAAGGAGTCTTCGTGTTAGCCATAGTCTCACGCTTATAAGCTTCTGGTTCTTGGAGCTTAATTCTGAGGTAGAGAAGAGAGAGTGGCGGGAGGACACCTAACCCAAGGCAGATACGCCAGGCTGCACGAAGGTGGTTTTCTGTAGTGGCGAGGACCTGGTAACTGTCAGTGTCATTTCTAAAATGCTCTAAAAGTAGATATAGATCAAGGAGTTGCGCTAGACTTACGACTATCATAGGGACAAGGGCTGCAACCACAAATCCTAGATCAATTTGCACGTTTGTGAACATGATAAACCACCTGTTCCTCGTCCCAGCCTTCAATTCGCCCGTACTCTCTGCACAACCGACGCTGCCAGCGGGGTACTCTCCCCCGATACCTATACCTAGGAAGAAACGATAGGCTGTTAGGGCCGCAAGAAGTCCTCCAACGCTGTCATGCGCGCCATAGGACCCGGCGCCAAGAGCAGCAAAAAGAATGATGATGAGAGTAGAGCTGGAAGATTCAGCAACAAGGAAATAGAACAGATATATTTGCGCGGATCTTACATGAATAGCGACCATTTGCGAGAGAAATGATCAGAGGTGTATCCAAAGAATAGCATACCGACGACAGTACCAGCGAATGTGATCGAAGCTACGTTTTTCTGCGCTGGAGAGTTCGTATATGCGTCTCCGTATATTTCGCCGAGCATTGTGTTAACTGAACCGATGACCTGAAATAACATGTCATAGTCAGTGATGTAGCTTTTTGGACTTGAAAAAAGTTGAGGAAGCGCATCTCTTACGCCATTAAGGTAGCCATCAGAAAATAATCCAGCACCACAAGCTATAACAGGCCACAACCTTTCCCAGCGGCCTTTATCGGTAGCTGCTAAGCTCTGGCGACGTGGTTGCGAAATTTCGACCTCATCGGTTGGGTTGTAGGACTCGATTTCTTTAGACATGATGTCAGATTGGTGTTTCCGAGCGCTGCAGCAAAGCGCTCGGTCCGAGCTTCTCTGTACGGATCGCGCAAGTTGATGCGGAGAGAAAATGTCTATAGAGGGCTAGAGGAGAGCTGGGCGAAAGCTGGACGAGAGCTGAAAGATAAAAAAAATATGGGAGATCTAGCTGGGGCACGCGACGTAATTCCGAGCAGCAAGGGTCTAGCAAAAATATGTATCTGAAGCTATCGGAACTTCCCTGACATACTACCACCTTGTTTTCCCAAACAAGATGTCGTTCGAACGGGCGAGCCGTGTGATCATCATTCGCTGGACTATCAGCCATTCACACAACACCATCGCGCACGCTAATGCACGGCGAGCTTTAGTGAATTGCTTGTGTGTCGCCTTTGCCGCAACCCACCTGCCGCTTGCAGAAGATATGGGGTAGGGTGTCATCGCAGCTTCGATCTATGAATGGAACTTTGCGCTGCGAAAAAAAAAACATTGCTGCAAACATATTCCAGAAAACGAAGCTGCCAACTTGTTAAGCTGGTGATTGAGAGAGAGCACCAACTTGTCCCAGTAGGTTCCATCTCATACAAAGTAAAAGATCGACGCGAAAGGCTTAACTCCACTATCGGCATCGGTTTTGGCTTGCCCCCAGTTATCGTTGTGGCTGCTTACGACCCACTCGCTTCCCGGCTCCGGATCTTTTCAGAAACTTCAGATAGCCCATGAGCCCGTTCCGTCCACTACGGAGACGCCGATAGAGCCTTATCGTATGAAATATCTCTCTAGGCTATTAGGAAGTTTTTGGTAAGGGCAAGTGAGAAGAAGACCCCGAGCACGTGGTCCAAAGTTGCCGGTAAGCCAGGATCGGAGCCCCATTAGAGACAAATCTGGTCCGGACTTTGAGAGAAGAGCTGACGTCTGCAGTCTGTGCGTCAGTGCTACCATCGTCACTGTCCTTTTTAGGTATCTGTACGCAGGAGAACAGTTCAATTGTTCTCGTAGTTAAATTCTCTATTCATAGATCGACAAATGGAAATTTTGTAAGAGTTTGACAGGGTGAAAGAGCCCGAAGAGTTCTCAACGACTAAGAACGTCTGAGATGTTCAAGTTGACGGAGATCGTTGCGTCTCAAAAAAAGTTTACATCAACTAAGAGTTGATTCTACTGCTAATAAAGCTGTAGTGCCAGGCCAGCGTACCCTGGTGCAGCAGCTGAGCAAATATCGAAAAAGCGAGATTTATAGCTGCGCAAGAATTTAATTGTCAAGCCTGGAGTCGAAATACGTTGCAAAAGTTCTCTTTTCAAAAACATACACCGCTAAAAATTCAAAATCCATTGAATCTGCAATGTACAAGAGAAACTCGTAAATGGAGGCAATTATGCATAGACGGCTAAGAAAAGTAAATGCTTCTCAAACTCAGCTTGGCTTCCCATATTCTCTATAAAATTTACGGGGTTAGCTTCGCTCCCTGGGATCCCCGAGCCCTTCTTCCTTGAGAACAAAGTTTATACCAAGTGAGCTGTTTATGCTGTCTTCTTCCAGACTCCATAAACACCTATCAACGAGCTAACGGTACCGGCCAAGCCAACAATGCCCTCATCCAAATCGAGCCAACCCAGTGCCGCGATGGGTATCGCGAGATCGCAGAGGTCGGAAATGAGCTGCACCCTAACGGCATTGTTCTCCCTATACGGCAAGTCTCGTCAGCAACGATTCCGCTTCACGGATCGGATCACTGCTTCGGACCCGCATCTTCCCAATTCGAGATATTCGGCCCGATGCTTCAGAATACGGCAAAAAGTCCCCAACAAATGGACCGATATACGAGTAAATAAAATTCTACTGACCTTTCTAGTTTCTTGCTCTCTACAACACCCTCTCCGTCTTTATTATCAACCTGTGCTGCGCGCTGGCGTAGCTTGTAAAGCGTGTATATGCCTGATGCGGCGCTGAAGGAAAGACCTGCGAACCAGGACTTGTATGCTTCGCGGACCAGGCGCTGAGAAGCGGCGAACTTCTTAATGCCAGTTGCGTCGAGCTATATGATCTAGCAGTTAGCAGTGTGATACGTATCCTGGATCCAAATATTCCAAATATTCCCGCATCCGTGCGTCATACATGTTCTCTATCCTAAGCACAACAGAATTGCTACCGCATGCAGTGCCGCCATATTGGCAGCGGTGTCGAGCTGCAACTCCAGTCTTACTTTCCAATCCGGATGAAACGCCTACATACTACTGTTATGGTATCCAGAGTCAAGTACCCCGCATAACCCAACTGCCTCCCAACCGCGCAGTATTTTAGCACTGGGTCCATAGCCTTCGCATCAGCAGCCACTGCCGCCGCTTTGAAGTGCTCCACGAATTTGCCGAAACGCATTAGCTTGCGCGTCAGCCCGAACTGCTTTTTCAGGGTCTCGAATGGCTGGATTGAGGATTGCGGGTGGTTGGTCCGGTATAGATACCATGAAAGGAAGCGTGAGAAGTATTGGATAGTGCGAAGGAGCTTGTCGCGACCGACTATGGAAGGTAGGCATGATTAGTACGGTGCAATTGAGGACGGTATTGATGGCGGGGGAGGGGAAGGGGATAGGAGAGAACGAAGATGATAAGGTGATGGAGGGGGATTCCAGGATAGGAAAGAAAGCTAGAATGTATCCGTAGGAGAACCATTCAAGTCATGAGGTGAAAAGCTGAAGACATACCCGTCGTTGCAACATATTTGAGATAATGCGATACCGTCGGGTGATAAATGAGAGCGTCTGCAACCATATTGAGCGGATTGACTATCCTCAAGATTGGGCGATAGTATCAAGCTCTGGTGACAATATCAAGATCTAATTAGAAATCTAGATGATATAAGAGATAAATGGCTGTGTGTATGAAGGGTGGCTGAATAGTGTTTGAATGGTGTTGGCCAGGCTTGTGATTTCTGGAAGCCGTGGAAGAGCCTCGGCAGACGCGCCGCGGCATTCATGGATGACATCACGTGCGGTTCATACAAAAAGCATATTCCGGCATTTCACAATCTGTCGCTGCGCATTGGATGGCTCACTTCGAAGATTACGTCCGATTAGCCGTAATATTTCTATAAAAATCTCACACCCCTATAGCTATCGGGTATAGCTAAATTCCCTTCCACCTATCCGATCGTCGTCAGAACTCCTAAACACTTTTAAGATGCTTGAGTCAGTGTAGCGAAGACAATATCCTTCAGACTTTGTAGAAGCAGAAAGTATGATAGAAGCTCGCCGCATCCAGTTCTTCCTTTGTCACCAGTAATCGACCATCCACCCGGTCTCGGACACCCATCCGCTCACTCAATGGACCCAGAATAGGGTCATCCTTCTGCTCATCCCAGACTTCGTTGAAGGGCTTGCGGTATTGCAGCTCAAGGTTATAGTCTTCGGCCAACGCACGGAATGCTTCCCACGGAACGACATACTCCGGCACCTCCTCAACGGCTTCTTCCAAGAAGTAGAAGTATTTCCACCCGAATGGTGGTCTGAAGACACCATCCTCTGGAGTCTTTCCCGGAAATTTCACCCGGTAGATACTATTGCCCCACTCAAAACCCTCTTCCTCAACTTCTCCATCCTCTTGGTCCTCTGCTTCTTTCCCCTTCGGCGATTCTTTTTGCTCCGGAACGTCAAGACTTTTCTCGGGATCCCAATCATCATTGTCTTCATAGTCGACAGGATCATTCGTGACTTGCTTTGCGTGGCTCTTGTGGTGTTCTTGAACTTTGGCTGAAAGCACGTCAGAGTTAGGGATAACCCCTAAGAAACGGCCTCCTTTTTTCAATGACCCTGCCACGTTGCGTAGCATCCCTCTTGCTTTCTCTTCACTCTCGAAAGCATAGTGCATGCAGAACATCATCGACACAACATCAAAGCCACCACCACCCCATCTCTGGCTTGCTGCATTTCCAGGACCAACGCCTGGATCAATTCCCACTTCCTTGATGATGGGTATATCTCCTAACCACTCGCCGAAGCAGTCTTTCGTGTAGAACTCAGCATGGAAGAGATGCTGTCCCCTCCTTAATCGCTTTTGCATCTGCTGATATCGTTCCCGAGCCTGGGTGATGGAGACATCCGCCGGGTCACACCCAACATACAGCTCAACTCGCCGAGAAGACTGCCACTTCTGCAGATCTCCTCCCTTGCCGCATCCAATATCTAAGATCTTTATGTGATGCTCATCTGGGGTGAATTTCTGTATCGTAGATGACTTGACCCAGTTGTTGTAACTCCGCAGACCCTTAATCCTACTGTCCGTCTTTCTCCATTCACGACCACGCTCGGGGACCATGTTGTAGTGCTGCTTGACAACATCATGGACACCTCGGGCGGCTGCTTCAGCATGTGCTTTTTGTTCAGTCTCCTTTTCCCTTTCAAGCTGCCGTTTTCGGGCTGCTTCGCGGTCGGCCGCAGTGAGACGGGACGCAGCACCAGGACGCTTTCGTTGCCGAGGCGGGGATCGAGATGGGGAGCGAGAGGGCGAACGGGCACGTTTCTTGCTGTTCCCCGGGTTTTTGCTTGAATCCATAGTGTCGGCGGTTGCTCTATATTGGGGTGGAAGTGTATAAGGCTTGGGACAATACTGCTGTAATCTTCGGGGTCGCGCGGATAATGTAAAGAATTGCTGCTTAGTTTTCGAGATCGAATGAGTTCAGTCAGTGAAATTTATCAAGTATTTCACTTGATTTGATTTTAGGTCAATGAGGAAAGAAGGGTTATGGAAACCACTGCCCGCCAAGAGTTTATCCTGCCGATTATTCGCCGTGCGACAGCTTCCCGCTCAGCTTCGCAGTTTGTCCATCACTACGTACAGCAACGTGACCTCGCTTTAAGACCTTCCTCTCTTCCATCTTACACTTCCGCTGCCTCTTATTAGCTTTATAAGCTATCCGCCATGGGAGACCCTCAGTTTGCGAAGTATCCTAACCTCCAGTTGTCTCAACACATCTTCCAACTTACCAATCCGTCCTCCACAAGAGCTAGCAAACAAGCTTCCCTCAAGTCCCTTCAAGATGCTATCCGAGAACATAAGATGGCACCGCTCTATAGACACCTTGCCCATCCTATTGAGGGCATCCTGAATACACCTGGGGAGGGCACGGTATCACAACCGGCAGGCCACCGAAGACCTTCGTCAAGTGCGTCGACTTTCCTAGCCACAAGGAATCCGAGTCTCGAAGTCAACCTACCCTGGGATGAAGCTCTCTATGAGGAGTTCAAGGCAGATAATGAGAAGGAGCTTGAAGCGATACAGAAGGAAGAGGATGAAGCTACGGAGAAGGCTGGAGAGACGGAAATACAAACAGCCCGGGGAAAGCGAGCGGAATTCTATACCCGCATCGGGGACAAGGTAGGTAACTTTATGTGCCTACGCTGCTCAGAACTGATAGGCTGTCTGCCATAGGAGAAAGCTATTGCTGGATACGAAGCTGTATTCGAGAAGACCGGCATTCTAGGTACCAAAATCGACCTTGTCCTCGCAATAATACGCATCGGTTTATTCTTCGGAGATAAGATACTCGTCAAGAAGACTGTAGAAAGAGCTACTGCACTTGTCGAGAGTGGTGGTGACTGGGACCGTCGCAACCGCCTGAAGGCTTACCAAGGCCTACACCTTCTTACTGTTCGATCGCACGCCCAAGCAGCTCCGCTCCTTCTCGACAGTTTATCTACTTTCACCAGTTATGAGCTGTGTAACTATTCCTCGCTCGTAATCTACGCCGTCCTCGCCGGCTCCGTGTCTTTGAAGCGTGTAGATTTCAAGTCGAAAGTTGTGGATGCACCGGAGATTAAGGCTATACTTGGCAACGGCGAGGAGAAGCTATCGGCATTAGCAGGACAGTTGTCTGCAGGGCCGGCAGCTGGTGATGAGGAAATGGGCAAGACTTCCGGCTCGACTGCGACTCCTGCTGTCAACTTGACAACAATTGGACAATCGCATGGAGGCCAGCAAGATATCGAGGCTTCCATTGATTTCGGTCCCCTTACCAAATTGGTCAGCAGCCTTTACACAGGCGATTACAAGAATTTCTTCACAGCTCTTGGCGATGTTGAAGATAATTTCCTCAGTCAGGATCGGTATTTGTATGAACACAAGGGCTGGTTTGTCCGTGAGATGCGTTTGCGAGGTTACCAGCAACTTCTCCAGAGCTACAGAGTTGTTGGTTTGACTAGCATGGCCAACGACTTTGGTGTGTCGGTGGACTTCCTTGACAAGTAAGTTCTTAAACCCTCAAAGAGTCCCGAACACTGATCTAACATGCTATAGGGACCTGGCCAAGTTCATCGCCGCTGATCGTATACCTTGTACTATTGATCGCGTCAAGGGGATTATTGAAACTAATCGTCCGGACGACAAGAACAAACAATACTCGGATGTTGTCAAGCAGGGTGACCAGCTCATCACGAAGCTCCAGAAGTATGGGCAGGCGGTGAGGTTACGGGGCAGTGAAAGGGGATAGTCAATTTTGGAACATTAAGCGAGTATGTACATGTAGAATATAGATAGCCATACCCTCGCTGAGGTCCACAACGGCCAGGTGTGGTATTGAGCGTGCCAAGCATGACCCTTGCTACTATTTTTCCACGGCTTGTCTGGATATCAATTCTCCTACTTCGCCGCTTAATCCCACGTGCGACCGGTTTTTACAATATGTACGTGAAGGGCGCAACGATCCCACAGCAGACGGGAGATGAGTGTGCATCGGACATGCAATTAGTCTAGCTTACTAACTTTTGCGAAAGTGCTGCGAAAATCTAATTAAGTGAGCCACCCGCACACGCATACACTCGCTCTGCAACCAAAGCAAGTCTTATAAAACTAAGTAGATAGAACAGATACTGCACTATCGCTTCCCCTGGTAGCGTCCTACCATTTGGTGATCCGTGCACTGGCAAAATGATAATTGGGCATCAACTTGATCTGATTGGTTCTATTGGCTTTGCTCTTAATATACAAAGTGGTTGTAGAGTTTTAGGTAGTAGAGCTTTGGATGTTTTTTATTGCCAAGGCTATCACGTGGTTACCAAAACTGCCCCACTCTCCAGATCTTACCAGCCTCTAAATACTAACTATCCCTAAAGCTTTACTACTATATTATATAATAAGCTGCTATATATCTATACTTATAAAGTAGCATTTTATAGAAAGCTATTGTGCGCGTGTGAGGGAAGTTCGCTTACTAAAATTTTCGCAGCACTTTCGCAAAAAGTAGTACGAGGAAGTTTATCCTAACGGAGGGGCTGAGGCCACATTAAAGGGCATTAAAAGCCTTAGGCGCCCCCTCCAATGCTTTTGCGCGTTATGGCAACTCCTCCAAATTAGCTCGTTGCTCGTTGCGATCTACGTTCGATCATCCCCCTCGATCATATCTCCGGGGAGTAGCAATGGTGGGGAAGGCAGGAGGCATGGGCGATAAGATAGTCGCGTCAATGTGGCCGTCATCAGCACGTAGGGCAGGGAGGGTTCAGTCATACGATTGTCTTGCGGGACGTTTGCATAAAATCAATGGCTCACCTAACCAGGCACTGAGACTTTATGTGACTAACAGAGGTAATATCTCAAACCTACCGCCCTTCCCCCCACCGAGGCAAAGTGTAGCGGGGCACGCGTCTGCGCAGAAAAAATTTACCTCCCAACACCAGCGCAAGCCGAAAAAGCAAGGCCTTGGGAGAGATACTAAAGATTGTTGTTTTGCTGTTCTAGATACCAGACCAGTTCTCCTCTCTCGTCCTCCTCTCCCCTATAAATTTACCATAGCGAGCCGCACTATGTCGTCCTCCGCGCCTCTCCGAGCTCTCAATATCGATAACATCAATCCCCACGTCAAGGCAGCCAGGTATGCCGTGCGTGGTGAATTGGCTGTGCGTTCCGAGAAGTACCGAGCCCAGCTTGCCAAGGGAGATAAGGGAGATTTGCCATTTGACACTATTATTGCAGCGAATATCGGAAACCCCCAGCAATTGGACCAGAAACCTATCACCTTCTTCAGACAAGTTGCCAGTCTTTTAGAAAACCCGACACTATTGGAAAAGGAGGATATCTTGACGGAGGCCCTTGGATATAAATCAGATGTCATTGCGAGGGCCAAGTGGTTATTGAAGGAAGTCAAGAGCGTAGGAGCCTACAGCCAGAGCCAGGGCGTTCCAGGCATTCGGGAGAGCGTTGCGAAGTTCATCGAGGGTGCGTCTCACATTGCACACTGCTAAAAGTCGTGACAGAACTGACTGCAAGCTCCAGGACGAGATGGCTACCCAGCAGACTCTGCCAGCGTCTTCCTCAGCGCAGGAGCTTCTTCCGGTGTTAACACGCTCCTTCACATCATCTGCTCTAAGCCCGAAAGCGGCATCCTCGTCCCAATTCCTCAATACCCCCTCTATACTGCCACACTCTCCGTGCTCGATGCTCGATGCGTTCCATACTATCTCAACGAGAGCCACTCCTGGGGTACCGACCTTGCCGAAATTCGGTCAGCATACGATAAGGCCATCGCAGAAGGGACGGATGTCAAGGCCATTGTTATAATCAATCCAGGCAACCCCACAGGCGCTAGTCTGCCAGCGGCTGACATAAAGAGCGTTCTGGAGTTTGCAGCCGAGAAGAAGCTAGTTGTGATGGCTGACGAGGTCTACCAAACCAACGTCTTCGAGGGCGAATTTCTCTCCTTCAAGAAAGGTCTTCGGGACTTGCAGAAGGCCTCTCCGGGCGAGTACGATAATATCGAACTGGTGTCTTTACACAGTATCTCCAAGGGCATGGTTGGTGAGTGCGGGCACCGTGGAGGATACTTTGAGCTCGTTGGTTTCGATCCGGCTGTTGCGGCTGAGATCTACAAATTCGTCAGTATTCAGCTCTGTCCGCCGGTTATTGGGCAGTGTATAGTGGAGATGATGGTGAACCCACCGAAGGAGGGTGAGCCAAGCTACGAGCTATACAAGAGCGAGTACGATGGGATTTATGAAGGTCTTAAGAAGCGGGCGTTTGCTCTCTACGAAGCATTCAAGCAGATGGAGGGTGTGAGTTGTCAGACACCTGCTGTAAGAACCTCATTTCTCTTAAGTTTCTTTCCCATGGGTCCATTTATCACACAACACAATCACGGGATTCCAGTACTGATACTCCAATTTAGGGCTCCATGTACCTTTTCCCAACCATCACCATCCCACCCAAAGCTATAGAACAGGCCGAGAAAGAAGGCCGCAAATCGGACGAGTTCTATGCTTTCCGCTTGCTCGACGCTACGGGTATTTGCGTTGTTGCTGGCTCGGGGTTTGGCCAGAAGGAGGGAACGCTGCATTTCAGGACAACTTTCCTGGCCCCCGGTACCGAATGGGTTGGTAGGATTGTTAAGTTCCATAAAGAATTTATGGATGAGTTCAAAGATTAAACCACGATGTTGGCAACGAGGATGAAGCGGCTTCATGAAACGTTTATGACATGAGGCATTTTGGATAGTTTAGCATATGCTCCTTAGCCCATTAGAAAGGGTTTGAGGATTCAAATGACTGAAAGAATAGACTCAGAAACTCGACTCAGTTGAGGTTTTATGCTATATAGATAACTGGTGGACCTCGGAATCCCACTCATCAGTTCCAGACGAATCCGTGAAAGTAATCATTCTATCATATCAGCCCAATAATAGTTCACATCTGGAGATGTGAAGATTTAATGTTGTCTCCCCACAGCTTACTACAGAATTTGTACTCAACAAGCCAGTGTGGAGGAGAGTGTATGAATTGAGGCAGAACTACTCCATCTCCACACTTTACGTCCTCCGATCAAGAATCGTACGAGACGCCATAAGCTCACCATACCCATTCTCCAATCGAAAACACCACTAATCTGAGCTATGACTCTCGCAATTGAGTTCTGGTAATACGATCCACTAGTGTGCTACATAGCTACTTCCATCGAATAGAAAATCGCCCACGTGCTGGGTGGCTGGTCTGCGGGACCCTTACTAGATCCATCCACCTTCCAACCCGCAACGCAGGATGTTTAAATCAACCTGATCTCTCTTTCAAGCCCCTCCTTTCAATTGCTCAAATCAATTATTTCCGTGTCTCCTGCATCCAGTTCACACTAAACCAATACACCTAAGGTCATAATGGCGAATGAGAAAAAGCTTCACACAATCATTATCGGGGCAGGTAAGTGAACCAAATCTCTCCTACCACATAAACATCAGTTATTCCACCTTACCAACCAACCCAGGCACGACCGGCCTCCTCATTGCCCAAGGCCTCAAAAAGGTAACTTCCCGCGCTCCCCTCCCACCAACCCTCCACCAAGCCATCCTCAATTCAAGCCGCCCTAGGCCGGCCTCCCCTACTCACTCTTCGAGTACGAAACCTCGACTTCCTACCAAACCCGCCCGCGCGAATGGGGCATGACGATGCACTGGGGCTCCTCGCACCTGGCATCCTGCCTGCCGCCGGCCCTCACGGCACGCATTTCGGAGACGTACGCGGACCCCAGCATGTCCGCGGACGCGGTCACCGGCTTGCCTGTGCATAACGGCAAGACGGGCGAGCTGCTGATGACGATGGCGGGGGAGCGGCCGTGTCGGGTCAGCAGGCGGAAGCTGCGGAAGCTGTTCAGCGAGGGGCTGACCGTCCAGTACGGGAAGGAGTTTGTGGAAGCGGTGGAGGAGGGCGAGCAGGTCGTTGCCGTGTTTGCGGATGGGACGAGGGTGGTGGGCGATGTGCTGGTGGGGTGTGATGGCGCGCGGTCGAGGGTCAGGGAGGTGGTTTGCGGGGAAGAGGCGGCACAGGTGAGGACGGTGCCGGTGTCGATAATCAATTTCACGCAGATGTATACGGCGGAGCAGGCGCTGCATGTGAGGAGCCTGAATCCGCTGTTTGTGACGAGTATTCATCCGGACTTGGGGGTGATGTTCTGGCTCTCTAGTAGGCTGTCCTTTCCTTCCTAACCGTCTAGGATTCGCCATTTCAGCTTGGTTGCCGACTGCTGAGTACTCTCAGTCCAAGATGTCCCGGACCCTGATAAGCCCGAAACATGGACTTTCCAGATTTTCATGAGCTGGATGGATAATCCAATCCCGGAGACTGAAAATAACGAAGCGGGTAGGCTGGCATTCGTCAAACGAATTGCAGAGCAATGGGCAGAACCGTGGAAATCTGCTGGATTATGGGTCAAGGAGGGGACTAAAATTCCTATTGATTCGGGCCCTATTGGGAGCGAGCAGCACCATGGGATAGCAGGAATGGCAAGATGACGCTGTGTGGAGACGCTGCACATCCAATGACGCCGCGTGAGTATTCTCCTTTTATCCAAGCGTGCATCTAGCGATTAGAGCTATCGTTAACATGCTTGCTAGACAGAGGACAAGGATTTAACTCTGCGATTCAGGACTCATCAACCTTTACAGCGGCTATCAAGGAGGCGGCGAGCGGTGCTAAGAGTCTGTCTGAAGCTATCAAAGCGTACGATGAAGAAGTGTTCGAACGAGGGACTAGGGAAATGCAGATTTCGCTGGCGCAAACGAAGTCTATTCATGATTGGGGGAAGCTGATGAAAAGCCCTATGGTAAAGATCGGTATGCATCAAGTCAAGAAAGGTGATACGAGCATAGCGGAATAGGAGTATGATGGAAAAAGATGTGCTAGAGGTGTGTGAAAGCCTTCGTGATCTGGTGAGGCTCGCCGTAATGCTCTCTTCTTTACGTTATACGCCTGGAGCGCTTGCAGCAATTTCTAAATCAAGTGAGTGCTTTAATTATTTTATGGCGAAAAACTCGTATGTGTATTGGTGGAATGGAGCAAACTAGGCAAAGCCTGTATGCCTTGCCCAGCCTCTTTAGCTTCTCTATCTATTGCATTAAATAATAACGTTATAGCTATATTATATAAAATATTAGATAACTTCCTTTGCGGCCTTTACCGCACATGCAACCTTACCAAAAGGTAGCGCCACACTTCAAAACTTACGCATACCCATCTTACTATCAAAAACAATCGATTTTCCAACTTTTAAGATTTAATTCCTACTGCCTAGCGAGCTAGAGGTGGATTTATTTGTCGTTTTACTCCCTTTCCCCTAACAGAAAATTCTTCTTAGGGGTGGTCCTAGCTTATAAGCGAGGCACGGACAGGAACACTAAAACTAAATACCAAAACTACGAAATATAGAGGCTAGATTTTCTACTACCTTTTAGCCTAATCTCCCCAGAAATCTTCTAGTAGGATTAGTAAGGAGAAAGGGTATAAGGATAGTAAAACTAGAAACCCCTATATAAGATACAAAATACTAAGGCCTAATAGGTCTAAAAAAAAACCTCCTATAGAAATAAGTGATAAAGGCTCTATATCTAACGTATGTAATAGGGTTATAAAGGTAACCCTAGTTATAACCGATTTACATTACCGCCTTCTTATTTAGGGTAGCTAAATATACTACCGCTTTAAAGATTAACATATTAACTTTTCTCCTTACTTCCTTATATAGAACTTAAAGTTATACCTCGCTGGCCGTATACTCTAGATGCAAAAGATCATCTATAAGTAGCTTTAACGGCCTAATAAAAAAAATCTTTATAAAGGCGCTAAAGCTTATATAAAAGCCTAGGAAGTTTTAAACTAGCGTATACGTAAGCATAGGTGCGTATTTTGCGGCCTATATAATATATCCTAGAGTCTACCTAGCGTATATTAAGGCATGGAAATAATTAACCGCTCTAAAAGCGGGCGGAAGAGTCCTCCGCAGCCGCCGCTACAGCTATAGCTATAGATTTTATTATGCAACTCTAGGAGACCGATAAAAAGGTAATAAAAGAAGCTACTTACTAAAGGATTTATAGGAAGGATAATACGATAATATATAATAGCTTTTACTAATTATTTGCCACTAAATTAGCATTTTAGTAAAATTTAATTTTCAAATCGGTTATAACTAGGGTTACCTTTATAACCCCATTATATACGTTACTTATTCTCCCCTTTCTTCTTCTCCTAGCCTAATTAGGGCAGGAGAAAAAAGAAGACATCCTTAGTCTTCTCCTAAAAAAGAAAACTAAAAACCTGTAAAAAAGATAATAAAACTAATAACTACTATAGATAATACGGATAATATACCCTCCTATTCCTTTTCTCTAGGACAATATCTAAGCTTCGCTTTAGAAAGCCTAACCCAGGCCTATAAAGGGCTAGAAGAAGAAGAAGAAGAAGGAAAAAGAGAAGGAATAAAAGAACAAGTTAAACAGCTAGTGTACTATACATAAAGTATCCTATTAGGAGAAAATCCCTTTACATAAGAAGAAGAAGAAGAAAAAGAAAAAAAAGAAAAAGAGAAAACAAACGATGTCCTAAAAGGACTAGTAGAAGAAGTAAGAGCTCTCTATAAGGAGGTGGCTCCTATTAAAGAAACCTACGCAGAGAGGCTAAAGAAGGACCTTCCTTTTTCTTCATTTTTACTACCTTTCTTATTAATACCATCTCCTACTCCTTCTACTTCTACTAGAAGTAAGAAAAAGTAGCTATAAAAAAGGAAGCTAGTCCTAATTATAGACGAAAAGGACTAACCCCTAAATACCTTCTCTATACGAAATAAAGTTAATTAACTATTTATATTAAAATTGCAAGTAAAAAAGCTAGTTTTAGCATCTATAGCTAGAATAAAAGGAAAATAAAATATTCTCCTTATAACTATAGAAGAGTGTAATATAGATTTCTTAGTTAAATATAAGGAGATCTAGCATAACTGCTTTACCTTTTAAAGAGAACAAAAACTAGAACTATAGGTTTAAATTATAGCCTATGGGGTTCCTACCCTACCTTTCCTAGGAGAAGGGGGCTCTAAGCTCCTAAAGGAAGAAATTAAGACCTTTAATTCTATAAGGATATAAGGACTACCTAAATAGATCTTATCTAGTATAAAAAGACATAATCTATAGACTAGATTTAGCTCTATAGTTTTTACTATAAAGAATAAAGAAAAAAGACAAGAAATTCTTAAGCAAAAAGAGATATTAATTGTAGGTATAGCTACTAAGGTAGTAAAATACCTCGAAGTCTCTCCTATTACGCAGTATACGAGCTACCAAAAATTTGGTCATATAGGAAATAGGTACTCTACTAGGGCCTATAGATACTATACGGCTATATATTTATCTAAAGACCATTCCTATTCTACCTATATAATAATAGGCAAGCCTTACTAGTATACTATCCCTCTTTACATTAATTGTAAAGAAAAACAATTTACTAATAGTAAAGACTATAAGACTCTTAAAGCAACTAAGCTAGTATATAAAGAAGATTCTATAGAAGAATAAAACAGATAGGATTCTAAAAGGAGGTAACTCCTACTAGGCTCTTAAAAGGATATTAGAGAGTAAAAGAATAGAAATAAATTATAAAAGGATAGGAACAGGGGTTAGGATTTCTTATAGTTTTTCTTACTATCTTCTTATTCCCTAATAGTTGTAGTATCTTAGTATTTTATTAGGAAACTATAAACTCCTAATTTAGGGGTTTATAAACTACTAGGATATAGCTACTAGTATATATTAAGCTGCCTAGAAAGGATTTATATATATAGAACTATAGCGCTATAGCCTAAGGCTATATGCGTAGTATTATATATAGTAACGTATATAATAGGGTTATAAAAGTGACCCTAGTTATAACCGATTTAAAAATTAAAAATTACCAAAATACTAATTTAGTGGTAAATAATTAGTAAAAGCTATTATATATTATCGTATTATCCTTCCTATAAATCCTTTAGTAAGTAGCTTCTTCTACTACCTTTTTATTAGTCTCCTAGAGTTATATAATAAAATCTATAGCTATAGCTGTAGTAGCGGCTATAGAGGACTCTTTCGCCCGCTTTTAGAGCGGTTAATTGTTTCTATACCTTAATATACGCTAGGTAGACTCTAGGATATATTATATAGGCCGTAAAATACATACCTATATTTACGTATATACTAGTTTAAAACTTCCTAGGCTTTTATATAAGCTTTAGCGCCTTTATAAAGATTTTTTTTACTAGGCCATTAAAGCTACTTATAGATAATCTTTTATATTTAGAGCACACGGCCGGCAAGGCATAGCTTTAAGTTCTATATAAAGAAGTAAGGAGAAAAGCCAATGTGTTAATGTTTAAAGTGGTAGTATATTTAGCTACCCTAAATAAGAAGGCGGTAATATAAATCGGTTATAACTATGGTCACCTTTATAACCCCATCATATACGTTATAATATAATCGGATAAAAAAAATAAAAAAAAATAAAAAAATAGATATAAGCAGTTAATCGTATTAAATTAAATTTTATCTACGGAGGTCGCTAATATATATTCTTGCACCTTCCCAATTAGGCAGTTTAGCTAACCGCCCACTAACCGCCTAAATATTCTAACGGTAGAATACTTTAATTACACTAACACTAACACCATTAAATAGCTGCAATTTCCTCTAAAACTGCTTGCAAGAACCACTAAAGCTTGAATTTTACTGTGCTAACTATAGGCTTTTATTAGCTTGCGACTAGGGCGCAGGCCCTAGCCATAAAGGCCATAAGAGCAACCCTTAAGAAAATTCAAAATATCACCTAAATCACTGCAATATCTATTTAAAAAGGCCTTTAATTATAGCTAGTATCCTACTACTAATCCTCTAATCCTTAACGGCTATATTATTAACGCTCCACGCACTAGGCTAAAAGTTAAAATTACCCGCCTATTTAAACAACAAATCCTTAAAAAAGTTACCTCTAATTAATATAGTAGAGAGAAGTCCTACGCCTATATTGCTGTAGAGTGCGGCTACTCTACCTAAACAGTTTGGCGAGTCCTTTAACGTTATAGATATTAGAAGATAAAGCCTATAAAAAAGCCCTACCTCTTACTAGTAATAAAAGAGGCTCGCCTTTAATTTGCTTTATAATACCAGAATTAGATAATTAAGGATTAGAAAAATGTTATCTAGAGTAATAAAACGGGCGTTATTTTAGGCTAGAGAAGAGGCGGATATAAGCTCTAGCGATTAGCTAAAGAAAAGGTTAATAAATTATCTATTTAACCTCGATTTAAAGGCGCTACAGAGTTTATATTCTAGGGCGCCTTCTTATATAATTAAAAGGCTCCCTACTATATATAGAGGCCCAAAACTATAGCTAAGAAAAAAGCGTTAAAGCTAGAGCTTAAGAAGATTAATAAGGTAATAGAGCTAGAGCTTTATAATATATAGGAGCTTACTACCGGTATAAGACAACTAGGCCTTCGCAATAAGCTAGGAAGAAAACTAAGCTTCCGTCTTACTAAGGAGAATGGCGCTTTTAAGCGTACCTTAAAAAAAGGTGGTATTAATTAGTATCGCTATCTTACCAAAATTCTTCTGCTAATTCTTATTCCATTCGCAATTAAGTGCTAGATTAATTGCCTAAATACTATTATCTAAGAGGATAAAGCTCCCGCTTATTTATCAAAACACTAATTAATCTACTTTAACGTAGTAGGCCTCTAGCGTCTGCTTTGGCCGGGAAATTTACCTAATCTAAATATAATAGAGCTATGCTGGTTCTACCTTAAACAAGTTACTATAAAAAAGGGCGTACTAAAGAACTGAGTAGAAGCTAAGCGAGCTTAGCAGACGGCATAGGATAAGCTTAAATAGTGGCGGATTCAAGCTTAGATAGAACGAATTCCACGTTATATTTAAGAGGTTATTTGCTATAGATGAGGCAACGAGTATCGCAAAGGCGCTGCTAATAATATAAGAGATTAGAAGGCGCTTAAATAGATAGATCGATATCATCGCTAAGTAATTAATTATATATAATAGTAGGTACTTTTAAGCCTTAACCGTATTAATCTGGACGAGCCTCTACTTAAAAAGCCTTAGCTGCTAGAGCTTCCATACTACATATAAATAGGCCCTTATCTACTAAATAAACTAGATAACTTAGAGCCTCTACACAACGAACAAGATCTAAAGGTCCGCCGACGACATTAAGCCAAATAGGCACTACTTTAGCCGCCTACTAAATTAAAAGCTTCCTCCTATAAGGATCCTCTAAAGCCTCTACTACCTATAAATCCTCCTCCTCCTCTTTAGCCTTAGTTAATCTAGAACTAACCAAATATAAAGGGCAGAAACTTAAAGAAGCCGGTATTTAAAGTTAGCTTTATAGAGCCTTAAGTTAGGCAGCAGCAGGGGTAGCAGTAGGGGTAGTAGCAGGGGTAGTAGTAGAGGCAGCAGCAGGGGCAGCAGTAGGGGCAGTAGTAGGAGCAGCAGTAGCTGGAGCAGCAGGCTTAAAATAGGTAGGAAGATTAACATTACAAAGTAATGGATATTAGGTAGCTTATAATCAATTAACCTATAAGGAAGTAGATAAGGAAAGATTAAGGAAGAAGTTCTGCTAAAGGCTCTACTAGTAGGCAAATTGCTATAGAGCTTCCTATAGAGCCTTTAGCAGAGCCTTCAGCAGAGCCTCCTTTAGAACCTTTATTACACTAAACTTCTATATAAAAGATTGCCAAGAAGGCAGGATTAAGGCAGTAGATTAAGCCTATAGAGGCTTCTACCTAAGTAGTAGAGGACGCCGCCAAGTCGTTATAGAGCAGGAAGCTACGCCCCTGTAGTTGTTATTACCTTTTAAATAGCTAGCTTACTAACCAATCAATTAATCGCCTATATATTGCCTTTTATTTAAAGCCTTATCTGCGTGTATTGGGCTACTAGTAATAGGATTTATAAGATTTTAGTAGGCAGTGAGCCAAACTTCCCAATTAGAAAGGTGCATTCTGCCATATTAGCGACCTTCGTACGGATGTCCCTAACAAAAGCTCTTGTACCTTCCTAATTAGGAAGTTTAGTGCACCGCCCACTGACCGCCTAAAAATTCTAACGGTAGAATAACTTTTGCAGCCTTATTACTTCTATTATACTCTTAATGCTTTCTAAAATTACTAGTAAGGACTCTTCTAGCTTAAATATTGCTTTACTAACTATAGGCTTTTATTAGCTTGCCCTCGCTATAAAGGCTATAAGAGTAACCCTTTAATATATTAAACGTATTACCGAAATTAAGCGCTGAATACTATAGTATCTCTTTAAAAAGGCCCGTAGTTATAGCTAGAACTCTTCCTCTTATTCTCTTATTCTTAAAAGCTATATTATTAATACTCCTTATACTAAATTAAAGGTTAAAATTACCCGTAAGTTTAAACGGTAAATTCTTAAGAAAGTTATTACTAATTAATTTAGTAGGGAGAAGTCCTACGTCTATATTACTGCTAAATGCAGCTACTCTACTTAAAGTATCTAGTGAGTTTTTTTAACGCTATAGATATTAAAAGATAAAGCCTATAAGAAGCCTTACCTCTAATTGTAAGGTGACAAGCTCCGTACCACTTAACCACAGCACAAACCCCAAAAGGTAAGCAAGTGACTGGCTTAATGCCAGGCACGGCTGTGCGGAACAATGTATATAGGCGAGGTGACTTCGTCACCTGACACTTATAAGAGATAAAGGAAGCTCGCCTTTAGTTCGCCTTATAATATAAGTATTAAATAATTAACAATTAGAAGACTATTATCTAGAGCAATAAAACTAGTATTATTTTAGGCTATAAAAGGGGCGGATATAAGCTCTAGCGTTTAGCTAAAGAGAAGGTAAGTAAGTAGGTAATTTAACCTTAATTTCCAAAGCTACTAAGTTTATATTTTAGGGTGCGTTCTTATATAATTAAAAGGCTCCCTACTAGATATAGAGGCCTAAAACTATACTAAAGAAGAAGGCTTTAAAAATTAAGCTTTAAAAAATTAATAAAGTAATTAAGCTAGAGCTTTATATAGCTTAGCAGCTTACTACTAGTATATAACAACTTAGGCTTTACAATAAGCTAGATAGAAAGCCTTAATTTCCATATAACTAAGGAAAATAGCGCCTTTAGAGAAACGGGAAGAATAGGGGTATTAATTAGTATCGCTATCTTACCACTATCCTCCTTTCTATTCTTATTCCTTTTAGTATTAAGTACTAAATTAACTACCTAAATACTATTGTTTAAGAGAATAAAGATCTATTTTATAAATTATATTATTAATTAATTAAATTTAATATAGTAGGCCTTTAGCGCCTTCTTTAGCCTAGTAATTTACTTAATTTAAATATAATTAAATTAGCTAAGGCCTATTTTAAATAAGTTACTATATAAAAAGAAGCGCTAAAAACTAAAGTATAAGCTAAGCGAGTATAAAGGAAGGCTTAGGGGGAGCTTAAGGAATAGTGGATTTAAGCTTAGATTAAACAAATTCCACGTTATATTAAAGAGGTTATTTACTATAAAGGAGGTAATAACTATTATAAAGGCGCTGCTAACTATTAATGTAATTAAAAGGCGCTTAAATATATAGATTAATATTAGTGCTAGGTTATTACTTATATAATAGTAGGTGCTTTAAGGCCTTAATTAAGTTAATCTAATAAGGCCTTTACTAAGTAAGCCTAAGCTACTAAAGCTTTTAGAGCGTATAAAAATAGAACCTTAACTACTGCACGACTTTATAGATCTAGAGCCTTTGCATAGCGATTATAATCTAAAGTAGCGTCGCTAACGTTAACCTAAATAGGTCCTCCTCTAGCCGCCTGCTTAATTAAAACCCCCTTCTAATAAGCCTCCCCTTAAGCCTCTACTACCCATTAAGCCTTCTCCTTTTTAGCCGTTTAAGCTTTGGGACTAACTAAATATAAAGGGCAAAGATATAAAGAAGGTAATATTTAAAGTCAGCCTTATAAAGCTTTAAATTAGGCAGTAGCAGGAGTAATAGTAGTAGAAGTAGTAGTGGTAGGAGCAATAGGCTCTAAATAGGTAGGAGGATCAATAATGAGTAGCGGATATTATATCGCGTATAGTTAATCAAACTATAAGGAAGTGGATAAAGAAGAAGGACCCTATTATTTCCTTTAGGGAGGCTATAGGTAATAGTATAGTCTTTACTAGCAGCTTAACTAATATAGACGTTAAAGAAAGGTCCTTAAAGCCGACTATAAATCGTTCTTTAGAGCCTCTAAAATACTAAACGTCTATATATACAATTAATAAAAAAGTAAAAAGAAGGTAGTAATTATTATAGAGTAAGTATAAGCGACAATAATATATAACAAAGCAGATATTATTAGGCTATATATATAAACTATATAATAAAGCTAAGACGTTATATAAGGAAAGGAGGTAAGAAAATGGGAAGAAAGGGTATATATTGTTAACTAGGTTACTTAGTTAATACGTATATAAAGTAAAATAGGATTTAGGTAGTAGTCCTAGCAGAATTTAGTAGGATTTAGTAAAACTTAGCGGAATATAGCAGAATACAGCAAATTACCGTTAGATTGCTATAGATTACGGTATATTATGGTCTTATAGTCGGTCTCTAATTACTAAGTTAGTAAAAATAGGTAGATGTATATAAGGTGTTATAGGGGTATCTTATAATAGTACCCCCCCTTTAAACTTAATCTTCTGCGAGATAGGGTTATAGTAGTTCTAGATAGAGTTTATAAAAGTCTTTTATAGCTTATATAAGTTTTATAGAGTTAGCTGGTTCCTATAAAGGCTTAATAAAGCCTATCCATTTTATAAGGTATATATATTAGCGTTTCCGCTTATTATACTTAATATTATTAATTTTTTTTTAATAAAGTACTTATTCTTACTATCCACTTTAACTAATAGGGGAGGGTCCTATATCTATCTAGGCAAGGCGTTTAATATAGGGGTAGTAGGGTAGAGGTTTAACGTATAGAATATAGAGTAGATTTTAACGTATTAGAGAGCTTTAGTTAGGTTAGTAAGCATAAGAAAAGATAACTTTCTTAGCCTTATAAGGGCCAGCATTCTTCTAATTAAGTTTTTTAGTAAGTCGTTTTATATTTAGATTTCTTATATCTAACCAAATAAATTTACTAATTTAGTAGGCCAGTACTAGGATTCGGTTTTTATTTACTGCGGCTTTATAGACAGATTAGGCCTATATTATCTTATTAATAAGAAACTATTATAGCTCCTCTATCCTCTTTATAAACTTATTTACTTCTATAACTTATAAGGCGTAATAAGTGGGGTAAGGAAGATTACTAAAGGGTTTAAAACCTATTTATAGATGTTAGCGGTAGTTAGCTAGGAATAGGGAGACCTTTATAGTTTCTAAGACGGAATTATTTATAGTAAACTTAGTAAATATGGGCTGGTTAATCTGGTTATTCTATAAACATATTATTCTATTATAGTATTTATATATTCCGTTTAACTATCTATGTCTAGGTAATATATAATAGATAATAGTACTTTAATATAGAGTTAAGTAGTTAGTTTTTTCTAAAAATATAAAAATTAACTAGCTGCCTCTATTAAAGACAATCTTTTTAGAAAGCCTATAGAGTCTTTATATATAATCTAGAAACAGTTAGTCAATAGTAGGTATTAATATATTAGGGCAGGCAATTAAGTGTCTTATTTTAGATAGTTAGTCTATAACTACTATAATATTTATATAGCCTTTACTTATAAGGAGATTAATAATAAAGTTAATTAATATATTCTTCTATCTTTAGTCTAGAGTAGGTAGTAGCTTTAAAAGGCCGGTATACGTGTTATATAAAGCTTTAGCTTATTAGTAAATATAGCAGCTAGAGATATACCTTTATATTATATTATATTTATTTAGCCAGTAGTACTTCTATTAAAGTAGCTTTAGGGTTTTTCCTTAGCCTAAGTGGCTAGCTACTAGTAAATTATATATATATTTAATAAGCTTAAGCTTAAGTTTATCGTAGTTAGGTATAACTAAGTAGTTTTAGTAGTATAGGCGGTCTCTATAAGCTTTATATTTACTTAAAGAGATTTTTTAAAAGCGTTTAATACTATCTTAAATTAGATTAAGCGTCTCTTAGATAAACTCGTTGTTTAGATATTTATTAATAATAGTCTAATTGGTTAATTAATCAGTTATTTTAAGAACGTATACTATAAGATCTTTAATAAGAGGGTTAAATGGTTTAAGGTAAAGTGGGGTCTAATTTTAGTAAAATCGCGCTTCTTTTGGTACTAGCACGTCTTATAAGCATTAGGTTAGGGCATTAGGCTTTTAACCTTAAACGCCTAAGCGGTATATAATTAAGAATTAGAAATAAAATAGATATTTTAACTAGTAGGCTTAATAATAACTTAGCTATTTTATAGTTATAAAGTACTATAGGTTCTTATAGTCCCTAAGGACCTTAATTAGAAATTTAGCGCTTTTTATTTTAGGTTACCAATTATTTAAAATATTTAATAATAGCTAATAATTCCTTATTATGGATTTTATAGTTATATTTAGCTAGGCTTAATTATTTAAAGAAGTATACTATAGGGTGCAATACTCTATTCTAGTTATATTAATATAGAATACCTCTAGTAATATAGTTAGATAAATTAGCTTCTATAATACTTATTTAGTTTAGGTTAAAATATTAGAGTATAGGTATAGTAGTAAATGTAACTTTTAAATAAGTAAAGATCTCCTTATATTACTTATTAAAGATAAAGGCTTTATCCTTTTAGGTTGGAGCTATAAGGGGTAAAACTAGGGTAGAGAAGTTATTAATAAACCGTTAGTAGAAATTAGCAAATCCTATAGGGGCTTTTACGTTCTTAATATTCTCGGGTTTTTACTAGTTTATAATTACTTTAACCTTCTTTAGGTCCATTTATATACTATTTATAAAAATAAGAAGTCTAAAGTATAGGACTTTTATTTTATAAAATTTATATTTATCTATATCTAATTATAGACTAGCTCTATATAGGGCTTATAAAATAAGGTTAACGTATTTCCGGTATTTAGTTAGGTTATTGCTATATATTATATAAGCTTTATAGTGCGAAGAATTAAATGAACGACTTAATTGTAAATCTATGGAAATCAAGTAGTATATATATATGAAGAAGGTATAGGTAATAAAATAAAAGGGTAAACTAATACGTAGTCGAAATAGGGTAATATAAGATATACGAGGTATACGAGGTATACGAGGGTAGTGCTGATGCAGGCTTAAAGGCTGCAATCTTATATCTTCAGCACAGTCCAAGTAGTCGGTTACACACCCCCCCAGATTTAACGGTATAGTTAAAGCTGCAGAATATAAAATGAGGGCAGAAGCTATACCAAAATAGGAAATTTAGATACAATTTAGGAGTAGCAAAGGGTAGGGTAAGAATGGCATATTGCGAATATTACAAATATTACGGATATTGCGAATATCACGGATATTGCGGATATTGCAAATATCACGGACATTGCGGATATTGCAAATATTGCGAAGGTGCTAGTTGGTAGATGGGATAGTAATCTGATGTCGAATATCCACAAAATTTAACTGCTTTATTTATGCCTCGTGCTTTTGGCGGGGTAAGATCTTGGTAAGGCCGTTAGCAGGCATCTTGTCTATAAGGACCCACTAGACGTTAATCTTTTTGTCTTAGACTTCCTGTCTTAGCTAGTACTAATAGACGTCAATATATCGAAGCTTAGTATCAAGCTTTGGTGTATCCTATCTTAGGAGTTATATGGTTTGCATATTGTTGCAGAGCACGGTAAAATCGCGTTCTAAGTTGAAGCCGATTGCCTTAAAGAATTGTTGCCACCAGATAATTTCAACGGCAGCAGTAAATAGGGAGAGAAGCTCCGCTTCGGTAGTTAAACGAGTAACTAATCATTGTAAGGTAGCTTTCTAATTGATTGGTCCTCCGAATAGCATAAATAGGTACCCCTAAAAGCTCCATTTAGTCTCCTTATCGTCCGCAAATGCTATATCAGATGCTCCGTAAAAGGTAACGTCTTCTCCTTCTGGGTTTCTGTAATAGACGTGTGCTCCAAAGGCTTCGCCAGAGTATTTAATAGCTGTTAATTTTGTTCCAAGGCAGTAGGAAATGGCTTGGTTTGCTACATTAAGGTGTTCTTAATTTAGATTAGTAAGGAATTCGGCCAGCTTAGAATACATCTTAGCAATATTAGGTCTTCTAAATACGGCTAGATATGTAAGAGAACCAACCTGTTACTAATAGGCTAGTGTTCTTTAAGGGTTCATCTACTGGTTAGACGGAATCAGTTTAGTAGGTAGTAGAGATTTAGGAAATCTTCCTAGTTAAATATTAAATTAATTGGCTATCTTTTTAATATAGGAGTCGTAGCAAAGCTAGAGCTTCCTACTTACTCGATTTTAACTAATTTAAATACCTAGGAACTACTATAGGTCTCCTAGTACACGGATCTTGTATTAGTATAGCAATTTTGCTTCAAATTCTTTAAGTTTTAAAAGGTCCTTCTTGGCAAATAGGACGGCTATATCGTCTACATAGAAGAAGACAATAAGTCGTCTATTGGTAAATAGGCAGTTAGTGCCTGGTACTGGTTCTAATCCAAATTTAGCCAGTATATTAGTAAGTTCTTTGTACCAAAGTAGTGGTAAGATTTTTAATCTATATAGCGCCATAAGTAGCTTTAGGATATATCCGTTTTGATTAAATCCTTCTAGGCAGTAGCAGTAGATTGGTTTACTAAGCTTAGCGTTTATAAATACGTTTACAGCGTTATACTGTCGAATTTCCAGGTCGAATGCGGCTGCTATAGCCATAAGAGCACGGAATATTCGAGCAGCTAGGGTTGCTACATAGGTCTCTTCTTCGGTAATCTATAAGTCTCCGCGGACACATAGTCTAGCTTTAAGCTTTTGTAGGTAACCGTCACTGTCGAGCTTATATTTAAAGACCCATTTTAGAGGAAGGATCTACTCGTTGCTTGCCTCTTCCTTTGGTATAGTTTTGAATGTCCCTTAGCGTTTTAGGTCATTGTATTCTTTTTTTATAGCCTTTTAGAAGCCGGTAGTCAATGGATGCTTTCTTAGATCTTTGAGATTCTTTAGTTTAGGAGGTAGATTATCACGATGTAGAGATAAGGATGAGGATTTAGTTCGGCTGACGTCCTTTACTAGTCCTATAGCAAATCCAGCGTAGTAACTAAATAAGGTAGATAGATTGGCTAGTGCTGTTATATGCGCTTAACGTCAAATTCGTTTTGATCCTTCTGATAGGATAAGGTCGGCAGAAGGTTTGGCCGAGACTTTATTAGCTCGTAAAGCTATATTAATTACTCTATTAGATGGTTCTGGGGAGCTTAGCTGGGTAGGGGTTGTCTTAATTATATCCAGGATGTCGTCTTAAAGTCCTTATAGTAAGGTGTTCAATTCTAGTAAATCTAGAGATACCGTTCTGCTAGGTATTAGTAACTGCTCAGTATCCTTTATATAAGGCTTTACTAAATCGTTTAATTTAGATATAGTCGTTTAATCTACACCTAAGGTAGATCTCTAAGGGTCCAGATTAACTATATATAGGATTAATTCGTCCTTAAATTCGTCCTTATATAGAGGTTCTAGTAGACTAATTATCTATAGGGTGTCCTCCAATGCTTCCCTTAGCAGGTAGTCGATGTTCTAACCCTTAGGGTCATAAAACGAGGTCTCGTTAAATATAACGTCTCTAGTTCAAATAACTTTATAGAGACTTAAAATCCAGATTTAATAGATATTAGTTAAATCGTAGCCGACTAGGTGTCTAATTAATGCACAAGGAGCTAGTTTATCTCCCCTTTTAATTTGTTTGTCTAGTATATAGGTCTTGCAACCGTATACATGCATATAGGTAAGTAATGGCGGCTTACCGTAGGCAATCTCGTATGGAGTTTTCCACCCTAGTTGCTCATTTGGGGTTTGATTGAGTGCGTAGCCAGCAGCAAGGAAAGCTTTTAGTCCTAAAAATGGGGGTAAGGATGCTTCTAGCTATATAGCCCTTAATCGTTCTATAAGGGTTCGTCCAGATCGTTTAGCTCTACCATTTTGTTCTTCTGTATACAGGGCTCGGTATTTAAAAGTAATGCCTTTATCTGCGCACCATATATGTAAGGTGTCTCCTATTTATCCAAAAGCTCGTTCATTATTGCTCTAGAAGAAGATCACGTCTTAGTAGAATCGTATTTTAATTAAACGGTGGGTCTTATGGATAGTAGGTAGGACGGTAGCTTTATCCTTATTCTTGGCGGTAAATATAAAATTAAATTTAGAATACGTGCAATAGAAGTGCATTATATATTTATCGCCGTTGTACCCTAGTTCTCCAAGGGTAATAATATCGAATACTACCCGCTCAAATAGTCGAGTGGCTGGAAATTCGTATTGTCGTCTTTAAGAGATCTACTGTATATGCTTTAATATTAAGCAAACTTCACACTCGATTTTAAGCGGTGCTCGTTTAGTAGTTAATTCGGTTAGCTCTGCGCTATTAACGTGCTTAGGAAGCTGCTTAATAGCATTAGGTCCTACATAGCCGAGTATTTTATACCATTTTGTAGCTGTAGCTCCAACTAGTTTACGGGCCATTCGGCTAGGCTAATATCTTCTTTTTAAAGTTAAGAATATTGATTAAGTCAAATCTAGGGTAGGCTCTCTGTGCATCAGTGCCCAGTGGCCCCCTAGTCGTTTTGCATAGCATACTATTTCGCCAGTTGCTAGACGGTATAGCAAGTTTCGTCCTAAGTCGAAATGGATATCATTATCAGTAGCTCTTGATAGTGCTATGATATTTGTAAAAAAGGTAGGTGCTAGTGCTACATGGGATAGCTTCAATTTTGACTTCCTAGTAGGTATATCAACAGTAATAGTTACTATTCCGTAAGCTTGTATTTTTTCGAAATTTCCGCCAGCAATTAGGTAGTCGTCTTCTGCTGCTGGGTAGGAGAAGGTGAAATCTTCTTTGTTATTGCAGACGTGGGTATCTATACTAGGGTTAAGTATCCAGGTGTTCTGGAGTTTAAATGGAATTTGACCAGTGCTAAATACGGCAGCATGGCTAGTCGGTATCTTAGAAGGTGGGGTTTTAGAATTAAAATCAATTGTAGATTCTGCGTCCTTTTAATTATTCTCCTTTGCTTCCTATTCTTCTTTTCGAATTCGGTTAACCGCGCGTTTAATTGAAGGTATAGATGAGATCATTTCATTTACTTTTTTTTAGATGTCTGCCCTTGGTCTCCATCCTTAAGGGCGCTTGTGCTCGATAATGTAGTAGTAGTTGTTAAATTAATGTACGAGACCGCATATGTATTTCTTATGCCATTTTGAATTTAAATTTAAATTGCTATTAGAATTAACGTTGGAATTTAAATCTAAATTTGAGTTGCCTTAAAGAGTTACAAAGGCTGAGTTATTGGTAGGGGAGGTAGAGGATGCTGCTTGCTATATGCGGTAGTGCTCCTTAAATTCCTTAATTAGATTAATAATGGATGGGGCAGTTTTATCCTTCCGTTCTTTTCTAATGAGGTTTACTTCTAGTGCTCCTGCGAAACTAGAAGAGATAGGTTTGATTGCTTGAACGAAATCATAGTGTGGCCTAAATCCCTGCATATTTAGTAGCTTTAATTGTTCCGTAAGCTTGTAGACATTCCGCCAGTTATTTAACTATTTGTTGATGCTCTGCTTTTTATTATAGGCCTTTAAAGCTATGTACTGATTGAGGACGTCTCGTTTTCGACCTGAGGTGGTAGGGGCTAGTGCAGTCTTAAGTGCCTGAAGCCGTTCGTATACCGTGTTGAGGTCGTCAATAAGTGGAAGGTAGGCTACCGATGTGGTGCAAACGATATAGTTACTAATATCGTTTATAGCCCGTTTTTGCTTCTCGTATGTGCGAAGATCGTCTTTATATTTAGCATAGAGCTGGTTATATGCGGTGAGCTGACTTGGGTCTAGCTTTGCTATTGATGTAGCCGCAGGTAGTATATCCCTTGGTATAGGACGACTTGGTTGTGCTAGCTTTGGACGCTCGTCTTTTATAGATGGGTCGATGTACTGCCATACCTCATTAGTTGTGGCTGTGTCTTGGATGATAAAGAACCACTATGTCCAATCAGAAGGCTGGTTGAGGATGAGGTTGACTTTTGATTCGCTCGTGGTCGTTATTTTAGGATTTTGACAGGTCAGGCAGGGTCCAATTGGCGTCTTAGCGAAAACCTTATTTTGACGTTTCGAACTTTTGATTTGATTCGTCAGTTCGTTCGTCGGTCGGGTACGTACGTCAACTGGGGTCGATCGTCCGTTCGTTTGATAGGTGAAGAAGCTCGAGACACTGTAAAGGTAGAAGTAGTGACTTCTTGAATAAGGTAGTAGATTGATTGGTCAGCAGGTGGTGCGATCTGGGCTCATAACTGTAAGCTTTGCAGTGCGAAGAATTGAATGAACGACTTAATTGTAAATCTATGGAAATTAAGTAGTATATATACATGAAGAAGGTGTAGGTAATAAAACAAAAGGGTAAACTAATACGTAGTCGAAACAGGGTAATATAAGATATACGAGGTATACGAGGTATACGAGGGTAGTGCTAATGCAGGCTTGAAGGCTGCAATCTTATATCTTTAGCACAGTCCAAGTAGTCGGTTATATATTAAAATGTTATTAATATAAGCAGTATAGAAGATGTCTAGGTAGGGATATAGGGTATTATTTATATAATATTAAAACAAACTTAGGGCGTTTATAAGGCCAAATAGTATTACTAAGTATTTAAATAATCTATATTGGGTATAAAATATAGTAAGCTATTTATCTCCTTTTATAATACGGAGGCGGTTAAACGTGGAAATAATATTAAGCTTTATATAGTAGCGGGCTATACTTAGTTAGTTTAGCGTCTTTTATATTAACGGGATTAAATACTATTTCTTAATAGTAACGGCGTTAAGAGCTTAGTAGTCTATATAAAAGTATAGACTACCGCTAGGTTTTTTAATAAAGATTATAAATATAGCCATAGGCGAAGAGCTTGCTCTAATAAATCCTTTACTTAGGTTCTTATTTAGATACCTCTGTAGTACTTAGGGTTTATTTTAAGATATTTTTTATAAGGGTCTAAATCCAGGCTGTATTTCTTCTTTAAGTATAATCTTATAGTTATATAGTTGGTATTTTAGTAGCTTATTAGCTTACTTTTATAAGAATACATCTAGGCGTTTATAATACTCTACTAGTACTTTTATAGTAGGGTTAGTATGCTTCTTTAGTACTAAGGCCTTTTTAATATTAGCTATTGTAATAGCAAAAATTATATATTTAGGTTTTTTTAGCAAGTTAAGCTAGCGGAGTAGCTCTAATTATATGGATATTTAGGGTGCTAAGCTTACCTAGATTATCTATAGTTTCTTATATAGTTTCTTATTTAGCTTTAAGTTCTTTAAGTGTCCTTTTTATAGTAGAGTACTAGTTCTTCTAGTACTTTTATATACTAAGCTTAAGCTTCTACTTAGCTTAGGGCGGCGTAGGAGTTAAGGTTATTTTATATGGTTTAGTGGGATTTTTAGGCCTCTAGTCGACGTTAGCGGAAATTTTATATTAGTGGAATTTGGTAAAATTCCCGGTTTAGTAAAATTATGTAAACTTCTTAGGTATAGGGTAGATATTAGTAGAAATTGTAAGGTTTAGTTTAGAGTCTAAATAGCAAGTTATAAAGCACTTTTATTTATAATGGGAGGCGGTAAATAGAAGCTTATAGTTATTCTAGTTAATAGTTACCTTATATAGCTTTATTTAGGGTTATTTAAGGATTACTAGGTAACCTAGGGTGGTTATAGGGGACTTGGTTAATTTTTTTTATAGTTTAGGTATTAGAGTCTTAGGGCCGCTATATAAGTAATACGGCCTAAAATAGTACGTTTACTATTTAATCTAAATACGTTAATTTGCCGGTTAAGGAGTATTAGAGTAAAACCATTATCCTATATAAAGATCTTATTAATAAATCCTATACCGCTAGTGTGGTGGTGTAGATTGGACGTCGCCTACTGTCTTGGCATTTCCCTATATTTATAGAGCCTTCGGCTTCTTTCCTTCTTCCCTCTATTATATATATTACGACTCTACCAGTTACCGGAAATACACTCTTTTCTTTCTTTCTTA
>Ga0307515_10001375_pt1 | contig 55075 bp, 54 predicted proteins | sample 17_EM_MG_FD_194513 | JGI IMG/M metagenome (GOLD analysis project Ga0307515, IMG submission 194513) | Populus trichocarpa ectomycorrhiza microbial communities from riparian zone in the Pacific Northwest, United States - 17_EM | ecosystem: Host-associated > Plants > Roots > Unclassified | place...
GGGTCAATACCTTCTGGTGATCAGAACGACAAGAGCCGTATGACGGGAGACTGTCACGTACGGATCTGTGAGGGCCCGGAGGTGAGACTCCTCCGGGCTACTCGGCGGCCCGTTTCCGGCTGGCTCGGACTGTCGTATCGCTCTGCCATCATGCCTGTCATGGACCTGCAGTTCAGCGGAGACATCTGGCATTGGCGCGGGCCCGCGCCGTGGTATTTCGTGACGGTGCCGGAGCCGGAGTGCGTCACCCTGCGCTCGTGGTCGTATGCGAGCTATGGCTGGGGGATGATCCCGGTCGTCGCGCGCATCGGCCAGACCGAGTGGGAGACCTCGCTCTGGCCCAAGGACGGCCGCTACGTCGTGCCGGTGAAGGCCCACGTCCGCAAGGCCGAGCAGCTCGACGAGGGGGTCACCGTCGCGGTCCGGCTAGCCGTCCGCGACCAGGGGTGAGCCGTCCGCGACCAGGGGTGGAGTCGTCCGCGACCAGGTGTGAGTCGTTCGCGACCGGGGGTGGAGCCGTCCGCGACCAGGGGTGGAGTCGTCCGCGACCAGGTGTGAGTCGTTCGCGACCGGGGGTGGAGTCGTCCGCGACCAGGCGTGAGTCGTCCGCGACCGCGGATAGCCGGTCACGGCCAGGGGTGACCGGTCACGACGGTGGGCGCCAGCCGCGCGGGGTGGATGCGTCGCGCCGCATGACCACCGGGAAGACGCTGGAGTAGGCCTGCCAGGACGGTTGTGACCGCGGCCGGGGAGTGGCCGCCGACCGCACCATCGCCTGCAGGATGTCCTGCAGCGCCCGGTGCAGCTGCGGATCGGTGACGGTGCCCTTCGCGTCGACCGCCGCCGGGTCGAGCGGCACCCGGATGCAGGCCGGCCGCAGCAGCCGGGCGTTGCCGAAGCTGAGGGCGGTCTGCAGCGCGGTGAGCGCGCTCTCGTCCTCGCCGGGAGCGGCCACCGAGAGCCAGGCCGCCGGCTTGCCGTTGAGGTCGCCGCCGTCCACCAGCCAGTCGAGCAGGTTCTTCAGGCTGCCCGGCAGGGAACCGGCGTATTCCGGGGTGCTGAACAGCACGGCCTGGGCGGCGTCGACCTCGTCCCGCAGCCGGGCCACCGCCTCGGGCACCGGCTGTTCGCCGGGCACGAAGGCCGGCAGCCCGCGCAGGCCGTCGTAGAGCGTGGCGGTGAGGTCCGCCGGAGCGAACCGCACCGCTGTGCGCAGGGCAGCGGTGTGCAGCGAACCCTCGCTGGTGCCGCCCGTGATCAGCAGGATGCGCGTCATGCCGAGACGATATCGATCACTTTTGACGGCGTACCCGCGGGCTCAGCCCTTCAGCGCGGCGAGCGCCCGGCGGACCTGATCGAGCGGCGCCGCACCTAGCGGGCGCAGCACCACCGTGCCGGCACCAGCGGCCCGCAGCGCCTCGACCCGGTCCGGCACAATTGCGGCCGGTCCGATCAGGGTGAACAGGTCGTCGGGTTCGGCGCCGAGCCAGGCCGCCTGCGAGGCGACGATGTCCCGGGTTGCCGCCGCGGCCCGTGCGGCGTCGTCGTCGAGGTGCAGGTAGGTGAAGACGATCAGCTCGTGGCCCGGGCGGTCGCCGGCGGCGCGGCCGCGGTCGATGTGGGCCAGGGCCGCGGCGATCTGGTCGGGGCCGATGCCCTCGGCGAGGACCGTGCCGTCGGCGACCCGTCCGGAGAGCTCCAGCGACTTCGGCCGGACCACCCCGGTCACCAGCGGCGGCACCTCGGCCGGCGGGTGCACCAGCCGTACGCCGTCGATGGTGACCTCCCGGCCGCGCGCCGTCACGGTCTCGCCGCTGAGCAGGGCGCGTACCCCGATGATTGTCTCCTCCAGCAGTGCCAGCTTGCTGGTGGCTTCCGCGCCGACCTGGCGCATCCATTCCGCCACCCCGTGGCCGAGCCCGGGAACCAGGCGGCCCGGGTACGCCCGCGCGAGCGTCGCCACCTCCATGGCGAGCAGGGCCGGGTTGCGCAACGCCGCCGGCGCGATGCCGATGCCGACCCGCAGGTGATCGGTGGCGGCCAGGGCGATCGTGGCCGAGCTGATCGAGCCGGCCCAGCCGAGGTCCTCCACCACCCACAGGTCGTCGGCGCCCGCCTCTTCCGCCCCCGCGGCGAACGCGGCCAGGTCCTCGGGCGCCTGGTCGCGGTCGAACATGACGCCGATGCGTGGCCGCTGGGACCCGGTCGTGAGGCGATTCGCAGACATCGCGTGATCGTAGATCACTGGGCCGCTCTTGACCTCAAGTCAGGTTGAGGGGCGAGGCTTTGCGGACAGTCATCGAGCGGGGGAGTGTGGCCGGATGCGGGTGGTCCAGGTGGCGCGGTTCGGCGGTCCGGAGGTGCTGGAAGTGGTGGCGGCGCCGGATCCGGTGCCCGGCCTCGGCGAGGTGGTCGTGGCGGTCGCCGCCGCCGAGGTGCTGTGGGTCGAGACCATGATCCGAAGTGGACATGGCGGCGACTACTTCCCGGTCCAGCCGCCGTACCGGCCCGGTCCCGGGGTCGCGGGCACGGTGACCGAGGTGGGGGAGGGCGTCGACCGGTCCTGGCTCGGCCGCCGGGTCGTGACGCCGACCGGGCCGAACGGCGGCTACGTCGAACGGGCGCTGGAGCCCGCGGCCGGGCTGCTCGCCGTGCCGGACGGGGTGGGGCTGAGCGAGGCCGCCGCGCTGCTGCACGACGGCGTCACCGCGCTGGGCGTGCTGGACGTGGTGGCGCTCCGGCCCGGCGACCGGGTGCTGATCACGGCGGCGGCGGGCGGCATGGGTGCTCTCCTCGTCCAGCTGGCGCACGCGGCCGGGGCCGAGGTGGTGGCCGCGGCCGGGGGCGCCCGGAAACTCGGCCGGCTCGGGCCGCTGGGCGCGGATCTGCTGGTGGACTACTCGGAGCCGGACTGGACCGATCGGGTCGGCAAGGTGAGCGTGGTGCTCGACGGCGCCGGCGGCGCGTACGGCCGGGCGGCACTCGAACTGGTCACCCCGGGCGGGCGCTTCTCGGGGCACGGCATGCCGGCGGGCAGCTTCGCCGGCCCTGGGGCGACGGCGGCCGAGGATGTCACGATCACCGGCATCGAGCGGCTGCAGTTCGCCCCGGAACGGTTCCGGCACTACGCCGCCGGCATCCTGGCCGAGGCGGCCGCCGGGCGAGTGCGGCCGCTGATCGGGCAGACGTTCCCGCTGGCGCGGGCCGCCGACGCGCACGCCGCGCTGGAGAACCGGACCGCGATCGGCAAGACGGTGCTGATCTGTCCCTGAGCGCGCCTGATCAGGGCGGCCAGCTTGATTCGAGGGCATACCACCGAAGGCCCTCAGCGGAGTGTGGAGACACGGGTTAGGCGATGGGGTGCAGTTCGCTGTCACTCGGCATCGGATCGCTGGTGCCGAGCGGGTTGATCGGGATACCGGCCACGGTCAGGAACGATCCAAGCAGTGCGGCAAGTCCTTCGATCTTGTCGTCCTCGATGAAGGCATAGCCGGACTCGGCAAAGCAGTTGGCGACCTGTTCAGCGATCTGGTGAATCCTGTCGTGACTCTTGACGCTCATCGCGTTCTCCCTCCGGAGAGTTTGATACCGGTGTGCATCAACGATCCCGTCTGGCCGCAGCGAACGGGCAGCTCACGGTGGGGGGCTAGCCTGGACCCCCACGGCAAATGCCAGGTTCGGGCGCGGTCAACGGTTGGCCCCCGGCCGGGTGTCGCGACCACCTGGAGAGATTGTTGCCGGTCTGGGGCTATCCGGCTGCGGTCAGCGTGTCAAGGTGGTCCTTGAAGCTTGCGACCAGGCTGTCCAGGACCATGCGTCCCTTGTCCGCCGTGCCCTTGGACGCCGCGCCGATCACGCCGCTGCTCGTGTACGCGGCCATACCGTGCATGAGAAGCAGATTGCGGCCGGGAGCATGGTGGTCGCTGGCCTCCACGCCCGGCCTCAGCAGGTCGGGTGCAACGTGGCGCAGCAGCGAAACCTCGATCTCGCCGGCGTGCATGTCGTCGTGTGCGTCGGTGGCCAACTCGGCTACCGTGCGGGCCGCTTGCCAGTCCTCACGAGTGGGGAACAACGTCATCGCTGGTTTGCCGATGTTGGCTTCCTGCACGATGTTGCCCAGGACGTAGTTGCCACCGTGGCCGTTGACAAGCGCGAGTCGTTCGATCCCGGAGCGCCGGACCGAGGCGAGCACATCAGTGATCACTGCGGTCAGGGTGGTGTGGCTGATGCTGACCGTGCCGGCCCATGCGCTGTGCTCGTGGGAGCAGGAGATCGTCACCGGTGGCAGCAGGAACAGGTCGTAGGTTGCCGCGACTCTTTCGGCGATCGCGCACGCGACCACCGTGTCGGTGATCAACGGCAGATGGGCGCCGTGCTGCTCGAAGCTGCCGATCGGCAGCACCGCGACCGGTGCGGCGCGGCGCTTCTCGTCGTCGCTGGTCGTGGTTGGCAGCAAGGTCATGGGCTCATCGTTACAGCACCGAGCGCGGCACGGTAGGCATCGGTGAACTCCGGCACCGCCGGAAGATCCCGATCGCGCCGAAGCCGCGGCAGCAGCCGCGCAACAGCCCGAAGCGCGCGCGCTGACGACGTCGCCGTCGCCACCCGGACGGCGGAGAGCCCCACCTCGGCCGCGCGTTGCGGGTCGCTTTCGTCGAGGTAGGCCAGCGCCAGGTCGGCTCGCCACATCCCCTCGTCGAGGCGGCCGTCTCGTGGACACGCCGCAAGGACTTCTTCGTATGTCCGCCGTGCACCGGCACGGTTTCCGGCCCGGCGGCAAGGCCGACCTGCGGGCGGGGGATGCTCAGCCCGTCAGCGATCCGTTCCAGGACCTCGTAGGAGGTCACCCGCTGGCGGCCCTGACTGATCTGACGCACGCGTGTCTCGGACAATCCGGTCAGTGCCGCTAGCCGGGCCCGGGAGAAGCCGCGTGCCCGCAGGAACCGCAATACAGCGGAGACATCTCGTTTGGCCAGGAAGTCCGAGACTGGTTTGCCGTCGAACGAGGCCGTTCCCACCAGCATGGATCGATTTCCATAACCTGTAGCGCGCCTTTCCCGCCTGGTCGCAACCTGCACCGATGCCGTTACGCTACGACAGGCAGGACGGCCAAACTACCGCAGCCGCAGCGCCCGGCACGTTCATCCCCGATCGCCGACGGTCGTCAGCCAGCTTGATCGAGGGCGTACCACCGGAGGTCCTCAGTGGAGTGGGTAAAGGCGAACCCGGCCTTCTCCAGCACCCGCTGCGAGGCCACGTTCTCCGGCATCGTGTCGGCCTTGATCGCCCGCACCGACGGCTGGCCGAGCAGGTAGGCCACCAGTGCGCGCAGCGCCTCGGTGGCGTAACCCCGGCCGCGTGCGGATGGCACGAGGCCGTACCCGATCATCAGCGTGCCGGTCTCGTCCGGCGGGCCGTAGCAGCCGATGGTGCCCACCGCCAGGCCGGAGGCCTTCTCCACGACGACCCGGCTGCCGAACCTCAGGTCCGGCGTCCGTGCCGCCGTGGCCGCGGCGTCCCGGTCGTCCTCGGTGGGGAACTCCGGATGCCAGGACCGGCCGGTCCGGTCCTGGGCCACGACAGCCTGCGCGTACGGGATGTCCAGGTGCGGCAGCCGGAGCCGGTCAGTCTCCATCATGGCCGGGAGCCTAGGTCGCCGGCCGCGGCCGGCCAACCGATTTCGGTGGCAGCGGGCCGGGACGGATCCCGGCCCGCTGCGGGCCCGTCAGCTGCGGCGGAAGGCGTAGGAGCGGGCCGATCCGCCGGTGGCCCGGCCCGCGTGGTCGCGGTCGGAGCGCCGGCGGGCCGCCAGCCGGGCGTCGCGGGCGCCGTGGTGCGCCGCGGTGTCGTCCGTGGCGGACTGCTGGCCCGGCCCGCCGGCGGCGGCGGACGGCAGGGACACTGCCGCGGCCAGGTGCCGGCGGTCCAGGTCGTCAGGATCGACGTGTACGGAAAAGGGCTGGTCAGGCATGGAGCTACCTCCTCGATGCGCGAGGCGAATGGTGCGAACTGCGAGATGGCGCACGGTGACCGCGGGTAGCGGGGACCGTGGCGGGCACGCGCCGGTGCGGCACGGCGGGCCCGGGGCGTGCCCGGGCCGGGATCATCGCGTGACAAGGTCAGGAGATCATGCGCTCACCGTACCGCCGGGCCGGACGGCAGGCGAGCGTTTTACCGGCGCTCAGCCGGGAGATCCAGGAGTGTCGAGGTCGACGACCACGGGCGCGTGGTCGGACGGGCCCTTGCCCTTGCGGGCCTCCCGGTCGATCACCGCGTCGCGCACCGTGGCCGCCACGTCGGCGGTGGCGTAGACCAGGTCGATCCGCATGCCCTTGTTCTGGTGGAACATTCCGGCCCGGTAGTCCCAGTAGGTGAAGGGCCGGTCGCCCTTCATCGGGCGGGGCAGCACGTCGGTGAGGCCGAGCGCGCGCAGCGCGGCCAGGGCCTCGCGCTCGGGCGGGGTCACGTGGGTGGCGCCGGCGAAGACGCTGATGTCCCAGACGTCGTCGTCGGTGGGCGCGACGTTGAAGTCCCCGGCCAGCACGGCCGGGCCCGGCTGGGCGGCGAGCGCGTCGCGCAGCGCGGCGAACCAGGCCAGCTTGTACGCGTAGTGCGGGTCCTCGGGCGTCCGGCCGTTGGGGACGTACACCGAGGTGAAGCGGATGCCGGCGCAGGTGGCGCCGATCGCGCGCGCCTCCGGGTCGGGGAAGCCGGGCTCGCCGTCGAAGCCATGCCGCACGTCGGCGAGGCCGATCCGGGAGAGCAGGGCGACCCCGTTCCAGCGGCCCTGGCCGTACGCGGCAGTCTCGTAGCCGAGCGCCGCGACCTCGCGCTCCGGGAAGCCGTCCGCGGCGACCTTGGTCTCCTGCAGGCAGAGCACGTCGGGCCGGGTCTGCTCAAGCCATTCCAGCAGCCGGGGCAGCCGGGCCTTGACCGAGTTGACGTTCCAGGTAGCGAAGCGCATCGCCCCAGCCTGCCACCAGCCGAGTCGTCAGTGCTCCGGGGTGCGCTGCTTGGTGCGGATCGCCGGGGAACTGCCCCGGGTGGCCGCGAGCAGGGCGCATGCCAGGCCCGCGGCGAGCACGAACAGCACGGCCACGAGCCAGAGCACGGACCCGTCGGATCCGATCAACGTCGTCATCAAGCCGCCTCCTCCGGTCTCCGCTGTCATCGGCCGGACGTTGCCGAGGGCAAGGGACCCGAACCGGTGGGAATAATGCCGGACTTGTCGCCGGTGCACCAGTGGCTGAGGAGACGTTTGTCACCCCATGGGGAAGACGGTACCTCTGATGGGGGGTCAGCCGGGCGGTGCGGGGGCATACCGGCGGGCGCCCCAGTGGGTCGCGAAGTCTCCCGCCGCCACCCCCGGACCCCACAGCCAGCCCTGCCCCTGGGTGACACCGACGGCGCCGAGCGCGTCGCGCTGGACCCGGGTCTCGACGCCCTCGGCCACGATGCTCAGGCCCAGCGCCCGGCTCATCGCCACCACGGCCCGGACGATCTCCTCGTCCTCGCCGCTCTCGCCGAGGCCGGACACGAAGGACCGGTCGATCTTGACGCCGGTGACCGGGAAGCGGCGCAGGTAGCCCAGCGCCGAGAAGCCGGTGCCGAAGTCGTCGACGAGCAGCCTGAGGCCGAGTTCGCGCAGCTCGTACAGCACCCGGGCGGTGACGCTGCCGCCGTCGGCCATCACCGACTCGGTCATCTCCAGGGCCACGGCCACGGCGGGCACCCCGTGCTGGAGCAGCTCGCCGGCCACGATCAGCGGCAGCTCGGCGTTGCTGAGCTGCCGGGGCGAGACGTTGATCGACAGGTAGAACTCCGGGCCGACCGTGCCGTCCGTGCGCCACCGGGCCAGCTGGGCGAGCGCCTCGTTGCGCACCCAGGTGCCGAGCGTGCCGATCAGCCCGGCGTCCTCGGCCACCGGGATGAACGTCATCGGCGGGATCGGGCCGCGCTGCGGGTGGTTCCACCGCACCAGGGCCTCGGCGCCGATCGGCTGGCCCGTCCCGAGCCGTACGATCGGCTGGTAGACCACGCTGAGCTGGCCGTCGGCCAGGGCCGTGCGCAGGGCGCCCTCCAGCTCGATGCGCTCGCGGACCCGGTCGTGCATCGAGGTGTCGAAGATGGTGGCGCGGCCCGGGCCCTCGGCCTTGGAGCGGTACATCGCGGTGTCGGCGTCGCGCAGCAGGGCCTGGGCGGTCGCGGCGGGCGCGGTGTCGCCGGGCGCGTGCGCGATGCCGATCGAGGCGCTGATCACCACCTCGGTGTCGCGGACCGCGAGCGGGCGCGCGAAGCACCCCTGGATGACGTCGACCAGCCGCAGCGCACCCTGCTCGTCGCCGAGGTAGGCCACCAGGAACTCGTCCCCGCCGACCCGGGCGATCATCGTGCCGGCCGGGATCGCCGCGCGCAGCCGAGCCGCCACCTCGATGACGAGCTGGTCGCCGGTGTCGTGGCCCCAGGAGTCGTTTACCCACTTGAAGCCGTCCAGGTCGAGGAAGTAGACCCAGATCCGCCGGAGGTTCGGCGGCGGCACCGTGCCGAGCAGCCGCTCGATCTCGTTGGAGATCATCCGGCGGTTCGGCAGGCCGGTGAGCGGGTCGTGCATCGCCTGGTGCTCGGAGTGCAGCTGCGCCGCGACCTGCGCCTGCACGGCGGTGATCGCCCGCAGCAGCAGCAGGGCGACGATGGCCAGGCCGCAGGCGCCGATCAGCGCGCGGTATTCCGGCGAGTCGCCGCCGACGAGCACCAGCAGCACGAACGGGGTCGACACCGCCGGCACCAGCAGCGTCATCCGGCGCCACGACCAGGCCTGCACCGGGTGCCGGTTCGCGTGGCCGAGATCGACCACCGACGGGTGCAGGGCGGTGACCCCGAGCAACACGTACGCGAGCAGGAACGGCACGTCCAGCAGCGGGGAGGTGTAGGTCTTGCCGTCCACCCCGATGATCGCGTACGCCAGGTCGCCGACGACGATCAGCGCCATCCCGGCCACCAGCGTCGCCAGGCTCACCGGCCAGGTACGCACGGTGAAGGTGAGGTTGATGACCAGCGCGAGCAACACCACGTCGAAGAGCGGGTAGAGCCCCGCGAGCACCGACTCGATCGCCGGCCGGTCGGCGATCGCGGCGGCCGGGGCGGCGAGCAGCAGCGCGCTGGCCAGCCCGCCGGCCAGGCAGACCATGAGCCCGTCGAGCACCGAATGCCGGGCGATGCTGCCCCGCGAGCGCAGCAGTATGCCGAAGAAGACGGTCAGCAGGACGTAGCCGGGGACGGTGAAGGCGTCGGCGATCAGCGGCTCGCTCACGACCAGCGGCCGTACCACCACGCCGACCAGGAAGAGCAGGGCCGCGACGCTCATGAACGGCCAGGCGGCGCGGGGCTCGGCGGCGAAGCGGCGGGGGGCGACCAGGCAGACGCCGACCGTGCCGATGCCGATCATGGCGACGGCGACGAGGTCGACCGCGGGTGCGAGATTCAGCGTGTAGAGGGCGGTCGCGAGCACGCCGGCACCGCCGAAGACCTTCCACCATCGCCGACCCTGTGTCGACGGAGCTGTGGACAGCACCCGTCATCGCCCCCTGGCCAGTCAGCTCATCAGCGCTCCCGCCGATGGCACCGTACCCGCCGCGGACCGGTGCCCGGCAGGGGTTCCGTGGACAAAGACTGTCGGACAGGCACACCTGTGCAGCAACTGCTGGGCCACCGCACCCAGCAGTGAGCCGCCGCCGACGCCCCGCGGACCCACGATCATCATCCGCGCCCGCCGCGACGCGCGGATGAGAATCGGCGCGACTTCGCCGACCAGCAGCCGGCTCCGGGCGCCGCGCAGCTCCGGCACGGCGGCCAGGGCGGCCTCCAGCAGGCAGTGCCCGGCCGCCTGCCCGGCGGGGCTGTTGACCACGTGGACGACCTCCACGGGGACCGACCGGCGGCGCGCCTCCGCCGCCGCGACCCGCAGGGCCAGCAGCGAGCTGGGCGAGCCGTCGACCGCGGCCAGCAGCGGCCCGGCCGGCGGGCGGACGCCGCGGGCGACCACGACCGGGCAGCGGGCCCGGGCGACGGTCTGCACCAGCACCGAATCGAGCGGCAGTCGCGGGCTCAGCGTGAGATCGTCGTCGCCGAGCACGATCAGCTCGGCCGCCCGGCTCTGCCGCAGCAGCTCACGCACGGGCAGGCCGTCGGCGAGCAGGCCCTGGACGTGCACGCCCGGTGCGGTGCGGGTGGCCGTCGCTACCGCGCGCGCCACGATGAGACCGGCCTCGTGGCGCGCGGTGGCCCAGTCCGGTGCATCATCGAAGGCGCGACCGCCGGGCCCGGAGAACACGTGCAGGATCCGTAGTGGTTGCCCCCGCGCCACCGCCTCGCGCGCGCCCAGCCGTGCGGCGGCCAGACCGGACGATGTGCCGTTGACCCCGACGACCACGGGGGCCACGCCCGGTGTCCGCATCGGTTCACCACCTCCGCACCGCGACGACGCGGTCCACAGACCATTATCTATGCTTTCCTGGGAAGGTGGTCGTGATCAATCCCTCAGCGGTCGACCGCCTGATGACCCGTTCAGCTTGAGGGTTTACGGTGAACGGCAGGTTATTGGCGACATCTGCCGGTGAAGTGAGGGAATTACATGACGGATGTCAAGCTCGACCACCCCGGTGGCCAGTTGTCCATGCCGGTGCGCCCGGCGGTCGAGGGTCCAGGCGGCATCGACGTCAGCGCGCTGCTGAAGGAGACCGGATACGTCACCCTGGACCAGGGCTTCGTCAACACGGCTTCCTGCGCGTCGGCGATCACGTACATCGACGGCGACGCCGGCATCCTGCGCTATCGGGGCTTCCCGATCGAGCAGCTCGCCGGAAAGGCCTCGTTCCTCGAGGTGTCCTATCTGCTGATCCACGACGCGTTGCCGACGCCGGCCCAGCTGGCCGAGTTCGGCGACAAGATCCGCGTGCACACGCTCCTGCAGGAGGAGATGCGCGCCTTCTTCTCCGGCTTCCCGCGTGACGCGCACCCGATGGCCGTGCTCTCCTCGGCCGTCACCGCGCTGTCGACGTTCTACCAGGATGCGCTCGAGCCGACCGATCCGGAGCAGGTCGAGATCTCCGGGATCCGGCTGATGGCGAAGCTTCCGACCATCGCGGCGTACGCGTACAAGAAGTCCATCGGCCACCCGCTGCCGTACCCGGACAACTCGCTGGACTACGTCGAGAACTTCCTGCGCATGACGTTCGGGCTGCCCACCGTGAACTACGAGGTGGACCCGACGCTGGCGAAGGTCCTCGACATGCTCTTCGTGTTGCACGCCGACCACGAGCAGAACTGCTCCACGTCGACCGTGCGGCTGGTGGGCTCGGCGCAGGCCAACCTGTTCGCGTCGGTCTCGTCGGGCATCAACGCGCTCTCCGGCCCGCTGCACGGCGGCGCCAACTCCGCGGTGCTGGAGATGCTCGAGGGCATCCGCGCCGACGGCGGTGACGTCAACGCCTTCGTGCGTCGCGTCAAGGCCAAGGAGAAGGGCGTGAAGCTGATGGGCTTCGGGCACCGGGTCTACAAGAACTATGACCCGCGCGCCGCCATCGTGAAGAAGGCCGTCCAGGATGTTCTCTCCACGATGGACAAGCCGGACCCGCTGCTGGAGATCGCGCTGCAGCTGGAGGAGATCGCCCTCGCGGACGACTACTTCGTCTCCCGCAAGCTGTATCCGAACGTCGACTTCTACACCGGCCTGATCTACAAGGCCATGGGCTTCCCCACGAAGATGTTCACGGTGCTGTTCGCCCTCGGCCGGCTGCCCGGCTGGATCGCGCAGTGGGGCGAGATGGCGGCGGACCCGACCACCAAGATCGGCCGCCCGCGTCAGCTCTACACGGGCGCGGCCGAGCGCCAGTTCGTCCCGATCAGCGAGCGCTGACCGGCCGCTGGCACGCCGTCGCGGCCGTCCTCCTGGTTCAGGAGGGCGGCCGCTGCTCTTTGCGCGCTTCATGCCTTGACGGTTATATAACCGTGGTGGAATAGTCGGCGGGTGCCCGTGGATGCCATCGCCGTACTCGCCGAACCGACCCGCCGCCGGATCCTCGACGAGCTGCGGCTGGCCGACAGCAGCGTCGGCCAGCTGGTCGACAAGCTGGCCATGAGTCAGCCCGCCGTCTCCAAGCACCTGAAGGTGCTGCGCGAGGCCGGCTACGTCACCAGCCGCACGGCCGCGCAGCAGCGCATCTATTCCCTCGAGCCCGGGCCGTTCCGCGCGCTCGACGCCTGGCTGGCGCCGTACCGCCGGATGTGGAACCGGCACCTGGAGTCCCTCGAACGCCACCTGGAGGAATCATGACCACCGACTTCGACCCCGGCCCGCTCGCCGACGCCACCGTCGTGGGTGACGGCGGGCAGTGGAGCCTGATCTTCGTGCGCGCGCTGCCCCACCCGCCGGAGCGGGTGTGGGCCGCCCTCACCGATCCGGGGCGGCTCGACCAGTGGGCGCCGTTCGCCGCGGCCCGCGACCTGTCGATCACCGGCGAGACGACCCTGGCGATGGTGGACGGTCCTGATCGGACCGACCTGCCGGCGACGGTGCTGCGCGCCGAGGCGCCCACGCTGCTCGAATACACCTGGGGCGACGACCTGCTGCGCTGGGAGCTGGCCCCGGCCGGCGACGGCACCCGGCTCACTCTGCGGCACACCTTCGCCAAGCGCGACGAGGCGCCCATGTTCCTGGCCGGCTGGCACCTCTGCGTCGCCGTCCTGGGCCGGCTGCTCGCCGGCGTCCCGGTCGGGGTCGTCCGGGGCCGCGACGCGTCCGCCTACGGCTGGGACGAGCTGCGCGCGGCGTACGCGCAAAGGCTCGCGGATTGAGGTCGGCACGTCGCCGCTCACGGTGCGCCATTGACGCCTCCGCTCCCCGTGCATCACCATCGTTGAGAATGGTTCGCCATATTTCGAGCAAGGGGGCAAAGTATGCGTGCACGGTTTCTCGGGACAGACCCCGACTCCCAGGAGGGCCAGTCGCCCACCTTGTTCGCGACCGACCGCACCGACCGCGTGCGAACGAGTCGGCAGCGCTGCGGCAGTTCGTCGCGGGTGAGTCGGTTGACATGGGCTGGTTCCATAGCTGGCTGACCATGATTCGTGAGGCCACGGCCGAGGGCCGCCGCTTCATGCGAGTACGGGTGGTCACGGTGCCGCTCACTGACTACAGCCGCTTCGGCGTGTTCTGCTCCGAGCACACCAACGCGGCCGGCGAGGACATCCGATACCTCGACCGTCGTGACGCGGTCGGCCTTCCGGGCTACGACTACTGGTTGTTCGACTCGTCCAAGCTGGTGCGTATGCACTTCGATGATGACGAGAACTTCCTGGGCGGTGAAATCATCGACGATCCCGCCGTGATCGTGGGGCACAACTACTGGCGCGATGCCGCCTGGCACCGGGCTGTGCGACGGGACGACTTTGCCACCGAATAGAACGACCGGCATCACCAGTGTTCACGAGGCACGCGATGCCTTGGGTAAACGACTCCGCGAGCTACGCCAACGGGCCGGCATGAGCGGTCGGCGGCTCGCGGAGTCGTTGTCCTGGCCGCCTTCCAAGGTGTCCAAGCTGGAAAACGGACGTCAGACCCCCACCGATGACGATATCCGTGGTTGGGCGCGAGTAACCGACAACGAGGGTGAAACGGAGGCCCTGCTCGCCTCGCTGCACACCCTGGAAATGCAGCACGCCGAGTGGCAACGCCAGCTCAGGACGGGCCTGAAACCCCACCAACAGGAGATTGCCGAGCTGGACGCTCGCACCCGTTCCTTTCGGGCGTTCGAGCCCACCTTCATTCCCGGCCTGCTGCAGACGTCCGAGTACGCCCGCGCTCGCTTCGCCCAGAGTATCGCTGTATTCAAGGTGAGAAACGACATCAACGAGGCGGTGGCCGCGCGGGTGCAGCGGCAAGAGATTCTGTATCGGGCCGACAAGCGGTTTCACTTCGTCCTCACCGAGGCGGCCTTGCGTTATCGGCTGTGCTCACCCGAGGCGATGCTCGGGCAGCTTGATCGCCTGATCTCGCTCACTTCTCTGCCGAACATGAAGCTTGGCATCATCGGGTTCGAGACGGCCTACGTCGTCGCGCCCGCTCACGGCTTCTGGCTGCTCGACAACGACCGTGTGATGGTCGAGACGTTCTCGGCCGAGCTGAATCTCGCCCAGCCGCAAGAGTTGGCCCTGTACGGCGGCGTCTTCGATGCGTTGGCGGCTGTCGCTAGCTATGGGCGCGCGGCACGGGCCGTGATCAACCGCGTGATAGCTGATGTCTCCCCTGAGGATGGCGGATGATTTCTCAGTTCCATCGCCGCTCGGGGACTTGCTAGAAATACAAAGAAAGTCTCTGTTGCGCGTCAAGGTTCGGCCCTACCCTCCATGGTGATCGGGTCATTCACGCGTACGGAGGGAGAGTCGTGAAGCCTCTCGCCTACGGCTATATGCGGGTCTGCTCGGATGACCGAGATCATGACATTCTTCAGATGGAGCTTGTCATGAAGGACTACGCCGAGAGCGAGGGTTATTGCTTCGCCACCATTTTCCACGAGTACGACCCGGCAACCCGTGCTGCGTTCGGGGAGTTGGTCGAGGAGCTTCAGCGGGCCGAGGCGTACTGCGTGATCGTCCCGAACATGGAGCATCTGTCGGCACACGCGTTGCTATGTGGCAGCCTGATCAGCCAACTCGAAGAGCTGGCTGATGCCAGAGTCCTGACGATCACTGACCGGCCTTGACGGCATTGACGCCTGGCGGGGCGAGCCTTCCGCCCTACGGAAATCCATCAACGGATCAGAGGAGTCGCTATGACCAACACCGCGAATGTCAGCGTTCCGGAGCCCGTCCGATCGGTGCCGGTTCGGCTGGCCGGGATCGAAGAGATCGCCGGTCTGCTGGTCAGGATCAGCAGGGACCGCGTGCGGGAACTCACCTTCTGCAGCGGCTTTCCCGAGCCGGTGGCCGAGCTTGCCGCAGGCGACGTCTGGCTCCGCGATGACGTCGAAGCATGGATCAACGATCACGGCGACGCCCTGGAGAACATGTTCGGACAAACCCGCTGACTCGCAAAAGCCTGCATATCGCCGCCGATGGTCGCGATCTTGGTGCGTGAGAGTGCGCGCCGTAGGTCTTCAATGTCGGTGAACGGGCAACGTTTTGCCACCCGTCGGTGTCGTGCAGGGTGACAAGACGGGGAGAGGCTGGTCATGCGCGACGGATTCGACGACTTCGTACGGAGCCGCAGCACGGGTCTGCTGCGGATCGCGTACCTGCTGACCGGGGACCGGCACAGCGCCGAGGACCTGGTGCAGGAGGTGCTCGAGCAGATGTACGTGAAACGGCGGCGCATCCACAGCATGCCGGAGGCGTACGCGCGCCGGGCGCTGGTCAACCGGGCGGCCAACCGCTGGCGGCGCCGCGGCCGGCGCCCGGAGGCGGCGCTGGGCAGCCACGACGTCGCCGCGCCCGACCACAGCGACCACGTGGTGGTCCGCGACGCCGTGCTGGAGGCGTTGCGGGAGCTGCCGCCGCGGCAACGGGCGGCGGTGGTGCTGCGCTATCTGGAGGACCTGCCGGTCGCCGAGGTCGCCCTGGCGCTCGACTGCTCCGAGAGCACAGTCAAGAGCAGCGTGTCCCGGGGCCTGACCCGGCTGCGGGCAGCCCTCGTTCCCGTCACCACGACCACAGATGGGAGACGGTCATGACCGACACCGATATCCGTACGGCACTGGAGCAGGCGACCGGCGAGCTGCGGACGCCGCCTGACCTGCTCGACCGGGTACGCGCGGGCGGGCAGCGCCGGGTCGTGCGGCGCCGTACCCTGCTGGCCGCGGGCTTCGCCACGATCGCGGGCGGGTCCACCGCCGGGGCCCTGCTCGCCGGCACCGGCGGCGGCGAGACGCCGGTCGCCGCTCCGCTGCTGGACCGGCCGACCAGGGGAGACCTGAAGCGCGACGCCGCCTTCCTGAAGCGGGTACGCGCCGCCTGGCGGGACCACATCGGGGACGCCGCCGTGCTCGGCGAGCCGCACATCGCGTGGGCCGGCTCAGCGCCGCACGGGGGCCGGATCGCGGTGGTGGCACAGCGGGCGCCGCTGAGGAAGGTGCAGCCGTCCGGTCAGACCAGCAGCGGGCCGACCGGCTTCGTCGAGGAGGACGCGGCCGGGATTCGCGTCATCTCCGCCGAGGAGATGCTCGACGTGACGGCGCCCGCCCCGGCCGTCATCCTCGGCCGTCGGAACAACGTGCTCATGGTCTTCGACGACGGTCGCCGGATCCGGTACTCACCCGAGCCGTCGTACACCGCCGAGGGCAAGGTCCACCGCACGTTCGTACCCCTCGACTTCCGGGCGCACGACGGGGTGGCGTTCGTGGCCACCGCGCCGCAGCCGACCCTGATCCGGGTGGGGCTGCGCGCGGACGTGGCCAACGGCGGGGGTGATCGCAGGGTGGGCCTGGCCAACCTCTCCCGGCTGGTCAGGGCCACCGGCCGGGGAGCGATGCACGGAATGGACAACAGGACCGTGCTCCTGGACGGTCTGCCGATCATGGCACGCGTCGATCTCCGGTTGGACCATGCCGACTACGACGACCTGTACGGCTACCGCATCGTCACGCCCCCCGAGACCTGGTACGTCCGCGGCACGACACCGGACGGCCGCCGGTTCGCCGTGCAGACTCAGAGCTGCACCGACGACCGCGTCCGCCTGTTCCTGACCCTGGGCACCCTCGAGCCGGCCCTGCTGGGCTTCACGGACGCCGCCGCGCCGCTGGCTGTCCAGGTGCGGCTGCCCGACGGCCAGGGCGTCGTCGTGGCGGCCGGGGACGGGGACACGGGCTACCCGGCGGCGCTGCGCTACCGGGTGGCACGGGGGGCATGGCTGCCGGTCGCCAAGGACGCGGCACTGCTGCCGGCCGCCGCCACCGAGGTCGAGGTGACCGTCCGGGGAGGGCGGCCGGTCCGGATCCCGCTCCCCTAGGGTTCAGGTGTTCGAGTCGCCTCGAACGGGCATGTCTGTCTGCGATCAGGGAGGCTGCATGGACGTCGTCATCGGCATCGACACCGGAACCACCGCGACCAAGGCCATCACCGCCGGGCCGAGGGGCGAGGTGCGCGCCATGACGAGCGTGCACTACCCGCTGTCGGTGCCCGGCCCGGGACACGCCGAGCTCGACCCCGGCAGGCTGCGCGACGCGGCGATCGAGGCGCTGGTCACGGTCGCCAAGCAGGCCCGCGAGCAGGGCGACCGGGTGCTGGCGGTGAGCCTCAGCGCGTTCCTGCACGGCCTGGTGCCGATGGACGCCGGCGGCGCCCCGCTGGGCCCGCTGATCACCTGGGCGGACAACCGGGCGGCCGGGCAGAGCGAGCGGATCGTGGCGTCCGGCCGGGCGAAACACCTGCAGGCCCGCACCGGCACGCCGGTGCACCCGATGTCCCCGCTGACCAAGCTCGCCTGGTGGGGCGCCACCGACCCGGACACCCTGCGCGCCACCCCGCGCTGGGGTGGGGTCAAGGAGGTCGTGCTGGCCGGGCTGGCCGACGAGGGCTTCCTGCTGGACCTCTCGGTCGCCTCCGGCACCGGCCTGTACGACATCCACGAGCGCCGCTGGGACGCCGAGGCGCTGGACATCGCGGGTGTCCGTACCGGTCAGCTTGCCGAGGTCGTGCCGACCACCCGGCGGCTGCGCCTCAAGCGCGAGGTCGCGGTCGCCGCCGGCCTGCCGGTGGACCTTCCGCTGATCATCGGGGCCGCCGACGGGCCGCTGGCCAACCTGGGCGTGGGCGCCACCCCGGCCGGGGTGGCGGCCGTCTCCCTCGGCACCAGCGGCGCCCTGCGCACCGTCGTGAGCGGGCCGACGGCGGACAAGGCCGGGCGGCTGTTCTGCTACGCGCTCACCGAGGACCGCTGGGTCGTCGGCGGCGCGATCAACAACGCCGGGTCCGTGGTGCGCTGGGCGGGCGAGACCTTCGCGGGCAGCTTCGACCGGCCGGCCGCGGAGGGCGAGGACGCCGACGTCCGCGACGCGGCCCTGCTGACCGAGGCCGCGGGTGTCGTGCCGGGCAGCGAGGGGCTGCTCTGCCTGCCGTACCTGCTGGGCGAGCGGGCGCCGTGGTGGCGCGGGGGAATGCGCGGGGCGTATCTCGGGCTGCGCCGCGAGCACGGCCGGGCGCACCTGGTCCGGGCCGCCGTCGAGGGGGTGTGCCAGCAGCTCGCGCTGGTCCGCGACACCTTCGCCGACGAGGGCATCGCGATGACCGAGGTCCGGGCCACCGGCGGGGCGGTCGCCTCGGAGCTGTGGGTGGGCATCCTGGCCGCGGCCCTGGACCTGCCCGTCGCCATCGCCGACACGCCCGAGGGCACCGCGCTGGGCGCCTGCCTGCTGGGCCGGCACGCCCTGGGCGAGCTGCCCGACCTGGACCGGGCGGCGGCGCTGGTGGCGATCACCGAGCACGAGCGCCCGGACCCGCGGAACGCCGCCCTCTACCGCCGGATGCGGCCGCTGGTGGAGCGGTCGGCGCTGGCGGTCACCGACGTCCTCACCGAGCTGGACAAACTCGCCCCGGAGCCGCTGCCCGGCACCGAGCAGGCCGTCGGCCACACCGGCTGAGGCCGGACCGTCCCCGCCGGCCGTGAGGATGGCCACGTGACCCCGCGTTGACGGCGTGCCGCGCCGTGAGAAAGAGTGGCTCGCGAGCGGCAGTGGAGGAACCCGGTGGGAGACCGGGACGGTCCCGCCACTGTGACCGGGGCGTGCCCCGGAAGTCAGGAGACTCCGGTCGCTCGTACCTTCCACACGCGGGCGCGGACCCGCGGAAAGGACCGGGCGTGACGCCGTACCCGTTCTCTGCCGTCGTCGGCCTCGACGACCTGCGGCTCGCGCTGCTGCTGACCGCTGTGTCACCCGCCGTCGGCGGGGTCCTGGTACGCGGCGAGAAGGGCACCGCCAAGTCGACCGTCGTACGAGCCCTGGCGGCGCTGCTGCCCGAGGTCGACGTGGTCCGCGGCTGCCGCTTCGCCTGCGACCCGGCCGCGCCCGACGCCGGCTGCCCGGACGGGCCGCACGAGCCCGGCGCGCCCCGCGGGCACCGCCCCGCCGCCCTGGTCGAGCTGCCGGTCGGCGCCACCGAGGACCGGGTCGTCGGCACCCTGGACATCCAGCGTGCGCTTGCCGACGGCGTGAAGGCGTACGAGCCGGGCCTGCTCGCCGCCGCGCACCGCGGCGCCCTCTACGTCGACGAGGTCAACCTGCTGCCCGACCACCTGGTGGACCTGCTGCTCGACGCGGCGGCGATGGGCCGCGCGCACGTCGAGCGCGACGGGGTGTCGGTCAAGCACGCGGCCCGGTTCCTGCTGGTCGGCACGATGAACCCCGAGGAGGGCGAGCCGCGGCCCCAGCTCGTCGACCGGTTCGGCCTGGTCGTCACGGTCGCCGCCCCCCGCGACGCGAAGCTGCGCGCCGAGGTGGTCCGGCGCCGCCTGGCGTACGAGGCGGGCCCGGACGCGTTCGCGGCCCGGTTCGCCGCCGCCGAGAGTGCCCTGGCCGAGCGGATCGTGGTCGCCCGGGCGGCGGTGCCCCGGGTCGACCTGCCGGACGCCGAGCTGGACCGGATCGCCCGGGTGTGCCTGGCCTACGGGGTCGACGGCATGCGGGCCGACATCGTGGTGGCCCGGTGCGCCGTGGCGCTGGCCGCCTGGCACGGCCGGGACCGGGTGACCGCGGAGGACATCCGGGACGCGGCCCGGCTCGCGCTGCCGCACCGCCGGCGCACGGACCCGCTCGACCCGCCGGGCACCGACGAGCAGCGCCTGGAAGACGCCCTGGAGCAGGCCGCCCAGGAGGACCCCGACGAGGACCCGCCGACGCCCGAGGGTGATCCGGACGGAAACGGCCCGGATGACGGTGGGCCCGGAGACACTGGCCCCAGCGATGGGCCCGGCACCGACGGCCCGAGCGACGGCGGCCCTGACCACAACCCTCCGCCACCGCGAGACGGGCCCTCCGCCGAGGCGCCCGGCGCGACGGAGCAGGCGCCGCGGGACGCCGTCGAGGCGCCGGAGGGCGCGGCCGACCAGCCGGGCAAGGTCAACGGAGGCGCGCCGGCCCAGGCAGGTGCCGCCTACCGGCCCCGGACGCTGCGGATCGCCGCCCGCGGCGAGGGCGGGCACGCCGGGCGTCGCTCACCCGCCTTCGCCCGCCGCGGACGCGTGGTCGGCTCCCGGGTCCCGCGCGGCAAACTCGCCGGCGCGCCCCACCTGCCGGCCACCCTGCGCGCCGCCATCCACCGCGGTGCCCTGAGCGTGCCCCCAGCGCCACCGGCGGACGCCGACAGATCGGCCGCACCCGGCGGGCGGGCCGCCACGCGCGGTGCCGCGGTCGTGCAGCGGATGCGGGTGGTGCAGCCGCGGGACCTGCGCGAGGCCGTCCACGTCGGGCGGGAGGCCAACCTGGTGCTGTTCGTCGTGGACGCGTCCGGGTCGATGGCCGCGCGGAAGCGGATGACCGTCGTCAAGACCGCCGTGCTCTCGCTGCTGCGGGACGCCTACCAGCGGCGGGACCGGATCGGCATGATCACGTTCCGGGGGTCGAAGGCGGAACAGGTGCTGCCGCCCACCTCCAGCCACGAGGTCGGGGTGCAGCGGCTCGCCGGGTTGCGCACCGGTGGCCGTACCCCCTTGGCAGCCGGCCTGCGGGCCGCGGCCGCGACCATCGCCACCGAGCGGCGCCGCGACCCCCGCCGGCGGCCGTTGCTGATCGTCGTCACCGACGGGCGCGCGACCAGCGGGCCCGACCCGGTGCTGGTCGCGCCGGCCCTGGCCGGGGTGGCCGCGGTCGTCGTCGACTGCGAGGCCGGGCCGATCCGGCTCGGGCTGGCCCGCAGGCTGGCCGCCGCGCTCGGCGCCGACATCATGCCGCTGGACGCGCTCGCGGCCGATCCCACCGCCACCCCGATGAGAAGGGCTGCCTGATGCCGCAGGGACAGGTCACCACCGTGCCGCAGGACGGGCTCACCACCCGGCAACGCCGCCGCCAGGCCGTGCTCGCCGTGCACACCGGACACGGCAAGGGCAAGTCCACCGCCGCGTTCGGGATGGCGTTGCGGGCCTGGAGCGCGGGCTGGCCCATCGGGGTCTTCCAGTTCGTGAAGTCGGAGAAGTGGCGGGTCGGCGAGGAGACCGCGCTCAAGGCCCTCGGGCAGGCCGGCGGCGCGAGCGTCGCCTGGCACAAGATGGGCGAGGGCTGGTCCTGGATCCAGCGGGCCGGCACCGAGCGCGACCACGCCGCCGAGGCGGCCGAGGGCTGGGCCCAGATCAAGCGGGACCTGGCGGCCGAGACCCACAAGTTCTACGTGCTCGACGAGTTCACCTACCCGATGAAGTGGGGCTGGGTCGACGTCGCCGACGTCGTCGCCACCCTCGCGGACCGGCCCGGCACCCAGCACGTGGTGATCACCGGCCGCGACGCCCACCCGGACCTGCTCGCCGCGGCCGACCTGGTCACCGAGATGACCAAGGTCAAGCACCCGATGGACGCCGGCCGCAAGGGACAGCAAGGCATCGAATGGTGAGCATCCCGCGGGTGGTCATCGCCGCGCCCGCCTCCGGGCACGGCAAGACCACGGTGGCCACCGGGCTGCTCGCCGCGTTCGCCGCGCGCGGCCTCGGCGTGGCACCGTTCAAGGTGGGCCCGGACTACATCGACCCCGGCTACCACGCGCTGGCCGCCGGCCGCCCCGGCCGCAACCTCGACCCGGTCATGGTCGGCGAGGAGCTGATCGGGCCGTTGTTCGCGCACGGCTCGGCGGGCCTGGACCTGGCGATCGTCGAGGGCGTGATGGGTCTCTACGACGGGCGCACCGGCGCCGGTGACACCGGCTCGACCGCGCACGTCGCGGCCCTGCTCGACGCGCCGGTCCTGCTGGTCGTCGACGCCGCCGCGCAGGGCCGCTCGGTGGCCGCGCTGGTGCACGGCTTCCGCAGCTTCGGCGGCGTGCGCCTCGCCGGGGTCATCCTGAACAGGGTCGGCTCCGACCGGCACGAGACGATCCTGCGCGAGGCCTGCGAGGAGGTCGGCACGCCGGTGCTGGGCGCGATGCGCCGCGCGGACGCCGTCGCGGCCCCGTCGCGCCACCTCGGCCTGGTGCCCGCCGCCGAGCGCCGCAGCGAGGCCACCGCTTCGGTCGCCGCCCTCGCGTCGCTGGTCACCGCCGCGATCGACCTGGACGCGGTGCTCGCGGTCGCCCGCACGGCGCCGCCGCTGACCGCGACGCCGTGGACCCCCGAGGCCGCGGAGCCGGTGCCGGGCCGCCCGGTGGTCGCGATCGCCGGCGGACCGGCCTTCACCTTCGCGTACGCGGAGACGGCCGAACTGCTCGCCGGCGCCGGCGCCGAGGTCGTGACCGTCGACCCGCTGCGCGACGAAACCCTGCCGGCGGGCACCCGCGCGCTGGTCGTCGGCGGCGGCTTCCCCGAGGTGTACGCGGCCGAGCTGTCCGCGAACGAGCCCCTGCGCCTGGCCGTGGCGGCACTGGCGGCGACGGGCATGCCGATCACGGCCGAATGCGCGGGCCTGCTGTGGCTGTGCCGGACCCTCGACGGCGCGCCGATGTGCGGCGTGCTGAACGCGGACGCGGCGATGACACCGTCCCTGACCCTGGGCTACCGCGACGCGGTGGCGCTCACCGACAGCCCGCTGTTCCCGGCCGGGTCGCGGATCACCGGCCACGAGTTCCACCGCACGACGGTGCACCCGCGCTCGGGCCTGCTGCTGGAGCCGGCCGGGGGAGCGGCGTGGGCCTGGCGCGACGGGGACCCGGAGGGCTTCGCCACCCCCGGCCTGCACGCGTCCTACCTGCACCTGCACTGGGCGGCGGCCCCGGCGATCGCCCGCCGGGTGGTCGCGCGGGCGGCGGCCGCGCCCAGCCCGGTCCCGGTGCCCTGACCGCGGCCGTCGACGATCGGTAGCATGGCCGGATGCCCTCCGCCGATCTCGTCGTCCGTCCCGCCGAGCCCGCCGACGAGGCCCGCTGGCGCGAGTTGTGGGATGGCTACACGCGCTTCTACGAGCGGGAGCCGGTCGAGGACATCACCCGGCATGCCTGGGCACGCATCCTGGACCCCGCCGCGCCGGTGCACGCGATCGTGGCGGAGGACGTCTCGGCCGGCGTCATCGGCATCGCCAATTATGTGATTCAAGAGAGCACATCGGCGTTGACGCCCGGCTGCTACCTGCAGGATCTCTATGTGGACCCGGCGTCCCGGGCCTGCGGCACCGGGCGCGCGCTGATCGACTGGCTGTGGGACGAGACGCGGGCGCGGCACTGGTCGTCGCTGTCCTGGAACACCAGGGAGACGAACTACCGGGCCCGGGCGCTCTACGACACATACACCCCGCACAGCGGTTTCCTGCGGTACATGCTGCGCAACCCCGCTGGCTAGGTCCTCTGCACCTGTGGGTGGGGAGCGGCGGTAGGGCATCATCGATCAGCGATGGATGCCGACAATTCCCGACCGGTGCGCCGCCCGCCCGCGGCGGCCGCCAAGCGTGAAACGGTGCGCCGTCCGCGGAAGCTGGCCCGGCCCGAGCTTGCCGCCGGCCCGCCGCGGGAGGTCCGCGACCTGCTCTACGACCTGCACGAGAAGGCCGGCCGGCCCGCGCTGGAGGGCCTGGAGAAGCGGATCGCCGACGATGACCGCCTCGACGGGTCACCGAAGAAGGATCTGATCCACCGGATCATCTCCCGGGGTGGGCCGGCGGCCCTGGCCGATGTCCGCGCGGTCGCCCGGACGCTGGCTCGGGCCTGCGGTCAGGATGAGCACACGGTCGACGCGCAGGTCACCCTGCTGATGCGCTCGCCTGAGCGGCCGTCTGTGCCGGGGCCGTTGCTGGCGCCGCGGTCGGTGTATCTGGCGCAGGTCCGTCAGATCGCTCCGCCCGAGCTGGTGGGCCGGGAGGCGGAGTTGGCGGAGTTGATGCGGTTCTGCCTGGGCGAGCAGGCCGGTGCGTATGTGTGGTGGCAGGCGGGGCCGTGGGCGGGTAAGTCGGCGTTGTTGTCGACGTTCGTGGTGCATCCGCCGGCGGCGGTGCGCTCGCGGGTGCAGGTGGTGGCGTTCTTCATCACCACTCGGCTTGCGGCGCAGGACACCCGGCAGGCGTTCACCGCGGTGGTCGGCGAGCAGTTGGCCGCGTTGACCGGTCAGCAGGTCCCGGCGGTGATCGACGAGTCGTTGCGGGAGGCGTGGCTGCTGGACCAGCTCACCCAGGCCGCGGAGTCCTGCCGGCAGCGGGGGGTGCGGCTGGTGCTGGTCGTCGACGGCCTGGACGAGGACCGCAGCACCATCAGCGGCGCGGGCGGATGCAGCATCGCCGCGCTGCTGCCCGGTGTCGCGCCGGCCGGGATGCGGGTCATCGTGGCAGGCCGGCCCGACCCGCCGGTCCCGGACGACGTGCCCGACTGGCATCCGCTGCGCGATCAGGGCATCATTCGGCCGCTCACCGATTCCCCGCACGCCCGTGACCTGCAACGGCTCGGGCAGACCGAGCTGAAACGGCTACTCACCGGCAGCCCGGTCGAGCAGGACCTGCTCGGTCTGCTGACCGCGGCCCGTGGTGGCCTGTCCGGCGACGACCTGCACGAGCTGACCGGGGCCGGGCTGATCGAGGTCGAGGAGGTGCTGCACACCGTGGCCGGGCGCACGTTCACCCGCCGCCCCCGGCAGTGGGCCGCAGCCGATGGCCCGCCGGTGTATCTGCTCGGTCACGAGGAACTCGCCGCCGCCGCCCGCCGCTACCTCGGCGAAACCCGGCTGGCCGGCTACCGCGATCGTCTGCACGCCTGGGCCGACCGCTACCGCCGCCCCATCCACAGCGGCCGGCCCTGGCCGCAGGACACCCCGGAATACCTGCTGCTCGGCTATCCCCGGATGCTGAGCACCGCCGGCGACGTGTCCCGGCTGGTCGCCCTGGTCACCGACGCGGCCCGCCACGACCGGATGCTCGATCTGACCGGCGCCGACGCCGCCGCCCTCGCCGAGATCACCACCTGCCAGGACCTGGTGCTGGCAGGGCCGGGACCCGTCGTCGAGGCGATGCTGCTGCTGTGCATCCGCCGTAACAATCTCGCCGACCGCAACAGGCGCATCCCCACCGGCCTGCCCGCCGTCTGGGCCGCCCTCGGTCAACCCGCCCGCGCCGAAGCGCTGGCCCGCTCGATCACCCGCCCGGACGAGCAGGCGCGGGCGCTGATCGCGGTGGCCGAGGCGATCGCCGCGGCCGGCGACCCCGACCGGGCCGAGACCGTGGCCCGCTCGATCACCTACCCGGACTTGCAGGCGTGGGCGCTGATCGTGGTGGCCCGGGCGTTCGCCGCGGCCGGCGACCCCGACCGGGCCGAGACCGTGGCCCGCTCGCTCGCCGACCCGTACGAGCAGGTGTGCGCGCTGACCGTGGTGGCCGAGGCAATCGCCGCCGGCGGGGTCCGCACCGAAACCGTGGGGGATGTCGTCGGAACGGCCGAGCGGGCCCGGCAGCTCGCCGAGCGGGCCGAGACGCTGGCCCGCTTGCTCACCGACTGGGACGAGCAGGATCAGGCGCTGGCCGCGGTGGCGCAGGCGTTCGCCGCCGCCGGCGAGCCCGACCGGGCCGCAGCCGTGGCCCGCTCGATCACCGACTCGTACGAGCAGGATCAGGCGCTGACCGCAGTGGCCGAGGCGTTCGCCGCTGCAGGCGAGCCCGACCGGGCCGCAGCCGTGGCCCGCTCGCTCGCCGGCGGGGAGCGGGCGCTGACCGCGGTGGCCCGGGCGTTCGCCGCTGCGGGCGACCCCGACCGGGCCGCAACGGTGGCCCGCTCGCTCACCCGCCCGGACGGGCAGGCGCGGGCGTTGACCGCGGTGGCCGAGGTGTTCGCCGCCGCGGGCGACCCAGACCGGGCCGCAGCCGTGGCCTGCTCGCTTACCGACCAGTACGAGCAGGCGCGGGCGCTGGCCGCGGTGGCCGGGGCGTTCGCCGCCGCCGGCGAGGCCGAGCGGGCTCGGCAGTTCGCTGAGCGGGCCGCGACCGTGGCCCGCTCGCTCACCGACCCGGACCGGCAGGCGTGGGCGCTGACCGCGGTGGCCCGGGCGTTCGCCGCCGCCGGCGACCCTGACCGGGCCGCAGCCGTGGCCCGCTCGCTGTCCCGCCCGGAGGCTCTGGCCGCGGTGGCCGAGGCGTTCGCCGCCGCCGGCGAGGCCGAGCGGGCCTGGCAGTTCGCTGAGCGGGCCGCGACCGTGGCCCGCTCGCTTACCGACCCGGACCGGCCGGCGTGGACGCTGGCCGCGGTGGCCGAGGCGATCGCCGCCGCCGGCGACCCCCGGCGGGCCCGGCAGCTCGCCGTGCGGGCCGCGACCGCGGCCCGCTCGCTTACCTCCCCGTACGAGCAGGCGTGGGCGCTGGCCGCGGTGGCCGGGGCGTTCGCCGCCGCCGGCGAGGCTGAGCGGGCCCGGCAGCTCGCCGAGCGGGCCGCGACCGTGGCACGCTCGCTCACCGGCCCGGACGAGCAGGCGGAAGTGCTGGCCGCGGTGGCCCGGGCGTTCGCCGCCGCCGGCGATCGGGCCGCAGCCGTGGCCCGGTCGATCACTTCCCCGGGCAAGCGGGCGGAGGCGCCGACCTTGGTGGCCGAGGCGATCGCCGCCGCCGACCGCGACCGGGCCGCAACCGGGGCCTGGTCGACCATCTCCCCCGACGAGCAGGTCGCGGTGGCTCGGGCGATCGCAGCCGCCGGCGACCTGGAGCGGGCCGGCCGGCTGATGGGCATGGTGTTGGCGGTGGCATCGTGGCGAGTGCCGTTGCCGGTGCTGGCCGAGCACTGGCCGCAGGCGGTGCTCCGGTGCGCGGACGAGTTGTCCGGCAATGAACGTTCGCGTAACTGACGTGGTCGGCCGGCTGCTCCGGCGAGGGCCGCTGAGCGTACGGTCCGGAGGTGACCACGACGGGCAGGGCGGTGCTGGGCCTCGGGGCACGCGCCGGCGTACCCGAATCGGAGCTGGCCGTGGCGATCGACGCCGCGCTGCGGGTCGCGGGTCTGGCGGCCGCCGAGATCGCCGGGCTCGCCACGCTGGACCGGCGGGCCGCCGAGGCCGGGGTCCGCGCGGTCGCCGGGCGATACGGCTGGCCGGTCCTGGCGTTCGAGGCCGCCCGGCTGGCCGAGGTGACCGTGCCGAATCCCGCCGCGACCGTGGCCGTGGCGGCCGGCACCCCGAGCGTCGCGGAGGCCGCCGCGCTGCTGGCCGCCGGGCCCGGTGCCGCGCTGGTCCTCGCCAAGACGGTTTTTCCGCGATCCACCGTCGCGATCGCCGTCAGCGCCACCATCGCGGCTGATCGAGCAGGAGCGGGGACAGGCCGTGCCGCTCGGCGAGCCAGCGGGTGAGCTGGGTGCGCAGCACGAGCTGTTCGCTGGCGGCGAGCGAGACGCCGACCAGCGTCATCGTCGTGCGAGCAGCGAACGCGCGCACGTCGGCGTGCTTGCGGCGGCCGGGCTCGCCCTCGATCCGCACGTGGATCTCGCCGGTCAGCCAGGCCTGCGCGCCGAGTTCCTCGGCGGCGGTCATCTCGCTGACCCGGTCACCGATGCCGCCGACGACCGCGATCCGCTCGATCGCCGCCCGCTGCGGCCCGGCGACCTCCACGAGATCCACCTTGAAGATCCGCCGGGCCGCGGCGACCAGCTTCGCGCTCGACAGCGGCGGCACCCGGCAGAGCAGACCGGCAAACCCATTCCCGTACGGCCGGAAGCGCCCGCAGACGGTGCCGTCGAGCGCCTCCACGATGGCGGCGGCCGTGCCCACCTCCAGGGACGTGTCCATGGGGGCGTGCACGGCGTACACGCTGAGCCCGCGCCCGGTGATCGCGGCCAGGTGCCGGCTGCCGATCGGCACGAAACTCATCTCCCGGGGCCCGTCCGGATGCCCGTCGATCGGGTGATGGGTGACCAGCAGGTCGCCGGGGCGGGCGAGCGCCAGCCACTGCTCGAGGATCTCGGCGGACGGGAAGCAGGCGGCGAAGACCTGACCGACCTCGCCGCGCCCGCGGATCATCAGCCCGTTGAACCGCTCCGCGAACTCCGGCGTGGCCCAGCGCCGCCAGTCGACACCGGCCTCGGCGTAGACCCGCGGGACGTGCCGGCTCATGGCGACGTCGGGCGCGGCGGTGGCCAGCTCGAACAGCCGGTCCAGGTCGTCGACGAGGATCTGCAACTGCGCCATGGCAGTGACGGTAGCCCGGCGGCTCGCCACTGGGCGCCGGGCCGGCGGCGTGCCGCCTAGAATGGGGCTTCGCTACGGGTTCGCTACGGTGGCCTTGCGGATCTCGGTGCGCCGGGCGGGCGGCCCGTCCAGCGGCGCCGGGTTCTCCGCCGTCGGGGTCACCCCGCCGGCAGCGACGTAGTCCAGGGTGCGTAGGCCGGCCGCCGCGACGCTGCCGAAGATCGTGTAGTTCGGGCGCAGCGCGGAGTTGCCGTAGACCAGGAAGAACTGGCTGCCGTTGGTGTCGGGGCCGGCGTTGGCCATGGCCAGCACGCCTCGGGCGTACACCTTGCGCGCGCCGGTCGGGTCGGTCGGCGCGGGCGGCAGGCCGGTGGGCAGCTCGTCGCCGTACCGGTAGCCCGGGCCGCCCTCGCCGGTCCCGCTCGGGTCGCCGCACTGCAGCACCAGCAGCGTCGGGTACGTCGTCAGGCGGTGGCAGATGGTCCGGTCGTAGAAGCGGTGCCGGGTGAGGTGCACGAAGCTCTGCACCGTGCACGGCGCCTGGGCCCGGTCCAGCCGCAGCGGGATCGGCCCGAGGTTGGTCCGCAGGAGCACGTCGACCGTGCCGCGGGCGGGGGTGTGCCGGGGATCGCGCGGCAGCGGCACCGGTCGCACGGCGGGATCGTCCGGCGTGGGAGTGTACGCACAGGGCCCCTTGGTCGGCGCGGTCGGATCGGTGCCGTGCGCCGCGGCGGGTGCGGCGCCGACCGCACCGGCAGCCAGCATCGAGACCAGGACGAACGCCAGACGTCGCTTCATCATGCCTCCGGTCTAATCGATCTCCTTGGATACGTCAACCGACGCCCGGCGGGTGTGTACTGGTATGCGAGCATGATCGAATGTCATCGACCCCCGCCGCGGACCCCGTGCCGGTCCGCTCGCCATCTCGCGCCGCCGAGCAGGCCGGATTCATCCTGGCGGCCGTGCTGCTCGTGGCGCTGGCGCTCCCGGCGGCGAACCGGCTCGCGACGACGGGGCTCCCGCGCTGGCTGGCGGTCGCGGCGATCGCTCTCGCCGTGCTGACAGTGGTGGCCGGCGTGGGCGCGGTGGTGCTGGCAGGCGCGGGCGGCCGTCGGCGCCTGCAGGCGCTGCTGGTCATGGCGTCCGGGGTGTCGCTGCTCGCCGCGACGGCGCTGGCCGGCTCGGCGGCTGTCGCGGTGCTGGCGGGTGGGCCGCCGCCGGCCAAAGTGGCGGCCGAGGGCCTGACGGTCGTGATCAGCGGGGTCGGCGAGGCCACCCTGCTGACGATGCGCGCCGAGCTGCCGGACGTTGCCGCGGGCGACCTGGTGCGCGCCGAAGTGACGGCCGACGTGGGGGGCAGCAGCACGGTGCTGGCCCGCCAGCTGACGGTGGCCGCGGGCGCGGGTCCGGTGTCCATGACGCTGGCGTCCCCGGCGGCCGGCGACTACGACACGGTGCGGGTGCTCGTCGAATCCCCGGATCGGCGCTGCACCGCGAGCCTGCGGCCCCAGGTGAGCGAGGCCCCGGTCGCCTCCTGCAAGGACCGGTAGCGGCGTCGCTATGACACCGGCCATTCGTGGACGGGGATGTTCTCGTGCATCGGCGGCAGGTAGCGGCGCAGCATCTCGTGCAGCGCGGTCTGCCGGTCCAGTCCCTGGCCCTCCAGCGCGTGCAGCGTCTCCACCTGCCAGGTCGAGCCGTTGCGGCCGGTCAGGCAGCGCTGCTCGATGATGCCGAGGAGCCTGTCCCGCGAGCCCGCCGACACGCCCCACTTGTCCAGTCCCTCGCGGGCGAGTGGCAGCAGCCGCCGCAGCACCAGCTCGGACACCGGCACGTAGCCCAGCCCCGGCCAGAACACCGACGCGGCGATGCCGTGCCGGGCGCAGGAGTGGAAATTCTCCTCGGCGGCGCTGAAGCTCATCTGCGTCCAGATCGGACGCTCGGCCTCGGCCAGCATCCGGACCAGGCCGTAGTAGAACGCGCCGTTGGCCACCGTGTCGACGACCGTCGGCCCGGCCGGCAGCACTCTGTTCTCCACGCGCAGGTGCGGGCGGCCCTTGACCACCGCGTAGATCGGGCGGTTCCATCGGTACACCGTGCCGTTGTGCAGGCGCAGCTCGCTGAGCTCCGGGGTGTCGCCGCTCTGCAGGATCTGCTCCGGGTCGTTCTCGTCGCAGATCGGCAGCAGCGCGGGGAAGTAGCGGACGTTCTCCTCGAACAGGTCGAAGACCGAGGTGATCCAGCGCTCGCCGAACCACACCCGCGGGCGTACGCCCTGGGCCCGGATCTCCTCCGAGCGGGTGTCGGTGGCCTGCTCGAACAGCGGGATCCGGGTCTCGCGCCACAGCTCGCGGCCGAACAGCAGCGGCGAGTTCGCCCCGAGCGCCACCTGGACGCCCGCGATCACCTGGGCCGCGTTCCAGTACGCCGCGAACTCGTCCGGGCTGACCTGCAGGTGGAACTGGGTGCTGGTGCAGGCCGCCTCGGGGGCGATGGTGTCGGTGGTGACGGCCAGCCGGTCGACGCCGTCGATCCGGATGTCCAGGTCCTCGCCGCGGGCCGCGAAGATCTGCTCGTTGAGCAGCTTGTACCGCGGGTTCGCCGACAGCGAGTCCGCGGTCATGTGCTCCTTGCGCAGCGTCGGCAGGATGCCGATCATCACCATGTGCGCGCCCGCGCTCCGGGCGTGCTGCTCGGCGTTGTTCAGGCTGGCCCGCAGCTCGCGTTCCAGGTCCGCGTTCTCGTCGCCGGCGATCCGCCGCGGCGCCACGTTGATCTCGACGTTGAACTGGCCGAGCTCGGTCTGGAAGTCCGGGTCGGCGATGGCGCGGAGCACCTCGGCGTTGCGCATCGCCGGGTCGGCGTTGTCGTCGACCAGGTTGAGCTCGATCTCCATGCCGGTCAGCGGCCGTTCGAAGTCGAAGCGCGACTCGCGCAGCATCGACGCGAAGACGTCGAGACTGCGCCGGATCTTCTGCCTGTACTGCGACCTGTCCTCGCGGGTGAATGTCCTCTGGTCGACCTCTTCGCCCACCGCGCACCGCCCCTCTGCCGGCATCTATGATCCCGTGGACTGCCCGTCGGCGCATCAGAAAGTCCGCGCCGGACAACCCGGAGGTTTCCGCGTGCGCCGCATACCCGCCCTTTTCGCCGCGGTCGCGATCGCGGAGGCGTGCAGTTGGGCGGCGCTGCTGATCGGCATGTTCTTCAAGTACGGCGCCGTGGGCAACGAGATCGGGGTGCAGATCGCGGGCCCGGTCCACGGCGGGCTCTTCACGGCGTTCCTGGCCGTCACCGTCCTGCAGGCGCGGGTGGCCCGCTGGCGGTGGTGGGTGACGCTGCTGGCCCTGGCGTGCTCGATCCCGCCGTTCGCGACCCTGGCCTTCGAGCGTTGGGCCCGCTCGCGCGGCCTGCTCACCGCCGCAGCGGAGCCGGCAACGCAGTCGTAAGCGCCCGCGGGTTCCCTTTACAACGATGATGCCGCCCCCTAAGACTGTGACAGTCGTCTATGTATTTAGGGGGTAAACGGTGCGCGGAATCTCCAGGGTCCTCGCGGTGTCGGCGCTGCTCGTGGCGGGCCTCGGGGTGCCGGCCTCGGCGCAGCCCCCCGGCCTCGCGGGGCCGGTCACGACGAATCGGCCCGGCTGGAGCACCGCCTGGGCGACCGCGCCCGCCGCCGCGGTCACCGGCGTCGAGCAGGGGTATGCGGGCTTCACGATCCGCAACGTCGTGCACACCACGATCGGCGGCGCGACCGTCCGGGTGCACCTGTCCAACCGCTTCGGCACCCAGCCCGTGCTGATGGGGCACGTCACCGTCGCCCTCTCCGCGCACACCGGCGGGCGGCGCGACGGGACCGTTGACCGCAGCGACGGTACGGCCCAGGCCGGCACGCTGCGCGAGGTGCTGTTCAACGGGCGGGCCTCGGTGACCATCCCGGCGCGCGCCGAGGTGGTCAGCGACCCGGTGCCGCTGCGCGTCGGCGCCGACCGGGACCTGCTCGTCACGACGTGGACGCCGCGGCCGTCCGGCACGGTCACCTACCACCCGTCCGCGATGCAGGACTCGTTCTTCAGCCGCGGCCCGGCCGACCACGCCGGCGACGTGGCCGCCGCGGCGTTCACCGAGACGACCCGGGTCTGGCACTACGTCAGCGGGGTCGACGTCCGGGGTGGTCCGGGCACCGTGGTCGCGCTCGGCGACTCCATCACCGACGGCGTCACCTCCACCTGGGGCGCGAACCGGCGCTGGACCGACTACCTGGCCGCCCGGCTGGCCGGTAGCCCGGTGCCGGACTACGGCGTGGCCAACTCCGGCATCAGCGGCAACCGCATCCTGCTCGACAGCAACGCGCCGAACTACACGATCTACAGCTCCTTCGGCCCCAGCGCGCTCACCCGGCTCGGCTACGACGTGCTGGAGCGCGCCGGCGCCCGCTCGGTCATCGTCTTCGAGGGCGTCAACGACATTCAGCAGGAGCCGCACCAGGACGACCCGGAAGAGATCATCGCCGGGCTGGCCCAGGTCGCCGCGCAGGCGCACGGCCGCGGGCTGCGGGTCGTCGGCGCGACCATCATGGCCTGGAAGGGCTGGCGTTCCTGGACCCCGGAACTGGAGAAGACCCGGGCCGCGGTGAACGAGTGGATCCGCGCCGGCGGCGACGGCACGCTGGACGGCCTCGCCGACTTCGACGCGGCCACCCGGGACCCGGCCGACCCGGAGCAACTCCTGCCCGCGTTCGACAGCGGCGACCACCTGCACCCGAACGACGCCGGGGACCAGGCGATGGCCGCGGTCGTCCCGCTGGCCCGGCTCTAGGCTCAGCCTCAGGCTCAGCTGATCCAGGCCGCCGCGACGGCGGTGGTGACCGTCAACCCGACGGCGGCCTGGAGCAGCAGCCCGGGGCCGAGGTGTGACCAGAGGGTCGGAATCCGGGGGGTCAGCGGCTGCAGCGTGGTCAGGTTGAGCACCTGCTCCAGCTTCACCGCCAGATCCGGGTCCTTCTGCACCCGGGTGCGCACCTGCACGAGGTCGCCGCGGTGCAGCGCCGACTGGGGGAGCTGCCCGTGCATCTCCACCTCGTAGGTCTGTCCCAGGTCGTCGCGCAGCCGGACGGGGGTCACCAGGTATTCGGGGCCCTTCTTGAGCTCCTTGAACTTGCGCCGCGCGCCCCCGCCGCCGCTGCGCAGCAGGCTGAGGATCAGCGCGCCGATCGCCTGGGCGATGGCGGCCGTGACGAACACGGCGACCAGGATGGGCTGCCCGACCTTGACCTCGCGGGTGTAGGACGGTCGGAAGCCGAGGAACCGGCCGGTGATGACGGGACCGGCGTGCCGGAGGATCCGCTCGCGGTAGAGCTCGGTGTCGTCCATGGGGGGATATCTCCTGGGGTGGGGGAGATGGAGGTGCCTCAATGGTACGGAGAGCTATCGATTAGGCACAGTGAGTGAATTTCAGGTTCACGGCCCTCGAAGGTCATTCGCGCGGAGGCGTGTCCGCCGTCCGTCTACCGATTGCGCGAAACGGTCACGGCGCCGTCCCGGACACGGTGAACTTGTGCTGAACGCCTGTCGCGGGCGATCTACGGGGGTGGGACGGCATGGCGCTGATCGGCAAGAACTACGTGAATCCAGACAGTGTGCTCGCGCGGACGGCGTGGGAGATGGTGCAGACCCACGCGGGCGGCCTCGGACCGCACGCCGGCATGACCGTCTGCCCGGTCTGCGGCGAGCCCCTGCCCTGCGCGGCGGGCCGCTCTGCCGCCGAGGTCGTGGCCGCCGCGGGCCTGGCCGAGTCGTCCGGGCTGATCGACGCGGCCCGGGAAGGCCGCGGCGGGCCGAACCTGGACCCGGCATCGCCGCTCGGTCCGCCCTCTCCCGCTGCGGGCCTCTCGCCGGCGGCCGAACCGCTTCCGGAGCCGGCGTACCTCGCGGGCCCGCAGGCCGTGGCGCCGCCGTCGTTCGACGTTCCCCGCGAGCCGCCCCGCATGACGCAGCAGCCTGGCGAGGATCGACCCGGGATCATCCCGCCGGGCCCGGCCCCCACCAGCCCGGCCGCTTCCGGTATGCCCGCGTTCGGCCCGGCCCCAACCAGCCCGGCTGCCTCCGGTATGCCCGCGTTCGGACCGGTTCCGTCCGGCTCGGGTGCGCTCAGCTCGCCGCCGTACGGACTGACGCCGCCCGGTCCCGACGCGTTCGGTCCCGCCTCGCCGGTCAAGCCGTCGTTTGCCTACCCTTCATCTGATCAGCCTCCTTCCGTTGCACCCTCGTTCGGCGATCCTTCACCCGGGCAGCTGGCCGCCGGCGACGCGGAAGCCGCTCGGCATCCGCTCGACCGCGGCACCGACCCCAGCGGCCCCAGCGACCTGAGTGCCGCCCGCCCGGAAGCCGTGCACCCCGACCCGAATGCCGTGCCCCAGCGACCCCAGGTGGCGCCGGACACGGACCCGTTGTTGCTCGGGCCACCGCTGTTCGCCCAGCAGAACCGCCCGCTGGACGCACCCCGCTTCACCCCGTCGGCACGTGTTCCGGAGGCGGCCGTACCGCAGCAGAACACCCCATCGCCGAACGGCACCGCATTCCAGCAGCCCATCCCGGACCCGGCGCAGCGGCCGGAGAGCGCTCACCAGCCCGGGGGCGTGGCCCAGCCGAACCAGACCGACCGCCCCGCCCCGGCCCCGCAAGCCGGCGAGGCCTCGCAGTCCGGCGTCGACGACCAGTTCGCCCGTCCGGCCCAGACGAACCGGCCGGCGCCAACCCAGAACCCGCCCAGCGCCCCCGACAACCCCCGGCCCGCAGGCCCGGCGAGCGGCCTGCCCGAGGGCTTCGGCCAGCACGGCGCCCCCACCGAGCTCGGCCAGCAGGGCGGTTGGGCCGCGGGTCCGGTGCAGCAGAGCAACCTGGCGGCGGCCCTGAACCAGCAGGGCGACCAGTTCGCGGGCCACGATGGCCCGCCCAGCCCCGGACCTCAGCCCCGGCAGTCCGCCCGGCCGCCGCTCGAACCACCCCAGATGGGCCAGCTCAACCGCCAACTCGACGTCGCGCCCCAGCTCCCGCCGGCTGCGCCCCAGGGTCACGCCGGTCAACGGCCGTCCGGTATCCCCTTCCCTCCGGCCCCGATGACCCCGCACCACTCCAGCCCGCCGGAAGCCGGTGCCCCGCCGGCCGCGTACCCGCCCCAGCGCCCCACCCGCCCACCCCTGGAACCCCCGCAGATGGGCCAGCTCAACCGCCCCCTGCCGGCCGCAGACGCCGCCGACTCGCCGTCGGGTCTGCCCGCCCGGACCGGCGCGCTGCAGCCACCGGCGTCCTGGCCGCCGGCCCAGGCCCCGGCCGCCCAGGCGGCCGAGGCCACCCCGGGCGTCGCCCGACCCGAGGACACGCCGAGCGGCCTTCCGCCCCGCCCGCAGCCGCAGCCCGCGTGGGCCGATCCGAATGCGGAGCAGGAGCGGGGTCACCACAACGGCTGACGGATAAGGGACTCAAAGCCGCCAATGCCATCGAATTGTTTCGGCCCGATTAGGCGCGGGCAGTAACGTCGTACTTACTAACGGCACCGGGCCGTTCCGGTGTCGCGTCAGTATGCGTGGTCTGGGGGATTGATGCCTGGTCACGGCCGTGGACAGACGTCCGGTGAGCGGACGCTCGAGGATCTCGACCCGGTCGCCACCGACTTCGCGGCCCGGTTCGTGCGGGCCGGTGCCGCCGAGCGGGCCGAGTTGCGCGAGCAGCTTGTCTCGCTCTGCCTGCCGTTCGCCGGCCGGGTGGCCGGCCGCTACCGCGGCCGCGGCGAGGCCCTTGAGGACCTCGAGCAGGTGGCCCGCCTCGGCCTGGTCAAGGCCGTCGATCGGTACGATCCGCTGCGGGGCTCCTTCACGGCGTACGCGGTCGTCACGATCTCCGGCGAGATCAAGCGGCACTTCCGGGACCGGACCTGGGGTGTGCACGTCCCCCGGCGGATGCAGGACCTGAGCCTCGAGGTCATGCACGCCGTCATGACGCTGACCGCCGAGCTCGCCCACCGGCCCACCGCCGCGGAGCTGGCCGCGCACCTGCGGTTGCCGGAGTCCGTGGTGCTGGAGGCGCTGGAGTCCGCGGCCTGCTATTCCCCGGCCTCGCTCAACGCCCCGGCCGAGCCGGACGGCTCGGCGGAGTTCGGCGAGCAGCTCGGCGGCGCCGACCTGGAGCTGGAGGCGGTGGACGACAAGGTCACCGTGGCCGGGCTGATGTTGCGGCTGCCGGACCGGGAGCGCCAGATGCTGGCGATGCGGTTCTACGGCAACCGCACCCAGGCGGAGATCGCCGCGGAGCTGGGCATCTCGCAGATGCACGTGTCGCGGCTGCTCAGCCGGGCGCTGGGGTGGCTGCGCGAGGCGATGCTCAGCGACGCGCCGCCGCGCTGGGAGGGCGTCAACGGGCCCGAGACCCACAGCATCCGGATCACGGTCTCGCGCGGGGACGGCCGCCTCACGGTACGGGTCCACGGCGAGGTCGACCGTGACACGGCCGGCCGGCTGCGGTTGAGCCTGCGGCACGCCGTCTCCGTCGCCGGCGGTGACCGGGTGGTCGTCGACCTGACGGCCGTACCGTTGGTGGACGCCGCCGGTGTCGCGGCGCTGGTCGATGCCGCCACCGCGGCCGCGGTGGCGGAGGCCGAGCTGGGGCTGACCGGCGCCCAGCCCCACGTGGCCCGCATTCTCAAGGTGTCCGGGCTGGAGCTGCTGCTGGCCGAGTGCCTCCCGGCGAAGCGCCGGGTGCCGCCGGGCGAAGCCAGGGTCGTGCGGCGAGGCAGCCGAGCGTCGTTGGGCGAAGCCGGGGTCGTGCGGCGAGGCAGCCGAGCGTCGTTGGGCGAGGCGCCGAGGGTGGTCAGGTGAAGCGCAGCGATGCCCAGACGACCTTGCCGTCCTGGGTCGGCAGCCAGCCCCACGAATTCGCCGTCGCCTTCACGAGCAGCAGCCCGCGGCCGCGCCGTTCGGTGGTGCCTGCCAGGGTGCGTAGCACCGGTTCGCCGGCCACGCCGTCGCGGACGGCGATCTGCAGGTAGCGCGGCCGCAGGGTCACCCGCAGGGTCATCATGGTGTGCGCGTGGTCCACGACGTTGCTGACCAGTTCGTTGGCGATCAGGCTGGCGGGGGCGAGCAGCTCGGGCAGGCCCCAGCGCACGCACGCGTCGGTCGCCACATTGCGGGCCTGCCGGGCGGCGCCGGCGATGGGCAGCAGGTCGTCGCTGAGCATGGGCAGCGTGTGCCGTTCGAGCCGGGCGTGTGCGCGGGCCGCGTCGACGGTGGTGAACACCGGCAGGGAGCGGTAGGTCGCGCTGCGCAGCTGCGTGCCGGCGTACGGCTCGGGGGCGCAGAGCAGCAGCGGAATGCCGGGCCAGCGGGCCGCCTGGCGGCGGACGGCCCGGAACACGGCCAGGGCCAGTGGGTCGGACAGCGTCATCCGGGAGAGATCGATCAGTAGTGCCTCCGGCTGCTCGGCCAGGCACTTGAGCAGGCTCACCCGCAGATCGGCGACCTCGCCCAGCCCGAGGTCGCCGACCAGGGCGGCGATCAGCCGGCGACCGTCGTCGTGCACCGCGCAGTCGACCGACACGACTCCCGACCTCCGTCCTGGTCCCGGGAGGCTTCGAATACCCGGCGTGCCCGCGATCAAACGGGGTCTACCGCCACGTCCAGGACCGCGTCCGCTTCCATGACGATGATGGCGCCGGGCTTGTCAGTGCCGGAGCCGTTTGCGGCGAGCGGCGTGGCGGCCACCCGTACCGTGATCGTCCGGCCCCGCCGGTTGACAGCTTCGACGGCCACCTCGGCCGCCCGGGCCTGCTCGCCCAGCGCCCCGCGCAGCAGGGGTCGGAGCTGCTCGAAGGGCAGCCCGATGTCGAGATTGAGGAAATGCTGGCCGACCGCCTCGTGCGAGCGTACGCCCCAGAGCTCCTCGGCGCGCCCACTCCACACCCGGATCCGCAGGTCGTGGTCGACGACGACGACGCCGGCCCGCAGGCCGGCCAGCACGGCCTCCAGGAAGGCGTTGGCGTCGTCGAGCTGGGCGGTGCTGATCCGGAGCTGGTCGTTGATGTTCTGCAGCTCCTCGTTGGTGGACTGGAGCTCCTCGTTCATCGTCTCCAGCTCTTCGTTGGTGGACTGCAGTTCCTCGTTGGTGGTCTCCAGTTCCTCGACCGTCGACTGGAGCTCCTCGTTGGTCGTCTCCAGCTCTTCGTTGGTGGACTGCAGTTCCTCGTAGGCGGCCTCGAGCTGCTGGTGGGCCTGTTCGAGATCGTCGCGGAGCCGGTGGGCCGCGGTGACGTCGTGGAAGACCAGGTTGACCCCGAGCAGGCTGCCGTCCGCGGTGGTCAGGGGATTGAACTCGATCTCCAGGTGGATGGCCTCGCCTGCGCGCAGGTAGTCGACGTCGCCGACCCGCAGGGTGCGGCGCTCGACCTGGGCCTGCTCGATGTAGCGGCGCAGCTCCACCGGGCGGTAGGACAGATCCAGATCGCGGAACGGCCGGCCGATGTCGCGCACCGAGACCCCGAACAGAGTCTCCAGGCGGGTGTTGGTCAGCGCGACCAGCCCGTCGGCGGAGATGGCCAGCTGGGCGACCGGGCTGGCCGCGAACGCCTCGAGACGCAGCTGGTCCAGGCCGGTGGCCGGGACCGCGGCCGGCAGGGCCTCCGCGAACACGGCGTTGTTCGGGTTCGCGGCGCGGGGCACCCGGCGGAAGATCCGCCGCTTGAGGTCCACCGGCGTGAAGATGTTGCCGTGGCTGAGCAGCATCTCGGCCTTGCCCAGCAGCAGGATGCCGCCGTCGGCGAGGGCGAAGTGGAAGCGGGACAGGATCTTGGTCTGGGTCTCCGCGTTGAAGTACATCAGGGTGTTGCGGCAGGCGAGCAGGTCTATGCGGGAGATCGGCGCGTCCTGCACCAGGTCGTTGCGGCCGAAGATGACCGAGCGCCGCAGGTCCTTGCGGAAGGTGAACCGGCCGCCGGACCGCTCGAAGTACTTCTCCGCCAGCTCGGCCGGGACCGCCCGCAGCGCCTGCTCGTCGTAGGTGGCCTGGCGCGCCTCGGCGAGCTGCTCCTCGTCGACGTCGGTGGCGTAGATCTTCACCCGGTCGCGGAACGCGTTGATGCCGAGCTGCTCGGCCAGCACGATCGCGAGGGTGTAGGCCTCCTCGCCCGAGGCGCAGCCGGCGGACCAGATCCGGATCGGCGCGTCCGGCGGCCGGGAGTCCAGCAGCGGCCGGAGAATCTCACCGCGCAGATGCTCCCAGGCGTCGGGGTCGCGGAAGAAGGCGGTGACGTTGATCAGGATGGTGTTGAACAGGGCGGTGAACTCGTCCGGGTGGACCTGGAGGTGATCCAGGTAGTCCGGGTAGCCGGCGACGTCGACCTGTGCCATCCGGCGGTCGACCCGGCGCATCAGGCTGGACCGCTTGTAGCCGGTGAAGTCGAAACCCCGGGACTCCTTGAGGTAGACCAGCAGCGCCTCGAATTCCGGGTCGGTGGAAATCATGCTCGCCTTCCGTCACGTGGTTGCGCGGCGACGCTACCGCATGCCGGACGGCAGTTCGTCCGGATGATCACCGGTCTGTGCGGTGTCGGGGTCGCGCTGCGGCAGGGAGCCGAGCCGCGCGATCAGCCGGCGGATCGTCGCGCCGGCCGCGTCGGCGTCGGCGGCGATGGTGTCGAAGCGGGCGCCGGTGGAGGCCCGCCGGTGGAGGCTGCCGGCGGCCATCCGGCGGCTCAGGTCGGACTTCTCCTCCAGCGCCCGCAGCGCCATCCAGAGCGCGCCCTCGAGCGCGATGGCCTGCTCGTCCAGCAGGCTCTCCGGCGACCAGGCGTGGCCCACCCGGCACCGGTAGCGGGGCACCGTGCTGTCGTCGATCTGGAACAGCCCGCCGCCGCACGTGGGGCAGCCGAAACCGGCCGGTGGGGCGGACTCGCCGGTGGTGATCGGGGCGAGGTCAGAGATCGCTATCTCCGTGTCGAGCAGCTCGTCCACGGGCAGGCTCAGGTCGTCGGGCAGGGCCACGGCGGTCATCTCCGCGAGGAGGGCGCCCAGCTTGGCGGCGGGCGCGACGTGCTCGGTGTGCGTCTGGGCGAGCGCCGCGAGGGGCATCGACGGATACAGCGCGTCGGCCGGATCCTGCACCACCGCCGTCCCACCGCGCGCCACGATGGTGGCCAGCCCGGCGGCACCGTCGTCGCGGGAACCCGACAGCACCACGCCGACGCCGCGCGGGCCGGCGGCGCGGGCGACGGAGCGGAACAGCGGGTCGATCGCCGGCCGGTGCCCGTTCTCGGCGGGACCGTGCGAGAGGCGCAGGTGCCTGTCCAGCAGCAGCAAGTGGTGATCACTGGGGGCGACGTAGACGCGGCCGGGCCGTAGCAGCTCGCCGTCGACGGCGGTGGCCGCGGGCAGCGGGCCGCTGCGGCTCAGGATCGTAGGCAGGGCGCTCGTGGCATCGCGGGGCAGGTGCAGGACGACGAGGACCGAGCAGGGGAAGTCGGGCGGCAATCCGGCGACGAGCGCGCGCAGGGACTCCACTCCGCCGGCCGAGGCGCCGACGGCGATCACGTCCCGATGCCTGGCAGTCACGTCGCCGCTCCCGCTGTCAGATGGGTCCACACCACCTTACCGTCGGAGACCGGTAGGACCCCCCATGCGTCGGTGAGCTCTCGGACCAGCTGCAGGCCGCGACCGCCGGCGTCGCCGAAGTCGGGCTCCCGGGGTCGCGGCAGCAGCCGGCTGCCGTCCCGTACGGTCAGGCACACCCGCCCGTCGCGCAGCCCGACGGTGAACTCCATCGTGGTGTGCGCGTGCCGGACCACGTTGGCCACCAGCTCGGTGGCGACCAGGGCGGCGATGCCGGCGACCTCGCCGCGCTGCCAGCCGGCGCAGGCCTGCGTGACGAGCTGGCGCACCTGCCGGCAGGCGTCCGGCACCGGCCGCAGCCGGACCCGGATCCGCCGGGGCTCCGGCTCGTCCCCGGCGCGGGCCAGCGCCTCGGCGCAGGTCGGCGCGGTGCTCACCGAGGCGCAGTCCGGCCAGGCGGCGAGGGTCCGGGCCGTCGCGGTCCTGGCGCCGCAGAGCACGATGGGTACGGCCGGCCACTCGGCGGTCCGGCAGATCACCGAGCCCAGCACATCCAGCGCGGCGGGGTCGCTGATCGCGAGGGCGGACACGTCGATGAGCAGCGCCTCGGGCTGCGCGGAGAGTGCTCGTCCGACCGCGTGGTCCAGCGCCGCACACGTCAGGGCGTCCAGCACGCCGCTGACCCGCAGCACTCCCACGGGGAGGCGCCGCTCCGGCCGGCAGACCAGCTGGCTCGTCATCCGCCCCCTCCTACCGACGCGAGAAAGTCCGTCACGTCGTCGGGGCTGAGTGCCCACGAATCGGCGGGGCAAACGTGCCAGCGGCGTCAGCTCCTCGACGACCTCGCCGCCCGCCGCCACGGGCTGCAGGCGGTGCTGGCCTGCTGAGAAGGTGCTGAGCGACACAATCCGACCCGGGTCGATCACGGATACCCTCGGCGCATGGCCGCGCGGAGAGTAGGACTGCCCGCGCTGCTGCCATATCTGCGCGAGCACCGCGGCACGCTGGCCGTGGTCGGCGTGCTCTCCCTGATCACCGCGGGTACCGCGCTCGTGCAGCCGGTGCTGGTCCGCACGGTGCTGGACGGCATCGGCGCGAGCCGGCCGGTCGGCGGCGCGGTGGCGCTGCTGGTCGCCCTGCTGCTGACCGGTGCGGCCCTCGGCGGGTTCCGCGACTACCTCCTGCAGCGCACCGCCGAGGGGCTGGTGCTCACCACCCGGCGCCGGCTCGCCCGGCACCTGCTCCGGCTGCCGATCGCCGAATACGATGCCCGCCGCACCGGCGACCTGCTGTCCCGGGTCGGCGCCGACACCACGCTGCTGCGCGCGGTGGTCACGTCCGGGCTGTTCGAGGTCGTGACGGGCGCGGTGATGGTGGCCGGCGCGACGATCGCCATGGCCGTGCTCGACCCGCTGCTGCTCGGCGTCGCGCTGTGCGGGCTCGCCCTGGGCCTGACCGTCGCGATCAGCGTCTCCCGCCGGGTGCGGGGCCTGTCCGAGCAGGCGCAGGCCCGGCTCGGCGAGATGACCTCGGCGGTCGAACGCGCCATCTCGGCGGCCCGCACCATCCGGGCCAGCGGCGCCGAGGAACGCGAGGCCGCGACGGTCAACCGCAGCGCCGTGCAGGCCTACGACGCGGGCATGCGGGTGGCCCGGCTGCGTGCGCTCATCGGGCCGGCCTCGACCGCGGCGACCCAGGGCGCCTTCCTGCTGGTGCTCGGCGTCGGCGGCGCCCGGGTGGCCTCGGGCGCGATCAGCGTCGGTGACCTGGTGGCGTTCGTGCTGTTCCTCTTCTTCCTGGTGATGCCGCTCGGGCAGGCGCTGAACGCCTACACCCAGCTGCAGACCGGGCTCGGCGCGCTGCAGCGCATCGAGGAGATCCTGGACCTGCCCGCCGAGACCGCCGGGGACGACCCGGTGCGGGCCGCTCCCACCGGCGCCGGGGAGCCGGCGGTCGCGCTGGAGAACGTCAGCTTCGGCTATCCCGGCGGGGCGCCGGTGCTGCACGAGGTCTCCTTCTCCGTCCCGGCCGGCAGCCGGATCGCGCTGGTCGGGCCGTCGGGCGCGGGCAAGTCCACGGTGCTCGCGCTGATCGAGCGTTTCTACGAGACCACCTCCGGCACCATCCGGGTCGACGGCACCGACGTCCGGCAGTTGCCCCGCGACGCCCTGCGCCGCCGGCTCGGCTACGTCGAGCAGGAGGCCCCGGTGCTGGCCGGCACGCTGCGCGACAATCTGCTGCTGACCGCGCCCGGCGCCGGCGAGCAACGCCTGCTCGCCGCTCTGGCGCAGGTCAATCTCGGTGCGCTGGCGACCCGCACCCCGCAGGGCCTGGACGTGCAGGTCGGCGAGGGCGGGGTGCTGCTCTCCGGCGGCGAGCGGCAGCGGCTGGCGATCGCCCGCACGCTGCTGGCCGACGCGCCGATCCTGCTGTTGGACGAGCCGACGAGCAATCTCGACGCCCGCAACGAGGCGGCCCTGCGCGACGCGATCGCGGCGGCCGCCGTGCAGCGGACGCTGATCATCGTCGCCCACCGGCTGAGCACGGTGGTCGACAGCGACCAGATCATCGTGCTGGAGGAGGGCCGGGTCGTCGCCGTCGGCCCGCACGAGGAGCTGCTGGAGACCAGCCCGCTCTACCGAGAGCTCGCGGCGCATCAATTGCTGGTCTCTTGAGCGGGTCAGATGTCGGCTCTGCTGAGCTGTGGGCGAAACAGCCGGGAGTCGGCAACCTGTCTCAAGCCAAGTGAAGTACCGTAACCGCCCATGGGTGTGTCGCAGCGGTTGAAGAACCGGTTCCGCAAGTTCCTGCAGCGTCCGGGCACCACGGTCGATCTGGCGCCGCTGGAGCGCCGGCTGCCGGCCATCGAGGCCCGCGAGGAGGCGCTGCGTGAGCTCGACGACGCGGCGCTGACCGAGGCCGCCGGTGCGGCGTCGGATTACACGGAGATCTGTGCGGTCGGCCGGGAGGCTGCCTGGCGCGCCCTCGAGCAGCGGCCGTACGACGTGCAGCTGGTCGGCGCGATGGCGCTGCTCTCCGGCAAGGTCGCCGAGATGGCCACCGGCGAGGGCAAGACGCTGACCGCGACCGTCGCCGCGTACGGCCACGTGCGCCTGGGCCACGGCCCGGTGCACGTGCTCACCGTCAACGACTATCTGGCCCGCCGCGACGCCACCTGGATGGAGCCGGTCTACAAGCTGCTCGGCCTCACCGTCGGCTGGGTCACCGAGGCCTCCACCCGCGACGAGCGCCGCGAGGCGTATGCGGCCGACGTCACCTACGTCTCGGTCAGCGAGGGCGGCTTCGACTACCTGCGCGACCAGCTCGTCACCGACATCGCCGACCGGGTGCAGCGCAAGCTGGCCACCGCCATCGTCGACGAGGCCGACTCGATCCTGATCGACGAGGCCCGGGTGCCGATGGTGCTGGCCGGCAGCATCGCCGCCGAGAGCGACCCGGTGCACGACGCCGCCGCGCTGGTCCGCGACCTGCGCGCGGGCAAGGACTACGAGGTCGCCGAGGACGGCCGCAGCGTCGCGTTCAGCAACGCCGGCCTGGAGGCCCTCGAGAAGAAGATGGGCATCGACCTGTACGCGGACGACCAGGTCGCGCAGCTCTCCGCGGTCAACGTGGCGCTGCACGCCCGCGCCCTGCTGCGCCGCGACGTCGACTACATCGTGCGGGACGGCACCGTCGAGCTGATCGACGAGATGCGCGGCCGGGTGGCCCAGCGCCGCCGCTGGCCCGACGGCCTGCAGGCGGCGGTGGAGGCCAAGGAGGGCCTGCACGCCACCGCCGAGGGCGAGGTCCTCGACACGATCACCGTGCAGGCCTACATCGCGCTGTATGCGACGGTCTGCGGCATGACCGCCACCGCGGTGCACGTCGGCGAGCAGCTCCGCGAGTACTTCAAGCTCGAGGTCGCGGTCATCCCGTCGAACACGCCCAACATCCGCGAGGACGAGCCGGACCGGATCTACTCCGCGCACGACATGCGCGACGAGGCCCTGGTCGAAGAGATCAAGATCGCCCACGACAAGGGCCGGCCGGTGCTCATCGGCACCCTCGACGTGAAGGCGTCCGAGCTGCTGGCCAAGCAGCTCGCCGCCGCCGGCGTGCCGAGCAACGTGCTCAACGCGAAGAACGACGACGAGGAAGCGGCGATCATCGCCGAGGCCGGCGCGCTGGCCGCGGTCACCGTCTCCACCCAGATGGCCGGCCGCGGCGTCGACATCCGCCTCGGCGGCAGCGACGGCAAGGACGCGGAGAAGGTCGCCGAGCTGGGCGGCCTCTACGTCATCGGCAGCGGCCGGCACGACAGCCGCCGCGTCGACGACCAGCTGCGTGGCCGTGCCGGCCGGCAGGGCGACCCGGGCGGCTCGGTCTTCTTCGTCAGCCTGGAGGACAACCTGATCACCCGGCACGCCGGCGACATCCTGCCGTCGTCGCCGCGGATGGACATGGACGGCGTCGTGCACGACGAGCAGGTGGAATACGCCGTCGAGCACGCACAGCGGGTGGCCGAGGGCGTCAACCACGAGATCCACCGCAACACCTGGCGCTACAGCGTGGTGATCGAGGAGCAGCGGCTGGCCCTGGCCGAGCGCCGGGAGCGGCTGCTCACCTCCGAGGTCGCCACGATCATGCTGCTCGAACGGTCGCCGGAGAAGGCCAAGGAGACCGACGAGGACGTGCTCTCCGACGCGGGCCGCTCGATCGCGCTCTACCATCTGGACCGGCTCTGGGCCGAGCACCTGGCCGAGCTCTCCGAGGTCCGCGAGGGCGTGCACCTGCGGGCGCTGGGCAAGCTCGACCCGCTCGACGAGTTCCACCGCGCCGCGGTGCCCGCGTTCCAGAAGGTCTTCACCGAGATCGAGGCCCGCACGATCGCGACGTTCGAGGAGCTCGACCTCACCGACGGCTACAACCCGGACAACGCGGAGATCGTGCGCCCGAGCGCCACCTGGACATACCTGGTGCACGACAACCCGTTCGGCTCGGAGCTCGACCGCCTCATCGCGGCGGTCGGCCGCCGCCTCACCTCGGGCGGCTGAGCCCGCCTCACCTCGGGGGGCTGGCGGTGCTGGACCGCGTCATCGCGGCGGTCGGCCGCTGCCTCACCTCGGGCGTGGCGGCTGAGCCCGCCCTCGTCGGTCAGGGGTGTGGTTCGCCCGCGTGGTGGGCGGCGAGGATGTCGCCGCCGAAGTCGCCGCGCGGGCGGCGCAGCACGCTGTGCGCGTGGTTGCCGTCGTCGGTGGTGTTGTCGAACTCGATGAGCAGGTCGTCGGCCTGGATCCGGTAGTAGTGCCGGGTGCCCGGGCCGGGCGGCCCCTCCCAGGCGAAGTGCACGTCGCCGCCGGCCGGGTCGAGGGCCGCGGCCAACTCGTCCGGCAGCCGGCCCAGGTGCAGCGCGACGAGCTGATCGAGCAGGGCCCGTGCACCGGGCCGCAGGTCGGCGCGGGCGATCCCGGCGGGGGTCAGGCGGGTGCTGACCGGCCCGGTCGCCGAGCGGACATCGTACGGGGCCTCGTCGGCCACCACCGCGCGGCTGCGGGCCGCCGCGGGCAGGGACCGCAGCAGCTCGTTGCCGAGATCCTCCTCGATCGCCAGCGGCCGCAGCACCGTGCGCCCGGCGGTGTCCACCCGGGCCGGGTTCGCGCCCAGGAAGACCGGCGCGGGGGAGACCCGGTCCCCGGCCAGGGTCATGCTGACCGACAGGTGGTGGCCCTCGAAGCGCCAGCCCCACTCGTCGTCGGTGGGCGCGCCGAAGACGATCACCCGGTAGTCCTCGCTGTGCCGGCCGCGGGCCCACTCCTCCCGGCGGTCGAGGATCTCCTCCAGCGCCAGCACGGTCATGGCCTGCGCGTACGCGGGTGGGCTCAGCGCGGTGGCGAGCAGCCGGTGCGCGGCCTTGCGGGCGGTGATGCCCAGCTCGGCGAGGCTCAGCCCGGGCCGGGGGCGGGGCCGGTATTCGATCCAGCGGCGGGCCGCGTCGTCGTCGAAGGCGGCGCGGGCCCGCGCCCCCTCGGCGGTCGAGAGCAGGGCGGCGGCCGCCGCGCGCATGTCACCCGCGAGCGTCACGGTCACACCCCGCACGGGTGCGCGGCCAGCGCTGGCAGGACATCCAGTGCGCGAACACGATGGTTTCGTCCATCCCATTCCTCGGCCATGCGCGCCAGCCTACGGTGCTAATGTCTGGCGCACATTATCCGGGGGTGAGCGGTGACCGACGGGGTCTACGTGGGCCGGGCCGGGCCGGACGGTGCGGCCAACCAGGGCTGGCTGCTCGGCCATTTCATGCCCAAGGGTGAGCTGTTGCACAGCGCCGACGTCGAGGTGAAGTGGGGTGTGCACCCGCCGGGCGAGCGGCGCGCGGCTTGGGCCACCGACGAGGTCCGCACGGCGCTGCTGGTGTTGATCCGCGGGTCGTTCGACATCGAGCTGCGCGACCGCACGGTGCTGCTGCGCGAGCCCGGTGACTATGTCGTCTGGGGCCCCGGTGAGGACCACTCCTGGCAGGCCGGGGACGTGGAGACCGTGGTGCTGACGGTCCGCTGGCCCTCGCTGCCGGGCTGGCGCCTGCCGCCGACGGCGCCCTGATCGGCCACTATTCGCCACCCGAAGACAAACGGTTGCCCGCCGTTAACCGCCGACGCTGGTAATCGCATTCCCGCTGGTGGAAAACACGATGCATCGAACGGTTTTGGAACGAGTTTCCCACAGTGTGGTTGCCGCCTTGACCCGGCAACCGCATGGCCGGAAATATCGACCGCGGTTTAAGCGCGCATTAATTCGACGCCCGTCATCGGGCGATGCCGGCAACTGCCGGCCACCGCCGGCGATTTAGGCAAGACCGTTTCCATTCTTTTCGACGCAGGAGGATTCATGGCGGTCACCGCCCTGTCGGCACGCACGGGACGACACGCGAAGGGTTCGGGCCGGCTGGCCGCGATCCGCCGCGTCGCCCCCGCGCCGGTGCCTCCCGCCGCGCTGACCATCACGCTGAACATCCCGCTGACCGGCGACACGCTGCCGCCGCAGGCGCACCGGCTCATCGAGGCCGTCCGCGAGCTGGTCGAGGCCGGCCAGGGCTCGGTGGCCGTCGAGTCGCCGCCGGCCGAGCGGGCCACCGCGGCGCCGGCGGCCCAGCCGGACGGCATTATGGAGGTGCGCCTGCTGACCGCGTCGCGCCAGGTGGTCGTCGACGGCGAGCTGCTGCCGCTGACCCGGCTCGAGTTCGACCTGCTGCTGTTCCTCGCCGACCACCCGCGCCGGGTCTTCAGCCGCACCCAGTTGCTCACCGCGGTCTGGGGCTACGAGCACACCGGGGAGCGCACGGTCGACGTGCACGTGCGCCGCCTGCGGGTCAAGATGGGCACCCAGCTGCCGTTGATCACCACCGTCTACGGCGTGGGCTATCGGCTGGCCGACGAGGCCCGGGTCGTGGTCCTTCCGCACGACTAGCGGGGTCCTTCCGCACGACTAGCGGGGTCCTTCTGCACGGCCAGGGGTCTTCTCGCGCGACTGCGGGGTCGGGCCGCGTGACCAGGGGTTCGGCCCCGCGTCTGAGGGTCGGGCCGCGCGGCTAGAGTGGCCGGGTGCGGGTGCGTCCGGTGTCGATCGAGGTCCTGGTCGAGGAGCTGGCCGACCGGCTGGCCGCCACCGGCACCGGCGGGCGGCTGCGGGTCGCGATCGACGGCGCCGCCGCGGCGCATCCCGAGGCCCTGGCGGAGGCCCTCGTCGACCCGCTCCGGGTCCGGGGCCGCCCGGCCGTGCGCGTCGCCGCGGACGACTTCCTGCGGCCCGCCTCGGTGCGCCTGGAGTTCGGCCGGACGAACCCGGACTCGTTCTACCTCGGCTGGCTGGACGAGGCCGGGCTGCGCCGCGAGGTCCTCGACCCGGCGGGCCCGGGCGGCAGCGGGCGCATCGTGACCCGGCTGTGGGACGCCCGCACCGACCGCGCGACCCGGGAGCCGTACCGTGAGCTGCCCCCGGAGGCCGTGGTGATCGTCAGCGGCCCCCTGCTGCTCGGTGCCGGGCTGCCCTTCGACGTCACCGTCCATCTGCATCTCTCGGCCGCCGCGCTGGACCGGCGCACCGAGGCGGAGCAGCGCTGGACGCTGCCCGCGTTCGCCCGCTACGGCGCGGAGGTCGACCCGGCCGCCTTCGCCGACCTGGTGGTGCGGCTGGACGATCCGCGGCGGCCCGCCGTGGTCCTCAGCTCGTGAGTGAATCCTTCGTCACACCGCCGCTGAGCTGCGCCGCAAAAGCCGGATCCCGCAGTCCGTGGCGGTAACGTGCACTGACAGTTATGCTGCGGTTACTTTTTTGCGAGGGTCCCGTTTGGGATCTTCGCCGGTGGGTATCTGCGGGCTCCACGGTGTGACGCCAGGGCCGGCGCGGGGGACGTCCACCGGCAGGGGCAGAGGGAAGGGCAGGGGGAGCACATGCTCGTCAACAGCGCGGTCATCACGGGTAAAGGTGCCGACACCGCCAAGGGTCGCTCCAACGGTGAGGTCGAGCAGATCCGGGAGCTGCTGCGGACCCGGTTCGACGACCTGACAGCCGAATACGAAGAGGCGGTCGCCGAGAACCAGAAGCTGCGTCTCGTCGAGATCGGCGACGCCGCCGGCGACGACCAGGCGGACAGCGGATCCAAGACCGCGGAACGCGACGCGGCGTCGTCGCTCATCCGCACTCTGCTCGACCGGCGGACGCAGGCGGAGCACGCCATGCAGCGCCTGGAGGACGGCACGTACGGCCACTGCGAGGGGTGTGGCAAGCCGATCCCGGTGGAGCGGCTCGCCGTCTTCCCGTCGGCGACCTCGTGCGTGGCCTGCAAGTCCAACCGCGAGCGGCGCGCGGGCTGAGTCCAAGCCGCATCCGGTCCGCCGTCCCCAGCCGGGCGGCGGACCGGCCCTTTCCGGGTTAACTTGGCGTCATGGGCCAGATCCAGGTTGGCACCGCGTCGTGGACCGACAAGACGCTGCTCGCCTCGGGGTGGTATCCGCAGACCGCGGACAATCCCGAGAAGCGGCTGGCGTACTACGCGAAGACGTTCCCGGTGGTCGAGGTCGACGCGACCTATTACGGCCCGCCCGCCGAGCAGACCACCAAACTCTGGGCGCAACGCACCCCGGCCGGTTTCACGTTCAACATCAAGGCGTTCAGCATGCTCACCGGCCACCCGACCAAGGTGTCCGCGATCTACCAGGATCTGCGCCCGGAGACGGACAAGAAGAACGTCTACCCCGCCGACCTGCCGCCCTCGGCGTACGAGGAGATCTGGAGCCGTTTCCTGAGCGCCCTGGACCCTCTGGTCGAGGCGGGCAAGCTCGGCGCGCTGCTGTTTCAATTCCCGCCGTGGTGGGGCATCCGCCGCGACAACAAGGACTACATCCGCGAGGTGGCGGCGCGCTGCCGGCCGCTGCGGCCAGCCTTCGAGTTCCGCAACGCCTCCTGGTTCGACGGGGACAACGCTGAGGAGACCGTGCAGTTTCTGCGCCGGCATGAGCTGCCGTTGGTCTGCGTTGACATGCCGCAGGGGCACAGGTCATCGGTGCCGCCGCTGCTGGAGGCGACCGCGGACCTGGCGGTGGTGCGCTTCCACGGCCACAGCGACAAGTGGACCAGCAAGGACATCCACGAGAAGTTCGGCTATGAGTATTCGAGGGCGGAGCTGGGGGAGTGGGCGCCGAGGCTGCGGGCGCTGGCCGACGAGGCCACGACGACCCAGGTGTTCATGAACAACTGCTACTCCGACTACGCCCAGCGCAACGCGAGCCAGTTGATAGACCTGCTGACCGGCGAGAACGTCTGATGCCCGGCACGTCTGCCCGCTAGCGCAGCGCTTCTAGTCCGTTCGCCCCCCGGCCCGAACACTGTGCAGACCGCGTGGACGGTCGCGTTCCCGACGCAGGGTGGTGCGTGGACGGTCACGTTCCCGACGCTGAGTGACGTGTGGACGGTGAAGTCTGCAAACTTGGTCCTTCAACATCCTGTCAGCAGGCGAGCGGCGCCGGGTGACCGCAGTCAGCGCGGTGACCGGGCCTACGCCTCGGACGTGCTCCGCGCACGTCCGCGCATCCTCGACGACAGCGCCAACGCGGTGCTCCCGGGGCAGCGGCGCCGAGAAACCATGGAGGAATCCTGATCATGAACAAGTTCGACTGGCAGACCGTCGGCCCGATCGCGGGTCTCGCCGGCGTCGCGGTCGCCCTGGCCGAGGGGGTGATCCGGTGAACCCGCGCACGCATCCCAGGGGCGTGCCGCCGGACTTCACCCTGCCGGAGCCGAATCCCGACCCGAGGCGGATCACCGACGCGCTGTGGTGGCTGCGCTGCATGCGGCTGCGGCTTGAGCCGCAGTCCGAGGACGGCGGCATCCTGGCCATCAAGCCCGGCTATCACAGCTACGGTTCCCGCCTGGTCGATCACGGCCTGGGCGACCCGCGCACAGACCACAGCATCCGCCGCGCGCCTGATCGGACAGGGCCCTGGTGGAAGGACTTTTCCGCAGCCCATGACTGGACGTTCACCCGGGCGCACCGGGGCAACTACACCGAGATCAAGCTGTACACGGGCCGGCTCGTCCGGTCGATGAGGTCCCTGACGGACCTCCGCCCGGATGACGTGTACGCCTACACCATCGGTCAGCTCGACAACGACCGGACGGTGGAGGGCTGGAACGAATACGCCGACGACGACGAGACCGGCGACAACTCGCACCTGTGGCACCGCCACGACAGTTTTCGGCGCAACATCATCGGGGACTTCTGGGCCATGTGGAAGGCCCTCACCATCGACATGGGGTGGACCTACGCCGAGTGGCAGCGGTCCGTGGCCCCGGAGGAGGACGACATGCCCAACGCCGACGAGATCGTCAGGGCCCTGCTCAACCACGACCTAGGCAAGCCGGGCGGCGGGGACACCGTCGGCGTCGCGCTTCAGGCCGGGCTGCAGAACGGCAAGAAGGCCCTCGCGGAGCTGGCCGAGGTCCGGGCCGAGCTGGCCAAGATCAAGGAATCGCTGCCGCCGACGTGAGAAGGACGTCGACCGCTCGCCGAGGGGCCGAGACGGGCTGAGGGGGCGGAACCGATGGGTTCCGCCCCCTGACCTCCAGCTTGCTCCGGTCCTCGTCGTCGGCCACGCGGCCACCCCTGATCGACCTGCTCGGCTAAAGCTCGTCCCAGGGCACGGTGGCCAACGCCGCCCGCATCGTCTCGGCGAGCAGGCCGTCCTCCTTGAGCGGCAGCTCGTCGATGCTCGCGATCGGCCGGGCCGGGCAGCGTGAGTTCACCGCCACCGCCGCCGCGAAGCCGCTGAGCTCCTCGGCGTCGACCGGCCGTACCTCCCAGGGGGTGCCGGTCATGCTCATCGCGATCTGCAGCAGCACCATCGTCACGCCCCGGAGCATCGGCGCGGCCGGCCACACCACCCGCGCACCGTCCCAGAACGCCACATTCCAGGACGTGCCCTCGCGGACCCGGCCGTCGTGACCGAGGAAGAGCGCGTCGTCGAAGCCGGCCAGCCGCGCCTCGCGTACCCGGTAGGTCAGCCCCATCGTCGCCTGGTGCTTGTGCTCGGGCAGCTCCCGTTCGTACCGCACGGTCTGCACCCGCAACGGCGGGCCGGGATCCTCGGGCGCCGGGTCGGAGACCGACACCAACACGTCCGGCGGGGCCTGCTCGGCGGAACCCGGCACGAAAGTCACCCGGACGGAGGCGTCCCGGACGTCGCCGAGGGCGTGCCGGATCAGCCCGAGCAGCCGGTGCTCCTCGGCCACCCCGATGCGGTGGCCGAACAGCTCCTCGGCGCCGTCGGCCAGCCGGGACAGGTGCAGCGCCAAGCCGCGCACCCGGTGGTCACGCACCTGCAGCGACGTGTAGTGCCCGTAGTTCAGGGTCGCGATCCGGTGCAGCCGCGCCAGGTCCGGCGCCCGCCCGTTCAGCTCGACGTTCAGCACCCCACCAACCTACGGCGTGCGGGTGACCTCGATCCGCGGCGGCGGGCCCGCGCGGCCATCGCGGCGTTCCGATCACCAGCACACCGTGGCGATGCCCACCCTCGGCACCGGTTAGACGTGATCGACCCGGGGTACGACGAGATCTTCACCTGCCCCGGACCTCGGGGCGACACAAAGGAGCCAATTCATGCGACTCAGCGATGGCGACATCACCGGCGGCAGCGGCGTCTCGGGCGAGGGCGTGGCCGACGGCGGCGCCAACCCCAACGGCCACGACGGTGGCGCGGACGGTGGCGCGGGCGAGGGCCCGGCCGACGGCGGTGCGAACCCGGCGGGTCACGACGGCGGTGCCGACGGCAGCGCGGGCGAGGGCCCGGCCGACGGCGGTGCGAACCCGGCAGGTCACGACGGCGGTGCCGACGGCACCGCGTCCTGAGGTCGCGGCGATGACGAACCCCACGCCGGGCGGCGACGACGACCGCCCGGCTCTGGCCCGGGCGATCGCCGTCGACCCGGCGAAGTTCGCCGAGGTCTACTGGGGGCGCCAGCCGTTGCTCACCCGGGCCGTGGAGCTTGCCGGCCCGGCCGGCTTCGCCGACCTGCTGTCCCCGGAGGCGGTCGACGAACTGCTCAGCGAGCGTGGCCTGCGCACCCCGTTCCTGCGGGTCGCCGACCGGGGCACGGTGCTGCCCACCTCGGCCTTCACCGGCAGTGGCGGCGCGGGCGCCGAGGTCGGCGACCAGGTGATCGACGACAAGATCATGAGCCTGTACGCGGGCGGCGCCACCCTGGTCCTGCAGGGCCTGCACCGGATCTGGCCGCCGCTGACCGACTACGCCCGCCGGCTCGGCGCGGAGCTGCGCCAGCCGCTGCAGGTCAACGCCTACCTGACGCCGGCCGGCAACAAGGGCTTCGCCACCCACTACGACACCCACGACGTGTTCGTGCTGCAGGTGGACGGCACCAAGCGCTGGCGGATCCACGATCCGGTCCTGCCCGAGCCCCTCGAACGCCAGGGCTGGGGCGGCCACGCGGACGAGGTCGGCGCGGTGGTCGACGGCCCGGCGACCCTCGACGTCGTGCTCGCCCCCGGCGACGCGCTCTACCTGCCCCGCGGGTGGCTCCACTCGGCGCAGGCCCAGGGCGAACGCTCCCTGCACCTGACCTTCGGCGTCCGCGCCCTGACCCGGTATGCGCTGGTGGAGGAGCTGCTCCAGCTCGCGGCCGAGGACCCGCGCCTGCGCGCGACCCTGCCGTACGCGATGGACGTCGCCGACCCGGAGGCCGTCGCACCGGAGCTTGCCCGGACGGTCGAGGCCCTGCGCGACTGGCTGCTCAGCGCCGACCCGGCCGCCGTCTCCGCCCGCCTCCGCGACCGGGTCTGGCCCGCCCAGCGCCCGGCCCCGCTGCGGCCGCTGGCCCAACTCGACGCCGCGGAACGGCTGAGCATGGACGACCGCATCACGATCCGCGACGGGCTGCGCTGGCAACTGCACCAGGCCGGCCCGGAGCACGTGCTGCTCCGGCTGATCGGGCGCACGCTGCGGTTCCCGGACTACTGCGCGGCGGCTGTGCGCACCGCGCTGGACGGCGCACCGCACCGCGTCGGCGACCTGCCGGAGCTGGCGGACGACGACCGCCTGGTCCTGGCCCGCCGCCTGCTCCGCGAGGCCTTGGCGGTCCCGGCCCCGCCCGCCTGACCCACCGAGCAAGCCCCGCAAGATCTCCTTGCAAGGCCCAGGGCGCAGGGCGCAGGTGCGGGCGCAGGCGCATGGTGCGGGCGCGGGCGTGGGAGGTCGTGCGGGCCGTGTGCTCGGGTCGCGACCGGATTTTGTGGCGGCGTGGTCAGCTCCGCACCCGCCCGCACCACAATCGCCCCTGGGCTGGCGACCCCCGCGAGGATCTTGTAGCGGTCGCGCGCCGCCATGCCCGCCACCACCCGGTCTCGGCGACTCCTCGGAACTACCTCCCAACGGCGCCACCCTTACCCGCGCCGGTGGCAGTCCAGCTGATGGACCCCGATCCCGCCCACCGGGCGCCGCCACCACATCCTGAGCGTCCGTCCCACACTCCGGACCACAACCTCACATAACACCCCATAACGCTGCCAGGCTCCGCGACCTTGATGCGCGCGTTGTGCCCTGAACAGTGAAGGAGCTGATGTGTAGGCAGGCTCTGGAATTGATGCTGTACGGGAGATGAAGGTTTGGCCCTTCGGAGTCGCCCATTCGGGGGGAGGCTTCAAACCGCCACATGCT